>Ga0315336_1000528_pt1 | contig 102698 bp, 85 predicted proteins | sample ASW5metaG_FD_204512 | JGI IMG/M metagenome (GOLD analysis project Ga0315336, IMG submission 204512) | Ammonia-oxidizing marine archaeal communities from Monterey Bay, California, United States - ASW #5 | ecosystem: Environmental > Aquatic > Marine > Intertidal zone | place: USA: California...
GTAGGGGTTTCCCTTCAGCGCGCCACGAGCCGAGGAGATGTTGACGATCTGCCCGTGCCGTTGTTCCACCATGATGCGCGCGGCTTCCCGGACCACCCAGAACATACCTCGTAGGTTGGTGTGCAGGACGGCATCCCATTCCTCCTCCGGCATGTCCGAGATCGAGTAGGGGAGATTGCGGGTGGATGATTCCGCCCGGCCAATGCCTGCGCTGTACACAACGATGTCGAGATGGTCGAATTCTCGCTCAATCATCTCAAACAGAGCGGCAACGCTGGATCGAACCCGGACGTCACAATTCGGATGTCCGACGGCGCCCTGCAACCCCTCTGTCGCTTCCCGAACATGTTCCGCCCCGCGGCTGGCGACCACAACCCGGCAACCCCGGCCGCACAAGGCCCGTGCCACTCCGAGCCCGATGCCCCTGGAGCCGCCGATCACCGCGGCAATCCTCCCCGACATCGATTCGCTGCCCGGAAATCCGCTCCTGTGCGCGGCGTCGTGTTCGGCTATCGCCATCGCCAACCTGGTTCAGCGATCGGATCGGGAGGGAAGGTTCCGGTGGGGAGGTTGATTCTACCAAGATATCCGGAAATGAATCGCACAGAAACTCTTTCAGATCTTGGTGGCCCAGATCTCGAGGTAGTTGCGAGGCACCGTGGTGACATTGGATGCTTTCATGGCCGGCTTCGCACTGGCATGCAAAGCCTCGGACGCGATGTCCACCGGGAATCCGCTGAGGAGAACTTCGGCCATGCCTCCGTAGGCGCCTACCAACGCCAGGCAGTGTTCATCCAACTCGACCCTCCGCTCGTAAACCTGGTGCACCCGCAGTCCGGTCGCCTCCAACATCGTTTTCCATTCTTTAATCGTGTACCATCGACTTGTGGCTCCAACCGGCCGGCTGCCTCGTTTCCGTCGAACGGGTGGGCTTCCTTTCGACTCCGACTCCATATTTCGCCGGTCAATGTAGTCGGAGGCCATCTGAATCCAGTCCAGATATACCCGCTGGGTCCCTTCCGGCATCGAACCGGCGTAAAAAGCGGTGTTGAAACCAAAAACCCCGCTGGTGGCAAGCACTCGCTGCACCGTTTTGAGAAAACTCTGCGGTTCGCGGATCAGGTGAATGGCGTGCGACATGATCACGGCATCGAATCGCCCATCCGGAAACGAGAGATCGTTCGCGCTTCCCACTCCGAAAACCAGGACCGGTTTGTCATTTTCAAGGGCCTGGGTTAATTCGAATCCGGAGCGCACGGAGTACCCCTGTTCCCGGAATTTCCTGGTAACGATATCAATCTGAGCCGGGTCAAAATCCAAACCGTTCAGATGCGCGTTGGGCATTCGTCCCAGGAGGATCTCCGCCGTCGTTCCGGTTCCACAGGCAAGATCAAGAATGCGCTGAACGCCATCGAGGGATTGACCCTCCACAAATGCGCGGTTGGCTTCGATGTAGACAGGCTCGAGGCTGAAAGGCTCGTAGGATGTATTTGACTGAACGTCCTGGCTCATCGAAGAAATCCTATCAATTCGCAATTGCGTCAATCAAGATGTTTGCCGTGATCTGCCCCCGGCCACCCGGCAATCGATCGAGAGTTGCTTTTGCCGTGGCGGCATCAATCTGTCGAAATAAGACCCTTGTCAGGAGGTATTTCCTGCTGCTGAAATAGAAACGTTGCCACCCATTCTCCATGATGTCGGCTACGCGCACTTCGGTGAATCCGAGAGTTTCAACATCCCCACGGTAAGAAAGAAGAATTTCATCCCGTGCGGGAATCGGTGCGCCCGGTTCCCTGGCGTCGCAAAACAGATCCGAAGCGAGAAGCCTGCCGCCCTTTTTTAAAACTCTTCGTACTTCGCGCAGTCCGTGGACCCGGTCGTCCCGGCCGGGACCTTCGATCCAGAGCGCCAGGTCACAGGAATCCGAGTCCACCGGGAGGTGCTGTCCCGGCGCCGGTAGTTCATCCGCAAGGGTCCGGGGAAAGAATCTCTTCCCCAATTCGTGTTGGACCTGCGCTGCGATTGTTTGGGCGCCTCTCCCGATGATCAGCATCGGGGCACCATCTTTGGGCGGATCATCTGCAGGAGTCGGGATAAACTCCAGCAGAGTGGAAATGAGGTTCATCGACGCCTCGGCGGGGCTCGACGTTTCTTCCAGCCAGTACCCCGCGTTGGGAGCGGCGTATCCATCGAAATAGATATTTGCTTCCTCTTCCGAAGATCCGGCGGTGCGAACGAGATCTTTGTCCGCAACCGCCAGTTGCAGCAGCGGGTTGGTCTTCAGGTTCCGGTCGGAAGCGGATGATTCCGCCTCCATGTTGTGTTCGGCGATTGCGTCTGCCGCCTCTTTACCGAATTCTCCGATGGTCCGAACGTATTTTTCCTCTTCTTGAAACGCCACTGCTTCCTTCGCGAAGGAGAGAAAATCCTCCGATCGCCATGTATCTGTCTTTTCCTCATCCCTGGACCGATAGGGCATTCGATGCGTCGGATCCCCCTGCCATACTTCCAGGCCCCCACGGGGATTGTTTTGATATTTCCATCCATTTTCACCGCGGACGGCCACTTCCGGACCGAAAAAGTTTGCGGTACCGACAAACAAACCCTTTGGCGTAGAGATTAAGGTTCGGATTCCGTAGTTGTAGTGGCTTTCGAACCCGTTCAACGAAACGGGCGCCCAGGTGTTGCCGTCTTCCGTGCTCCATAGTTCGAATCCGCCCCAGCGATTGAGCAGAAGTTCCAGCATGTCGGGATCCAGAAGTCGGCGGAGGTGATCCGGCCAGAAATCGCGATTCGAATACTGAGCAAGGGAAATCATGTTTGCCGATCCCGCGTACAAAACGCCGTTGTGGTTGCACATTCTCCACATGTATCCGGCACTGACATTGTTGAACCCTGGTCCGTATCCGCTCGAAGGTGTTTTCAGCCCGTCCGAAGTGCGACGAGGATGTCCGACGACCAGGTCCCACGATTTGTCCGGGCGGATTCTGATGATTTCGAATCCATCCGGACCCACGTTGTTGAGACGGTCATTTCCTCCATTTTGAATTCCGGTCCCCATGTAGAGTTCCCCATTCAACTCGGCAAAACTGATTGCGGCCTGGTTTAATTGGCCCCGTCCCGCTCCCCGGTCCAGGATCTTTTCCCAGCGATGCGGGGGCAACCCTTCCGCGTCGGTGCGCCACAGTTCGAATCCGCGGCGGAAATTTACGGTACTGGCGAAGAGGTAGTCCCGGGTTGCCGCCATTTCGAAGATGCCCATGTTGCTGGAGTCGCCAAAGCAGGGTTCGCAACTGTGGAGCCAGGGACCGTGGGCAGGATCTTGCGAGCATCGAATGGTAACGCCGGGCGCAACGTTGGGGTCGATATCTTTCTTGTTCGGATCACCCCGAAGGTGGGAAGGAGCAGCGAAGAGCCAGCCCTTGAATGGAACCACGGCCCGAAAGGAGCCGAAGCGGAGTGTTTCGCCTTCGACTTCCGGAGGCAGAACCGTCTCGAAACTCTCTCCGTCCAGGGAGCGCAGAGTCACCGAGGTTGGAGACAGCCGGCCAATCACGGGCATGGTATACAGGGCCGGAGCCGGATCGCTCTTTCCTTGAAATACCGCCATGCTTCGAAAGGCGGTCGCAAGGGGAATCATTCTATCGCCGATTCCCTGGATCATCGGGGAACGGTAAATGCGTGTCCATTGCTCTGATTCCGGATTGTAGCGCCAGATCTGTCCCCGAACATCCAATTCCCGGTAGTTCTCCGGTTTGGGAACCGGGTTGGCATCCAGCGCCGCTGAAACCGGCCATCGAACCAGCATGAATTGCAGGACGTTCCGGCAGGTACCGATGTAAAGGTGATCTTTGAACCAGGCGCAACTGTAGGCGTAGGAGTTGAATCCGCCGTCCAACCCACGGCCCCCGACTTTACGAAAATGGTTCCGACGAAGCATTTTCGTGGGTCCGGATCGTTGAGTCGGGGACATTTCGACAGGCCTCCCGTCAGGTTTTGCCCGCACCAGGGGGCTTCCGGCCCGCGACCAGAAGATAGTGCGTTATCTCTTCCTCCAGAAGATAGTGCAGGTTGAGAAAATATTCCATATCTTCGCGAGAGATCTCTTTATCCAGGAACTTGTCGTGCAGAAACCGCACCACGTACCGGAAAAATTGTCTCCAAGCGCGGTCCGTAACATCCTGGATTCCAATGTCCTCGAATCCGGCAGTTTCCATCACGGCATGATACGCCTGCGGATCGGGCAGGTAATTCTCGGTGTGCCGCAGCCTGCGCCGTTCCTCACCGGATTGAGTCATCAGGATATCCGACAAGGTGAGCCGGCCGCCGGGTTTGAGGACCCGCAGAGCTTCCGCCAGGAACTTGTCCCGTGTCAGAAAATGAAACGCGGCTTCGACACAGATTATCGTGTCGAAAGAATTCTCGGGGAACTGCAGTTCCACGGCATCCATCAGCAGAATGTTTGCCCCCGGGACTTTATCCCTGGTGGCTTCCAGCTGTTTTTCGGAAATATTGATGGCGGTTATCTGCTCCGGCGCGTACGTGCGCGTGAGGAAGCGAGTCGATTCGCCCTTTCCGCAAGCCACGTCGAGTATAGAGGCGCTATTGCCGGGCACCTGTTCCAACAAGGCTGCCATCATGTTTTCACAGGCTGTCCTGAGGTGGGTCGTGTCCTCGGACCATAATCCATAGTTCGCGAAATCGGACCCGCCGAACAGGGCCTCCTGAAGGGGATGAAAAAGTCCCTTGTCATACCAGGCGTTGATCGTCTCGATATTTCCGATGTCTTCCAATGTAGCTATTCTCTTGATTCCTGATTGGCAGTTTCAATTCGATCCGCGGGAACCGCAATCGTCTGAATTCAAACTCCCGGTTTCATCCCGGAGGCCAGAAGGTAATACCGTAGATCCTCTGCGTGACCGTAGATGCTTCTCAGTCGATTCTTAACGGTGTCTAAATCAATCTTTTTTTCCAGGAACCGTTCGTGGAAATAGTGGACCATGTATCGGAACAGCCCGTGAAAACAGGGTTCCGTCACGTCCTGCACGGTGGTATTCACGAACCCTGCCTGCTTCATTCCCTCCTCATATGCCGGCAAGTCCGGCACAAAGTTCTCCGCGACGCGGAATCTTCGGCCCGCTTCGGCTTCCCGGCTCAGCAGAATGTCCGCGAGTGAAATCCAACCGCCGGGTTTCAGGACGCGATGAGCGGAAGAAAAAAAACGTTGCCGGGTCTGGAAATGAAAGGCTGCTTCCACGCAAATCACCCCGTCGAAGTGATTGTCCGGATACTCCAGCTCCGCGGCGTCCATGACACGTACATCCGCGCCCGGAACCTTGGCCCGGACATGCTCCACCTGGTTCTTGGAAATGTTTATCGCGGCGATGGACTCGGGAGAATACTTTGCCGCCAAGTACGCAGTGGATTCACCTTTTCCGCAGGCAACATCGAGGATTCTCTTTTCCTTTCCCGTCGATGGGGAGAGGAGCATCTTCATCATGTTGTCCCCTGCCTGCTTCAGGTTTTCAATGTCTTCGTTCCAGTATCCGTAGTTCGCGTAGTCGCTGCCGAAAAATTCGGCGTACGATTCGTTTAAAATCAGGTCATCGTAATATTCGACGATGGTTGTTGTCATAAGGCGGTCGTATTGCTCCGTCGGCGTGTTGTCGTGTCCTCAGTTCCCGTTTCCTGCCAGAATGTTTCCGTGATTTCCGCCGTTCGGAGAGGCATCATGCCGGGAAAATTATGTCCGGCGTTCTCCACCATACGGCTCGTGCATCCCGCGATTTCCTTCAACAATCCGTCACGGGTCTCCAGGAACGGGGAGTTGGCGCCGTAAACCAACCGGGTCGGGCAGGTGATGTTGCGCAGTGACTCCCGGGTCAATCCGTCGAGGCTCTGCAATTCTTCCCCGGCATTGGTTTCCTCCAGCATTTTTCGATACTTCTCCGCGCTTCGTGGGCCGTACCCGGGCATGAAGAAACCATCGGCCGCCAGATTGCGGCAGGCCTGGCTGAAGTTGCCGCCGGTAAACTTGAGCGGCAGGGTGTGATCCAATTCCCACTCCGGATCAAGATGAATCCCCGCTTTTTCGAAATTCTCACGCCAGCGTTCGAACAGGACCCAGTCGCCGAGGCGGACGGCGGGCTGCAGAAAGCGGGTGCGGGCGTCGAGAATGGTCATCGATCGCACTTGCTCCGGAAAAAGTCGTACGAACTGAAGGGCAACGCTGGCGCCAAAGCTGTGAGCTACGATGTCCACCCGTTCGGCGTCGAGTTCTTTCAATATTTCCCGGGCAGTATCCGCGATTGTTGCCGGGGCATAACCTGTGGGGGGGGAATCACTGTACCCGTGACCCGGCAAATCGAACAGGATGAGTCGCCGGTGCTTTGAAAGTCGATCGATGAGTTGCGCATGCCAAAACGCCATGTTCGCATTGAGCCCGTGAAAAAACAGGCTGGACGGAGTATCTACGATCCTGTCGATCGTCCGGACATTCAGATGGCTGCCGTTGATCTTGATACGCTGCATGAGGCTACTCCACGTATCCGAGGCTGCGGAGGCGCTCCATCAGGGCATCCTGATCTTCCTGTTCAAGCTCCTGGGCGGAACCGGGGCTTTCGGATGCCGCCGGGGATCGCCCGTCCTGATCGCGTACCACTTCCTGAACCCGGGGCGGATCAGCTTCGAGGTACGCCGGCTCATAAAAATCCCCTGGAAATGATCCTTCATAATCTGAGGGTATCGGCAATCCGAGGCTGTGCGCCAGAAACGGTGTGACGTCGATGATATTGAGAGTTTTCAGGTTCTGCCCCTGCTTAATGCCCGTTCCCTTCGCGATCATGATCCCGTCGGGATGGTGGGTCCCTGCGATTTCCCGCCTCGTAACCAGCGCGTCCCGCGCGTTGAGAACGGAAAAGAATCCGTGGTCCCGCATGGTGAGGGTAAGATCCGGAGCGCGGTGCATGTACGGGCCGGGAAACCATTCCTCCCTCTTCTTCACGTCGATGATCAATTGGCCCCCGTCCGGGGCGCGAATGCCCAGAAGCTTCCCGATCAATTCATCCCGGACTGACTCGTAGGATTCCTCGGGCACATTCCAGAGGTATACGCCGTTGGAACTGGGTGTCAGCGCGTAGGCGGTGGTGTGGTCCCAGTCATAGTGATCGGTGTGGCGGGTGATGCTGTCAACGACGATGGATTCCTTGTCGTCTTCTTCCGCCTCCGTTTTCCAGTGCAGGTATCCCTCATCATGGAGCCAGCGGTTGATGTAAAAGATTTCATGGGTTGCGGTAAACCCGTGATCGGAAGCGATTACGATCCGGCCTTCCTCACCGATTATTTCCACGGTCCGGCCGAGAAACTTGTCTACCAGCCCGAAGTACTGGTCACACAGGGAGATGACTCTACTTTCCCACTCGGTGGGATTTTCGGGAATCAGGGCGGGATCCAGATACCGGTAGGCGAAATGCTGCAGCTTGTCGACTCCGTCGAAAACGATCGCGGTCAAATTGCTGGGTTCGTGGATCATGAGATGCTCCATGATGTCGAACCATGCCTGTTCGCGTTCGAGGTGGTGTTCAATCCATTCGATCCACTGTTCCTTCTCCATCTCCTGAAGCACCTGGCGCTCGATCTTGAAGTCCAGGCCCAGCATGTGAACATCGAGGTTCCCCACGCTGTCGAGCTTCGTAAAAAGATCGGGCGGATAGCTTGCACGTTTGAAGTGCCTGCCGGGTACAAATCCGGGCATCGTGTGACCGTTGAGTGGAATCGGGGGCGCCAGCCCGATATAATTCAAGACCGTCGCCTGCCCCCCGGTGTTTGACACGTACTGCCACACGGGTTCGCAATGGTAATCGTTCGATGTATTGAACCGTATCATCGGGCCCTTGGGTGTCATTTCCAGCCGGATGAAATCTGTGAACCCGTGGTGGCCCGCACTACGCCCGGTGGCGAGGGTCGTCCAGGCTTGGGGTGTAATGGGATGGGGGGTAGACTCGAGAACTGCCCGGCTTCCGCTTTCGCAAAAGGCCTTCAGGTTTGGCATGATGCCCCGGGACATCAGCCGATCAAGTACGGTGTAGGTGGCTCCGTCCAAACCAAATAATACGGTCCGCATTAATTTTCTCTCTTACGATATGAATGAGTGGCGAAGGGCGGCTCGCCGGGTTCAACGTGTTGCGGTTTCAGATATTCTTGTTCAAGAAATCCGCGATTTTTCCAACCGACAAATCTTCGACATACCGGCCATCGGTCATCAGCAGTTCGTCCATTGGAAGGTCACGACGACCATAGCGTTGTTCGATGGCGGTAACAAGGTACACGACGTCCAGCGATTCAAATCCAAGATCTGCCACCAATCGGGTCGACGCGGTCATCTCTTCTTCGAGGTCCGTATCCCACCCTTGTACGATTTCGGTAAGAATCTCAATCGCTTCGCGCTCGTAGTCCTTTGTTTCTGTGTCCGACATCTACTTTCTCCTAACCTGCCAAGATCGGCCGTTTTGCCTATTTTAGCAAGCACAAACTCAGCACATGATCATCCCGGCAAACCGTGAATGCTCTCAGAGATTGACCCTCTTCCAGGAGTCCCTCTGTTGCTCTCTGCATGGCTCCACAGAGCGTAATGTCGATCTGCCCGGAGGCGGTGTCAATCGCATCGATGCGAATACCCAGCGGGCCCCCCACGACACCGGTTCCGCACGCTTTTCCGGCCGCTTCCTTCGCTGTCCATCCCCGAAGATACCACTCGTTGGGATTTCCGCCCACCGCCTCGATCTGGTCGCGCTCCGAAGGATGGAAGCTGTCCTCGATGACATCGCTACTCAGGGGTTGCAGGGGCTCCAGATCGATACCGACCCCTCGAAACCGATCCGAATCAGCCGCTACCGCCACCGCGGCGAAGAGCGCGTGCGAGAAACTGATCGCCGGGGACCCGTGTCCTGCCGTAATTGCCGACGGCTTGCCCCCGGCATCCTTCCGGATCTCGATGTCCGCCAGGCAAAGATCTGCGCCCAGGAGTAAGCGCACCACTTCTTTTGACGCAATCCGGCCCAGGAGCCATCCGGTTCGAGCCACCGGCGGGAGCCGGGAATCCGCAAACCGTTCCTGTTCTGCTCGATTCAGAACCGTCCGGGCCAGAACCGTTGACCAGAGACGATGTACAAAAAGTTTCATGGAGTCGCCCGCAACCCACCCGATCCGGCATGCATCGATTTCCGGAACATTCGAAAACCAATCCGTGATGTCTTCGCCGGCACGATTCTCTCTTGGTGAAAATGCGTACCGATACAGCAAGAGCGGAAAATCGACGCCCTCTTCAACCCGTCCGAGATATCGGAGAACCGGTTTTCCGGCCGCGGTCGAGATTTCGACGTCAGAGATCAACCCGGTTTCCCGGCGTTGGAATTTCGCGACCCCTACCAACGGTTCGTCGGCGCGAAAATTTTTCGTAAATTCCAGTCGCTTAATGCGGTTTGGAAACGCGCATCTGCATGTTGGCCCCTCCAATTTCCAGTTGGTGTAGACCATCGCCGGAATCTGAGATGCCGTATCGACCAGTTGCACCGGCAATGCCAGGGGTACGGACGGGCGCGTCGCCAGCAATGCGGGATCCAGTGCGCGAACGGAGGCGCGAATCCCCTCCGGGCTCCAGGCCTCCACCCGCTCAATACCCTGGAATGCAGGACCATGGTAGAGGATCTTATCGTAGATTTCATCGTCGCGCCAAGGGGGGGGCTCGCTCGACGTGTCTTGAACTTGCGGGGCGCCGAGCTCCCCGGAATCGTGCCCGAGCTCGATCGTGGCATGAACCAGGAGATTCCGTTTCCCCTCACTTTCTTCTTCAAATACCTGCGAGATGACATTGCCGTTGCCGGCCGTTTCCGCCTCCACTCTGACCCGGCGCGTCGGCGTTTCAAAGGCAAGCCAGCCACTGATCTCGATATCGGACACGGCCGTGATTTCGTTCCCGGGCGACAGGATTGATGCGGCTTCGGCCATGAGTTCGAGGGAGATGACCAACGGCATGACCGGCAATGCATGGAGCGCCGGCTCATGTACCGATACCGTGCCTCCAAAGAACGAGTGATCCCGCAGGAAGCTGTGACGGGCGACGTCGAATTCCACCTCCGCCGTGAGCCGGCGACTGGGCTCGTGCTCCATCACATTTTCCAGAAATGCACCCGGCGCAGATTGGGGGGCCGGCGTCGGAGCCGGGGCAGGCCGGTTCAGCACCGCAGCGCCGGCCTGCCTCGCCTCCGGCTGACTGCCGGGCACACCCCGGGCCGGGAGAGAGGTCATAATTGTTTGCTGGGTATCCAAGAACTGCTGCATCGTTTGCTGAAACTCGGCGAACACCCGATCACGATCTGATGCCGCGGCCGGATTCGGAGAGGATGGAGTTTCCGGGGCCGGCGCTGCGGCCGGAACCGCCGCGCTGCCCGGGTTCTGACTTCCAACCGAAAAGATGGATTTCGATTTTTCCAGCGCTTCTCCGTCGAGTTCGAAGAGAGGCAACTCGAGCCGGAGGATAGGATCCGGTTTCGGCGCGGCCGGCGGACTCGCGCTAAAATCGAGAAGCACGGGATTCCGTCGTTTGAAGAGAGCGGCAAGGCTGACATCAACGCCCTGTGCCGCAATCATGCCGACGGCACGGCAAAGCTGCTCGATTCCGTCCTTCTGCTGGACGTCCATGGGTACTGCGGCATGCGGACGATCGCCCAGGGTATCTGAAATAAAAGAAGAAAGTATGTTCCGTGGACCGACCTCGACAAAAATGCGGTATCCGGCATCGTGCATTGCCTCGATGGTTTCACGGAATCGCACCCTGCTTTTCCATTGAATTGCGGTGAGTCTCTTTACTTCCTCCGCATTGTTCGGAACCGCCGCAGCGGTCACGCACGACCAGAGTTCCGTTTCAGGCGCCTTGATCCGGAGTCCTTCCGCGTACTCTTCCACGAATTTGCAGACCGGCGCGCAGGCTTCGGTGTGGTAGGGCCGATTCCAGGGGATCCGCCGGCAGAGTCCTCCGCGCCCCTTGAGGGACTCCAGTGCGGTCTCCATCGCCTCTTCGTCGCCGACCAGCACGACCTGGTGCGGGCAGTTATCCATGGCGACGGTAATGCGCCCGGCGGACGCTTCCACGACATCGTTGACGGCGCCGGGTTCCGTGCCGCCGACGGCGACCAGCGCCGCCGGCCCCACCAGATCGGACCCCGCCACCCGCGCGGTAGACTCGAGGCCGCTCACGATCGAATGAATGAGCTCTTCTTCATTTACCGGCACGAACGCGCCGGCGGCGAGGACTGCGGCGAATTCACCGCTGCTATGGCCTACCACCGCATCGGGTTTGATATTCGTTTTACGCAGCAATTGAAGCATTCCGCGGGCGGCTGCGGTCACCGTTGCCACCGCAATGTCCATCTGCAATAGTTTGTCTTCCGCCCATTCCAGGTCACGTGGTTGGGGGAAGAGAATCTTTCCCAATGGATCGGTGTCTCCCCTTGCTTCCAGCGCCAGTCCGGTTAGTTCAAACTCCCTGCGAACCTCCGGAAAGTGGCGGCACAATGCCTCGTGCATTTTCGGGTACTGCGACCCTTCCCCGGGGAAAACAAATGCCGTCCGTCCCCCGTTCGCCAGGGGTTCCTCATACCAGTACGTCCCGTTGCGGGTTTGGATGCGGTTCCGTTTCGGTTCTCCCAGGCGCTTGGCGGCAGTGCGCAGTTTTCCTGCAAGATCCTCTTTGCTGGTGGCAACCACGGCGAGTCGGCTGGGACCGGATTCCGTGGCCGCCGTCGCGGCGATGTCCAAAAGGCGAGCGCCGTCGGCCTTCTCCACCCAGGTGGCGAGCGATTCGGCCCGTTGAGCCAGTGATTCACGGTCCGCCGCCGACACCAGCACCAGTTCGGCCGGCCATTCCCAGTCCAGATCGTCCAGATCGTCCTCATCAGCGCCGGTGTGCTCTTCCAGGATTACGTGTGCATTGATGCCGCCGAATCCAAATGCGTTCACGCCCGCCCGCCGAGGCGCGTCATTGTGTTGCCGTAGCCACGGGCGGGGTTCGTCGCATGTATAAAACATCGTATCTTCGAGATGCAGATCCGGATGGTTCTCGGCCGCGTGCAGAGTCGGCGGGAGAGTCCGGTGATAGACCGCCAGGGCGGTCTTGATGAGCGACGCGGCGCCGGAGGCGGGAATCAAATGGCCAATCATCGATTTGATGCTGCCGATCGCCACCCCGGGATGCCGAATCTCGTTTTTCGCGAAGCAGGCGGTCAGCGTTTCAATCTCCGTGGCGTCGCCCATGGGAATCCCGGTGCCATGCGCTTCGATCAGATCGATTTTGGATCGTGGAACGTGAGACTGTTCGTAGGCCCGGTTGATTGAGAGTTGCTGGCCCTCGGTTCGCGGGGCAAGGATCCCTGCGCCTTTTCCGTCCGACGAAGAGCCCACGCCTTTGATCAACGCGTAGATCCGGTTTCCGTCCTGCTCGGCGTCGGTTCGCCTTTTGAGTACCAGCATGCCGCATCCCTGGCCTAACACGGTTCCGGTCGCCTGGGCCGAAAACGGGGCGATCAGGCCTTCGCGGCTGAGCGCTTCGAGATGGCAGAACATGATGTGCACCGGCGCCGGAAGCGAAACCTGGCTTCCGCCGACGATTACCGCGTCGCAGCGTCCCGACCTCAGTTCCCTCGTCGCATGTTCCACGCAGAGAGAGACGGATGCGCACGCGGCATCCAACGTGTAGGCGGGTCCATTAAGGTCCAGCCGGTTCGCGATGCGGCCCACGAGGGCACTGTGCACCAATCCGGGGAAGGTATCCGCATTGGCGGGAGGCAACCTGCGTTTCAATTCCTCCGCCAGGTAGTTCAAATCTTCTTCGGTGCGGTGGGGTTCGATCGTCCGCAGGACACTGAGAAGCTGATCGACGGCGAACAGCCGCTGAAATACGGCCACCCATCCGCGATTCACGAATATCCCGCGGCCCACGATCACGCCGGTCTTGTCCCGGTTCACGGGGATCTCGGGAAAGCCCGCATCCTCCATCGCTTCGAAAGCGCATCTGAGTGCAATGAAATGGTCCGGTTCCGCCCCCTCGATCGCGGAGGGAGGGACGCCGTACTTCATGGGGTTGAATCGGCACAGATCACCGACGAATCCACCGCGTCTGACGTAACTCTTGTCGAATTCCGGACCGCGCGGATCGTAAAAGAGTTCGGGCTGCCAATCCGGCGGAGCTTCCGTGATGCAATCCACCTTGCCCACGATGTTCTGCCAGAATTTGTCTACGCGGTCCGCGCCGGGAAAGAGGCAGGACATTCCGACGATGGCGATGTCTTCCAAGTTGTCGTGTTCGCCGGGCTCTCGTTCGGAGGTCCGTATCATCTAAGAGCAAGCTCTTTTCCGGTAATGCGGTTAAGCTCCGTGCTGCCTGCGCACTCCAGGCCGGACATATGACCCAACACTTTGTTGTCTCGAACAAACCACACGTCCGCTACCAGTGAACTTCCGTTGGAACCGTCCCGGGTTCGGAATACGCAGGACAACGGTTCTTTGCCAAGCGGGCCGTAACGGTGGTACGCGGCTACCGAAAAGGGCAGGGGCGTGGTGCCGAAATGACCGCGCGCCCACAGCGCCGCGATCTGGGGGGCCACGTCCAGCGCGATTGGATCGATGAGCCATCCAGTGCCGTTCGAAGTTCGTACCGCCTCGCTGGCCGGAGAAGGTTCCACCGTTGCGTCGATGCCGTCCGGCGCCGAGCCGTGGAGTTCGCGGATTCTCTGGTAGGTTCGTCCGTGGAAAAGCCATTGGTGGTAGGCCTCCTCCAGCGAAAGCGGAAATCCATTGTGGATTGACTCCAGATTCGGCGGCGCGGGGCGGGTGGGGGCATCCCTGCAAAGCCGCACCGTACTCTCATAAAGCTTTCTTCTCGGCATATCGGGAAGGGTAATAGAGAGGTGCCATTCCGCCTCCTGGCCCGTCCGAAGTACCGGTGTCGCAACGATCTGAATCGTCTCGGAACCATTTTCAAGCACAATTCCCTTCAGCTGCTTCACATTGCGGAGTTCCACAACCTCGAGATTCGGCTCCGCGGCCGCCGCCAACTCGGCCATGAACTCCAGCGCCGCCGCGAACGGCAACACCGGCTTGTCATCGATCCGGTGGTGGTGCAGATAGCCGTTGTCTTCAGGATCCAGAACCGCGTTGGCGATGAGTTGCCCGTCATCGAGGCGGCGTATCTCCTGGTTCGCCAGCAGGGGCGAATGTGTCTCAACCCTGCCCGGCAGAACATCGGTTCCGCCCTGTACCCATGCGCCGGGTCCGAGAAGCGCTCGAACATCCCCGTTTCCCTTCGCGCAGATTTCCCGCCAGGCGGCTGCCCGTCCACCGGCAACCGAAACCATTCCCACACCGCGGTCGTTGAATTGCCGCGCCACTTCCGGCGTGACCATCCCTGCGCCGGACCACGGACCCCAGTTCAGGGAACATACGCGCGCCACGCCAAGGGTCCGCCAATTCGCTGCGATCCGGTTCAGAATTTCGTTTGCCGCCGCATAGTCACATTGCCCTGCGTTGCCGAAAAATCCGGCGGTCGATGAAAATAGGACCGCGAGTTTCAACCGCTTCAGATCCAAAACACCCGATAGGGTGAGAAGCGGTTGGAGCTTGGTCGACATGACGCGATTGAACGACTCCCGGGTCTTGTCGGAAATCCGTTTGTCCTCGATAATGCCCGCTCCGTGCACGACCGCTGTGATCGATCCGCTGCTTTGCTCTATGGACTTCAGCGTTTCACCGAACGGGTCCGGATCCCGCACATCGCAGGAGATATACTGCGCCCGCCCGCCATGGGTTTCGATCATCCGCAATGTTGCGCGGATTTCTCTCGCCGACAGGAGACTTCGAATCTGCTTCTCCACTTCTTTCGCGGCGATCTTTTCGCCGGTTCCGCGGGCGCGTTCCAGGATCTTCCGCCGAAGGTCCATGGGATCCTTGCTTTCCACGAACTCCGAGTCCTCTTTATCGGCCGGTACCGGGGACCTGCCCACCAACACGAAGTTTGCGGGTACATGCGCTGCCATTTCGCAAACGATTTCAGCGGTGATGCCCCGGGCGCCTCCCGTAACCAGGATCACATCGCTACCATCGAGACCGGAGGGATGCTCATCGTTGTCCGGTTCCGGCAGGTCCTGTCGGGCAATGTTCAGGACCAGACGGCTTCCCCGGCGATATCCAACCTCCACCGGCCCGGCGGGCGAATGCCACTCGCGCAACAACGTTTCACATTCCAGCGGTTCATCGGTGTCGATGGCTCTGAACACCGCGTTCGGCCACTCCAGGGCCGCAACCTTCATCAGGCCGGTAATTCCCGCCCGCCAGGGGCAGTCGGACTCAGGGTCCCCCGCGGAAAGAAAATCTCCGCCGCCTCTCGTGACGGTGAGGACTCGCAGTGGTTCCGGTACGTCTTCACCCAGGTCCGCCTCCAGCGACTGGAGCAGGTACAGAAGGGATAAGATTTCGAGTTCGGTATTTCGATTCCACGTCTCAAAATCAATTCCGGGATACGTCTTCGTGTCGGATAGTCCCGCGAGATGAATCACGCCTGCAATAGGAAGGTCGGCGGCCGCCCTGTCGCCCAGCAAATCCTTGGCGCGTTCCCGGTCGGTCAGCGAATCCACCGGGATGAGCTCGGCGGATCCTCCCATGTTCCGGATATATTCCACGACAGACGCGGTCGCCTCGCCGCCATCGCCAACCACGATGATCACGCCGTCCGGCGCGGTGACCGATAGGCCGGAATGGATCGGCGATTCCTCGGATCCGATTGCACAGCGGGGACAGTATTCATCCTGCCGATCTGTCGGGGCCACGGCGGTCGCTGTCGTGTCGGGGATGTCTATCGATGCCCCCCCGCCGGCCGAATCCGCAGTCAACGTAATCTTCTCAAATGCGTTTAGAATCTGGTCGATGGTTTGTGCTTCGGAAACCTGCTCCATGTATTCGGTTGAAGGATCCCCCATGTCCGGCAGAACGTCTTTTCGAAACGCGGCAACAATCTCAACGCGTTTGATGGAGTCGATGCCCAGATCCGCCTCCAGGTTCGCGTCGCGGGCGAGCATGTCCGGCGGGTACCCGGTCCGGTCGGAGATGATTTGAATCAGTGCGGGCGCCAGATCCTCCCGTTGCGGTACGTCTCGCTCCACCGGTGACCCGGAGTCGGGTGAAGCTACGGGATTTGCCGATGGGGCGAACTTGTCGGCTACCGCAACGATTTCCGTAAGAGTTGTTGCCTCGGACATTTGTTCCATGTACTCGGCGGGCGGCTCCTCGAGTCCCGGCATCGCCTGTCCGCGAAAGGCCGCGATGATCTCAACGCGTTTGATGGAGTCAATTCCAAGGTCCGCTTCCAGATTTGCGTCCGGATCGAGCATGTCGGCGGGGTAGCCGGTGCGATCACTTACCAATCGGGTCAGGGCTTCAAGATAATCGATCCCGGCTGCCACCGCGGGATCTGCGGGCACTACCGGTGCAGCTTCCTCGAGGCCGGGCCCGAAGTCCATCGCGACGGCAAGGATGTCGTTCATCGAGACCGTTGATGTCATCCGTTCCATGAATTCAGCCGGTGGATCACCCATTTCGGGAAACACTTCTCTCCGAAACGCGGCGATGATTTCCACGCGCTTGATGGAATCAATGCCCAGGTCCGCTTCCATGTTCGCATCCGGATCGAGCATGTCGGCTGGATATCCGGTCCGATCACTGACCATGCGCAGCAGTTGATCCTGCATCCCTGCAGGTGAGAGCGCCGGTGGAGCAACCGGTGGAACGATTTCGACTTCCGCGGTGGGTGGTGGTTGCGGAACTTCGGGCATGGGTGCGGAGGGAGTGCGGGTCGACGCGGGAGACGGTGCGGTCGTGCCCTCGACGGCCGGCGCTGCGGGGAGTGAATTCTCCACGGGGGATCCCCCGAGGTAAGCCGCCATCACTGCGTGCTGTGTCTCCAGGAACTTTCGCATCGTTTGCTGAAAGGCGACCATCCCTTCCGCGTCCATGTGTAGCGGTTCCTCTTTCATGTCTGTCCTTGTCGTAGTCGGGGCCGCAATTTCCGGGGTCGCGGCGGGAGAGGTTTTTTCGGCGGGCATCGGCCCGGGACGGGGCGAATCGGGCACGTATCCCGATTCCTTCGCATCGATAATCTTGAAGGCCGGATTCGTGCCGGAAGGCGGTTCGTTTGCGGGACGCACTTCGCTCCCGTTCAGGGTGTACAGTCGACTGGAATCCTTCGCCGGAGTTTCCTCGATCTCGTTGGTCCATCCGGGTCGACCCTGGTAGAGTCGGGACAAGTCGATGTGCTGCCCGCCCCGGCAGTACAAAGTTGAAAGCGCGTGCATCAGCGAAACGATCGAATTTTTGCCCTTTTCATTGAGCGGAACCGAGAGGTGCGGACGATCCGCGAGGCTGAGATCGACGAAGCGGGAAAGCAACCGATGCGGTCCTACTTCAATGAAGATGCGAGCCCCGGCGTCGTGCATCGCCTGTACCTGGTGGAGCCAGCGTACTTCGTTCGTGAGTTGATCAGCCAGCAACTCGCGAATCTCAGGGGGAGCCGAGGGGTAGCACGCCGCGGTAGAATTGGAAAAGACAGGAAGCGACAGTTTCTGAACCGGGACCGTTTCCAGCGATTTCAAAAAATTTTCTCGCGCCGGAGCGAGGAGCGGGCTGTGAAAAGCGCATTCAACCGGCACAATCTGGTTGGACACATTGTGTGAATCGAGGATGTCCTTGATGTTCTCAATCGCTTCCGTGGATCCGGTCAGGACTGTTTGTTTCGGGCTGTTGTGATTGGCCACCCAGAGATTCGGCCGATCCTTGATGTAGGGTGCGATGCTTTCGAGATCGCCGGAAACGGCAAGCATCTGCCCGAGGTCCCTGCTGCCCTTGAGGGCAAAGGCCTCTACGAACGCCCGGCCGCGCGCGGCAGAAAGTGCGTACAATTCCTCTTCGGTGAATCCGCCGCCCGCGTGCAGGGCCACGAGTTCCCCGTAACTCTGGCCGCCGGCAAAATCGGGCCGGACTCCGAACATCTCCAGCAGTTTCATCATGGCGACGCTGCTTGCGCCCAGTGCCGGTTGCGTATTGCGGGTTTGCTTCAGGACCTCTTCGGCTGCGGCGATTTCCTCTCCCGTGAACATCGGGGGCGGGAAAACCTGCTCGCTGACCGGTGTGTCATAGGAATCGCGCGTGACCCGATCCATGGTTTCGAAGCATTCGGCAACTTCGGGAAACTGCATTGCGAGTTCAACCAACATGTTCGTGTACTGGGATCCCTGCCCGGGGAAGACAAACGCGATTTTTCCTGCATCTGCGCGTCCCATCGCCACGTAAATACCGTCTTTGGACGAGAGGTCCTCCCCACGTTCCACGGCACGGACCGCCTGGTCGATCTGGTCAAGTAGCTGCGCCGAAGATGCAGACACGATGGCGACGCGATAGGTTCCGGCGGTGGCGCGCGTACGTTCGAAGTGCGTCCGGGCGAGAGAGGAGAGCGAGATTCCGGTTTCGGCGTGGTCGCGGAGTTTGCCAAGGGCCCGGACCAGGTCCGCGGGCTCTTCGGCGGATGTGAAAAATACTTCCGCAGGAAGTTCCCGGCGTGGTGCTTCGAGTGCGAGCGGATTGGGCTCACGTCCATACTCTTCCACCGTGGCATGAAAATTACTGCCGCCGAATCCGAAGGCGGAGACTCCGGCCCGCCGAGGATAGGGCTTTCGTATCCAGGGCCTCGCATCGCGGTTTACGTAGAGGGCCCCTTCGCCGAATCCTGCTTTCGGATTCGGTGTCTTTACGTGGAGGGTCGGGGGCAGAATCTTGTGGTGCAGGGAGAGAATGACCTTAATAAGTCCCGCCACTCCGGCCGCACACTTGGTGTGGCCGATCATCGATTTTACTCCGCCGATGGCAATGCTGGAGGGCTTCGCCCCGTGCTTCGAGAGGAGGTCATGAAGGGCTGTGCACTCGGCGGCATCTCCCACCGCGGTGCCGGTGCCGTGCGCCTCGAAAATGCCCACCGTGGCAGGGCTGAATCGGGCCTGGGCGTACGCTCTCTCCAATGTCAGGAGCTGGCCGCCGATGCTCGGCGCGGTCAGGCCAAGATTCCTGCCGTCGGAACCGCCTGCGACACCTCGGATCACTCCATAGATGGTGTCGCCATCGCGTTCGGCGTCCTCAAGGCGCTTCAATACCACCGCGGCATGACCTTCGCTGATTGCGATTCCGTCCGCAGATTCATCGAAGGGTTTCGATTTTCCTTCCGGAGAGAGGGCGCCGGTTTTTGAGAAGCAGAGAAAACCGAACGGATTCTGAATCGTGTCGCAACCTCCGGTGATGACGATGTCGGATGCGTGGGCGGCCAGTTCGCGGCAGCCCAGATACACCGCGGCCAGGGAGGATGCGCACGCGGCGTCGACGGTAAAATTGCAGCCTCTGAGATCGAACCGGTTGCTGACCCGGCCCGCCACGACATTGAGCAGGATTCCAGCAAAGCTGTCTTCGGTCCACTCGGGTAGAACTTCATCGAGCAGCTTGGGATCCACTTCCTCCGCTACTCCGGGGAGCATGGAACGAAATGCGTATTGGCCCCCTAGTTCCGCGGCGCCGCCGCCGGCGCCGATGATCACGCTGGTTCGTGCCCGGTAGGGGTTGTTTTCCGCGTACCCGGAGTGCTTCAAGGCCTGGTCCACGAGTTCCAGCGCCAGCAACTGCATCGGCTCGATGCTTTTCAAAGACGCCGGCGGAATTCCGTACTTCAAGGGATCAAACGGGATGTCCTCCAGGAACCCGCCCCACTTGCTGTAGATCTTGTCCCGCGCTTTGCGGTCTTCGTCGAACCATCTGTTGTAGTCGAACCGATGTTCAGGGATTTCGCCGATTGCATCGTGACCGGCCAGGATGTTTTCCCAGTATCGGTCCACATTGCTCGCGCCGCCCGGCAGCATACAGGACATTCCGATCACCGCGATTTCTATGGGATCGGAGGGCGGTTCGGACGTTTCGATATCTGCCGGGACCGACGCCCGGAGAGAGCGAACACGATCCGTAGCTCCCACGCTTACTGTTTGATGAAATTGTTCGATGGATATTGTTTCGTTGTGCATGCCGGCGACCTGGCCGATCATGTACATCCCGTCCGCGCGCTGGGTCTCTTCACTGACGGTTTCGTAGGAGACTTTTCCGTCCTCGGTCTCCGGTCCGCGCATGATGGCCTTGGACGCGATTCGCAGCCGGCCCATATTCCGGTTTTCGAGTCGGTCGCGAATCTCTGATCCGGGCAGTGCCTGCGCGATCAGGGAATCCTTTTCGGTGCAGAAGTCGGTATAGAAGTCTGTAGGCGAGCAGCGAATTGCATGGCCCGGACCGGTTTCCGCCAATACGGTGTGGTCGGTTTCCAGGGCAACTTCCTGGAAGCGCGGGACGATTGCGCCGGTTTCGACAGCTTCGGAGGTAAACAGATATCCGGTACCCATCAGCACGCCGAACTTCATGCCCCGCTCAAGTAACGGTTGGGCAATGCCGGCGGCCATTGCACCGCTCAGATCGTCGTGAATCCCGCCTGCGAACAGCACATGAACCCGCGCGCAATCCTCGTCCGATAGCTCCGCGTCCACCAACACGCGAACCATCGTCTCCCACAGGACGAAACTGGATCGTGGCCCGACGTGTCCGCCGCACTCCAGTCCCTCGAACACAAAACGCCGGGCCCCCTCGCGAACAAACATATCCAACATCGCCGGTGAAGGGACGTGGAGATAGGTTGCGATTCCTTTTTCTTCGAGGTGTTTTGCCTGATCCGGCCGGCCGCCGGCAATGACGGCAAAGGGAGGAACAATGCGCTCCGTGACCTCCATTTGCTCATCACGCAACCACTTGGGCACGAATCCCAGAATTCCGATGCCCCAGGGCCGATCTCCCAGCAGTTCGCTGGTTCGGGTCAGCATTGTCTCCACCTGGGCTTTCCGCATCAGGGCCAGCGCCAGGAACGGCAATCCACCGCCACGTTCGACCGCATCGCAGAACTCGGGCACATCGCTGACGCGCGTCATGGGGCCTTGCACGATCGGATAACGCGTTCCGTGAGACTCGGCGAGCGCGGACCCGGGCTGCAGTGCTTCGCTTGCCAGCGCGCCATGAAAGTTTGCCTCCACTTCATCGCGGAAAGTGCGCAGGATCCGCCCAACGCTCCGACCCCTGTTCCCGTGGCGGGCAAGGCAAGCGTCCTGGCCGATGGGCCACGCCTTCGACTCGACAGCCTTCTCCCCGAGAAGTGCCTGTACGCCTTCTTCAAAGCGCTCCGCGCCGGCGTCGCGCACAATGGCTAGCAATTCCTGATGCGCGGTGAATCCCGGCTGATCGAACAGACGATAGGCATTCCCGAATCCGTCGCGGACGACCTTCGTCTCACTTCCGTCCATGCGGTCTATGCGATTGTGGATCGACGGTTCGAGTTCCGACTCCTTCGAGAGCGCGAGCTGCCAGTCCAGAACCACGCCGGCGGCGCCTGCGATTCGGCAGGCAGTCGCGGTTCCGGGGCCGATTCCACCCCAGGCATAGAAGGGAATTGTTGTTCGGTTGGCGATTTCCTGAAGTAAAACGAACAGGGTGGTTTCTCCGATCCAGCCACCCGCCTCGTGCCCTTTTGCAAAAATGAAATCTACCGCAAGCGATTCCGCCGAATCCAACTGCGAAATTGAGGTAAGAACGATTCCGACCTGGAGACCGTGGTGCCTGCACATTGAGATATCGGCGGGCGTCGGAGCCTGCCTGCAGCCCGGCTGAAGCACTACGATTGAGGCGCCGGAAAGCCGTGGAAGTAACTTCTGCGCGGAAGCGGAGAGAGGCGCGTTCAGGAGTACGCCCCATCGTTCTCCGGCCAGCGCCTGCAATCGGTCAAGGATCTGCTGAGTCTGTTTCTCGTCGGAAGGACCGGTCAGGTCCAGCAAACCCATTCCTCCGGCTCTCGAAGCTGCGATGGGAATTGCACCCATCTTCGTGCCCGGAAGAGAAACCGCGGCGACATCGAAACTTGTTAGCTGATCGTTGATTCGCGGGTCTGCTGAGCCCATTTCATCCGTACTACTGCTCATCGCATTCCGTGCCCCTGCCATATACACCCGTCCCCGGCGATTGGTACCCTGTGAATAAGTGCGCTTTCATCAGTGGCTATACGCCACAGGGCTTCACTATACGACAAAACCCCGTTTTTTCCACGAATAGCCAATATATTGCGAAGAAGCGCAACCCATGCCATTTTAGGAAAAACGACTAATCTCCAATTTTATTGATTAATTATCAACATAATTCCTTGAAATATGCCAAATTTACTAGGGAAAACGATTTTTTCAATCGTTACAAAATCAGACGCTTAGCCTTCCAAATTCCTCTCGGAAACTGTAGGGGATTGGGGCCAGAACAGGGGTACGAAGGATATGACCATAGATATCAATGACTCGCCGGGTCGGGAAATCCAGAATTCGGGTCTGATTTCGGTGTTGGTGATCGACGATCCAAATCATGCGGTGCCCCTGGCCCGATCCCTGGCCGAGGGAGGCGTGAACGCGATGGAATTGACGCTTCGGACGCCTGGTGCCATTGAGTCGTTAATCCGAATCCGGGCGGAAGTACCGGAAATGATGGCCGGGGTGGGAACCATCCTGACTACCGGGCAGGTTGATGAGGTCGTTGAGGCCGACGCCGCTTTTGGAGTCTCTCCCGGGGTGAATCCATCGGTGATCTCACATGCCAAGGAGCGGGGACTTCCGTTCGCACCCGGAGTTTGTACCCCATCGGACATCGAGCAGGCCTTGTCCCAAGGGTGTAAGGTCCTGAAATATTTTCCGGCTGAATCTTCGGGCGGACTGAAGCACCTGGAAAGTATGGGGGCTCCGTATGCCCATCTTGGATTGACGTACGTTCCACTCGGCGGGGTGAACATGGGTAATCTGAAGACCTACTTGTCCAGCCCGATGATCTGCGCGGTTGGAGGGTCATGGCTGGCTCCGCGAGATTTGATTGAGGCGGGGAAGTGGGATGTGATCCGGAGAAATGCCGAGGAGGCGACGTCGCTGGTGGCATCGATTCGCGCCGGATCGTAGGCGGAGGTCCGTTCAAATCGCCTTTTTGGCAAGGGCGGTTTCTGATAGAATAGCCCCGACATGTCATCTGATTCAGACCCACTCCAGATCATCGGTTCCCGGGCCGTAGATTTCATTTCTCCGGACGAACTCACCGAGCGGCTGAAAGCGAATCGTCCATTGCGGATCAAATTCGGGGCAGATCCCTCCGCCCCCGATCTTCACCTGGGTCACGTGGTGGTGCTGAACAAACTCCGTGAATTCCAGGATCTTGGACATACCGTTGTATTCATTATCGGTGATTTCACGGGGATGATCGGGGATCCATCGGGTCGTTCTCAGACCCGCAAGCCTTTGAGCCGCGAAGATGTGCAGCGCAATGCGCAGACGTATCAAGACCAGGTATTCAAGATTCTCGATCGGGACCGGACCGAAATCCGTTTCAACTCCGAGTGGTGCGGGAAGCTCAGTTTCGAGGATGTTTTGCGGTTGTCGGCTCGAGTGACGGTTGCCCAGATGCTTGCCCGGGACGATTTTTCCAAGCGATTCGGGGAAAATAAGCCCATTTCAATGGTGGAATTCATGTATCCCCTGATTCAAGCGTACGATTCCGTCGTAATCGAGGCGGATGTTGAACTGGGGGGAACCGACCAGCTATTCAACCTTCTCCTGGGACGCGAATTGCAGAAAGGGTTCGGCCAGGTCCCACAAATCGTGCTCACCATGCCCTTGCTGGAGGGGCTTGATGGTACGCAGAAGATGAGCAAGAGCCTGGATAATTACATCGGGGTGACGGATCCGCCGAAAGATATTTTCGGGAAAGCCATGTCGGTGAGCGACGAACTCATGTGGCGGTACTTTGACCTGGTGCTTTGCCTGGGGCCGGAGGAGATCGACCGGGTAAAGTCGCTACATCCCCGCGAAGCGAAGGATGAACTGGGCAGGCGGCTCGTCGCCCGATACCACGATGAGGATTCCGCGACGGAGGAGTCGGCTGAATTTGCGCGCGTGTATTCCGAGAAGAAACTTCCGGCGGACATGCAGGTGGTTGAGTTGAGGGACGATCAACTTGTCGATGGACGGATCGGGCTCTTAAATCTGATCTGTACCGCGGGGCTTGCCACCAGCAACAGCGAGGCGCGAAGGCTGGTCCAGCAGAAGGCGGTGCGAATCGATGATGAGCTCATTTCTGATCCCAAGGTTGAAGTAATCCCCAGGAATGAATCCGTTTTGCGTTGCGGAAAGCGTGGATTTGCGAGGATAAAAACACTGGGATAAAGGGGACGAAAGGCCCGGATGGTCGGCGGGCCCGAAGCATTGTGAACTTTTTAGGGGAGGCATTACTGGATTCCCGGTATTCCTGCGTTACATTTTCTGGTTACCCAAATCCATGAAGATCAAACAGAAATACTTTATCTGGATGGTGAGCAGTTCCGTCATCGTCTTTCTGCTTTTCAGTGTTTTCATGCTGCGCGGATTCAGCCGCATTGAAGCCGGGCAGCCGGCGGAGGAGGCGCTTCTCCAGGGCCTTTTGCTGCTTGCGGTGGCGACCGTCGTGGTGGTTGCCGGTAGTTATCTGCTGGTGATTCGTACGCTGACCACGCCATTCAACCGGCTGGTGACGGCGATGACGCGTGTGAACGATGGGGACTACGCGACCCGGGTTGATCTTGGCTCGAGTGGAGAACTCGGCGAAATCGGGGCTTCTTTCAATACCATGGTGTCGGGAATCGCCCGCAGTGACGTGCGCGAGCAGGAGGCGGCAGGAGAATTACGGGCAAAGACTCTTCAGCTCGAGGAGGAGATCGCGGAGAGAAAAATCACCGAGGAGGCTTTGCGGCAGGCCCAGAAGATGGAAGCGATCGCCCGGTTGGCAGGGGGTGTGGCCCACGACTTCAACAACCTTCTCACCTCGATCCTTGGATTTGCGTCCCTCACCCTGGATTCTCTTGCCGAGGACCACCCCTCGCGCGATGACGTCGAGGAAATCATCCGTTCCGGTGAACGGGCCCAGGAGTTGACCAAGAAACTGCTCATGCTGGGACGTAAACGGCAGATGGACCGCCGGGAAGTGGATATGAATGCCGCCGTTCTCAGCATGGTTTCTCTGCTCCGGCGGACCCTGGGGGCGGATATTGAACTGGTAACCGATCTTTCGGAAGACGCCGGCTCCGTCATGGTGGATGCGGGATCGCTGGAGCAGGTGATCATGAACCTTGCCGTCAACTCGCGGGATGCCATGCCGGAAGGCGGAAAACTGCTGATCCGCACCCACTCGAAAACGCTGGCGGATGCCGACCTGCAGCAACTGCCGAATCTGGAATGCGGCTTTCATTGCATATTGTCCGTTATTGATACCGGTACCGGAATGAGTCCCGGGATTATCCAGCATATCTTTGAACCTTTCTTCACAACCAAGGGCGAGGCGACAGGCACCGGCCTGGGCCTTTCAACCGCCTACGGTATCGTTCGCCAGTGTCGCGGTGCGATTGAAGTGATCAGTCATGTAGGGAAGGGATCCGAATTCAGAATTTATATTCCCCAGGCCAATGCGGAAACTCCGACGCTGAGCGTGGAGATCGACGACGAAACCTACATCAGCGGAAGCGAAACCATTTTGCTGGTGGAAGATGAGGACTCCGTGCGGAGGTTGACATCCCGCATGCTGTCCGGGCTCGGATACAATGTTTTGGAAGCCCGGTATGGAACCGAGGGGCTGAAACTTGCGCAGGATTATGAAGGAAACATCGACCTGGTGCTAAGTGATGTTGTGATGCCCCAATTGAGCGGCCCGGACATGATCGAACAGATGCACAAGATCCGGAGCGGATTCAAGGTGCTCTACATTTCCGGCTTTACGCAGGACCGGCAACTTCGGGATCCGAGTGGACGAACCGCCCAACTGGTCATGAAACCCTTTTCTCGTGAACGACTCGCTCGCAAGGTGCGGGAAGTCCTGATGACCTGATTCCGGTCCGTAGCCGAACAAGCCGGAAGGGAGCATGGAGCACAGTGTGCGCGGGTTCTTTTCGTGGGCTTTGGCTGCCTCTGTTCCTGTGCCGACACGGGGCGGAGCCGCCGTGCCACGATCCCGGGCTCCGTGCTATCCCTTGAACGCAAACGCGGGTTGGCCTCGCACACCGGCATGAGGTTCCTTCCGCAATTGCTCTTCGCTCAGACCCGTGTAGCGAAGACTCGACCGAAACCCCAGGCACAGAACCCCGGCCGTGGCACGGCGCCTCCGGCCCGTGTATGCACAAGGAGAGAGGAAGAGGTGAACACAAGGGGCGCGGGCTCTATTCGTGTGCCTATTGTCCTCTCTTCTTGTTCCGACACGGGGCGGAGCCGCCGTGCCACGAAACGGGCTAGGTTCGGGCGGCGTCTTCGTTTTTCTTGATGTGAAGTTCCGGATGGATGGCCGCTACGAAACTGTTGGGTGGAACGGTCTCCATGATGAAAACGTTGCCGCCGATGGTGGAGCCTTTTCCGACGATGGTGTTGCCACCCAGAATCGATGCATTGGAATAAATGACCACTTCGTCCTCGACGGTGGGATGCCGTTTAATGTGTTTGATGGGAAGACCGTTCTCATCGAGAGGAAAACTCCGGGCACCGAGGGTAACGCCCTGGTAGATTTTGACCCGGTTCCCGATCTCGGTGGTCTCTCCGATAACCACGCCGGTCCCATGATCAATAAACAGTCCCAGACCGATCGTTGCCCCGGGATGAATGTCGATTCCCGTTTTCGCGTGAACCCACTCACTCATGACGCGCGGAACGATCGGAACATCCAGCAGGTAGAGCTCATGCGCGATGCGGTGGGAAACAATGGCGAAGAGTCCGGGGTAGGAAATCTGGACTTCCGCGAAACTCAGGGCCGCGGGATCTCCCTCATACGCCGCGCGCGTGTCCTCCGTGATCATGCGGCGGACATCCGGAAGCCGCCGGTAAAAACTCGAAAGGATGCAAATCGTTCGGGCCGCCGGATCCTTGATTGCCTTGCACCCTTCCATTTTGCCTGCCTCGCCTTCCCAGCCGAATGGGAGTGCGACTTCAATTTCCCGAAGCAGGAGCCGCCACGCCTGGCAGAGAGTGCGGGTGAGAAATACCGAAAGTTCTTCATTCCGGCTCACACCCTGGGACATGCGGCCCGGGAGAAGCGCATCAATCAGGATTCGCAGTGCTTCCGTAATGTGCTTGGAATCGGGATAATTGCCGAGCATCGCGTCGGGGGCATCGGTCCCGGAGGTGTCGTATTCGGGAACGAGCTCGGTCACGACATCCGCGATCAGTCCGGCGGCGTCCTGGGTTTGAAAATCAGCGGTTTCTCGGTCTGGTTGGGAATTCATGGTGCTCCATGGTACGAGGGTCGAATTCAACGCGCAAGAGTTGGTTCATGTCATAAGCAGGTAAGGGAAGAGAAATCCTTGCATGATTCCACACTTCAACGTTCAATGAACCCAGCTGGCGGGCTCACCTTATGAAACGGCCGATCAAAATCGCGCTGTGGGGAATCGTGATACTATTCTTCGCGGCCGCTTTCGTTCTTCATACCAGCAGGGATCGGCTTGTTCGCGCCGCCACCGTGCGAATCCTTGGCGCGGCCACCGGATTCGGAGTCGAACTCGATGAAGTTGAAGTCGGTATTTTCGCCCGAACAGTTGATTTCAAAGGACTTCGCCTCGAAAACCCGGAACCTTTCCAGATTCCCGAAGCCATTACGGTAAGCCATCTGCATGTGGCCTGGACTTGGGCTGCACTCTTGGGCCGAAATGCCGAGTTCAGGCGTATTCACATCAAGATCCCGACGGTAACCATTGTCCGTCCCGCGGATGGACCCTCGAACTTCGAAGTCCTGGAGCGAAATTTTTCGCAATGGCAGGGAGCGGACCACCAGGCATCCGCGGTTCCCGAATTTGCCATGGCCTCCCTGATTCCCGTGCCACGGTTAGGACGCGCGACCCCGAACGAACCTGCCGCCGGTTCGGAAAGCACCGCGACGGGCTCACCACCGGGGGAGATGCGGATCGGCGAATTAAAGATTCATCTCGGCACGATCTATGTTGCGGATTACAAACTGGGTCGATCCACCCATGCCACCGCGGAATTCGAAATTGATCACGAGGAAGTATTCACCGACATTACGGATCTGGAAACAGTCAGCGCCCAGCTGGCGGCACGATTCGGCGTAAACTTTATTCTTTCTGAATTCGGCGAGGGTTTCGAGCTGACTCCCGGCGCCGAGAAGGAAATCAGATCTACGTTGGATGAAACCGTTGAAAAGTTGCTGAAGCAGGATCTGGATATCGAAGTCGAAGACGCAGAAGAAGGCTTCAAGGATTTGTTGCAACCCAGAACGGATTGATCCGTCCGGAATCCTTGATGGTTACAATGTCCGGGGCACCTTGGCAACCGAAACAGAATTGAAGCTTACAGTGGATGCGGCCGCAATGAAGCGGATCGCGAATCATCCCCTTGTTGTCGAATTGGCCCGAAACAAGTCCGCGGGAAACCGCCTCCGCAGCATCTATTTTGATACGCCGGATTTCTCTCTCCCGGGCCTGGGCGTCGTACTCCGGGTGCGGAGCCAGGAGGGGCGTTGGATTCAGACGGTTAAAACCGCCGGAAAAGCCAGCGGGGGGTTTCATCAGCGCGGTGAATTCGAATCCCGGGTCGCGGATGCAACCCCTGACTACGCCCGGCTGGTCTCCGAACATGGACTGGAGCTTTTCTCAGATCCAGGCTTGGTGGAAGCGTTGAGCCCCATCTTCGAAACAGATTTTTGGAGAAGCAGTTGGGACCTGTGTCTTCCCTGCGGTTCGGTGGTGGAGCTGAGCCTGGATGACGGGGAGGTGAAAGCGGACACGGAGACGACGCCGATATGCGAGATGGAACTCGAACTGAAGCAGGGGCGGCCGGAAGTCCTGTACGAGATTGCTCTGGAGATTGCGAAATCGGTTCACATGCGCCTGGAAAACGTGAGCAAGGCGGAACGCGGCTACGCGCTTCTTCGAAAACCCACGCCGACGCCCTCGAAGAAGAACGCGGCGAAAGTGAAGTCCGATATGACGGTGGAGGAAGCCTACGCGGCAATTCTGGAAGGATCCCTGGCGCAAATCCAGGGGAACGAATCTGTAATTCTCGAGACCGACAATCCGGAGGGTGTCCATCAGATGCGGATTGGATTGCGAAGGTTTCGAACCTGTCTTTCCCTGTTTCGAAAGTGGGTGCCGGGGGAATTCCGAACAAACGTGAGGGATGAAATCAATGTTTTCAGGAGCGTGCTGGGGGAGGCTCGCGATTGGGACGTATTCCTTGAGAATCATCACCCGTACCTGGCCGCGCTGGATCGCAGGCGGGACGACTGGCGCGTCTTGCTCGCCGCCGCGGAACATCGGCGCAGCAGGCAGTACCTCGTGTTGCGGGACGTCCTCTCTTCGTCGCAATACCATCTGTCGATGCTGCGGCTTTCCGCGTGGGTTCATTGCCGGGGATGGAGAGAATCGATCGATCCGGGAATGCAGGAAGACTTTCAACAACCGCTCCGCACGCAAGTCAATCGAATGCTTTCCAGGGGGCATCGGGGAGTTCTCCGTCGGTATGACGAGGCGCGAACCGGGAATCCGGAGGCGTTGCACCAGTTGCGCATCGCGGTCAAGAGGCAGCGGTACGCCGTGGAGTTTTTTCGACGCATGGGTCCACGAAGTCAGGTGAAGAAATACCGGCGCGCTGTGCGCGGACTTCAGGAATTGCTCGGACATCTGAATGATGCGTCCGTCGCCGCAGAACTACTGCGTACGCTGGAACCGGGACGCGAGTTCGACTCGAACCTGTCCTGTTCGCTCGACTGGAATGAGTTGATGTTTGGGGCGTACCTGGAGCGTCTTCCCCAGGCGTGGAAGCGGTTTTCCCGGCAACGGAAATTCTGGAAGTAAACGTCGCCGACAACAGGCCAGCCCATCAAACAGTTCTCGGCACAACGCCACGAATCCCGAGCATTGAAAAAATTCTTCCTGATCTTGGACGGCAGCGAGCTCAACGCGCAAGAATCCCGTTCCTCCCGGTCAATGAATTCAAAGCCGCGCCTTACCGCGGACGGGTCGGTTTGTTTGTTCGGTCGGTCCTTTCTCGACGAAAACACTACGCAGTGTTGGCTCCTGATACCAAATGTTGAATGTTGAGGCGTGACCCCTATGACACTATGACAAAATCCAAAATCAGGTACCAGGCTCCGACCGCGAATAGAACCACAGATTCTCGGTAATTCTTTTGCCAAAGTTTTTGAAGTTCACAAACTCCTCGTCGAGATATGGTTTCTCTTCTGTATCGTCAGGTATATAATGGACTGCCACACAAAGGTTTTGATCAGTAGACAGCTTTGCGACATCAAATTGTAAGTACGCAAATTTATTCGGTTCAATCCATACTGACATAGGTTTCAACCTTGCAATCAAGCCGTTGTATCCATCGTCCCCAGGATTGAGTATTTCAGTTCCTGAAGCGCTTTGAAGCAGAGAAGCAAGTTGTCTCTCCAATGCTTTTGCACCTTCGTCACTCAAGAGGCCTTCAATTCTCCTGATTTCCTTCTTAAATGCAGAGTATGTGTATTCATCCGTTCTGCTTTTAGAACGAATTTCCTGGCCTCGCAAAACACTCCACATGCAAACGACCGTAAATATAGCAGCGGTCAATATGATTGCCTTTCCAATTCTCATTTGGCGTTTATAAGCACTCTGATAGAGACCGTCACGGTTCATTCTACTGCAGTCCACCAATTTTGCCATTCATTGACGAATGACAGAAGCTTCAATGCGGAATGACATCCGAATTCCCAATGACGAAGAATAGGTGTAATTTTGTGGAATGTGTTGAATTCGTCGTTCTGATTTCAGGCTTCTTCCGTCATTAGTATTGACTATTGCCGATGATAGTATTGACTATGGATGACCGTAGTATTGACTATTGCCTTGGGAAAGGACGGCGAGTTGCAGCGATGGCGACGAGGAGAGAGTCGAAGCGGAATCTGCGAAAACTCACTGCCATGGGGAAGTACACGCGGTACGTCACGATACCCAAGGGCCTCCTCCGTGAACTCCGCTGGCGGCGGGGGCAAAAACTCGTGGTCACAAGATCCGGCGACAAACTCATCATCGAGGATTGGAAACCAAGATAGCGGCCAGAGGGGATCAGAGGGTATGGCGCTGATTCAAGCTCAAACACAACGGCGAGATCTTGGTTTTGGACCAGGTTTAAGAATTTGGTTCGATGTGAAGATCAGAACCAAAATCCAAAACCTGGTCAAAAACTAAAATCTCGGATGTCCCATGCCGCTTGATGCTTTTCGAATTGTGCTTACGCGTCCGCTGTACGGGGGGAACGTGGGGTCCGTCTGCCGCGCAATGATGAACATGGGATTCTCCCGGCTGGCCGTCGTCGAACCTACGAATCCACTCGATGAAGTCGAACTTCGAAAGATGGCGTTGAGTGCCGTTTCCATCTATGAAAACCGGAGCGAGCACCCGACGCTCGCCGATGCGGTCACGGATTGCCACGTAGTTGCCGGTACCTCTGCTCGTTTGGGCATGTACCGGTCGCATAGCCGGACCCTTCGGGAGTGGGTTCCCGACATGCTTCGATCGGCCGCGGCCGGCCCGGTGGCGCTGGCATTCGGTCCCGAGGACGATGGGTTGTCAAATGACGAAATCGCGCTCTGCAACCGGATCATCCAGATTCCAACCACGGACGCGTACAAATCCCTGAACCTTTCCCAGGCCGTGTTGCTTTGTTGCTATGAACTCTATGTCGGCACGGAATCATTTGAGCCCACAGAAGAATCATCCCGGGAAGCTACATCCTCTGAGCGCGAACGGATGTTCGAGGTCTGGCGTCATACGCTGCTCAATATCGGTTTCATGCATGACCAGACCGCGGATCACATGATGCTGGGTCTGCGCCGGATTCTATCGCGAGGGATCCTGACCGACAAAGACGTGCGGATCCTCATGGGGATCGCGCGGCAGTCGAACTGGAATGCGGAGGAGCTGAAAAAGCGGCGGGAGGAGTGAAAAAAAAACTGAATAGGCGCCTCCCACACTTCGAAATTCGAAATTGAATATTCGATATTCGATATTCGATATTCGATATTCGGTATTCGGTATTCGGTATTCGGTATTCGGTATTCGGTATTCGGTATTCGGTATTCGGTATTCGGTATTCGTATCCGAAACGAAAATATTGAATGTCGAATGCTCAATATCGAATTTTCAAGTCGCCTGTGGTCCAGTCCATGGATCCACCACTTTCACTTCAGGCGCGAACGTCAGCACGTCCGCCTCTGACTCTTTCAGAAACAGCAGCTTGATGTTCGGGCCGGCATCCATCGTGAAGTAGACCGGTACACCCTTGCCACGCGCATCCCAGATTCGATGCATCCATTCCACGGACTCCGGGTGCCAGTACAGCACGGGGGGCCGGGCTGCAATCATAGTTGCATGCATCGAGAGGGCGTTGGATTCGGCAGTCTCACCCATTTGTTCGAAATCCTGCTTTTCGATCGCGGTTCGAAGGCGCGGGAGATCCTCCGCTACTTTGCCGGGCCAGGCGCGGTAGAGTGGAGAGGCTGCCGTCGTCTGCTTCATGCCCGCAGTGGAGCCGATTAACTTTTCCGCGGTCGACACGGTCAGAATTCCGAGTCGAAGCTCCGGCCAATCTGCATCGATGGGCTCCGCGTAGGAATCCAGACCGTCGGATGCGGATCCGCAATGCCATTCCACGAATCCGGGGAAAACGGATCGGGTTGCGCTGCCGCTTCCGAGGCGGGCCAGGATCGAAAGTTCCCGTCCCGTCAAATTCCAACCACATGCCTGGTCGATCGCCTTTACCAACGCCGCGAATCCCGATGCAGAGGAGGCCAGGCCCGCGCCGGTTGGAATCGAATTTTGTGTATTCACCTGAATTCCGGGAGTGGAATCACCGCAAAGAAGCCTGATGAATCTCAGCAGGCGCCCCGCAATCGGATGATCAAGGGGAAGCGCGACGCCGTTAAACTGAATCGCGTCGCGGTCGACAGGTTCGAGAGTGGTGTGGGTTCCCAGGGACCCCAGGGCCACCGAGAGGCTGGAAGTGACCGGAAGATTGAGTTCTTCGTTTCGTTTTCCCCAATACTTGCACAATGCGATATTTGCCGGTGCAAACGCCGATCCGGCGGAATGGATCTCGCGGACCCTGTCCCCGAGAATGAGTTGAACCAACTCCTCCTTATTCAACGCGGGCACCCTCCGTGCAGATCGAGACCGGGATCACTTCGTAAGGCATCTCCCCCGGGGCCCGATTTCCGATTCCTACAACGCAATCCCCTAATCCCGATCCGGAGATTTTTGCGCCGGGAATGCCGGGATCGGCGAGCAGTCTGGACGCGATGTCGTCCAGGGCCCGGTTGCTGACGCCGAGGGCTTTCATTCGATCCTGGTTTTCATTGAGAACTCTGCCCAGCGTTTCCCAATCCCCCCGCCGAATGGCCGGGATCGCAATGTCGATGGATCGATCCATTTCGTCGAACAACCTATCAAATTTTGCGGGAGCCTGCGCGCGTTTGCCTTCGACAATACGGATTACTTCCGGCGTGGCGGTCTTACTTCCCGAATAAACAAGGACCAGGGGAGGTTTTGCGGAGATGGACTCAACCCAGTACGGGTCGGCCCGGTATCCCACCACACCCCCGGCAATCGACGCCGCCAGGTCCGCTCCCGATCCGGCTCCCTGCACGTTTCGGATCACTCGCAGACACACCTGATGTAGAACCCGGTCGCTGGCCGCCTTGTTGAGGTGAGCATCGAGCGCTTTTGCGCAGGCCACGGTGACCGCCGCCGACGAACCCAGTCCCACCGTGGAGGGGAAGTCGGCGCTCACCTGTACGTCGAACCCGGTGTGCAGGTCCCTTTTGCATTCCCGAAATATGCCGGTGACGAAACGAAAGGAGTGAACATCCCGGATCGCGTCAAGGTGAGTGTGGTGAGACCCCAGCGCCGATTCCATGAAAAGCTCGCGATCCGCTCTCGGTTTTACCGTAACCGTGATCCGCCGGTTGACTGCGCACACGAGCGCGCGCCGACCGTGGAGGACGGCGTGTTCGCCCAGCAGCATAACGGTGCCGGGAGCGCTAGCCTGGATCGAGGACGTGGACACCTCTGGACTCCCCTTTAATGTGGGTCAGGGCATAGCCATACCTGCTGCACAACGATTCGGGCGCCTGCTCCGCGCAGACCAGGACTGCCCCGGCGGCGTCACCCCGGACCGATCCGGCCCCACTGATCTTTGCCGCACCGCCGGCCGACTCTATTTCGTGAACAAACTCTTGCACCTGCTCCGGAACCACCCCGATTTCCACCAGCAATCGATGATTCTCCCTCATCAAGCGTACGGATTCGGGAATATCCCCGGTGCTCGCCGACTCCGCAATTGCCTTGGATGTGGAGGCGAACTGATCCCAGATCCGGCTCTTCCCATGGGTTCGCCGCACTTCGGCAACCGCTTCGCCGGTTGTTGAGTCCGGACGTCCGGTTTGTACAATGTAAAGAGGCACCGCCGGCACGCCGATGGTTATTGCGCTGCGACCTTTTTCGAACAAAACGCACCCTCCGTGAACCGCGATGTACGGATCGGCGCCGCTGGGAGTGCCGTGCTGAAATCGTTCCAACCGCAGGCAGCGTTCATATAGCTCATCCTCTTGCACGTTCAATTCAGAAGCGGCGGCCAGTGCAGAGAGCGCGGCGGCACAAACCGCGGCGGAGGACCCCATTCCGCAGCCTGCCGGCAATTCCGAAGAAATCTGCAACGCCGTATTTGTCGAGAGTCGATTGGGGTAGGCCGCATCCAGTTCCGACCAGCTGAGTGACAGTAAATCATTATCCCGGGAAAGCACGTCGATGATTTGGATTTTCCCGGCATCGAATTCCTCCAGTTTCATGAGGGCAGCGCGGTGGCGTTCCCGCAACGCGTCCGCCGTCACCGCAAGGGGTTCAAATGACTCCGACTGGAACAGCAGATCATTTGCAGGGTTCGGAGCGACATGACACCGGACATAGGAAGCGACCGCGGTGATGAGCGCGGGCTTGCCGTACACCGCGGCATGTTCGCCCGATAAAATAATTTTCCCCGGCGCGGAAGAAGTTGCTTTCATCGCCTGTGCCGATCGTGTTCCTCTTCAGGTGTTGTCGGCCAGAACAAGCGATTCATTTCCTTGCAGATCGTCAACGCATCGCGCACCCAGCAGGAACATTGCGGTAACAAACTCAACTCTCAGGCGTTCAATAACCGCGAGGACTGCGTCAGAAGATTCGGTGGCAGGTTTCAAGAAGGGAGAGGCAAGGCCGCAAAGCGAGGCGCCGAGGATCACCGCTTTTGCCATGTCGACGCCGGATCGAATACCCCCGGACGCGATGAGTTTGAACTCGTCGCGGAAAGGCGCGAGTTCCCGCAGCGCAACCGGCGTCGGAATTCCCCAATCCTGGAAAACCACTCCGAGGCCTTCGGTGGTGGCGGTTCCTTCGCTTCTGTGGTTTTCTATGCGGCTCCACGATGTCCCTCCGGAGCCGGCGACGTCGATGATTCGAACCGGGGTGCCGCGAAAGAGTGCGGCATCCTCCCGCGAAATCCCGGCGCCCACTTCCTTCAGGATTACCGGAACTTCCAGGGAGCTCGCGAGGTGAATGATCCTGGCGGAAAGGCCGCCGAAGTCCGTGTCTCCTTCGGGCTGCACTGCTTCCTGCAGGGGGTTCAGATGAAGATAGAGCCCGTCGGCATCCAGCACTTCAACCGCTTCGCGGCACATGTCGACGGTGAATCCGTGATTCAGCTGCACCGCGCCGATGTTGGAAAAGAGCAGGGCGGATGGGGCGTGCTCTCTGATCATAAAGCTTCGACGGGCTTCCGGACTCCCGAACATCACCCGCTGGGATCCCACGCCCATTGCCACGCCGGCGGTTTCCGCGGCCACGGCGAGATTCCGGTTGATGGTGCGGACCAGATCGTGGTCCCCGCCCGTCATGGATGAAATGAGCAGAGGGAAAGAGAGGCGCTTCCCGAGAAATTCGGTGGTCGTGTCGACCTCCTCCAGATTCAGTTCCGGCAGCGCCCGGTGACGCAGCCGCAGGGCGTCGAAATAGTACATCCGCCGGTCTACATCGCGGTCCGCGTCGATAATCCGGATATGCTGAATCTTACGTTCGTTGACGGGGTCTTTCATCCGCGCTCCAGGCGCGTGTGAGCCCCCATCAGCTCGCCCTGGTTCGTGAGGGCCGCAAGCAGGGACAACTCGCCGCAGAGAACGGCGGCGCCACAGATGGCGGCAAGTCTTTGTGCGTTTTGGCCGGAGGGCCGGTCCACGCTGCACCCGAGACGTTCCAGGTTTTCGGACACAAAAGGCAGATTCTTTCCCGCTCCCACGGTGCCGACGATGATGTTAGGAATCGTACAGGAGAAGTACAGTCCCCCCTCACCAGCCGATGCATACGTAATCCCCTGGGAGCCTTCCACGATGTTCGCGGCATCCTGCCCGGTGGCGAGGTAGAATCCCAGCAGGATGTTCGCGTAGTGCGCATTTGCAGTGCGTATCCCGCCCGCAATGATGGTTCCGATGAGGTTCTTCTTCGTGTTCAGCTCCGCAACCTCATGAGGCGTGGTCTTCAGGAATCTCGAACACAGCTTTTCGGAAATCGTCGTTTCCACGATGACGGATTTTCCCCGGCCCAGAATGGCGTTGACGGCGGTGGGTTTCTTGTCGCTACAGTAATTTCCGGAGACCGATACGTAGCGCAGCGGGGGAAAGGTATCCAGGACCCAATGCACGACCCGGTCCGCGCCGGCGGTGACCATGTTGTGGCCGGACGCGTCTCCGGTTTGCATTTCGAGGCGAAGGAACAGGAGGTTTCCCACCACCTGGTCATGCAGATCCAGAAACTTTGTATACCGGCTCTCCGCCTCGGCCACCCCGGCCAATTCGGCGATTCGGCCGCGAATTTCGTGGACGGTGTTGGAGGCGGTTTCCGCATCGGGCGCCTCGAACAGAACTGAACGCGTCATCCGGTCATCGTGGATCACGGCCCGAATGCCCCCTGCCGCAGCGGTTACCTTTGCGCCCCGTTCCACCGATGGCCACAGGGGCGATTCATAGGTGGCAAGCGGTACGTACACCTCATCGTCCAAAACCGGCCCGGTAATTCGAACCGGCCCCACCGATCGCATCGGCACCTGTGCCGGAGACTCTTCTGTGATTTTCTTGGAAATTGCTGTCCTTTCCTGGCAAGCGGACAGGGTTCCCCAGGACGTTCCCGTAGGCAAGCCGATTGTTGAACCTAAGGGGATGAATGTCCGTCTATTTGCCCAGCAGTGCCAGCTGGTGATTGATCGCTTCGATTTTTGCGTGAAGCACTTTGATCTGGGGGTGCTCGGGTCCAAGATTCAATTCATTCTCGATCAGTTCCAGTTTCAGCATCGCCGCATGTCTCAGCAAGTCGGACCGGAGAGCGGAATTCACGGCCGTGTCTTCGATCTCGCTTCCGAACCGTGCCAGCAACTGGTTGTATTTCCGTCCGGACCTTTTGATCTCCTCCTCTGTACTGGCAATCAAGCCGGCCAATACCTGTGCTTTTTCTTCGGCGGCTTTCTTGCGAGCCCGGGAATCAATGGACTGGGCATCCAGAATTTCAATCTCTGCCAGCGTGTCCAGCCGCTCTGCGATCAGCGACTTGTAGTGTTCGAGCATCGCATCCAGTTTGGCTTTCGCCATCATGGATTCGATATCCGCCTGGTCGAAGGGCTCGCCGCCGTGGGCGAGAGAACTGAAGAGAAAGACGACGAAGGCAAAGGTGGCTATGATTGCGGGCTTCATGATTGCTGCTCCTTCCCGTGCTCCGGGTGCTCGAGTCCTCTGGTTCGTGAAGAGTGGGGCTATAACAGGCCGAAATTTCTAGTCCGATTCAGGCTTTCACTCAAGAAATTTCTCCCCCCGCATCCGGGCGAAGGTTGACCCGGTGGAAGCAAATAATCATTGCCTGACGAGGCTTTTTTAAGCAGGCGCCCGCCTCCGGGCACGAAGCGGTTCGGATCCTCGAACAAGGTGAGCGATTCCCCTGCCGGTCCGGCGCAGCCGTCGTGGAACCCAAAGTCTACTTGCCACTTCCAGTGGAGTGACCGTATCTTGAAAGTAGGAATTCAATTGATCTGGGGCCCGTAGCTCAGTTGGTCAGAGCAGGAGACTCATAATCTCTTGGTCGTAGGTTCGAGTCCTACCGGGCCCACCAGCCTTCGTTCAAAGCGCTGGATCAAGACCAGTATCCATCGGACATGTCCGGTATGTCTCGCGCCCCGCGAGGCTCAACTTCACCGTTTTCGTTTGCCTTCCGGGACTCGGATTTCTACGCTCTACGCTTACCCATGGGAGACAAGTTCTCCCCCAAACGGAGGTAGTTGATGACCAGGTTTTTTGTCGGGCTGACTGCTTTGTTCTCGATCTTCGTGATCGTCGGCTGTGGTACTTCTGCCACGGATTCCGCGCCAATGGCAGCGGTTGCGCCGGAAGAGATGACGGTGGAAGTCGGATGCTTTGGATGTATTTACAATGGCGAAGGCGCCTCCGGTTGCCAGACCGCCGCCAAAGTGGGTGATCTGGTCATGCTGGTAGAGGGCGTCGATTTCAGCGCCCACAACAATGGTCTCTGCAAAGAGGCCAGGCAGGCAAAAATCTCCGGCGCGGTCGTAGGGGATGTACTCGTCGCCGAAAGCATCAGCATCGTAGAGTAGCCGCGATTCTCAGCGTTTGTGTTGCCAGGCGTGTGACACGGCCAGGAATCCGTTTCGCGAATTCTCCACCCGTCCGGAATTGTACACATCGGTCGGTCTGAATTCGAGTTGGACGGCCCGTTCCAGCACGAAGTGGTAGGAAACTCCTTCTCGCGCCAGGGCAAGGTCGAGATAGTAGGTCCCTCCCAGCAGGGGCAGGTCGTTGACTGTCAGTTCCAGGGCTCCCGGACCTTCCACTTGATCCAGCGAGTCGCCGACACCATAGGACGTCGTGGTGCTGAAGATCTCTTCGCCCCACTCCGATTTGCAGCTGACGCTGAACTCCGCCCCCATGAAGCGTCGGCGGGCGACGTAGTGAATTCGCAGCAGGATGGAATCTCCCGTCTTCAAATCACGGAGGCCCTCGCCGTTCTTGTTCACGACTTCGATCGATTCGACGACAAACCCGGACTCGTGGGCCGCGGACAGATCCTTCCGGATATGAACCGGGCCGCATCCCTCAGCAAATTCATTTTCCTCGAGATATGACTCCACCGCGGTGTCGACGGGACCGGAACAGTCCACCTTCCCGTTCTTCAGCACGATGGCCCGGGAACAGAGTTTTCTTACCGCCGCCATGTTGTGACTCACAAAGAGGACGGTACGGCCGCCGCTCGCCACATCGGACATCTTGCCGAGGCACTTTTTCTGAAAGGCGACGTCGCCAACGGCAAGCACTTCGTCCACGATCAGGATTTCCGGCTCGAGGTGGGCGGCGACCGCGAAGGCGAGACGCACATACATGCCGCTCGAGTACCTCTTGACCGGGGTGTCGAGAAACCCCTCGATTTCCGAGAAAGCAACAATGTCGTCAAACCGGTTGCGGATTTCCGATGCCCGCATCCCGAGAAGCGATCCGTTGAGGAAAATGTTTTCCCTGCCCGTCAATTCCGGATGAAATCCGGTGCCTACCTCGAGAAGGCTTGCCACGCGCCCCCGGATTCTCACCTCCCCGAGCGTCGGCTCGGTGATGCGTGATAGAATCTTCAGAAGGGTGGATTTTCCCGCGCCGTTGCCTCCGATGATCCCCAGCACTTCGCCCTCGGAAACATCGAATGACACGTCGTCGAGCGCCCAGAGAGAGTTGGTGGATGTCCGGGCCCCTTCGCTTCGCCGGAGCCACCTGAAGGGAGCGGATACCGCCTGCACGATTTCATCCCGCAGACTTCCGTAGGCGGCACGCTGCCCGATGGTAAAGTTTTTGGAGAGTCCCTGGACGGATACTGCATTCATGATCAAATGATATCCGCCAGAAACCGTTCCACCCGTCGGAAGTAATAAAGCCCGGTGATCAGAACAATCATCCCTACGGTGGCGGAAATGCCGAGTTCAGGCCAGGGAATGGGCGCGTGACCGATCACCGCGGGCCGGAACGCCTCGATGACGCCGGCCATTGGATTCAGCACGAGAAGCCAGCGGAAAGAGCCTTCGATCATGGAGGTCGAATAAAAAATAGGGCTGGCGAACAACCAGATCAGGATCACGAAGTGAACCGCGTACTGAATGTCTCTGAACCGGGCGTTCAAGGCGGAGAACCACAGACCGAAGCCGGCCGCGTTCATCACCGTCAGCAGGATCAGGAATGGAACCAGCAGGACGCCGGGCCCGATCGGAAGCTGGTACCAGAGGATGAGGACTGCCAGCACTGCGAGCGCGATCACAAGGTCAATGAGCGCGGAGAGTGAAATACTCAGGGGCAGAAGCATCCTGGGGAAATAGATTTTCGTGATGAGTCCGGATCCTGCCACCAGGCTCACGGTCGATTGACCCAGCACCGAGGCGAAGTAATTCCAGGGAATCAATCCGAGCAAGAGGAAGACGGGGTAGGGCATGTGCTCGGATTTCATCCCGACCCTGGAGAATACGAACGAGAAAATCAGCACCATGATGAGCGGTTGAAGGGCGGCCCACGCGACCCCCAGCAACGTTTGCTTGTATCGAACTTTCAGGTCACGCCAGGTCAGGAAATAGAAGACTTCGCGGAATTCCCATAGTTCCGCGATGTTCAGAGGCACAAAACCCCGCCGGGGCCGGATAACAAGTTCGTGTGAGTGTGACGTATCCATCAACCAGGACTCGCTCGCAGACAAATACGGACGGCTACTTTCCGGGAATCGTGGTGCGTACGCCGGCAAGAACCTCTTCTGATGTGATCGCCTCCATGCATCGGATGGTTTCGAACTTACAGGGCCGCAGCCCGCAGGGCGAGCAGGGTTGTGGCCGGGTCAACACGCACTCCCGGGGCCCGTAGGGTCCCCACTCCACGTTGGAGCTTTGGGAGTGCCGGATCACGACCATGGGGATTCCGAGTAGGTTTCCCAGGTGCCGGACACCGGTGTCGACGGAAACGATTCCGTCCAGCCCGCGAAGAATATCGAGTAGTTCACCCAGAGAAGTGCCCCCCACCCGGTCTTCAAATGGAAGTCCGAGGCCGGAAAGTATGGTCCGAACGTGGGACGTGACCGCGGAGTCGTCCTTGCCGAGAAGCACGAACGTGGTCCGTGGCCGGTCAGCAGCGACGCCCCGAATCAGCCCCTCCCATCGCTCAGGGGACCAGATGAAACCATGTTGGGCCTCAAACACGAGTCCGATGCGATTCGTGGGTACCGAATGACGCGCCGGTGGATGCCGCTGATACCACCACGAATAGACCTCGTCCCCGTCCAGGTAAGTGCCGTCGCCCGTGAGCGCCGCCAGCAATGCCCCGGCCCGCTGGTGACTTCGATAGGTTGGCTGGTAGGCCGCCGGATGCGTCAGCAGAAACCCCAACCCCTTGTGATTCCATCCCACGCGCACGGGGATCTTCGCATTTCGCTGCGCGAAGTGCGCGGCGTAGTACTTTTCGGATCCAGCACTGATGCTTGCATCCAGGGAGAGGCTGCGGAGCGCCTCGCAGATCCCATTCCTGCGGCCGCGAAACGATTCGGATTCGGGAACCGGCGGGATTGTTGTTACCGGTACGCCAAAGTAGCCGTAAACTTCTTCATACGCTTTGTGCGCATAGAGGAATACCCGGCAGGAGGGATTTCGCGATTGAAAGTATGCAATGTAGGGAAGCGGGACGACCACGTCTCCCATGTGGGTGTTTCCCACGTAGGCGATCCGTTCCCCTGAGAATTTGCCGGGCGCCGCACCGGGTGAGAAGACCGCGTCGAGGGCCTTCAGAGCCTTCAGGGCCAGGCGTCTCGATGCCGTATTCTGGATCAGGAGATCCTGTTCGACATCGTTAGTGTCGGGGGGCCGGGTGTTCACACGTAATGAAATTTTCGCCGCAGGGGCCACGTGAGGAAATTCACGGTTAGGCGTTGCCGGGAGGAGAGACCGTCACGCCAGCGTTCGTCCAGCTTCAGCTCGGTTTTCCCCGGGGTGAATCGGTCCGGGTTTCCGGCCATCGCATGGTTCCTGTGAAAATCCACTGCATTTCCGTCGATGAAAGAAAGGTCCGGCGAATCGAAGCCGCAAAAATCCATGATGCGTCCCACGACCTCCGTCGGGGTGGTAACCAGGTCTTCGTACCGTACGTGGATGCAACGATCTTTCAATCGCCCGAAGTTCCAGGCTGCCGCCATGTAGGAGCGGTTGAATCCCCATGAGCTCTCCCAAACCGATGCGGTGGGAAGATAGCTTTTCGGCTGCAGGTTCGAATAGGCGGAACCCCTTGGATCCCGGGTCAGGTTCACCAGGTAAACTTCGATGCCATCGATCTGGTTCAGGGTGAGCGCATAGCTCGAGGATTTCGACGAATCGATAATGACGCGGCTCTGCGAGTGACGAGCGAGGGAGCGATACAGAGTTTGAATCCGCTCCAGGTAGGCATTGTAACGGGTTTTGTCCCGCTCGCCGATCCAACGGCGTCCCAACCGGAGTTGATCATGAAGTTGGATGGTCTCCCGGACCTCTTTTTCGCTGAATTGTTCCAGCGTGTCCCCAATGACCGGCTTCCAGACCGGACACTCCCAGAGCAGTTCGCCGCAGCCGCACTGGTTCGATTTATCCTCGTAATAATTCCAGAACAGGCGCGGTTCGCCGGCGCCGAAACACCCCGGGACCTGGCCGAGTACCCTGCAGGTCAGCGTGGATCCGCTGCGAGCCGTGCCGGATACGAAAAGGACCTTGATAACACTTTCATTCATGAATTGCGGGCCACTTTACCACGAACCGAGTAAAAATGCAGGCCAATAATGCTCACCTTCTCCCAATAGATTACTTGAATTTCAGCCGATTTCCGTCCCAACCCGGTCTGCCGGGCCGTGTTCTTTCTTCGCTCGGAAATCGGAACTCTCCGGCGTCCGAATCAATTGCACCCCTGCGTTCCGATTCTGCTTTTCGGGACGCTTCGAGCATTCCCGCAAGGCGGGTTGCGCTTCTTTCCGCTTTTGCGCCATACACCGTGTGGGGGAACCGGCGGTGCAGCGCTTCAAATCCGTTCAGTACCCTTTCGACGTCCGGAATCGTTTTAATTTGCGCGTCACGCCACATCAAGTCCCGATAGGCTTGTTCGGATATCCGCTCTTCTTTCATCGGCGACCGGGTGCTCAGCCGGAGCAGCAGATCATCGATCTGCGCCCCCGGTCTCCGGCCGCAGAGGGCGAATTTGGGATTCAGGGAAAGTGATCGAGCCAGGAAATATTTTTGCAGCGGATCCGGAGTTCTTCGAATCTCTTCTGCGCGTTCTCCGTACCATGTTGTGAGGAGTTGCGCCGGGGTGCTCTCACGCGAAGGATCCCGGAGAGGTCCCACGGCATCCAGCCAATCCTCCAGGAGAGGAGCGCGGTCGGGAAGCTGGTGGCCAAGCCCCTCGTATATCTCGAATGACACCGTCGCGCGGTAGCGTTCGTACCATTCGCGTGCCAGTTCCGACGGGTAGAGATTGGGATCCTCTGCTCCCACACCAATATATATCTGCATGTTCGCTATCGATTCCCGGTGCCGGGGCGGCCCGGAGCGATGTTGGCGCCCGGCAATGAGAACGATCATCCCGGCGAGGGAGTCCCCGAGCATTTCGCCCAGGCGACTCGTCATCCAGCCCCCCTTGCTGGTCCCTGAAAGATAAACTCTTCCAGGGTCGATCCGGACAATACCGTCCAGGTGTTTGCGGACGTGAAGGAATGATTCCGCCTCCTGACGGAAATACGCTGCAGCTTCTTCAGGGCTCCTCGCAATCAACCCGCGCTGCAAATAGCCCAGGCCCACCAACAGGTAGTCCTTTCCGCCGGTTGCACGCTGCAGAAAACGTGAATTGGGCGATCCATTCAGGCCATGGTAGTGAAAAATAGCCGGCCATTCCCGGGAGTCGTCATAGTTTGACGGTATGGTAAGAGTGATCGGCGATCTGACCCCGCGAATGGAAATTTCAGATGTTGACCCGCGTTTATGACGTTTTTCGATTCTGGAGTCGGCGGATTGTCCCTCCCGGTACTTTTCTTCCGACTCTGCAACGGATTTCGGGCCTGAAAGAAGGGTTGCAGCGGCAACCAGGGTCCAAATGTCTAGTATTTTCAAGGAATTCATCAGGTTTCGCGCAAGTTTTTACTCGTGAAAGTTGTCAACAGGCAGATTCCCGACGCCGTAGAAGTAGCATGATTTTACTTGTGTTCACGCCTTGGCCATTGCATGATCGGCATACCAATTGGGAGCAATAGACGTTACTGGAGCATAACATGAAAACTGGACTCAGCAGAAATAGAGCATTCGTACTTCTCACCGGCGTTGCCTTCACCGCCTGCGCCCTCAGCGCTAGTGCGGTGCCGATCAACTACCCCGACCAACTTGGTGACACGGTCAACTACACGTCGATTTCGGAAGAGACGTTAACGGCCGGCGACCCTGATGATTTGTTCGGTTCGCCTTCGGTTTCAGGAAACACGCTGAATTTTGATCCGATCTCCTTTACGTCTTTCAGCAGTTCTTCCCAGTTCGGGGAATCCGACGTGACCGCCGGGCAATTGAATTTCGACGTGGAAGCGTTTGCCGGCACGGTAATCGACCTGATCGAGCTGGTCGAAGCCGGTGAGACGGACATTGTCGATCCATTCGGAAACGGTAGCGCCGACACATTCGCCAGTGTTCAGGGCGATGTGACACTGACGATTTTCGAAGTTGACGGAGGCGCCCTCGGGTTGCCCCTGGTCATCAACAGCAGCATGACCTTCGGTCCGTCTGACGGAGATTGGAACGCGAATGATGATGGTTCCGTCTCGGTTGATTGGAACGGCGGGATTGTTCTGGATATTGAACAGGCGCTCATCGACAACGGAATCGCCTTCGTAAATGGAGCTACGAAAGTTTCTCTCGAAGTAGTGAATACGCTCTCGACGGGTAGTGAATTTGCCACTTCCGCCTTCATTGCGAAAAAAGACTTTCACTCCTTCTCGATTACCGCAATGGGCCGTCCGGTACCGGACACAGCCTCCACCAGCATTCTTCTCCTCCTCGCCTGCGCATCCCTGCTGGGAGCGCGGAAGAAGCTTGGCGGCAAAGAAGAGTAATACGTCCGGAACCATAGAATTCGTAACCGCCGCGATGGCCAGTCCGTCGCGGCGGTTCTTTTTGTCGGATCTTCTTCGGCTCGGATCGCCGGGGAAAGAACACAGATGAATCAGCAACGGGTTCGGATGAAAGGATGACCAGGGTATGAGAAAGGAACTTCAGGTCGTAGTCCTTCTGTGCGCAGTGATCGTGCTCCTTTTCATGAACGTTCGCCAGTGGGGGACCATCCAGCAGCTGAAGAACGAGGAGGTTGCCTCTTCATCAGAAGTTGAAGCACGGAGGAGCAGCGTCCCGGCGCCGGTTCAGTCTGCCTCCCCACCGCGAGGAGTGGCGGTTTCGCGTTCCGCCCCGCCCCCGCGAGAGACCCAGGCCGTTCCCGCACAACTCCCCATAGAGCCCGGGCAGTCTTTACCGGCGACTGTTCCACCTCCCGTGGCCGGACCCGCAGATGAAATCGCGGAGATGTTCGATCTGCCCGAAATGAAGGACATGCTGCGAACCCAACAGAAAATGATGTTGGATCAGCAATACGGGGAATTGTTCATCAGCTTGAACCTGTCGCAGGAAGTGAAGACAGCACTGAAGGAACTCCTGGCGGAGAAAATGACGACGGGCATGGAAGTCGGGATGAAGGTGATGGAAGGGGAGATGTCCGCCGGGGAGTACCAGCAGCAGGCGCAGGAGATCGCGTTGCAACTGCAGGAGACGGAGAACCGGATCCGCGACTTGCTCGGCGAGGATGACTACCTCTACTACGAGCAGTTCGAAGACACGCAGATGGAGCGAATGCAGGTCGACATGCTGCGGCAGAATCTCCCGCCGGATCGTCTTCCAACATGGGAGCAGGAGAATGAGTTGATTCTCGCCATGCACGAGGAGCGCACCGCTTTCGTTTTTGATGTGCCCGATCTCGAGCAACCCGCAATGGGCGTCTCGGGCATGAATGAGGATCAGATCCAGAATCATCTCGACGAAATGGATCGCCTGCACGAGCAATACATTGTCCGGGCGGCGTCGATTCTTGATGAAGGGGCGCTGGAGGCATTCAGCGACAGCCTGCAGCAGTGGCTCACCATGCAGGAGATGTCTCTTCGCATGGCGACTAAACTGCTCCCGCCGGCGGAAGCCGGAAACTGACGTCCAGGATTTTCGTGATACAGGGAATCATCGGGCGAAGATCCGACCCGGACTCAAATCGGATTGACGTTTCGGTCCGCCGTTATTAGGATTCCGGCGTGGATCGGTCCGGGTTCAGCAGGGTCCCGGACAGAGAGTACGGAGCCAACAGTGCGGGGGAATTACAACCAGAAATGGAGCGGTGCGAGCTCTCTGTTTCGCGGGCGAGGGCCGTCAGGCCTGGCGGCCGCCTGCGCCCTTCTCGTCCTGATCGGAGACGTCCCTGCGGATCAACTCAAGATTTCTTCCGTCAGGCCGGATAATGCGTCGATCACTCTCGAGTTCGATTACCCCTCGGCCCTCATGAACGAGAACTGGGACGTATTCAGCTTCGATGGAGATGGCGTCTCCTATGATGGCATGGCGGCGGGATGGGAACTTGCCGAGCCCGCCTTCCTCCTGACCGGAGCCGTTTTTTCAGTTTGGAATGATTCCGGCCAGAACGGGCGCCTCCCCGTGTCCGATGTAGCGAACCGGTTCTACGCCGTCGGCAGTCTCCTCGCCGATCAGGACACCGACGGGCTGAGCGACGCAAGGGAACTGTTCCTGTATCATACCGATCCGGAGGATTCGGATAGCGATCATGATTTGCTGTCTGACTACGACGAGCAGGTCAGCCACGGGACGGATCCGAACAACGCGGATACCGATGGCGATTCGGTAGACGATGGAACCGAGGTGGCGCAGGGCAGAAGCCCGTTTGCAGGCGCAGTTCAAGACACGTCCGGGATACTGAACCTGGTAGTGCATACACCAAACGCGCCCTGATCGCGAAGTTCCGGGTACCCTCTATCGTCAACCGGTGCGGGTGTTCGGCCTTTTCGCTACTCCTCGATGACGTAGGTGTAGCGCCCGTTTCCGAATTTTCGGTACTGGCCGGTGCTCAAGCTTCCATCATCCACCACGCCATCGATGAGTGCGAGTTCCGCATCCGAAATCCCGGAAGCGAATACGGATACTCCAGCATAGGGATACTGGTCCGGGCCTTCCCAATTGTAGTGGCCTCCATAGGCGGTAGTCGCGTTGAATACACTGGGTTTGATGTACTGCTCGATGTCCGGAGCGCTCGGAAGTTCGTTGTGAGAGTCGTCCGGGTAACTGCCGAAATCCATGGCGTACATTGCGAACGCGTGGCCGAACACTTTGAGATCATTTGCTACCCGCACACCCTGGCTGACGGTACGAGCGCGGACGAACGAGGGCAAAGCGATCACCGCGATCAGACCAATGATCGCGACCACGATCATGATCTCCACCATCGTAAATCCTTCGTTTCGCCTGTCTTTCATGCTCCTGCCTGCTTCGTTAAACGCCTGATCATTAATCTACCCGAAATAGAGCAATCCGTTTACCACATCTGCAAATACGACGAAGGGAAGATGTAATGGGTGATAGTTCTAGGAAATCAGGGCATTCGCAGAAACGAGAAGTCGGAATATGCCGGGAATCCGATTGGGGAACGAACCCCAATGCTGCCCGTTTCGTACGGGGTTGAAATCATGTGGGCTACATGCAATCGGCGGCGTGGCCTTAGCCGTGAACGTCACCCATTCCGGTAGGACGTTCAGGCTGATTCCAGGGCATGGTCATGGTGGGCTTCTCGACATGGTGATCGCCGCGCGGCGGCTTCGGTGCCGACCCGAATTCTTCGATCCACCGCGCCAGCTGCCGGCCGGTCTCCCGTACCGCTCTCTCACCCTTTTCCCGGGTCGCCAGTGTCGGTTCACCGAGGACCCCGCTATCGGAATAGCTGGCAGTCCAGGATGTTACCGGAGCCGGTCCGGCACCGATCAGGTCCGTCCAGAAAAAATCAGAGTTGTTCTTGTTGTACTCGATGTCCCCATCCAAAATCTTGTCTTCCCGGACATTGTCACCGTCAAGATACATGTACATCGAAGTTTCCAACTCGCCCGCATGAGCGCATCCGCCGGGAAACTTACTCTCTCTCCAGGATGCGTAGAATTCCTTGTCGACCGCCATCAGGGACCACCAGCAGAGGGCGCTGCATTCCGCATCGGTTTCCAGGTTGATTCGTCGTGAGGCCAGGTCGAGGTTGGGCCAATTGGAGCCGTGTCCGTTCAGGAGTATGATTTTCTTGAACCCGTGGTAGGCAAGACTTTTCCCCACGTCCATGATCATGCGGATGAAGTGTTCGTAATGTACGTTGATGGTGCCGGGAAAGTCCATTACATGCGCCGTGTAGCCATGGATAATTGCCGGCATTACCAGGACCTTGTCGGGAATCGCGCGCGCCGCCTCCTCGGCAACCCCTACCGGACAAACGACATCCACATCCAGGGGGAGATGCGCGCCGTGTTGCTCGATGGATCCGACGGGAACCACAACTACCTTTTTCGCTTGTACGGCCTCGTTAATCTCCGGCCAGGTCAGCTTTTCATATCGCCAGGGTTCACTGTTCGGCATCGAATCGTCTCCTTTTGGGTGTATCGCAATCCTAACCCCAATCCCAATCCCAATCCTAATCAATTAAGATTGGGATTAGGATTGCGATTACGATCGGAGAAACCGGAGTATTTTAATGTTCAATGTTGTCTGTTCAATTCTCTTACGATCCGCTGGCAACCCTCCAGGTAGATTGTCGCGTCCACGCTGTAGAGCATGTACCTCACGCCCAGGCTCATCAGCCAGCGTCCCATCTCCAGGTCTTTGGCAAACGATCCGATGCACTTTCCGGCGCTGTTCGCTTTTTCGCAGGCAGTCTGCAGTGCGGCTTCCACGGTGGGATGCCGCACATCGCCGGGCATTCCCAGAGATTGCGAGATGTCGTACGGTCCAAGGAAATAGACATCGATTCCGTCGACCGTGAGAATCTCGTCCAGGTTGTCGAGTCCGCGTTTCCCTTCGATGTGCACGATGATGCAGGTCTCTTCATTCTGCCGGTCGGTGTGCCCCGGCGTGCCGTCCTTGAAGTAGTCTCCGGCACGCGTAAATACCGACAGGCCGCGGTCCCCGAGCGGCGAATACTTCGCGGCCCGTATCAGCTCCCTGGCGTCATCAACGGTGTTGATTTGCGGTACCTGCACTCCGGCGGCCCCGATGTCCAATGCCCGGAGAATCAGCTTCTCGTTATTGTCCGACACGCGGACGATCGGTGCGACCCCCGTCCCGTCCGCGGCGATGACCATGTTGTTCACGGTTTCCATTTCCAATGGGCCGTGCTCGGTATCGATCATGCAGAAATCCATGCCCGCATACCCGAGAACGTCGACAAGAACCGGGGAGGGGACAATGACCGAAAGGCCGATGACCGTTTCCCCCGATTTCAGTTTCTGTTTGAATTTTCCGCCGTTCGTCATGTTGTGTCCGCCTTGTTTTTCAATTCCGGTAGGAGTTGCTGTAGTGCATCGAGAAGATCCTGTTCTCCGGGAAGGATCTCTCTTTCCAATACCTGTGAGACCGGCATGGGGGAATCTTTCGCCGTGATGCGCAAGACCGGGGCCTCGAGTTCGTCGTGCAGGAATTCGCCGATCGTCGCGGCAACTTCGGCCGCGAATCCGCAGGTTCGGCAGGCTTCATTCATGACCACCGCGCGCCGGGTCTTGCGAACTGAATCCAGGATGGTATCCGTGTCCAGGGGCTTCAAGGTCCGGGGATCGATGATTTCGAGTTCGATCCCGGCGCGACTCAGCTTTCGCGCCGCCCCCTCGGCGACGCGAACCATGCGGCCGGTGGCCACAACGGTTGCGCTCGTTCCTTCCCTGACAACCTCCGCTTTCCCGATGGGAAGAATCTCATCCTTTCCGGGAACCTGCCCCCGGATTGAATACAAGCGGCGGTTCTCCAGGAAGACGACCGGATTGTCGTCTCGAATGGCTGCCTTCAGCAGCCCCTTTGCCGCGTAGGGAGTGGACGGCATGATCACGACCAACCCCGGAATATGCACGAACCAGGACTCGAGACTTTGAGAATGCTGGGCGCCCATCCCGATACCGCTGCAGATCGGCGCCCTCATTACCACCGGGATTCGAACCTGTCCGCCGGTCATGTAGCGGAGCTTCGCGGCGTGGTTCACGATCTGATCCATGGCAATCGTCATGAAATCGGAAAACTGAAATTCAATGACCGGTCTTGCACCCGCCATGGCGCCGCCAATCCCCGCGCCCGCAATGGCCGCCTCCGAAATCGGGGTATCGATCACCCGCGTAGGACCGAACTCTTGCAGCAACCCCTTGGTTACATCGAACAATCCCCCGATCTTGGCGATGTCCTCCCCGACAATGTACACGGAAGAGTCCCGCTCCATTTCTTCACGAAGCGCTTCGTTCAAAGCTTCGGAGTATGTAATTCGGCGGATCTCGTTCATGGACTGATTTCTCGTACTAGCGATCGGGTTGCCGTCGAACCTGCTGATCAAACATAAATGTCCTTCAATGCTTCGGCCGCCTCGGGCATGGGGCTCTCGGAAGCAAAAGTTTCGGCCTCGTCCATCAGGATCCGGATCTCCGCCTGCAGTTTTTCGTCCGACGACGGATCGAGCAATCCGCTATCGAAAAGGATTCCACGCACCTGTTCGATGGGATCTCTCCGCTTCCAGGATTCCACCTCTTCCGAGGGGCGTGGATCGGGCCGGGGAAAAACGGAGTGACCTTCCCACCGATAGGTCTGGCACTCGATAAGACTCGGCCCGTCGCCGGAGCGGGCGCGGTCAACGCATTCCTCTGCCGCCGCAAAAACGGCCCGCACATCGTTTCCGTCGACTGCAATGCCGGGGATGGAGTAGGCGGCGGCACGATCCGCCACCGAGGATACCGCGGTGGTGGTCTCGAAGTCGGCGCTGAGCGCCCAGTAGTTGTTTTCGCACACAAAAATGTTCGCCAGTTTCTGTACCGCGGAGAAATTGATCGCCTCGTGAAAGGAACCCTGGTTCGCAGCCCCTTCGCCGAAAAAACATGCCACCACACGGTCGAGGCCCTGAACCCGGCTCCCGAGTGCCGCCCCGACTGCAATCGGAATGCCTCCGCCCACGATTCCGTCCGCGCCCAGCATCCCCGCCTCGACGTCCGCGATGTGCATGCTGCCGCCTTTTCCACCGCAGTAACCGGTCGCTCGTCCGAAAATTTCCGCCAGCATTCGCTTGGGCTCCAATCCCCGCGCAATGCAGTGACCGTGGCCACGGTGGGTACTGGTAACCAGGTCGTCATCGCGCAGCGCCGCGCAGACTCCCGTTGCGACCGCCTCCATTCCGATGTAGGTGTGCGCCGCGCCCTGGTTCAGCCCCTTCTCCTGACACTCGAGCACCTTCTGCTCGAAGAGGCGGATGGATAGCATCTGCCGGTACAGATCCAGCATCATATCTCCGGACGGTTTCATAGCGTCGAATCCACCGTTGATCCCGGAGGCGTGAGAAGGATTTTGGCCCCGTCTCCCTGCTCCAGGCGATGAAATGATTGCTCCCACTCTGCAAGCGGGGCCACCCCGGTGAGTATGGCCTTCACGTCGATGATCCCCCTGTCCATCAGGGTCAGCGCCGAGTCAAAGGAACTCCAGCAGTGTGCGAATGATCCGACCACTGTGAGTTCCCGAAACGAAATCTGAGAATAGTCGACAGGGATCGGCCCTCCGGACAATCCAAGCTGAACGATGGTGCCGCCTTTCCGGGTGCATTGAAACGCTGACTCCACCGCGGCAACCGCTCCCGAAGCCTCCACCGTTATGTCTACGCCTCCACGCAGGCCGCAGAGCGGCCGGACTGCCTCCGCCAGGTTTTCACGATCAACCCGCACGATTAGATCTGTTCCCAGGGATGCGGCCAGCTCAAGTCGGGACTCGTCCTTTTCAACGCCGGTAACGATCACCGTGGCGCCGTGCGCTTTGGCAACCATCGCGGCCAGAAGGCCAATGGGTCCCGGGCCCTGGATCAGGATGACCTGTCCCGCGGAAACTTGAATGCGTTCGGTGAGTGCCCGAACACAAACTGCGAGAGGCTCCGTCATGGCGCCCATGACATGGTCGACATTGGAGGGCAGTCGGTGCGCAGCCTCCTGGCGCACGGTGACGTACTCGGCGAAACCGCCGTTAACATGTACGCCGTAAACGCTGCGCGACAGGCAATGGTTCGTGCGCCCTTCCTGGCACGCAGGACAGGTTCCGCACAGCGTGGCGGTGGTTTCCGCCATCACCGGATCACCGTTGTCGTACTCCGTTACGCCGGTTCCCACCCGGTTCACGATACCGCTGAATTCGTGACCCAGGACCACGGGCGGATTGTACGGAAACTCGTCGTGGGCAATGTGTATATCGGTGCCGCAGATTCCCGCCGCCTGGACGGCGATCTGCACTTCGCCGGGTCCCGGTTCCGGCGTTTCCAGATCGACGAGGGCCATGTGCCCCACGCCTTTTGCCTGTTTGCAGAGCGTTTGCATCGAGCGCAGTCCGTCTAGCCGCTTTCGGCAACGAGATATTTCTTCACCACGTCTTCGCGCAAGGTGACGCCGAGGCCGGGCCGGTCCGGCACTTCGATGGTCCCGTCTTTCCCGGACTGGAACCGCTCTTCCGCCAAGTCGTGGCGTAGCGGCGAATCTTCCACGCAGTCCTCGAACAGGAATGCCGACTTTGCCGTGGACAGCCAGTGAACACAAGCCGCCACGCTCACGGGGGTCTTGTAGCAGTGATTTACCACCTTGGAGCCACTGTCCTCTACCCGTCTTCGAATGAACGCGGAATCGGTGAATCCATTGCGCCCAAGATCGATTTGAAAAATGTCCAGTGCGCGCCGGTCAATCCAGGGTTCATAGGCCTGTCTTCCGCATTCCCCTTCACCTGCCGCGATCGGCACCGGAGATTTGTCGCGAAGCCAGACGTAGCCGTCGAGATCGTCCTGCGAGAGCGGCTCTTCCAGCCACCCGATACCAAATTCCTGAAATTGATGCGCACGGCGAAGCGCGGTAAACCGGTCCCACACGCAACCGGCATCGATCAGTACATCGTTGTCACCGCATCCTTCCCGGGCGCCCCGAACCAATTCAATATCGAGCGCTTCGGATTCACCCATTGGTTCCCATCCGAACTTTACGGCGGTGTAGCCTTCGGAAGTCCATCGCCGCCCGATGTCGGCGGTCTCCTCCCCATCCTTTCCGAAGAGAATCGAAGCATAACCACGGATCCGGTCGTGACGTTTGCCGCCGAGCAGCTGATGCACGGGAACTCCGAAATGCTTTCCCTTCAGATCCCAGAGGGCAATATCGACGCCGGACATGGCGGTAATGGCAACTCCGCGCCGGCCAAAATAGACCGTTCCCCGGTACATCTTGTCCCACAACCGCTCGGTATCCAGGGGATCTTCCCCGATCAGCAGTTCCCGCAAGCCGCAGGCAACGTTGTGACTGAAAGGCGCGTCCACCACGGATTTGGCAACTTCCGGGCTGGAATCGACCTCTCCAACGCCCTCCAGGCCGGTGTCGGTCTGCACCCGGATCAGCAATGTATCCTGGGTCCCGGCAGTCTTGGCTTCCATATCCGGCAGTCGCAGTACCTGGGCGATGACTCGAGTAATTTTCATGGTTTGGCTTTCCTTGTTTCTGGTTTGAAAAGGCAGCCAGTGAATCACATCAATTCCCGCAAATCCAGCATGATTTCAAGACGGACCACCTTACGTAAGTCTTACGTAAGCCCGTGTTGAAAATCACACGATTCAATGTGGCGGACGCCGCCGGATGATAAGGCACCACCCCCACAAGAATCCCGTCTGCTCCTGCCCTGTTTTCTATCGCGCATATTGCCGAAAATCAAGATCCTTTCAACCCGATCAGAAGTCAGACATCCGAAATCCGCATTTTTTGGTTGTCCCGGTCAGAATGGACTGGGTAGCGTAGTGCCCTAGGCGCAATTTCCATCGGATGCAGTAACCAGTAGGAGTGGTACCCATGACCAGGTTTCGTGTCGCTAGCGTGTGTAGTGTCCTTTTCTTTCATCAGATGGCATTCGGAGCACCCGATCCCTGCATCATCCTGACGTGTCCGGACGTCGTGACGGATTGCGCCGCGACCGGGCCGGCGCTGGTGACATATAACGTAACCTATACCAACACCTGCGGCTCCAACGTGGTCGTCAATTGTGTGCCGCCTAGCGGCAGCACATTTACCAATGGCACAACCTGGGTGACTTGCACCGCCACCAACGAGTTCGGTGACTGGGCGGAATGCCGTTTTCCGGTGGTGGTGGGCGATAGCCAGAATCCCGTCCTTACCACTCCTGCGCGCGTGATTCACCCCTGCACCGGCCCCGATGGGGCGGAGGTCAGCTTTTCCGTTGTTGCGACCGATGATTGCGATACGAATGTGAACATCGTCTGCACTCCCCCCAGTGGCAGTTTGTTTCCGATCGGCACCTCCACCGTGGCCTGCACCGCCACCGACAGTTCGGGCAAGATCGCGCAGAACCTGTTTCCGGTGATTGTCACCGGCGGATGTGGAACCGATCCGTGCGTTTCGATCTCTGTGCCTGATGACATGACGGTGCGGTGCACCTCATCCAGTGGCGCCGCGGTGTTGTTCAACGTTGCGGCAACGAACATCTGCACCCAATCGAACCTGGTGGTAACCTGCACACCGCCCTCCGGATCGGTTCTTCCGGTAGGCCTGCACCGTATCGGCTGTTCCGCCACCTCTGTTGCCGGAGGACCCGAAACGTTCGCCTCCTTCGAGGTCGAGGTGACGGATATCAATCCTCCTACCCTGCATTGCCCCACCGGTATTGTTTCCGAGGCCGACAACCTGACCGGTGCGATTGTGGACTATATGGTAACCGGCTCGGATGACTGTGCGACCAGCGTGGTCATCCGCTGCTCTCCCCCCAGCGGCAGCACTTTCCCGGTCGGCACCAACCTCGTCTTCTGCGAAGGCGCCGATGGAAACGGTAATTCCACATCGTGTGTGTTCACCGTTATCGTGAATCCGGCCCCTGAGCTCGAGTCGGCGTGGCAACCACCGGATCAGCTGGATTTGCAGTGGACGGGCGAGGGGGATATCGAGCAAACCGCCGATCTCTCGACCCCTGAGGACCGTTGGGACCCGCAATCAGGATCCATTCAATCCAATGGCAACCAGCGCTCCATGACCGTGCGCCCCGATAGTGACAAGAAGTTTTTCCGTGTCGCCTCCCGCCCCTTGCAACCCCCGGCGGACTCCGACGGCGACGGGGTGCCGGATGACCGGGATCGCTGTCCCGAAACCCCATTCGGATTGCCGGTGGATGATCTGGGCTGCTCACAAGTGGATTTCATCGTGGACCCGTACGAGATCTTCAAGCCGGAGCGGGACCTGGCGGCACAGACTCTCTGCCTCCTGGAATTGGACGGTGGGTTTTCTTCCACCATCGCTCTCCTGATGCCGGCCCTCAGCCCGAATACCGATCCCGTGCCCTCTCTCCTGGAGCGTCGGATCGGGGATGCGCACCTCGCCTATTCCAACCAGGTGGCGGCCCTGCAATCCGCCTTGCTCGAGTTCCAGGCCGAACGGGACAACCGGCTCGATGATATTTATCGCACCGCGCCGACACTTGACGCAGAAAATGCGGACGTACGCCCCGAGGACCTGGAGGCCGACCGCGTTTACCTGATCGAACAGCAACTCATCGCGTCCCTTGCTTCCAGTTCGAATTGCCTGGTCACGCTCTCCCTTCTGGATTCTGCAACGCAGGGAACGCCCTTGACCGGCAGGTTCCAGATGGCCTCCTCCCACATCAACCAAACCGCCCAACTCGACGATGGCCGGCTGTTTATCCTGCCCCGTCCGCCGGAGCCGCCCGCCCCGGGCCTGGCCGCCATTCCCGTCATCCCGCCGGGCTGCGAATTCGACACCGACTATTTTGATCTCTCCGGTGGCGCCTTGCTGGGACAAACGACAGTTCCCACCAATCCCAACGCCAACGATCTTGTGAACGAATTTGACCCGCGATGCCTGCAACTCCGCATCGTTCCCGCCGAGGTAGGGCTGCACCTGTGGGACTCGGGCATCCGTCACCGGCCGCTGGGCTATTTCTGGGGCGTGAATTTCGCCTCCAGCAAGTACTACCTCGAACACGGCATGGGCCTCGCGGTGATCAAGGTGAGTTGCCCCTACGAGCCGCCCGGAAAGTACCGCCACTGGGTGAAGATTCTCAAGGACGCGGATTCGAACGGTTCGTATGGAGCCGTTGCGGACGGTATTACGGAATCTTCGCTCCCGGTGGTGTTGAAAGCTGCCGATTTCCCGGAGGGTGTGAACATTCCTGTCATCGTTCGGGAGTACCGCGCCGAGAACCTGGGCGGAGGCGGATTGGGACCCTCGGAACTGGTGGAGGAGGAGAGTTACGTGTTCTTCCTGAGACCGTGGGGATTTTATGCTCGTGCGCGATACTCGCGGACTCTTTTCGAGTTGGAGGATCGTCCCAACTCCAGCCAATGGCAGAGCTGTTCCGTCACGACCCTGGACCGGATCTTCCCCCTGACCCTCGAGGCCCCGAATACGCAGAGCTTTCTTGCCGGCGGATGGAGAGTGAATGGGAATTCCACTTCGTACCCGAACATCCAGCTGATCAGCAAGAACACCTCGTTCGCGGTGCGGAACCAGGATCCGAACGATAACCAGTTTTTTGCCCACGATGAAGATCGCGGACGCGGGTTGTTTTCACCCTTCATGCGAGGCACGCAGCACGGATTGCCCTATCAATACCGGGTCCGCTTGCCCAGCATCGTCCGCGACCGGATCGTCAACTGCAGCGGAACAGACACTTTCTACCGCATCCCCTTCACTCCCGTGATTATTCTGGGTCAATTATGGTTTGGCGGAACCTGGAACGTCAGCCAGGGCAACAACGGCACCTTCACACACAACGGCGCCCAATCGTTTGCCTGGGACTTTCCCGCAGCAGGGGGAACGGATGTCCTCGCCGCCCGGGGCGGCACCGTGACCGGGATCCGCGAGTCGTCCTCGCAGAGCTGCTGGAACCCGGGCGCGATGGCCTGCCAGAATTGCAGCGGGTCGGCTTCTCCCAACTTTGTGAATATCCTGCACCAGGACGGCACCACTGCGCAGTATCTTCACTTTCAGAATAACAGCGTTATTGTGAGCCAGGGGCAGCGGGTGTATCGCGGAGACAAGCTCGCGGACGTGGGTACCACGGGTTGCTCTACCGGCAACCACCTGCACTTTCATGTGATGAACCAGGCCGGCAACAACACGGTCCCGTGCCGGTTCCAGGCCTTTGACAACAACCAGGTATTCCGCAACTGCTACAACCCCCCGGGCAGCAGCAGCGGCTGGTCAAACAACGAACCCTGGTTCTGGCCTTTCTAGCCCGCATCGTTCACAGTTTTTCGTCACGAGCGGATGGAGGTTGCGCCAAATCAAGGAGTTATCCCGATGGGGCGGGCGAAGGCATGTATACACATGTAGAGGTCGACCCATCGGGATTACTCCTTGATTTGGTGTGACATCCATCCGCGCAGTAGAAAAAGTGTGAACTATGCGGGCTAGTGTCGAGTCTCACATTCCACTGCCACCGCAGTCCATAGAGCCCGCCAAAGACGGTCGAACTACGTGCTCAATTTTATGCGGAAGCACTACTTCGGTTGTCTCGCCCAAACTTGTGGGACAGGCGCAGGGCCGGAATCAGAAGTGATAGATTGCGGAGATGAAAAACTGCTGTTGCTTCGTGTCGGTCGTTAATCCAGCCTGTTCCGGCACCACGGTTTGCACGCCGTCCGCCGTAAGGTAGCTGTAGGCGAAATCGATAATCAGCTTTCCGGGATCCTTGCCGATCGAGATGCCGGAACCGAGGGTGAAGCCGCGGTACTCATCCGGACTTCCGATGGCGGGACGCTGTTCCCAGATTAATCCACCGCGGAACGGAATCTCGGTGTCTTTCAGCAGCCAGACATATTCGACTCCTCCCCGCGCAAACCAGGTGTCGTCAATTTTGTTTTCACCGAACGGGGTGCCGTCCAGGGGATTGAGTTTTCCTTCTCCCTCGACCTTGAATGCGAAGTCGGACCACAGGGTCTGGCCAACATCCAGACTGGTACGAAAACGCGGCCACCATTTCCCGGGCACCCGGGCCGAAGCGCCAACCGTCCAGAAAAGGGGGAAGTCGAATTCGACATCTTTCATCTCCGAAATCACGGAATCGTCGGATCGGAGCAGGCGGGTGCCGGATCCGTCAAAGGTGTCCGCCGTGGTGCGCACCGTCTTCTTCTGCTCCGCATCCGCGGTCCAGGGGAGGTCGATCGAGCCGCCGAAGGAGAGGTATTTGTTGGCCGCCCAGAGTACACCGAAATTCGCGTTGTATCCGTGCAGGTCTTCGAACTCGTTGATCTCCTCGTAGGTACCACGGACGATCGAGCTGTCCCGCTCCGTCGAGGAACTGGAATCGCCGAATTCGGGGAAGGTTCCGGAGGTTTCCCCGAGATCGAATTCGAATCCGGGAGTTACCCCGGTGTCGGGAACCCGCACCACGCCTTGACTTGTATAGGATCCGGAGGTGGTGCGGCTCTGCGTCGTGTGCGCCGTGCTTTCCGAAGAGGCCTCATACGATGCAAAAGTCCTCGAGCGAATCTTCCGGCTGGAAAATGGGCTGTCCTGGTAATAGTTCAATGCGGCGCCGAAAGAGAGGGTGGGGGTAAGCTCCAGCGCGAATGCGGGAGATGCAGCCTCGATCACGCCCTCCTGTTCGAATTCAAGATCCGATACAATGGCGGTTTCAATTACCTGTTTCAGGGTACTGGACGAACGTGTGGTGAACTCGCTGGCAATCCCCACTTCGATGGATCCCGTCTCAAAGAACAGGGTATCGGTTTGCGATTCGGTAAACGTTTGGGACGTGGATGAACTCGCGCTCCGGCTCGATTGATCTTTGATTCGCGCGCTGAAGGAATGTGTGAAGTCATACGCTTCCTGGTAGTTCAGCGAGAAGACCGCTTTCCGATCCGCAGACTCAAAGAAATAGGGAATGGCGGCGCTCATGTAATTGATGCCTTCGCTGCTGTAATCATTTTCGTCGACGAGGAAATCGGGATCGGAGGACGTGTGATCATTCTTGGTGTAGCTATACCGGAAGACGGCGGAAATCTCCGGGCGTTCCAATTGCACCAGGCCCGCCGGATTCCAGGACGCAGCCGTCGCGTCGTCGGCAATGGCGACGAACGCGCCGGCGAATCCAAGTGCGCGGGCCCCGGAACCCGCGGGGAGTGGCGCGGAAAAAATGGGAGGGGGGCGAAACGCCGGGGGTTGTGGAACCGGAGCCGGGGTGGATGCAACATTGGGCCCCGCGTGCTGAACCGTGATGGGGATTTCGCCAATGGGCGTATTCACCAGAAAAACCTGCGGAGCGACATCCACGGCGGCAGACTCCGCCAGCTCGGGGCCGTCCGGATTCGAACGGACGGTGATCTGCACGACACCGGGCATGATGGTGACTACGGCCCCCGGGGGGATCACGATGTCAGGCAATCCGCCTCCATTCCCCGGACCGGGAATGGGGGGTGGGTCAGGATCGGGGCCCGGAAGGGGAGGCGGTCCGACTCCGCCGTCCGGAAGAGGAGGGGGGGGAGGAAACTGTGCCGTGGCGATCTCGGAAAATGTAAACCACGCGGCGCAAATCAGGGCAATTCTTGTTATTCGACCGAGATTTTGTGACAAAGGCATGACTACCGTACGCCGTATCAGGGGACGATTTCAACTGCCCACACCTGATAAAGGGCTTCGGGCGGGGAATCCGAAGTCCAGGCAGCGTCAATCGTGCTCGCGATATCGCCCATAGATGCGATGGTCGCGGTGCCGATTTTCTCAGGAATTTGCCCATTTGCCGGATCCCCGTCGACGGGTCTCTGGTGGATCAGGTCAAACCGGGTCTCCAGTGTGGCCCCATGAAATTCTCCCACGCCAACGATCAGCCCCGTACCATCCGATTCACGAATCCGTGCTTTGAAAGGGCTGAGAAGCTGGGCCGCGCGCACGGCCTCCTCCGCCACCGCCGCGTACTTTGAGGAAAGGTCTCCGTTCGGATTCGAGATCGGATCGAGATACCGGGTTTGGCCCGTAGCGGTATCGATTACCTGCAGGACCAACTCGCGATCCGTTCCCATCACCATGTATTCACCGGTGAAGAGCATGCTGGCAGGTAGAAGTTTTCCCAATTCATCGCCGGCCTGTCGCGCGGTTAAACCGGCGGCGCTGATTCCTTGTTCTTCCAGGATCAGGTCGAGATTCTTGCGCTCGATTGAAACCACATCATCGCGCCCGTCCAACTCGCGGCTCACGCCGAACCGGAACATCTGGGCAAACCCCTCCGCCTGCACGTCGCCGCCGTCATAGTCCGGCCCGATACAGGCGATGACCCTGGGGCGTGCGTAATCCACGTAGGGGTCGTCGGAACCGTCCTCGTTTTCCTCGCGCAACAAGCGGATCCGGTCAATGATGTCATGCACATGACGCGACTTTTCGATGCGACCCTTTCCCGCGACATAGGCGGCCATTTGCTTGGCCAGGTCGGAGTCCGATCCGTCCCCGGACATTGCGCTCATCAACTGGGCCGCCGAGTTTGTGGCTCCCTCATTCGTAAGCAGCAGCGCATCCTCCAGCACTTCGCGGGTGACCACGCGGTTCGTGACGGTGCGCAACACATCTGATATTTCCGGCGGAGGATCCGAAAACCCACTCTGCAATGCAGAGAGATTCTCCGTGTCCGCGCTCTTTACGAATACGAATTCACCGCCGGCATCTCCCGGGAGGGCGAGCCTTTCAGCACGCGGCATTTGACCCGTCATTTCACTTACCCGATCCCGGATCGCGTGCCCGAGATCCGATGCGGAAAAGATCTCTCTCCTGGGATACTGGAGGAAATGTATGATCTGCTGCGCGAAGACGCTGTGTCCGGCGGCGCCGTCCATGACCGGTTCCGTGTCGCCGCTGGTGATCACGTACCGCGACGGCGTGAGAATTGCCCTTCGGTACCATTCAAACTGGCGATCGTCCTGCAGTTCCGAGCCGCCTCGCAACAGGGATCCACTGTAGCAGGAATCGGCTATGATGAGAACGTGCCGGGCAACCGAGGCGCCGACGATCTTGTTGATAATGGAATTCCAGACCCATCCGTCCCGGGGAATGTTCCTTCCTTCCGGCCGCTCGGCGTCTGTCGGAATCCAGTACCCTTCTCGCAGATGATCTTCGTAGTAGCCGTGTCCCGCGAAGTAAACCAGGACCGCGTCCTGATCGGAAATCCGGCCCAGGCGATCTAGATTCTCGATGATCGCATGCTTGGTCGCCTTCTTATCGAGCAGTTTCGTGACTTCAAAGCCGTACGTATCCTGCAGGATGTTTCCGATCGTGTCCGCATCGCCGCGGGCGTTGGGGAGATTGTCCCAGTGGTCGGCGTTGCCCGCGTTGTACTCGCTGATGCCGATTACGAGGGCGTGGTATTTCAGCGGTGTCGCCGCGACCGGCAGGTCCGATGGGAGGGTCGGAATCATCCGGGGAGTGACTTGCGGATCCGCTTGCGCCCGATCGAACCAACCCAGCTTGAAGACGGCAATGGCGGCGATGGCGGCAACGCCGAGTACGCCGCACATCGTGGCAACCTGTTTTGACATCGCGAGTCGCGGAATTCCACCGCGCTCCGTCGCATGGGAAAGCGCATCCGCAAACGCGGCGCAGCTGGGAAATCGATCACCCTTGTCTTTCGACATCGCCTTCTTCAACACGGCCCACGTTCTCGCGTCCAGGTCTTCGGGTTTCCCAGGTTCTTCGTTCAATACGATATTGCGCAGCACTTCAAGATTCGTGCCTTCAAACGGCGGGCGTCCCGCGAGGAGTTCGTATGCGACTACGGCCAGGGAGTACTGGTCGGAACTCCCGTCCTGTTCCTGCCCCTTCCACTGTTCGGGTGACATGTAGGGGCCGGTACCACTGACCGGGATCGCAACCTGGCTGAGGCGGGCGATTGATTCCTGGATGCGCCATGCGAGACCGTAGTCGAGAACTTTTACTTTCCCGTCGGAGGTAATCATGATGTTTTCCGGTTTGACGTCCCGGTGCACCACCCGTTCGGCGTGTCCGAAGTCGAGGGCTGCCGCAACTTGGTGCAGAATCGGGATCGCCTCATCCAGGGTCAGCCATCCGCCCGATTTCAGCCGATGCTTCAGCACGCTGGTACCTTCGACGTATTCCAGAACGAGGTAGCAGTCACCGGATTCCGTGTCCCGCTCCAGCGTCTTGATCCCCGCGATGTTGGGGTGGTGAAGTCGCTCGATCAGGCGGAAGTTGTCCCGGATCATATCCAGGTCGAAAGAGATTTTTGCCAGTTCGGCGGGGAGTGTCTTGACGGCAACTTCGATGTCGCTGACCTCGTCCCGGCAGAGGTACACCACGCCCATTCCGCCGCGACCGAGCGTGCGCAGTACCCGGTACCGACCCAGAATCACGTGATCCTTGACGAAATCCACCGCGGTATCTTTCTCGTCTACCTGGCGGCGGGCTTTTTCCGGGTCCCAATCCGAGGGAAAATCGATTGGTTGTGTTTTTTCGTTGCTCATGGCGTCAGCTATTCACGTGTTTTGCATCCGGTGGTTCATCATCAGCGTGCAAATACATTGTCGCCCGGGCGGAGCGCTCTCTTCCCGTCACGGGGAAAAATATCTGCCCGGCAGGATTCATAGTCCGGATGGGTCGCCTTCAACTCAATCCATCGGTCATCCAACTGGATCACGTCGTCTCCGATTTTTCCGGCAGGATCCGGTCGCGAAACCACGAACCGCATCCCCGGCCGGATTCCCTGCCGGGAACCGATGTTCAGGATCACCCTGGATCCGTCGATCCGGGTGACTTTACCATCGACCAGCGGAAATTGCTGCTCGATTTGCAGCACCAGGCCCAGGGCCTTTCGCTTCAGTTCGGGGTAGTTGTCCGGGAATTCCGTATATACATCCTCATAACAGATAATTTCCCCCGCTTCTGTATCCACCGCGCTGCCGAAGAACGTGATGCCTCCCGGCTCATAAATGAACTGTGTAATCAGGAGGAGATCAGCGGCGCCAAACCGAATATCGAGTTTCGCGTGCTCCTCCGCCAGGTTCGAAAGGCTGATTTTCTGCTCCAGGAGGACGCTTTCAAGTGCCTCATCCCGGGTCAGGAGGCGGAAACGGGGCTGGTCGTGTGCAATGGAAGCTTTCAACGCTGCCCGCGCCCGACGGCCCAAATCGTCGTCGCGCGAAGCCAGAACGGGGGGGACACCCAGCGAGAGGCGATATTGCGCCGAAGCACGGGCCGGAATCTTGTAGGTAACGACGAAGGCCTTGCGCGTTTCGTTTCCGTGTGCATCCACCGCACGCAGTTCATAGCGGTTCTCGCCCTCCGCCAGGCTGACGAGACGAGAAAAATAAAACCGCCGCGCGCCCTGTTCTTCGCCGAGCATGTTCTCGCCCGAAAGGGTTAATTCCTGCAGGCCACTCGCATCTTCCACCCAGCCGTCGATAAAAAAGTTTTCCTCGTACACGACCAGTTCGCGGCCCACGCCCTCCAGGTTCAAACCGGGCCGGAGCGTCTCGACCTCGTCCCCGGCGGATGGGCGGCTCGTCGTCGCGGGAATCCTGTCGTTGTCGGCCGATGCCAACAGGATGGCAGCGGGGCCCGGCGCACAGGCCGTCAGTTCCGTGGTACCCACGACGGTATGGAATTGATTCCCCGCGAAGTCTTCCGCCTCAATTGTTACCCCGACGCCGCCGTCTCGAACTGTGAACGGGAAATCCGACCTGTTTGCCGCCCCTGTCGCAATGTCCGATCCGTTTACGCGCACTGTCTTCAGAGCAAAATTGTCAACCAGGGCGGCCTGTACATTGAAATCGCGGCCCTTGCGGACGACGTTGTGAAGAATTAATTGTGGCTTCTGGCGGTCCACAATCCAGGTTTGCCCGACGGTGGAACGCTGTCCCTTGAGATCTGTCGCAGACACTTGCAGACGGTTTGTTCCTTCCCGTAGCAGGACGGTCTCGTCGAATTCGAATTTCAGGGGCGCAAGTTCGATCAGGGGCGCGGCATCACCGATCTGCATGTCGCGAATGAAGGCGGTTGATTCTGCGTGGCCGGTAATTCGGAGGCGCAGCGAGGACGTCCAACCCGGTTTCGAGCTTGTGAGCTTGATGACCGGCAACGGCGTGGCGCGGGTTTTCAATCCCGCGGCGCGCACTTCGTTCAGGTAGTGTTTTGCGCGGGCGGAAGGCGTCTGGTGCAGGGAGTCCTTCAGGTACTTTTCCGCCAGAGTCTGGTTGCCGAGCTCATGCAGGGCAATTCCCAGCTCGCGGTTCGGAAAGTAACTCTCGATGACGTGCAGGCCGTAGGTCAGTTCGCGCCATCGGTCCCTGTCGTTCCCGAATCTCGCCCCGGGTCGATCACCCAGGGCAATTTCAAAATCGATGCGCGCGTTTTCGAAGTCTCCCGCTTCGAGATGTATCAAGCCTCGTTCATAAAAGTTCCACCAGTTTTTGTTCGGCATGGGGCCACGCGTGGACGTGACACGAGTCGTGCTGGAACAACTGCAGATTCCCGCGGCCAGCGCGATCATCAGGAGTCGCCGGCCTTGTAGGATGAAAGACGCGGCCATCATGGCGTTGCTACCCTAGCCGGGCCTCACGGTCCGGCCGGTTGAGAGGTGGCGAGTTGACTTGCGATTTCGTCGGCGAACCGTTGCAATTCCTGCGGCACGGTATTCCGGTTCTCGAAATCCTCGTGCCACTCGAGCGTTTGCTCCGGACTTCCGCCCGTCGCGCGGACCGAGACGTAGAGCGCGCCGGGGCGCGGTTCTTCGACCGACAGATTCATTTTCCATTTTGGTTTCACCGTCGTACCTCCTGGATTCGAAGTTGCCAGTGATTCGAGGTAGGCTTGATTTACGGCGCTCTTCAAAGTGCCTGCATGGTTTCGCAGTTCTTTCGTACTGTAGAGCACCACGTCATCGGGCATCACGCCCCGGAGCCCGCCCTGTGCACGTACGTCCACATTCCAACCGAGCGGACCTGAGGTCGCGGCCTGGATCCCGAGGAAAACGGCAAAGCAGGCGGCGACGGTCGCGGCCAGCGGCCAGGGGAACGAAATTACTTTACCCGGGCTGTCCTGCTTCGCGGGCGCTTCGGCGCCGGTGTCCCGGGCGTCGTGGTCGAATGCCTGGAGAATCTCGTCAACCAACTCGTCATCCGACCGGTCCACGACCGGCATCAGTTCCTGGAGAGCCTGATGGGTGCGTTGAATCTGGTTGAGATCTTCCTGCATGCCGGGTTCCCGGGCCGCGGTTTGCTTGAGATCTTCCATGGGTCCGGCCTCCATTTCGCCGTGAACACAGGCCCAGAAATCCTGCTTGCTATGTGTCTCTTCGTTCATTGAGTTCCGATCTGTGCACTACCTGTCGTTCGAAACCGGGATTTATTCCTCCAGGGAATCGTTCTCTTTCATCAATAATCTCAGCTTTTCAAGACACTTGGAAAGTCGGGAACCCACCGTATTCACGGTAATTCCATTTAATTCGGCGATTTCCTTGTAGGATTTCTCCTCCATATAGAATTGCCTGATGGCGGTCTTGCAGGAGGGGTCCAGTTCATCCAGGAGACTGCGGAGCGCGGCGGCGCGCTCGGTTTTTTTGACCGTTTCTCGCGGATCGAATTCCTCCCCCGCCTCGAAGTCAAGATGCCGGAATTCCCCATCTTCGGTGCGCACCGTGTCAGAAACCAGGTAGTTCCTGGCCCGGGTTTCCCGCCGCACCTGGTCAATGCATCGCCGAATGCCGATTTTCTTCACAAACTGGGTGAGAGAGGATTCGCCCCGAAATCCCGGGACGGCACGGGTCAGTTCGACCCGGATCTGCTGCGCGATTTCTTCGCGGATGTGCATGGCAAAGTGCCATTTTGACCAAGAAACCACGGACAGAATGATGTGGTCATGCTCCTTGAAAAACTCTTCCCAGGCGTCGGAATCGCCCTCCTTCAGCGCTTCCAGACCGGGAAGTTTCTGTGCCGTTTCGCTGGTTTCCATGTGCCGCTCGATTTCCAGACTGCCTCGGGTCCACCCCATTCCTACCCATTCCCCTGCGAGCCACGTCTCCGAGCCCTCGGGGTGAAATGTGGAAGGTAAGCGAACCGGGGGGATTCTATCTGTCTGTGCACCGCGAATACAAGGACTTCCATGGGAGTCAAACCGCCCTAAAACATTAAGTCCGAAGGGAATAAAGATGGATCGGGGCCGACAGGAAATGAGTGAAAGACATCACAAAATGACCGATCCACTCGAAAATGACGTGATCCGCGCTGCGGATGGGGCCTGCAGACTTGCGATGAGTAAAGGAAAATTGTATGCTCGGTCGTGTCGTAATGTGCCCGTTCCGCCCATGGAAGAGGGGTTTTCGAGTGGGCACAAATAGTATGAAAATGCCTTGGCACTTCCGGCCTTTGGCCGTCCGAAATCAACCGCACGGAGCCCGGTGTACAACAGGACATCGCGGTCACGGGGGGATTGCAGGTTTACTGCTCTTCTTCTGCCTCTGTCGCATTGTAACCGGCGCCGAATGTGCCACCGACACACCCCGGAGTATTCCCGGCGGCGGCCCGCCCATTCTCTCCCCTGTCGTGGTTACCGAGAACTTCCTCATTTCGGACATTACCGTGACCATGCAGATCAATCATCCGGATGTTGCAGTTCTCTCGGTGAGCCTGATTGCGCCCAACCAGACGAGCGTTCAGCTATGGGGCGGGGAACCTTCGGCGAACGGCGTTGCCAACCTCGGCTCCACCTGCGCGCCGACCGCTGATTTCGCGGTGAATGACGGCGGCACCACAAACCTGACCCCGCCATTTATCGGAACCTACGCATCCAAGGCGTTTCGCCTGGGAACGGGGCAGGGGCTGGCGCAGTTCAACGGAACCAACGTGAACGGAACCTGGATGCTCCAGGTAAATTCCCCCGCCGGCGCTACCGGAAGCCTGGAGTGCTGGTGCCTGGAATTCAACGGACGATGCGGCATGGAGAAATTGATCATCGTCGCCGGCGGGCCTGATACTTCGCCCGGATGGCCCGACACGGACCGGTTGGGAAAGATTGCTTATTCCACGTTCGCTTCCCGCCTGTACGGTCCCGAAGACATCTTTTACCTGAGCCCGGGGCCCCCGGTCATCGTGAACGGTCAGGATGTATTCGACGCAGCCTCCAGCTTGAGCAATCTCCAGTTCGCCCTTACCAACTGGGCCGATGGCGCGTCCGAGTTGTCGGTGTACCTCGTCGGAGAATCGACGAACGGTCTGTTCCAGGTGAGCGACACCGAGGCCCTGTTTCCCACGGATCTGAATCTATGGCTCAACGACTTCCAGGACAGCGGTCAACAACTCAACGTGGTAATGGAATTCTCCGGGTCCGGTGATTACCTGCCCGTCCTGGCGCCGCTGGGTGGGGAACCGCGCATTCTCGTCGGTACGTCCCCGTTCTTACGGAAAAGCGTGATGTCATTGGGGATAAGCTTTTCCGATTTCCTCTTCAGCAACATTTCCGCCGGGCTGACATGGGGTCAGTCCATACGCGACGCCAGGGAGAAAGTTCGAAATGCATCCGGAAACGTACGGCAAAAAGTGATCCTGGATGATAGTGGAAACGGAATTCCCAATGAAAAGGGAATCGACGGGTTGCAAGCCGATGCCGTCCCGGTCGGCAGGGATTCAGGCCAGGACTTCCCAGTGTTCGGGAACATCAACGACCCGGCGACGATTGCCAATGAAACCATTACGAATATCCTTCTGTTCGCGGAGTCTATCTCCGACGAGGATGGAGTCGGGGAGTCGTGGGTAGAGGTAACATCCCCCACCAACTTCCTCGGGGAACCGAGCCAACGGGTGGACCTTCTGCTGCAAACGCCCCTGGCCCGCTGGGAAGGTGATTTCAACCAGTTCGTGGAACCGGGTTTCTACACAATGTCGTTTTACGCCAGAGACAATGTCGGCAACGTGACGGCCGGCCCACAAACCCGAATTCTGAAAACGGATTCGGGAAAATACGATGTCACGGATCCCCTGCTGCCGGACATGTTTGAGCCGGACAATTCGCACACCAATGCGAACTACAGCGACTTGCCGATTATTCAATATCATACCTTGCCGCCGAACGATTGCGACTGGGTCCGCTTCTATGCGACAACGCAGGACTTCTTTGATGTCGAAACGGTCCATCCCCCGGATATAGCGAACGTGGATACCGCGTTCGCGCTGTACCGGGAAGAGTCGAACGGAGGACTGACACTGATTCGCGAGTTCGACGAATTCGGGGTTGAGCAGGGCGAACTCGGGGGCCTCGATTTTCCAACGAACGGATTCTACTTCATCAAGACCTGTGTGGTGAGTCCCGGCGGACCGAATTTCGCGGGAATCGGCGGGCTTCCGGTTTTCGCAACCCTATCGGGCATGTCCATGGCGTCGGGAGGAGGGTCGGGAGGCGGAGTGATGTCCGGAGGCTATTTCCTGGGCACCTACGTCCCCTCCGGGATTGCCGGCATCAACGTCGTCGTGCTCGATACCGTCACGGAACTTGCCCTGGAAGGGACCTATGTCGAATTGCGAACCCTCGGCGGCACGTTCCTGGATTCGGATATCGTGGGACCCAGCGGCCTGGTGAGTTTCGGATACCCGAAGGGGAGTTACGAGGTCGAAGCCACGCCCACCAATGTGTTCCACCTCCCGATTTTTGATCAACTCGATTCATCCAAGACGGCGGCCAACCCCTTGTCTGATTTCGGAAATCCGAGAGAGTTGGGCTCGGGAGATTTCGCCACCGTGAGTTACGGCACCACCGTCTTGCTGGAAACGACTTTCATGGGGTTTTATTTTCATCCTGCAGCCATTGTCACCGGCCTGGTTATGGATGCGAGCACCTGTGACCCGGTGGAGTCGGCAATCATGCAGGCAGTTCGCAACAGCGATCTTGCGGTATTCAACCGGTGGCCCTGGTCCACCTATGGAGATTTCTGGTACACATCCTCCAGTGGAAATTTTTCCAACAATCTATATCTGCTCGCCGACGGATCGACCTACACGATCTTTGTGCAGAAGAGCGGGTATGTCGACGACAACCAGGGCAATCATGTACCCGCGCTCGCCGACATCATCGACCTGGGAACAGTCTATATCACCTCGGTCGACACGAATGCGAACGACATTCCCGATTCGTGGGAGCTGAAACATTTCGCCGGATCGATCACGGGAACCAACGATCCCGATTCGGATTTTCAGACCGACTTTGAAGAGTATGTAGCCGGAACCGACCCGAACGACTCCGGCAGTGTCTTCACGATCCCCGATGTTCACGAGACGAACTCCAATATAGCGGTGACCTGGACCGTCGAGAAGAATCGAGAGTACAGGGTTCACTCGTACGGATTGCTCAACAGCAACCTCACCGCCCTCACCTCCTGGACGGCCACGCCGCTGGCCGCGACCCACATGGGCTGGACGAACACCACGCCTGTTACCACGAACGAAATGCACGTTATCGAAGTTCGTGTTCCCTGATTTTCCGTCCCTTGGAGACCTGCTCCAGGGATTGGAAGTTTTCCAAACAGAAGAAATGTTGATTTGGGGGGAAGATCTCTGGGTCCTGCGCGACCTAAGGGGAAAGCACAACGGAAAATGAAAAAGGCACGAAACCAATTTGATGATTTACAGCGGTCCGGCAGTCCAATCGCGGCCTCGAATAAAACCTCAACGACCCAAATGGATGAGACCCGCCTACGACCTTGCGACTGCCGGACCGCTATCTTGATTTTCGCGCGTACAACCTGAACGGCCCCATCTTCTTCTCCTGCCCCTTGGAACCCGCCCCCGGAAACCGGACGGCGGGTTCCTTAGGTTTCTAAAAGCGCAGGTAATTTACAGGGTGATTTCAGGGCGACCTTTTTTTCTTCGAATCCAATTGGTAGCGCGAAGTACTGCCGGGATCTGAATGACTCGTTTTTCAAGCTGATATTTTCCGGGAAAATCCAACAGGGTTATTCCCGCAAACATCGTAATCAACCCCTGTCCCGGGATGAAAATCATGACGAATCCGGCAACAAAGAGGATCGCTCCAAACAGGTTCTTGAGCCCCAGTGACAGAATTCTCAGCAAAGGGTGCTCGGGTAACCACTGCGGCACCGGACGCTCTTTGGCCGAAAAGTAGTCCGGGGGGAGTCGGGCAACCAGCAACGGAACCAGGATCACAGATCCAACGAAGGCAATGATTGATATTGCACCGATCCACCACAGGATCGCCTGGTGTTCCTCGAGGAGACTGAAATTCACAACCTGCCCACCCCCGGATCTTCTAGCCCGCATAGATCACAGTTTTTCGTCACGAGCGGATGGAGGTTGCGCCAAATCAAGGAGTTATCCCGATGGGGCGGGCGAAGGCATGTGGACACATGTAGAGGTCGACCCGTCGGGATATCTCCTGGATTTGGTGTGACATCCATCCGCGCAGTAGAAAAAGGGAGATCTATGCGGGCTAGATCGCCGTCTATCGATCGATTGATCGTTTACGCCGGGAAGAGAATACATCGGCGGCACTGAGGATTTGCTTCGCCGCCTTCTGGGTTGGATCCTCGATCAGGTAAGGTACTCTGCGTCTGCCCGCCTGTAGGATTCTTTCATCTTTTTCTACGAACCCGATGGGGCGAGGCGAAAATTGGAGAAATTTCTGGGTGCATGCACTGAGCCGGGAGAATACCGCCTCGGCTTCTTTTTCATCCGCCACCTGGTTGACCATGCTGTGAATATCCGCAGGCAGGTGCGATTCGCGGACCGCCTTGATCATCCCGTACGCATCCAGAATCGCAGAGAGGTCCGGCGTGGTGACGACAAGAATTTCGTCTGCGATGCTGAGGTAATCGAGGACGTTGGGTGCGATTCCCGCCGCGGTATCTACGACGACGAAGTCATAGGAGTCCGACAGCTTGGTCAATTCGTGGACGAAGCTCTGCATCTGGGTGCGCGTCAGGTTGGCAAGGTGGGGCATGCCGCTTCCGCCGTACAGAATATCCATGCCATTCGGGCCGGGTAGAATGGCGTCGACAATGCTCCCCTGACCGGCGATGAAATTGGCCAGGGTTCGCTTCGGCTGTTTGCCCACCAGCACGTGGACGTTTCCGAGTCCCATGTCCGCGTCCACCAGCAATACCCGATGATCCAGTTGATGCAACGCCAGGGCAAGATTTACAGACAGGGTGGTCTTTCCTACGCCGCCCTTGCCGCTGGTTACCGCCACGATCCGGAAACCTCGTTGGGATGGGCTGGACAAGCGGGCCAATTCCCTGCGGGCAGACATTGCAGGCCAACTCTCTTCAAAGATCCAATGATTCAGCTTGGCGAGCAATTGCCGCCGGCTCGGAACCGATTTGCTCAAAAACGGGGTGGGCGGTGTTCTCAGGTACTGGGAAAACTCTTTTTCCAGGTATCTGAGATTGCGAGGCTCAATTTTCAGCTCCTCCACCTGACCGGTCTGGGGCGGCGCGGAGGAGCTTCGAAGGGAGGTGATGGTTCGTCGTCCCACTGAGCCCTCTCGATCGTCCGAAACTTTGTAAAGTGGATTCATGAACGATCTCTTACACTATATATGGGGGTCCTGTTCAACTTGAGCACTAAATGTAGGCCTATCTCCCATCCCTCGCAAGGCTATTTTGGAGAAATTTTCGTGTCTTTAAAGCCGGGAATTCTACGCCTGGCGCTTCAAATGGATCGATTCGAGGCACCCGGCCCAAAACTTTTTGCATTCCCTCTGCGACATTGTTACATCGAATCCATGAGGACGAATGAAACGCTCCGAAAATCGCAGTTGGAGAAATGGGCAATTCGGGTACGAACCAGGCATCCGGACAAGGACAATTACGACGGGGTGGTGCTGACCTTTTCCCGGTCCCTGGTGGTACTGCAGGAAGAGGAAAACTTTGAATTCGCAGGGGTCATGGTTTTGCCGCGCACCTCGATCAAGTCGTTGCGAGACAATAAATACGACAAATGTGCCAATGAGATTCTGAGACAGAATGGCCAGATGCGCCGCCTGACAAGAGCCGCATGGGTGCGAGAATTACAGACCGTCCGCCAGACCATTCTGGAGGTTAAGAAGCGCGGAATCTGGCCTGCAATCGAGACCGTACGGCAGGGCGAATCGGCATTGTACATCGGTCCGATTCTGCATGCGACGCAGCGAAGCCTGACGCTTCGTTGTTACGACGCGGCAGGGAAGTGGGAAGATGAATATACAATCGCCTACAGGGAGATCTTCAGAATCGAGATCTGGAGCGCGTACACGAAGCACTTCAATGCGTACATGAAAAGATTGTAAGGCGCCGAAGGGTTCGTGTTTACACCGCAAGTGGAACAGCTTCGCGCATGTTTAAACTTGCCGAGGCACTGTTCAGGTACGCATATTCAGGCGAGTAAGGCAGATCATGAGCTTCGATCATGTTGGATACACTGTTGCTCCAATCGCGAAGCTCCGACAATTGAAGAAAGAGGACCCATGAGAAGATTATCACGAATTGCCGTTTTCAGCGTATCGGTGCTTTGTACCGGTCTGCTTGCCCAGGCGCAGGACAAGCCCAATATTATTATCATCTGGGGAGATGACATTGGGTGGTTTAACCCCAGCGCCTATCACCGCGGCATCATGGGGTACCAGACGCCGAACATCGATCGAATCGCAAAGGAAGGCGCTTTGTTTACGGATTGGTACGGGCAGCAGAGTTGTACCGCCGGGCGTGCCGCTTTCATTACGGGTCAGGCCCCGATCCGATCCGGATTGACCAAGGTGGGGCTGCCGGGTGCTCCGGAGGGTATGACGGAACTCGACCCAACCATTGCCGGGTTGCTCAAGAATCACGGGTACATGACCGGACAGTTCGGCAAGAACCATCTCGGAGACCGGGACGAACACTTGCCGACCAACCATGGTTTCGACGAGTTTTTGGGCAATCTGTATCACCTGAACGCCGAGGATGAGCCGGAAAATCCGGACTATCCGGGAGACAAGATCATGGCGGATGGGCGAACCTTCAAAGAGAAGTTCGGCCCGCGCGGTGTAATCCACAGTCACGCCGACGGCCGCGTGGAAGACACCGGCCCGTTGAATATGAAGCGAATGGAGACGGTGGACTATGAAGTGACCGAGGCCGCGAAGGACTTCATCGATCGCGCGCATGCCGCCGACAAGCCCTTTTTTGTCTGGTGGAATTCCACTCGCATGCACGTCTGGACCCGGCTGCGGGCAGAGTCCAAGGGCGTGACCGGCCTGGGGATCTATCCCGATGGAATGGTAGAGCACGATGGCCACGTTGGTGATCTGCTGAACAAACTCGACGAACTGGGAATTGCCGACAACACCATCGTGATGTATTCGACCGATAATGGCGCGGAGACATTTACCTGGCCCGACGGTGGCACCACCCCGTACCGCGGCGAAAAGAATACGAACTGGGAAGGCGGATACCGCGTACCTACGGTGATCAAGTGGCCCGGTGTAATCAAGCCGGGAACCGTTTACAATGAAATCTTCGCGCACGAAGACATGCTTCCCACCTTGCTGGCGGCCGCCGGCGAATCAGACATTAAGGAAAGACTCCTGAAAGGCGGCGTCAAGGCGATTGGGCGCTCCTACAAGGTGCACCTCGACGGCTACAATCTGCTCCCTTTCTTCAAGGGTGAAGTTGCTGAGGGGCCGCGCAATGAGTTTCTGTACTGGACCGACGATGGAGACATTGCTGCATTGCGGTACAACAACTGGAAGATCGTGTTCATGGAGCAGCGGTCGCATGGATTCGATGTGTGGCAGGATCCATTCGTCGTCCTGCGTTTTCCGAAACTCCTGAACTTGCGCACCGATCCGTTTGAGCGCGCGGACCACGAGGCGATCGGATATGGGCAGTGGCGCGCCGAGCGCATGTTCGCGCTGGCTCCCGCACAGGCTTTCGTGGGGCAGTATCTTCAGAGCTTCAGCGAATTTCCACCGCGCCAGAAACCGGGGTCGTTCAGCCTCGGCGATGCCATGGACAAAATCCAGGGCTCCGGGCCCAACAATTGATCGAATTCTCATGATTGACCGCAAGCCGCGCCCCCGGATGCCGGAGGCGCGGCTTGCCTGTTTCTGTGGAGGAACGTGCGGTGACATCTCGTGAATCAATTCAGCAGGTGATCCTTTCCATGCAGCAGTCGGTGCTGGGGCAGGAGCGGGTCATCGAGCGGCTGATGATCGCCCTGCTTACCAACGGCAACGTGCTGGTGGAAGGGCTTCCAGGTACGGCCAAAACCCGTTCGATCAAGACGTTGGCCGCGGTCCTGGAGGCGGATCTGAGCCGTATCCAGTTCACCCCGGACCTGCTTCCATCCGACGTTACGGGCACCGAAATGCTTCATACCGGCGCCGACGGGCGGCAGGCGCTCGAGTTTCAGCAGGGTCCGATCTTCGCCAACCTTGTGCTTGCCGACGAAATCAACCGATCGCCGGCCAAGGTGCAGGCAGCGCTGCTCGAGGCGATGGAAGAGCGACAGGTTACCGTGGCCGGCGTGACGCATACGCTTCCCGATCTGTTCATGGTGCTGGCGACACAGAACCCCATCGAGCAGGAGGGTACCTACCCGCTTCCCGAAGCGCAGATGGACCGGTTCATTATGAAAGTCTACATCCATTATCCCGACGAAGATACGGAGCGCCGGATCATGAAACTGGTTCGGGGCGAAGACCAGGGCGGCGGACGCAAGGAAGAGGTGAAGGTGGCCCAGCAGGCGGTGTTCGCCGCTCGCGAGGAGGTCCTCGGTCTTCGCGTATCGGAAGGGATCGAGAACTACATCGTTGCCCTGGTCGGCGCGACCCGCGACCCGGGCCGCTACGGAGAAGAGCTCGGCAAGTGGATCGACGTCGGATCGAGCCCGCGCGCAACCCTCAGCCTGGACCGCTGCGCCCGCGCCCACGCCTGGCTTCACGGAAACGAGCACGTCACGCCGGATAATGTTCGTGAAGTAGCCCATGACGTGCTCCGCCACCGAATCATCCTGAGCTACGAAGCCAACGCAGATGGCATCACCACCGATGAGGTGATTACGGAGATTCTGAAACAGGTCGCGGTTGCTTGAGTCTTTGGTTCCGCGTTTGAACAGATGGGGACGCAGAAAACGAAGTTGCTGATATCCCCGGGCGAATTACCCTCGTTTCCTTTCCGTTCGATTTTCGTCTGATCACATGAAGCCTGACCCAAAAGTTCCACCCGGCCCTGATTCGCGAGTGTACACAAATCTGGCTGAGCTGGTGCGCCTCGAAAGCTTTGCCTCGGGTTTCAGTTTGTTGCCGAGGCAGCCGGTGCACAGTCTTCTTGTGGGCCGGCATGCGTCCAGATTGCGTGGCCGCGGACTTGATTTCGAGGAACTCCGTCATTACCGCCTGGGAGACGATGTCCGCACCATCGATTGGAAAGCGACGAACCGAACAGGCAAGCCGCAGGTCCGTGTGTTTACGGAGGAGCGTGACCGGCCGGTCATCGTTGTTGTCGACCAGCGTCTTTCCATGTTTTTCGGAAGCCGCCGCAGCATGAAATCGGTTGCGGCGGCGGAGGCGGCCGCGCTCGGAATCTGGCGGGTGCTGGGGCAGGGGGATCGCGTGGGCGCAGTCATATTTGATGATGCCGAAACGGTTGAAATCCGCCCCCATCGGAGTCGCAGGAGCGCGCTGCAGGTTCTGGAAGTCATCGCCGCCTTCAATCAACGGCTCCGCGCGGACGCGGCAACACTCCCCGGTTCCCACATGCTCAACGAGGCCCTCACGCGGGTCGGCCGCCTTGCAACACACGACTACCTGGTTTACGTGGTTACGGATTTTGCGGGTGCGAATGATGACACGAGGGAATTGATGACGCGATTGGCATGGCACAACGATGTGTTGGCCTGCTTTGTATATGACCCCTTCGAGTCGAGCCTGCCCGAGGCCGGAAGCGTTGTGTTCAGCGGACAGGAAGGCCAGATCGAAATCGACACGTTCGACGCCCGCCTTCGCGAACGGTACGCGGGTACATTTGAAGAGAGAATTTCGAAGCTCCGCGACACGTTGTTGAAGCGGGCGGTTCCCGTAATCCCAATCGATGCCGCAGTACCGGTTCCCGACCAGATTCGACGTCACATCGGAAGCGCCGTTTCGGCGCGCCGCCGCGGAAAATGAATACAAACGAGACAGCTTCGGGCAGCCTCGAATCGCTGCATGACATCATTCCGGCGGAATCCATAGGCTGGTGGCCTCCGGCGCCGGGTTGGTATGTCCTGGGTATCCTGGTGATCATCCTGCTCGCCTTCCACGCAACCCGATCCGTTCTCCGCTATCGCAGAAATGCGTACCGGCGTGAAGCGAGAGCCCAGCTCGATGCATTGCTCCAGGATGTAAAAGGTCCGGCGCTTTGCATGCGGCTCTCGGAGCTACTCAAGAGAACGGCTCTTTCGATTTACCCGCGCGAGTCGGTCGCCTCGTTGACGGGGGATGGTTGGTTGGCTTTTCTTGACCGCACGGGAAGGACTACGGAGTTCACCCGGGGGGCGGGGCGTTGGGTCGGCGAAAGCCAGTACGCCGGACTCCCCCTGCAGCACGAAGATGTGGACGGTCTCGCGCGGGTGGTGAGGTCCTGGATTGACGAGCATCCGACGCAATGTGATGACGAATCGGATTGAGCCGTGCTGACGATCGCATATCCCTGGCTGCTGCTTTTGGTTCCGGTTGGTTTTGTCCTCGGATGGTTCTTGCCCGCCTACCGTGAATCCCGGGATGCGATTCGTGTACCGTTCCTCCGGACATTGACCGACCTCTCCGGCCGGAAGGCCGAGGCCGGCGCCGTGATCCCGCGAATCCCGCCACTACAAAAGATCCAGATCCTCGTTTGCTGGACGTTGTTCGCCGTAGCGCTGGCCCGTCCGCAGTGGATCGGCGATCCGGTGGTGAAGAGCCAGCCGATGCGCGACCTGATGCTCTCGGTCGATTTGTCGGGATCGATGGAGGCGAAGGACTTTACGGACGATCACGGGAATACGGTCGACAGGTTGACCGCCGTTAAGCAGGTTCTCGACGATTTTCTTTCGCGCCGGGAAGGGGATCGCGTCGGCTTGATCGTGTTTGGTTCGGCTCCGTTTCTCCAGGTCCCGTTCACCGAGGATCTCGAAGTATGTCGAATCCTCCTCGATGAGTTGCAGATTCGAATGGCAGGTCCCAAAACCGCGATGGGCGATTCCATAGGTCTTGCAATCAATTTTTTCAAGAGCAGCGAAGTTGAGGAACGGGTTCTTATCGTGCTGACCGACGGGAACGACACCGCGAGCCAGGTGCCTCCAGAAAACGCGGCCAGGATCGCCGCCCGGAAAGGCATCGTGATTCACACCGTGGCGGTCGGCGATCCGAAAGCGGTTGGAGAGGAGGCGCTGGACGAGGAAGTTCTCAAGTCCGTTGCGCAGGTGACCGGAGGAAAGTATTTCCATGCGAACGATCGCGATGAATTGTCCGCGATCTATCAAGAATTGGATAAGTTGGAAACGCGTGAAGTGGAAACCATTTCTCATCGGCCCCGGTCCGATCTGTTCTATTGGCCGGTGGCTGCCGCCTTTGTTCTGAATGTCCTGTTTCATGTTCTATCCGCGTCAAGATACTACAGACAAAGATCTCCGGCCCCTGCCGGGCAGAGAGCTCAATTGAATGTTTGAATCCTTCCATTTCCTGCGACCCTGGTGGCTCCTGGCAATTGTGCCGGGCGTCGCACTTCTCTGGACGCTTTGGCATGTCTCGGACACGTCGCGCCGGTGGCGCGGAGTAATTTCGGAGCACCTGCTGCCGCACCTTCTCAGCCAGGGAGAAAGGCAGGAGCGAATTCGACCGCTTGCCGTGCTGAGCGTGGTATGGGGGGTCACCATTGTCGCGCTGGCCGGTCCCGCCTGGCAGCGCGAGCCCTCACCCTTTGCCGATGAGTCACCGGCCATGGTCATCGTGGTTGAAGCGAACGAGACGATGGCCGCTCAGGATATCCAACCCTCGCGAATGGAGCGCGCAGCACAGAAAGTGAGCGATCTGCTGGCGCGACGAAAAGACGCTCGGGCCGGTTTGATCGCGTATGGAGGAAGCGCGCACCTGGTGATGCCGTTGACGAGGGATTCGGATGTGGTGGTGTCCATGATGAACGAGCTTTCACCGGGTCTTATGCCGGTTGAGGGAGATGCGGCGGGTGCCGCCGTTCGCCTCGCGGACCAGCAGCTCAAGAGATCAGGGCAGAGCGGCTCGATCCTCCTGGTGACCGACGGCGTGGACGCGTCTCAGCAGAAGGAGATGGCCGTGGCCAGGCGGGAAGGATGCGCCCCGGTAAACGTCTACGCGATGGCTGCGCCGGCCACCAGCGCAGCGGGGTACGAAGGCCCCCCGGCGCCGCCACTGGACCCGGATCAGGTACGGAGCGCCGCCCGCGCGGGGGGAGGGGAGTCGATCGTCGTGACGCCGGATGCGCAAGACGTGGACCGGATTCTTGCTCTAGCCGAGCGGCGATTCTCTACCGGAACGGTATCCGGAGATGAAGGCGGGCAGCGGTGGCGCGACGCCGGATACCTCCTGTTGCCCCTTCTGTTGCTGCTTTCACTCTGCTGGATGCGCCCCGGTTGGTCTGTAAAGTGGCCCCAGGCGGGAGGGCACATCCATGAAGGGTAGCCCGAGGCAACACCCCGGGAAGCGGCGCGGAGAGAAGCAGGCTGAGAGGCTGCCTCCTTCAAATTCGGCGTGGGACAAAGAGATCATGGGGACGGCGGCCAAGCCCTTCAGACTTATAATGAGGGGGCGCCGTTGGCGCGCGGCCGGCGTCATGCTCGCCGTGGCAGTGCTGATGGCGCTCCGGCCATCGACTGCTCACGCCGGATGGTTCAAGGACCTGTGGTTGACTCCGGATCAACAGGCTCAGCGAATGTTGAATGGTGGTGAATTCAAGGAGGCCGCAAACCATTTCACGGACCCGATGCATCGCGGCGTGGCGCTGTTTCGTGCCGGCGAATTCAAAGCGGCGGGGGCGGAGTTCGGGCGCGTCGATACGCCCGACGGCGCTTTCAACCGCGGAAACGCCCTGGTCATGCAGGGAAAGTATGAAGACGCAATCGCAGCATATGATATCGCTCTGGCCGGCAATCCCGAAATGAAAGCGGCGGAGGAGAATCGTGCCATAGCAGAGATTCGAGCAAAGAATATGGAGCGGCCCGAAGGGGACCAGGGCGGTCCCACCGAAGTGGGCGCGGATGAAATCGTATTTGATGAATCAGGCAAATCTTCAGAGGGCGACGAGTATCAGGTAGAGAGTGAGCAGGCGTTGTCTCAAGAGGAGATACAGGAAATGTGGCTGCGTCGCGTGCAAACAAAACCGGCGGATTTTCTGCGCTCGAAATTTTCATATCAGTTCGCCAGACAGGGCGGGGAATTGATGCCGAATGACGAAACACCCAATGACAAGTGAATGACGGAATGTGCAATGACGAATAGGAACAGGAATCGTCAGAGAGGATTTCACTGGAGAACTCTCATCCGACTTTTGTCATTTGTCATTGGACACTCAGCGATCCTTGCTTCGGCGCTCGCGGGTGATCCCACCACCCGCGTACATCTCTCCCCTGCCGACACTGCCTACATTGGCCAATACGTTCGCGTGAACATTGAGGTGTTGTATCCGGGTGAGTTCACATCCGGCCCGGTCTTTGACCTCCCGGAGGTCGTGGGGGGAGTGATTCTCCGCATGGATTCTCAAGGAGTTCACGGGAGTGAAGAAATTGAAGGACTGGCGTGGCATGTCGTGAGGTACAATTTTGCCCTTTTCCCACATCAAGAAGGAATCTGTGTCGTTCCGCCGGTGCGGCTTCGCTTTATTCACGAGACTCGAGTCGAGCCGCTTTATACCGAGCCCGTGAGTCTGGAGGTTGAATTTCCTCCCGGTGCGGAAGGATTGAGTGCGCTGGTCAGCGCTCCAAGGTTGGAGGCGCGGGAGGCCTGGAATCCGGACTCTACGGAACTCAAGGTGGGAGATGCGATTACCCGCGCGATTACCCTGAAGGCCGGGCGCGTGCTCGGCATGGGTTTCCCTCCGCTTTCCTTTGAGGATATCGAGGGCCTGGGCGTGTATCCGAAGGATCCCCTGGTGGAAGACCGGATCGAACGCGGGGATTTTGAAGGGGAGCGGACGGAGAGCGTCACGTATGTCTGCGAACGACCTGGCGCGTTCGAACTGCCTGCGATCGTCATTCCATGGTTTGACCTTGAAGCCGGGTCAGTAAAGCGGGTTGAATTCCCGCCCCGGACATTGAGTGTTTCGGGCAACCCGGAGCTTGAAGCTGTTGAGAGCGGTTTCCGCGGCGGATCCGGTATGTCGGGGTTCCAGGTAGTGGGGGGATTCGCGATGGTTCTTGTCCTGGTGGCCGTTGTCATGGCGTGGCGTTATCGATCCCGTTTGGAATCGGCCTTCGAAGCACGGAGAGTCCGGCGTCACGAATCGGAAGCAGCATATTTTGACCGGTTTCTCCACGCTGCGCGCTCCGGTGAGCCGGGACCTGCTCTCCAGGAATTGCTTTCCTGGTTGGATCGGTCAGGCGCCGGCGGCGATCCCGCATTGCTTTCAGGTTTTCTGTCCCGCGCTGATGATCCCGAACTTTCAAAGTATGTTGTCCGGCTCACGGATGTGCTCTACGGCCCCGGCGGTCAGAAATGGGAATTCGGCAATCAACTGGCGCGAGCAGTCAGAAACGCCCGATCTGCCTGGATGCAAATTGGAACCAAATCTTCAACGCATTCCACACACCGGCTTTCGCCGCTGAATCCAGGTTTCGATGCACAGTTCGATGGTTGCGCGACGAAGCTTCCCGGGTCATAGTGCGCTTCGGCATATCCACTCCGGTTCGTTGGATATGTCTAATACCAGCGAGGTGTATTTACCTGCGTCGCCGCTGCTGGTTACAATCTCCTCATCCCATGTTGTTCCGTTGAACTCAGTGTATTTTACATCCAGATTGGTTGCATCGTGAGAACTGATGGCGGGGCGTCCGTCGGGTGTAAATGCCAATTTCGAAATCCCAAACACATTCGCACCCCTGATTCAAAACAGGCCGAAATTGGGTTTGCCGACGCCAAGCGCATCACGCATCCGTCTCCGGTGGGGAGTACTGTGCTCGGTCGGGCGGTGATGCATTGGCAGATTCACTCTATTTGAAGCTTGGAGTTTCGAATTTGTTTGGGATTTGGGGCTTGGAATTTGAATCTTGCCGCACTGCACTGTGTGATCGATTACGAACCCCGGCCTCTTTCAGAGTGCGGGGCGATTACGAATGGATCGAGTACGAGGATCGACTTGCAGTGAACCGGCGGACGAAGACGGGGAGGCGTGAGATGGACCGTCAGGCAGTCCTTGCCATCACTCGAATCAGCCTATACGCCGTGCACGTCGTTGGTTTTCATGTAATCATCAACGATCTCGGCATCCTGGGGAGGTGCGAGGAGTTTCTTTTGCGCATCGGTGAGGCCATCCATCGCAGGACCTCTGTGGTACCAGTTCGCCCATGACATTGCAGGATGGTTGTATTTGAAGAATATCGTTCGCCGCTCTTCGTCCGACGTCCATGGCAGAGATCCGTGGGTGAGTGCCTCCGTAAAGATGATGGCTGTACCCGCGGGCCCAACCACTCTCCTGACGGCCTCGGACTGGTTTTCAGAAATATCCAGCCATTCCTCGGGCAAGGGAAAGTTCGCCTTGTGCGATCCCGGCACGCATGCGAAACCGCCATCGCCCGGATTCACGTCTTTCAGGTTGTAGGCCACAACCGTCAGACCGTTGAACATTCGACCATCCCGGACCTCGTAGAACTGCGCCGGATCGTGAGGCGTGCCGCCACCGTGCAGTATCGCACCGATGGGACTCAGGCCCCTGCGAATGATATCAAGATAGGTGTGATCCATGCGCAACTGCGGACCTATCGTCGCGTCAAGATACGGCATGATCGGGGCGTGATCGATGAGATCGATCATGGGGCCGCCCCACTCCAGCAGGGAAAAAAAACGGTGATTCTGAAAATGCGGGTCTTCAAGCTCGGTGATCTTCTCGTCGAGCAAATCATTCAGTGATTTCACCGTTACCGCATCGAGTGCGTTCTCGACGACCACATATCCGTTGAGATCGAAAAGGTATCGTTCGAGTGCATTCATGGCATTACACGCTCCCAGAAGCACATAACATAGTCAATTGCGATGGTGGTGCGGGGATCGTCATTCAAGGTAAGATTGAAGCGTGTCATGATCGTATAGTCCTCCAGAGTCCGGCTTCAGAGGTGCCGGTCCCACGGCGTCCTCTGGAAGCCGTTGTTGGCGATAATCACACATTGGGAGAAGAATGGGCTTTTGCCGGACCATCCCCGACAACCGTTCTCTGGCGGTTTTGCATGGCGGAGCATTTCATAGGGCGGGCTCGAAGGACGCGGAGACCTCGAGCCAGTTCAGCACTGCCGCCGGGTTGGTGGGCTGACCCGCCAATCCCTCGAGCGTGACGCGCACCCATAGCGGCGCATCCCGTTCGCGTTCGCTCGGTGAGGCGACCGTTAGGCGGCTTGTCATCTCTTCCGGATCATTGCGTATCGGCTCCTGCCATCTAGTCCCGTCGACGGAAACGGCGAGATTGGCAAATCCGCCGAGCACTTTGGTTGCCGTGACGCCGGCGGTGATGCTCATGGCTTCGACCGGTTGCCTGGGATCTATCCGAAAGACCAGCGGTATACGGTTCGGACGGCCCTTGACACTGCGCACGGCCAGGGCCTGATCCAGATCCGACGCCGTTTGATCGAAAATCAGCGTTACCCGCATGTGAGGATTTTCATACGGCGTTTCGACTGCATGCTCGCCGGATTCGAGGGGAACGTTCGACAGGTACGAACGCCAGGTGAAGCGCTTGCGGCCCTGATCATCCAACGAATACGTCAAGTCGACTCGTCGGGGTGATCCGTGTGCCCAGTCGAACAGGCGCTGGTCAGGGGTACGGAAACCGATCTGATCGTCCGGCAGGTAACGCAGGTTCATGACCATCGCTTCCAGCTCACGATACCAGGCGCGCACCACCGGATCTACTGCGTGCCAGCCCCAGCGAATCGGGTTGATGCGCTTGCCGTCCTTCTCCACGTATTTTTGCGTGCAGAAATAGGCGACGGGGACGTTGTACTCACGGCAGATCTCCACTTGGTCGTCGAAGATCTTCCGGCCGCCCTTGTCCCACGATTCAGCCCCGCAATACTCGGGCCATTCCGGCGACGCCCAGGCAATGTGGATCAGCGGCTTGCGGGTCTCAAGGCACATCACGACTTTCTTTTCGAACTCTTCGCGAGGCTGGCCGTACAGGTCAATGACCCACCCGTCCGCCGGCAGGGCCACCCAACCGCCCTCGGCGCGTACGTTGGGAACCTGCATCGGCGACCACCACTGATACACCGGCAAGTCGGGCCAGCGCTTCTTGCAGCGATGGTAGAGCGCGGCCAGTGCCTCGCCCCAGCCTTGCCAATAGACCTGTTCCTCGCCGAGCGTGATGGCATAAAGACAGTCCGGATTGACCTCCTGGAGCATGTTGACCAGCCGCCGCTCCATTGCGTCGACGTTCGGGGTCTTGTGCATGCGGCCTATCCCGGCACGGAGAATGACCTTCTTCCCGTTCTTCGCCATTTTCAGAATCGCGGCCCCGTCGAAGTCTGGCCGGCGCTTTTCCGGCGCGTGGTACTGCATGATGTAGAACGTCCAGGGCGAATCCGCGCTCGCAGCTCGGCGGGCGGGCAGCATGTTGGCGGTGTCCTCGGTCTCAGGCCCTAATCCGTGCCACATGCCGTAGTTGCAGTACAGACCGCAGTCGCGGAACGTCAGCGGCGTGCGGTCGGCTCGCGTCTTCGTTTGCTCCGAAGCCTCGCTGCCCATACATGCGGAGGCAAGGGCCACCACCAATAAGAGCATCAGACTGTGTGTCATCCTCGTTCTCCGAACTGCGTTGCCAACGACAACTCTGTGGAGCGTGGCCACCACGCTTCCACCAGAGTCTTGTACTGCCATCCTTACACGTCTGCGGGGCTGAGTTCCTGCTGCAAGCGTTCGGCCAGGAAGACTTTAAGCAAGGACTGGTAGGGGACGTCTCTTTTGTTCGCCAGAATCTTCAACTCCGCAATCATCGATTCTGGCAGACGAAGAGAAATGGTCTTGGTCGAGGGCTTCAGCTTGGGAAGGGTCGTCGTTTCTGCATCAGACCAATCGATGTATTCCGTGGAGTCGTGTGTCTGCCAGAACGCCCTTTCCTCTGTTTCGTTTTTGAACTTTGGCAGCTTTTTCATGATTTGTATTTCTCTTGTTCCTGGTTTGTCATGTCTCGGGCCGAGATCACGCGTACCTTGGTTCCTTGAATTGTGAAAACGATGAACAACAAGCGATTCATATCCGTTCGCCCCAGCACGAAGTATCTTGCTTCGAAGGTGGAGTGTCCCCGATCCCGCTGCACAACAAGAGGCCGGTTGAAGAAGACTTGCTCGCACTCGATCGGGTCGACATCGTGCCGATCCCAGTTCTTGGTGGCATTGCCTTCGTCCCAGTCGAATCCTGTGCACTCGTGCAGCCTGTCCTTTGGATCCACTATGGTATATGTATACGCTCAGCATATACATAAGTCAAGGGGCGATTTGAGGATTCTGGAGCAGATCGACTATGCATGTGCTCAGCGCGATAGCGAATGAACACGTTGCGCTTGTTATGCTCTGATCACGAGGCCCATTTCATGGAAGGCTTCTTTTGATTCACTACGCAGTCTCTCAGATAGGAGTTGATCAGGTTCTGGTAGGGAATGCCGGTTTCCTGTGCCAAGTCTTTGAAGTAATCCAGGACATCGACTCCCATGCGAATCGTAATCTGTTTCTTCAGACGCTTTGCGTAGGGGTTGCGTCGGAACTTCATCGTGCTCAGATCGTATTCCTTTTTCATCTTTTGTTCTCTTGGTAGGTTCTGCGTTCCTTCGTGGTTGCCTTGCGAGCGGAAATGATCCGGATGACATCCGCCGGTTCTCGATAGCAGTGGCACGTCATCAGCGTGCGCAACCGAAAGCTCTGGCCAAGCATGAGAAACCGGTCTTCGGCCTCTCCGTGGCCAAGATCATAGAATTCGAGGGCATTTTCATCGAAGAACACGGTCTGGGCTTCTGCAAAGGAAATGCCGTGTTTCTTCTGATTGGCCCGATTCTTGGCCTCATTCCACTCGAACCGAAGCTCACTCATAACTACAATATAATTATGCCCGTGGGTGGATGCAAGCCCGAAGTGCCGTGGCGTCTAGAGAAGCCGAACGTAACGAATCAGCACCTTTCGAGGTAGGAGAAATCGTGCAGCATTCTCTTGTTGGCACGCCCCATTTGCTTGTCTAGGCCCGGTGTTGCCGCAGTAGACACCTGCGTTCCTCTGCCCTTCTCCTCGTTGTCCGCTCTCGTCGCCGTTCTCGTCAACCGATCCGCGCCACGCCGGGAACCTTCGGTACACGATGGCGGCGACCCTCCTTCGCGCTCCGCGCTACGGCGGGCAGGCTGAGAACGATTGATGATTCTCGTTTAAGTCGATCGGTTAAGGGTATCCGAGTACGGGTAGCGGTGAAGTGTAGCGAGGAAGAGTCTCCGCCGACCCGAGACTACACTTCGTACCTCCACTTAACCGACCCACTTCGTCCCCGCACTTACTCGGATACCCTTAACCGACCCACTTCGTCCGATCCGATCTTCCTCTGCCAACGACATCGGAGGGAGTCAGGACCATGGTCTTGTTCCCCAAGAACTTAAGGTCTCCAGCATTCGGGCGTAACCCTGTTCTCGTTCGCCCGATTGAGAATGCGCGGTCTGTCAGTGATGAAATTCCGAGTCCCAAACAGCGCGAACACCCGGAGTGCTGACGGGGAGTGATTCAGCGGGATGGTCCCACGGCCGGGTAATGGAGTGCACTCGGGGTTCAACCATGGTTTTCAATTCGGTTTGAAGCTTGAGATTTGGAATTTCGAATTTGTTTGGGATTTGGGGCTTGGGATTTGAATCTCGCCGCAACGCGCTCTCTTGTCTTTTCCGTACGGGCACACGACGGGGGAACGGCAAGCTGATTTGCGCGAGCAGAGTTCGTGTCAAATCCTGCCTATGGTTAGGTGTCGCCATTTTCTGCCCTTTGGGAGAAAATCAATAAATTTCCAAATGGATCTTTGATAGCCATGTCTGTTGTGCCCCATTCCTGTTTTATCGTGCCGGGTCTAGAGTGCTTATACTTCTTATCGTTAAGCTCCTTGCAGTATTCTTCTACACTCTCAGTCTCGATCCACACAGCCCCACCGGGACAACAGTCTCCATGGTGACCTGTTAAGTGCAGTACACAATCATCTTTTGAGATCTGCATGTAGACCGGAAGACCTTCTTCAAACCGATGCTCCCAGTCGACAGAAAAGCCCAGAAAGTCGATATAGAATTCCTTGGATCGATTTTCGTCGAAAATTCGAAACCGTGGGATAGCGTTTTTAAGCTGCACTCCTAGCATACCTCGGTTAGACACATAACGAATGAATCAGCACTTTTCGAGGAACGAGAAAAGGTGCTGCATTCTCTGGTTCACATTATTCCTGCTTAGGTCCATGTTTGTCTAGGAAATCGAGGAATTGCTTTGCTCTCTTTGCAGGATCTTCCAAGTACGCACTGTCTTCCTTTGTGAGCGGCGAGAACCACGAGCATTCATCACTATTCTTCGCCAGGTCGGTCATAATCGTGAAAGTGTCCAGCCAGTCTTGTAGCATGGCCGCCGAATCAATTTCTGGAAACCTCTCCGCCAGATAGGCAAGCACGGCCTGTCTTTCATCGGTGACGCACTTGTATGCGGCCGCGCAGTGCTCGATCACGGAAATGGATGCGGCCTTCTTCGCGATTCCGACGCAAATGGGAAAACGCCAGAACCACTCACGGTCCTCTTCCGGCACCCCGGGAATCTCTTCGTAGACAAGGTGATCAAGCGTGCAGGCGTAGTGAGGAAGTTCGTGCAGTTGGAAGACGATTGGGCGGGGCCACGGCTGCAACGGTTCCGGCAGCGGTCAGAAGCCCCCACGGTCGGATACTGAAACGCAGGAAACTGGATTCTCTATCGATCATCTCTGTGGGGCGACCAGGCTGCCGTTATCGAGCCTCGGCGACGTTCTTCTCCTTGCCCCTGTGTCTCTGCGGTCGGGTCCGCTGCAACCTCTGTTAGGCGTTGCCCCCACATCCGTGGGGGATCCTACACTCCGAGCTTTTTCCTGATGTAGTCGCTGGTAAGATGCTTGACGACATCGAAAGGCTCACAGTTGCCACTTTCCGTCTCGAACTCTATGGGGCCGATGTGGCGAGCGACCTTCAGAGCGGCACCGTTCAGATTTGCAGTTCGCTTGCCGATCCCCAGGAGCGCGCCGCCCATAGAGCCCTGCACCTCAAGCGTTTCGCGATCGTAGGAATTCAGGATGTGCTCGATGTGCCCGAGGAAGAACGCCTCGTCCGGCGCGCTTTTCTTCTTGGATTTCGACAACTCGTATAGCAGCCCATAGCCGCAGCTGCGCCTCCGAGGATCCTTGCTCTTTATCCAGTCGCCGGCAAGCTCGACCACAAAGGGCGTCTTCGCCAGCGCCGCACCACAAAAAGCGAACACATGCTGGAGATAGCCCTGGTCCACATTCTCCACTTGCGCCTCAGCCTGGTCGCGAGTGATCTGCCTGGGGTCATCGATGAGCAGCGAGATGATCTTCGCGTCGTAGACCTCGCTCTCCCAGAGCTTCAAGGCGAGGACATGATCCCTGCCGATCTGTTTGGCCAGGTTGCGCTGTACGGTTAGACCGATGCCAAAGCTCTTCAGCTTGGCGGGCTTCGAGCCTTTCGCTTCCCATCGCCGGATACCATCCGCATTCTGGTTGGCCTTGAGCAGGGCCATGACCTCTGTCTTGTTCATTTGTATTGATTCCCTGGCCGCAGCACGACCCTCGAGCCGAGGAGTCGCTCTAACCCATCGATCACGTTCTTTGGTCGATCCATGTGGCTCGCGATCTTCAAATTCGATTCAGGCGACGCCTGACCGCCGCCGTGACGCGCTGAGGAAGCTGTGTGCTGAAAGCGTGCGGATTGCTCAGTCTGCGTCGACGGACTTGTCGGCATTCCTCTCTCTTCGCTTGTGAAACTTCTCGGAACGCTTGATTCGTTCTGAAATGGCGACGCGCAGTTGATCCTGATTCGCAATGGCAAGCGCCTTGTCCCAGAACGCGTAAGCGATCTCGTGTGCCCACCATCCGGATTTGTAGTTCCCGGCAAAGTATAATCCCAGAGCAAGCATGTCTACAGACGTGTGGTCTGCCATCACAACCTTGTGGAGGTCGTCTGTAGTACCTGACGTCGACAACACCAAGGCATACACAACATCTGCCGATGTCTTCCCCAAAAGGCCGGGAAGTTTGGCAACCAGTTGCTGACGGAGGCTTTCTGAGAGACCCTTGTGCTTCTGGCTGTGCGTCAACATGTCTCTAAGGAAAACACCTCGGGAAGATGCGTGGTGATCTATTGAGTTCCAGTCGATGGTCTGTCGGTCCGCTTTGTCAATCTTACTGATGTACGACAGAGCGAACTTTTCGGCGGAGGCCGACTCACGTGACATGAGAGCCTCGAGAAGCTTGCCGAGTCGATGTTCCCCGAAGAATACGTCATCGGAGGAGAATACATCAGGCATGAGCCTTTCCAGGTCTGAGATAAGGGGACCGGCAGCCTCGTCGTAGTGATTTGTCAGAAACTCCATGCCGATGCCCTGAGTCAGCACGCTGACTCCCTGAACACGCTTGATAGCATCCTCCGTACTTTGGACGTCCGGCTCCTTTTGAATCAGAAATAGGATTTCGTCCTCAAACTCAAGCGGCAAGATCTCAAAAGTGGGCGGCCATGATGTAGGGTCGCTGACGATAAAATTCTCGCCAATATAGTCCATTGAACCGTGGATCTCGCTCTTGACCTTGGAGCCAACCTTGTACTTCCCTCGGAGGACTTTCAGTACCTCGACCTCTGCCGTCCGAACATCAATTTGACGAACAACTTTGCCGTGGAAAATGTTGGACGCACTCTGAACTGACCCGGCCAAGTAGTTGTAAATGTTGCAGTTCGGGCACGCCTCTGCAATGCGCGTGCAGAGAATTCCGATAGCTGCCACTGCGACTGTTGGCAGTGAGGATGTTCTCTTCATCGTTTTTCCAATGCCAACTTCAGCCTTCAGCTGCGGCGTCCTCGCCGTCGGCTGGAAGGCTTTGTTTGACCCTCCTGATTCTCAGCATCTGGTTTCCTCCACGCTGGAATTCGTAAGGGACCTCGACCTGTGTCACCTCGTACCCCTCAACCCGGAGATGCTCCGTCACCGGTTGGACATGGGGAGATGGCACAGCACCGAGTTGGAGCAGAGGGAAGACCCTCGTCTCTCCGCATACACGGCACAGCTCAGCGATAGCGTCGATGTGGAACGTGAGATCAAGATGATCGCTGTAAAGAAAGAGAAAATGAGAAGACAGGGCGAGACCAAAGCTGTCTTCAGCAAAGCGCAGAACGGGAGCCGACTCCGGGAGGTACCTCCCATCGGTTCTCCCTTGTGGGTAATCCGAAAGGAAATCGTGCATCGCCGCCATTCGCATCTTGCCCAGTTCATCAACGGAGCGGATGTGTTCCCAAACGAATTCGTTCCTGTTCTGGCTCGTTTGACTCATGACGTCTTCGAACGTCTCGTCAATCCGCTTGCGGATGTCATCTGCGCGGAATGCGTAGAGGGGATCAATCGAGACAACTGTTCCCCCCCGCTTCGTCAATTCGGCGTTGAAACTGGAAGGACCATCTCCGCACCCGAGAATTGGCTTGCCGAGGTCCTCTTCGGAGAGCGCAAACATGTCCACATATTCTTGGAACGATCGGCCCCAAGGAACAATCTCTTTCAGCTCAAACGACATGTCAGTTCTTTTCCAGTCCAACGATCATGCTGAACTGCGCGGGGTCGTTACCGCGTCAGTTCCAGGTTGTTGTTCTCGTCAGTTTGCACCGCACCGGGTTGCCGGGGCTTTTTCAACCGTGTTTGCCAGCCCTCACGCGACCTTACGGACCCCACCGGCCCTGCGCCGGTGGGGAGCCGACCGCCCCATTGTTCGGGGAAACCGTTCATTGCAGTTGCTCGATGACTCTGTACATTCTACTGGCAGGCAACTCGATTGAATCGCAGATCGTTTGTGGTGCTCCGTTTCCCATCTGCATTGTGCCGGTGGGCAGGAAAGGCGCCGCGGCATCTTCAGCCGCTTCTAAAACGTACAGCACACCTTCACGGCTTGAATATTGTAAGGTCATCGCCATCTTCAGTCCTATCGCTGTGATTTGCGGAGGGGCCTGCGGCACAAAGGCAATGTTGTCAACCATCGAAACATTATCCACGTTCAAGATACCAGAGTTGATGTAAAACATATCAATCGAATCGACCGCCTCGCTGATCGGGAGATAGGGCACATCCCAGACAATGTCGCCGTTATTCAAATGGATGATCTGCGTGGTGACTGATCCATTCGGATTTGAGATGCGATGACCCAAATCGAAGGAAAATATGATCCTGTACCAATCGGTTCCTCCCCCCACAATTTCATTTGTCAATGGGCTTGTAGCCAAGGGGCCTCCTGCTGCATTTCGAAGCTGAAACTGGGGACCCGGCGCAGTAAATCCGTTGGGCTGAAACAGAAGCTGCGCCGCACGGTCCTGTGTACCGCTTGGGGGAGTCGAATCACTCAAGAGAAGCCAGAATGAGGGATGACCGACGCCGTGGCCGGGTCGGAAATCGAACGAGACCGTTCCCTTTGACGTAATTGCGTCGCTGGATACCCGCATGAAAGTGCCCTCTGTGATTGCCCGGCTCACGAATATTGCTCCGTCGCCCGTGAAGGATAACCCAGGGCCGACCTTGAAGTCCCCGTCAGTTCCTGTCCAGCCATCGACCCCATTGAGTTCCTGCGTTGCCGCGGGGTATCTCGGGGGGTCGAATGTGACAAGCTCCGCCAGGGAATCCACGGCAAATACCATCAAGGCGGCGAGTAACGGCATACCATGTGCAGGAAGGCAGGCTGGTGCCGCAGACCCCTTCTCAGGCATGCCGGAAGTCGAAAGCGAAAAGTGAGATCCACCCATTTTGCGTTTAGCCAAGCTGAGGAGTATTCGTAGCACCGTAGGTCACTTTGTCTCTTCACAAACTCTGTAAATCCTTCCGGGAGAGGACGGCGAGGGGTCACACAGCACGATGAGTTGTCCGTTACCGATCTGCATCGTACCGGTCGAAACAAAAGGCATTGATCCATCTTCGGCAGCCTCCAGAGTGTAGATGAGTCCCTCCTTGCTTTCGATTTCCACCGCGATCACCTGTTGAAATTGAATGTCATCTACGCGCGTGGCGATCCCAGGTTCGGAGATGTTTGAATTGAAGACATCGTAGATTCGAATGTTTTCGATGAAAAAACCAGATCCAACACCGGAGCTGAGTTGCGAGCCGATCTGGTATCGGTCAATCGTTGCGGGGCTCCCCCAACCTGCACCGAATCCGGTCGAGCCATTGGTATGGAGCGTGCCGTTCAGATTTAGAGTGACGTAAGCCTTACCTGAGCCGTTGGCCTGGGCGGCGATACCGATATGATTCCACTGGTTATGGGAGACTGTCAGCCCTGAATCATTCCACCCCAAATCGTCATACAAAACCTTCCCATCCTCCTCGAAGCGGAACGCATAGACAAAAGCCGGATCCGGGCCTCCGAAGCCCTTGTTGCCATTGTCTTCCGCCGCCCACACTTCCAAAAGTCGATCAAAACTGCCGGAACCAGGGATCCCATAAAATGACAAAGTCAGCGTGGAGACTGCGCCCCCATTATTACCAATTCCACTCGGCCAGGCCCGGTAAGCCGGATTAGGCGTCGTGCTATGGGCGATAAACTTCAGCGAGTTCCCCCCCAGAACCTGCGGCGGACCTGAAGGAGTGCCGGTGTCGTTGTTGGTTGATCCGTTTACTACCTGGATAGCGTTGGCGCCTCCTTCCTGGACGGTTTCCAAGCTTGCGTCAGCTACGGGATCGAAGTCTCCCGCAGAGTACATCGCTGCGGCGGTAAAACCGTCGAAGTCTTGTGAATAGATCAGTGCGCTCCAAGAGTTCGTCGCTGTCAGTGCCAGCGCGGCGATTGCCGCCGCGGAGACTTCAATTGTCTCTCTTCTGTACTTTCTCATCTCTTTCGTCAATCGGGTTGCATGTTTCCAAATCGGCGAGTCGCCACCTATCTATCCGTGAGCGCGTTCGACATTTTCTGAGAGAGGGCGGGCGGCGTTGAGTTTATCAAACGCCGTTCGATTGTCCAGTCATTGCGATTGTTTCGACGAGACTGCAGAGCCTGCTTGCAGACAAAGGTGTTGGATCGCACAGGTCAGCCTGTGCTGCGGCGGCACGCCGACTGCACCAGGCAATTGTTGGCCGGTTCCTGCATTAATGTTTCAAAGGCCTCATTTTCCATAGCATGAGGAGACCCCGCGAGACGAATCCATAGAAGGCCAGAGCAAGGGTGTTTAGGAATATCGTCAGGTTCCGTTGGGTTGCTGATGAACCCGGAAGAAGGCAGACTGCGATCACGACGAGGGTGCACAGAAAGAGGACCGGTATGGCCGGCACAACATAAAGGCCGATGGCAACGCGAAACAGAAGGATAGCGGCAAGAATCATGGCAAGACTCGCTGGAGACGTTTGCAGGAAGAACTTGCCCCAGCGAAAAGGCGGAAGCTGCGTCTGTTCAGTCATGTTTCATGGCCAACGCGTCAATCCTGTGGTGCGCAGGCCACTGCGTCTCCACCAGGATCTTGTTTGGCCGTCACGCTTTCTCTATTCGAGCACAAGCCCGGTTTCCAGCCACAGTTTCTTGGACTCGAAATCCGGATCCTTTTCCTCACGAAGGCGTCCTAACGCCTTTGCTCTGTCATATTTGAAGTGCTCTATCGTCACCTGAAGTCCGTCTCTTCCGAGTGTGATTGCGAGGAAGGTGCTGTAGATCTCCGGGGGCGGCTTGAACACGGCCTCCTCGCCCCATGAGGAAATGGACCTGTCCGGATGCTGCAGGCCCAGCAAAAGCCCTGCGGTTGAGCCACAGTTCGCTACACGACATCCGTCCCCTTCTAGGACGAAGGGATGGTGCGTGTGCCCTACTATTGTGAGGGCTACCGCCGGATCGCCGAACCAGGAGAGCAGTTCGCTTGGCTTGGCCATCCACGACACATCCTCCCCGGACAACCTGCGGTGACCGTGTGTGACTCGTATGTGCATCCCTCTCCAAGTCAGTTCAAGTGCCAGAGGAAGGGCCTGTGTGTATTCGATCTGACGCCGGTCAAGCCGCTGGTATCCTCCCGCCTCGGTGTACGGAGGGTGATCGCCTTCCCCTCCACGGAGGGAACCCTCATCATGATTGCCGAGAACGGCAAATTCGCCAGCATGCGTGCGAACCCACTCCAGAGTCTCGGCAGGGCTCGCCCCCCCGCCAAGGATATCGCCCGCCACCACCACCTGCACGGAGCCAGGCCATGAGTCAATGAATCCATCGATGACCTCGAGCGGCTCAATGAAAGAATGCAGGTCACTCACGACCAGCAGCCTGTCAACGTCATCCTTCACCTCAACGCGTCTGCTTTCCATTCTGCGATCCATCTTGCCTCTCGAGACAGTTGTAGAACTATTCTTGCGGAACATACTCAATTACTTTTTGAAAACTAGGCAAATCCTTCGCAAGTGTTTCCAGTTCTCTGAGAACCGTCTCAACTGTTTCCGAATTCATTTCGCGCTCGCCTTCGTATGTGAAATTGTAATACGAATGTCCAAGTTCGTCGACAAGGATCTCCTTTGCGTCTTCCACTCGACCACTTTCGAGGTTCGTCAGCAGGGATATCTGAAAATCCGTATCACCCCGGAACTGCGCATCCCAGTCCTCGTTAAGATCTTGCATCTGGACCAAAAAATCGTCCATTTGCTGCATAGATTGGGGTGAGAAATCCGAACTCAGGCGCCCCAAGACGAAGCCACCACAGGCCGAGATCACAACGGCGATTATTGTTACGCCTCGTCCGTGCATTCGATTTTCGGTCTGCAAGTTCAACGCTGCCGGTGATGCGCTGCTGTTAAGCCGTCGCATCGACTGGCTTGTTCTGCGATTCATATGTGGATAATACTCTGAAGAACGGCGGGACATAGGACGCCATGTGTTCAAACGATGTCGGTGTTGCCCCAGGATCGCCTACGTTCTCTTCAGCAAAACGCCGAATTACAAAGCCGGTTTCACCGAGGCAACCGATTAGCTCTCCGAGTGGATGTATGAATTGGATTGTTCTCGATCCGGAATCTGGTTCGTCGCAAAATAATGCCTTGCCTTCTGTTGGGACAACTTCGAGTCGATATGCGGATCCGTCCCAAGAGCCTTCGTCAGGAATCTGCATCCACACCGGATTCCACAGATGAGCGAGGAAGAGCCCCGCTGGTGTTATGATGCGTCCAATCTCTGCGTATGCATCACGCATCTTGGGAAAATACACATCGGAAACCGCCATGAAGACAAGATCGAACTTTCGCTCGTATAACTCGTGCAAGTCCAGAACGTTGGCTTCAACAATCTCAACCTCAAGCCCCAACCGAGCATTGGTTTCCCGATCTCTCCGGAGTTGACCTACACTGAAGTCAACAACGGTGGTTCTGAGTCCCAACGTGGCAAACAGCGGTGACCAATTTCCTCCTCCTGCCGCCAGGCATACAACAGACTCTATCGAAGCCCAGTCAACCCAAGCATGGGGATCTAGTCGAGAGTGTGCCTGTGACGCAGTCACTGGGCCCTCGATCGGACGCGTGTAGACATGGTTGGCGATAACACGCTGTTCCCAACCGCTTCTGTTTGTCTCGATAACGTGTTCCATCTATGTTTCCCACAGAACGTCCAAATTCACCGGGTTGCCGCCAGTGACGTTGACTCCAGTTTGCAGCCGGTCGGCAACTCCGGTGCATTTTGTTGTTATGCGGCCTGTGTCGCCGCCAATGTGGCAAGTTGACGCGACCCAAGACGAACCAAGGGCCGCTTTGATTTAATGAATTCTAACGCATCATTCACGTTGTCGAAATGTCCGAGTGTGACCAGCAACACGGCGGCGAATAACCCAGTACGTCCATGCCCCTCCGCACAATGAATGTAAATGGTGCCGCTCAGCGTTGCCCCATGAGCGACCCAACGCCGCAGATGGTCAGTCGGCGGTACAAAGCCGTCAAGTATTTGAAATGAATGGTAGTCAACCGACCGCAGTTGTTTCGCTTCAGTGAATTCACAGGTCAGATCAATCACATGGTCGATGTTGGGAGGTAGTTCGTGTCCCATCAACCGGCGACCGATGTAGATGTTGTCATTGAGCTGGTCGTAGGCGGATTCGCGTTTGAATAGTCGAGCGGCGTACCAAACAGAGCATGAGTAGAGAAGGTACGGCAGCAGGACCAACAGGTTGAGAAGAGAAAGCGTCCCACTCTTTGATTTGCCGTAGACGATCGGGCCAAAGTAGAGGTATCCCGTGGCGACGATCGCGAAACTCACGGCGGGCCAAAGGCATACGAGATACCAACCGCCGTGCTTGATGCCAGCGAAGGTCAGCAGAATTGCGACGATGCTAAAGAGGATGCCATATTTCATAGCGGTTCATGTTTGCCGCGATCCGCGCGCGCCAGCGCGTGGATCGGCGCCGCTGTGATGCGGCGGTCACGCCGTCTTCACCAGCGGCTTGTTCTCTCCACGCTTCATCTTATTTGCTCGGCGACCGCCGTGTCCATCACGGCGCCGAGAATCGTGCTCCGTCTTCGTGCACCCCCTTCGTGTCCCGATCCCTTCGCCGAATCGCTAGACGAAGGCGGTGCACGAAGACGCGAGACGATTGACCGATACTCGTCATTCGATCCGTCACCAGAGACGGCGATCCTGTAGTGCGCGCCCAAGCGCGTCACGACCAGGATCTTGGCCAAGAACGTAAGGTCTCCAGCATTCGGGCGCAACCCTGTTCTCGTTCGCCCGATTGAGAATGCGCGGTCTGTCAGTGATAAAATTCCAAGTCCTAAATCCCAAACAAATTCCAAGTCCCAAACAGTGCGAACACCCGGAGTGCTGACGGGGAGTGATTCAGCGGGATGGTCCCACGGTCGGGTACTGGAGTGCGCTCGGGGTTCAACCATGGTTTTCAATTCGGTTTGAAGCTTGGGTTTTGGAATTTCGAATTTGTTTGGGATTTGGGGCTTGGGATTTGAATCTCGCCGCAACGCGCTCTCTTGTCTTTTCCGTACGGGCACACGACGGGGGAACGATCAATCTGTGCTCTCGGCGTCAAGCCGATGAGTACGAGATTCTTGTTGGGTGTAGAACTCGCGCAACAAGCTACCGTCTAGCACTGGATTTCGCCGTCGACGTATCACTTCCAGTTTGTTGGAGATCAAGTTTGTATTCGTACTCCCAAACCGGGCCCAAATCTCGACAGCGACAGTGTATCTCCCAGGAATACTCATGTCGAACAACGAGTCAATGAAGATGAGCTCCACGTGGTTCTTTACTGGGTATACAGGCTTCGCAAAAGAACTCGCCCGGCTAAGTCTCTCACGCAAACCACTAAGCAATGCAGTAGGCTGAACTTGTTCTTTTTCCCGAATCACTGTGTACTTATTTCTTGCGGTGGTTGCGCGCCCCTCGATGATGACCCTTTCGGTTGAATTGTTTTCAAGGGTTAAGCACAAGACGATTGGATCAAGAAACTCAAAAGCGTTCGTGATGCTCTCAATCTTAAGATCGACATCGTTCCCAAAAGTCTCAACCGATATTGTTGTTGCGAATAGAAGCGTCGCAGCCAATTCACGGATTCTCATATCGCTCACCCAACGCGGCGATCACTTCGTGAATCATGAGCGTCCGAGTGCATGGCCTTGTTAGTTTTTTCATCTACGCTCCGCAAAAACCATACAATAGTAGACCTGCTACTACCGATACGGCATTGACACAGCCATAAACTATAAATGCGAGTTTCCAAGCACGCTTTCGCGTCCGTGTTCCTCTTGCGGAACCGGACAACTTTGGAACAAACAGAAGAAGAGAGTAGTAAACCAGCAGAAACGTGACGCAGATCGCTATTTGGTCAACCGAATTGAAGGTCGCGAACCAGGCAGGACTGATTAGCAAGAGGGGGCCACATACAAAAGTAATGGTGAGACATATTAAGACGACGGACAATGTGAACACTGCATTGAGAGTAAAGCCCGAGAACCAGATAGCCAGGAACACTACAGCGAAAATCAACCATCTGTGCCGGGTCACACGCAAACGTGAGTTCCCCACTTTAGCTTTAGCCATTTGCCGATGCTCCCTTTATCGAGACGAACGCGGCGCAAGGACGCTTCACGAAGTGAGCTTGTTGTGGTCATCTGTCATGCTCGTCGATCGCCTTGGTTCGTTCGCGAAGAATCTCCGCCAACTCCATAACCTCCTCGGCGGACCTCTTCAGAGCATCCGCCAACGCCAATGCTTCTTTGGGCGCTAGATAACTTATGACAGGCATGAATCCACCGCCACTCGGCTTTCTCTCCGCCAACGAAAGACCAACATGGCCCTTCCGCTGGTTCGAGGATGGCATCATGTGCGCGTGCCAGAGCGCTTTGCTGGGCGGCTTTGCTGTGTCGTCCGAACTTGCTTCATATCTGCCGAAGCAGAGATTGTGCTTCTGGTACCCCGGCGCATCTGCTTCGGAGCTGGCGATAGTTAGGCCCACGCACACACTTGCTCCGCATACAACCACGATACACTTTCTTACTAGTTCAGAGCTAATCCTCTAACCTCCTACTTTGCTTCTTTGCGGCATTGCTTTTTGCGACCACAACGTTAGGCATGTGGACTTTCCGCGGCTGAGCGGAAACGTTCACGATGCCCTTGTTGTGCTAGATCCTACTCTTTCTCTTGATAGTCCTCCGGATACCACCCGAGGCCATGTTCAAGGTTTCCAATACCTTCGAAGTCTGGCACTTCTCGAACTTCTTCAGCGTATAGCATGGGAGGATTGTCAGGCTCATTCAATAGGGCGCCCTTCACATCATCACGCTTTCGAAACGAAGTTGCGCCCGTTGAGCATGACCCGGTACTTCTTCATTCCTCGCACAACGCGGCTTCACGAAGTGAGCCGCTTGTTGGCTGTTTAAATATCTGTTTCATCCTGCCACGGCCCTAAAAACGCGCATGAAATTGCCGCCCACGATCTTGCTTATCACCCCGGCGCCGTGGTTTCGCTGCAGCAAGCCCTTGATAATGTTGCGACTTTCGCTGATATCACTGAGGCCGGCAGGGCGGCAGTCGGTCTGGCCGAGGAAATCGGTCCCGAAACCCACGTGGTCCGAGCCGACCAAATTGACCATGTAGTCGATGTGATTCAGCAGCATCTCCAGGCTAGGGGCTTCCCCACCTGGTCCGAGCGGTGTCGGACTGGGACAGACAATTCCTCCAGTTGCGGCGACAGCCCGGATCTGTTCATCGGTCAGATACCGCGTTGTATCACGCAACGAACGGGCATTACCGTGCGTGACGGTGACTGGCCCATTAGCGATCTCCAGAGCGTCCCAGAAGCTGGCTTCGCCCGTGTGGGTAACGTCGACCAGCATTCCGAGCCGGTTCATCTCGCGAACAACCTCCTTGCCCGCGGGGCTGAGGCCGCCTGGCGGGTCGATATTGCTGTCATAAAGACGCATTGTCGGCCCATCCCAGACCTGGGTGGCGCTACCAAGTGCGTTGCGTCCTTCGTGCACCAGGCCAACATGTCGCAGTCCCAGACGATGCAGGGTGCGCAGCACGCTTAGATCGCCCTTCAACGCATCTCCGCCCTCCAGTCCGAAGACAAACGCAGTCTTGCCGCTTGCCCTGGCCGCCTCGATATCGCTCGCGGTCGTCGCCAGCGTGGCATATTCCCCGGCTTCTCCATCCAATTCCCGATGCAAGTAATCCGACATCTGCAATATCAACTTCAGTGGGTGCGGACTGGCATGGGGGCCGCCGACAGCGGAATCCGGCACCCAACAAGCAGTGAGCTGGGCCGTAATGCCGCCAGCACGCATGAGCGGCACATCTGTCAGCCCGCCTAAAGCGTGGTGGAACCTTCGGTCCGACTTGAACGCCAGATCCAGGGTATGACCGTGCGCATCAATCATCGGAGTGTCGAATTCAATCTTCTCGCTCATACTATTGATGGCTAACGGCGCTCTTCAGCTGCCCGCGGCCGGGCGGGGCCGCTGCAAGAGCTTGTTGAGCTGCGCCTCGATATTCACTGTGCAAGCCCTTTCAGGTTCTCTGCCTCCCTCGTGGCTTCCTCGATGTACCCCCGGGGCACTAGATATTCCGGGGTGAGCTTATTTGACCCTGTCTCGGGTTACAAATCTGCCGGCAGCACGACCCGAAAACCCTGGTAGATGGAGCTGTTGCCGGGAGCGAAGTTGATGCGACGCGCAATCCTGCAGTGAAGTGCGCTGTTGTACCAACCGCCGCCTCGATGCACTCGTTGGGAACCCACGGAAGGACCACGGGGATCATCTGGCCAATTCCCGTCCGAATAGGTGCTGTAGTAGCCCGCACCGTACAAGTCCCAGCACCATTCCCAGACGTTTCCTGCCATGTCAAACAAACCGTACCCATTTGCAGCAAACGATCCCACCGGGCTGGTGTAGGGGAATCCGCCGCTATTGTATGCCGGATGATCCGTATAAACTGTATACGGACTGGAGTCGTAAGGATAGGCGGCGCTGTTTGCCCGATAGTTCGCATGCGTATGATTGATATTCGCGCCCCAGGGAAATCTATGTCCGGACGCTCCTCCTCGTGCAGCTTTCTCCCACTCGGCTTCCGTCGGCAGCCGGTAGCCGTTCGCTAACCAGTTACAACTCCAGTCCGTGAGATCGTAACATGGCGTCCGGCCCTCCATCTCGCTACCGTAGTTGCAATACGCGACCGCTCCGTACCAGCTCACCTCCAGGCACGGATATCCCTGCGCTTTCAGAGGCTTCAGTCCAAAGGAAGTTCCGTTCCACGTGATTCGACAATCGGGATCGTCAAGGTCCAAAAGCTCCTGGGAGCTTGCTTCGACGTTTTGAACCGAGGTGGCTGTGACAATTAGTTTGTTTTGCGTCTGAGCCCACTGAAGGACGTCCCGCATCCTCTCGTTGGTGACTTCATAGCGATCCATGAAAAAAGCGCTAACAAACACGGTGTGCACCGGCCGCTCGTTGCTATCTCCTTCAGGGGCAAAGCGATCGCCCATCAGAAAGGAGCCGGCAGGAACCAGGATCATGTTCGTCGGTGTCTGTGTATTGTCTGCGTTGAACACCCGCGCGAAGCCGGCGGCATTTGTAGCCAAAATATTCGCCTGAGAAAGCGCACCGGGCTGCAGTTCTGAGAAAACCGTGATCCAAGTTGGATTTTCGAGATCGGGAGATTGCTCTACCACGGCAACGCAATTTGTTGAGGTATTCGTCCAAGTGATTACTCCAGTTGATTCAATCGAGACAAGGGCGGGTTGCTGCGATGCAACAGGCCCGGCTATCATCAGAAGAATTCCACTGAGAACCGGAATCCAACGCGACGTGCTCGTATTCACTCGAATCATGCGGATTCTAAATCTTTTAACCCATTTCGGGGGTACATCAATATGCTAAGCATATGACAATAGGCCGAGTTTTTCCATGACAAATCCCGTTTAGACGCGTAAAGTTCAAAGAGAAAGAGCTGGATTCCATGTGCTCGCCATTCAATAGGGAAACGAGGATTTATCAGGCAGTCGGCAGGAGGATACCATGACAGCGATTCGATATTTATTGGCGATCGGATTTGCAACGGCATTTACTGTTGCTGAAATCAGAGCGGATATCGCCTACAATATCGGCTCAAGAGGAGCATACGTCGGTGGTGGATCCTGGGCCTCAGGCCCGTATCCGGAACTAGGGTTTCTCTACCAGGTTCTTTGGCTTCACGAGGAACCGAATGGAACTCAGTGGAACAGCGGTGGAAACGTCGTCTTCAATAGTACGGAGGAATTCGTGCTGTTCGAAGGCTTCGCAAGCAACCCGGCAAGATATTATCCGGACACAAATTACGGTTATATCTACTACTCGGACCAGATGCTTATCGAGACTGTACAAGACGACGATGACGTAGGCGGACACGATATAAATAGAGGTTACCTGTATTTCCGTTTGTTTCAGTATGAAACGATGAGTCATGGTAGCAAATACTACCAGTCCCCCACGATTGACACGAGCACAATGCCTGATGTGGATCTAACCGACCCTCCGCTCCATCCCACGGATATCCTGGTGTTGGGGATGACCGGCAGCGGTCCAGCGATATTGGATCGCACGATCATGCCTGAACCGAACTCGATTTCTCTTCTGCTGCTCGCGTGCGCAATTATTTTAGTTCGCCGTACGTGCAGGGATTGATTGGCAGCGGTTACCGGGCGAAGCGGTACTGGATCAGTACGACTGTCCCAATATGGAGCCGGGCGATGCCGGGACTTCCGTTTTGTCTCCGAACGGCATGGCTCTCCGGCGCACGACCGTGCGTGCCGCGAGGAGCCTCTTGAATCCCCTCGCTATTCGTAGTTCTGGCCACACCAAACAAAATCAGAAAACATTTGCCATGTAATCTCGGGTACGGCTTCGGGTGGCTGATCGAGTGTTCTCGGATCACAGGCCTTGATCTCGCCATCTCCATCTAGGTAAGCAACCCCTCCGGGTACATACGATCGGCCAGTGCTGTCCCCGTCCTCCCATCCGCCAAGCGATCCGGCGGCCCCGCACTCGATGTAGGTGTAGTTGCTCGCCCCCAGCGTGGCGACGAACAGGGAGACCTCCGTGCCCGGTCCGCCTTCGGGGTCGGCCAGTTCGACCTTGTCGCCCGCCCA
>Ga0315336_1000529_pt1 | contig 102555 bp, 95 predicted proteins | sample ASW5metaG_FD_204512 | JGI IMG/M metagenome (GOLD analysis project Ga0315336, IMG submission 204512) | Ammonia-oxidizing marine archaeal communities from Monterey Bay, California, United States - ASW #5 | ecosystem: Environmental > Aquatic > Marine > Intertidal zone | place: USA: California...
GAAAGGGTATAGGACACTTGGTTTGACGCACCACTGTAGGCAAACCCGGGCAACGGCCGCGCTTGACCGAAAGAATTGACGAATCCACTGAGGTCCCAAAACCCGTTACCACCCCCTGCATCATCCTTCAACACCACGTTGATCACACGTGCGCCTACATCCGCCTCAATTTCACGAACATTTCCGGTGATCACTTCGATCCGTTCGACCGAACTGGCCGGAAGATTGACGAGAAATTCGCCGGCTTCGCTTTCTTTTCCAGTCAAGCGTTTACCGTTAATCAAAATTTGATCGGTATTAGCCCGCAAGCCTCTTCGTTCTACCTCACCTCTTCCAGGATATCTCATGCCTACCAGGCCTTCAGTACCGGGAATACGGTGCATCATGTCCTCGGCCGTTATTGGACTATAGGGTGCGAAATAGTCAGTATCATATGTCGTCACCGATGTAGCGTTATCACCGGAGCTAGAAGTGGTAATGTCTTGAGCCACTGCATTCGTAGCCAGCCAGATCAACAAAGGCGCTACAAAGAGGACGCTAGTTCTTCTTGGCATCATGAAATCTGAAAACGCAGTATCGGCTCTGCCACATCATTACCCTACACTCTCCCCTCGGGGAACTTCGTCTTAAAGGGCCTGGGTGTAGGCACCGATACCGCAGCCCCGATCTTTGACACTGTATATACAGGTGTGTTTGGAATCTACTTCGCACCTACAATGTATCTACATTGTACATATAATGTAACAACGAAAAAGCATGGCTACCTGCCTGATCCAGCCATGTTTTTGCCGTCTTTCATGATGGTGCGCCAGTAGCGATCTGTACCGCGCTGGCCGTTGAGATCACCCGGTTCCGTGTCACGCTTATGGATGAAAAGCTTCAATCCCTTATAGGTCCACTGATAACGGCCATCGTTCAGCTCGACCAAGGACCAGTGGCCGATGGGATCGGTTGAGCTGTCGCCGTAGACTGGTATCCACAGGTGTGGTGTGGCCATATCGCGGCTGGTTCCGATATCAAAGGGGGTACCGAAAGCACGTTGTTCAGGGAGATCGTAGGCATAAAGAGTCTTACCGTCGGAATCCGCCAGGAGGGGGCCGGCGTCGGAATTCTGAATGGTAATCCAGTCCGGCACCGGCGGTGGAGGTTCCAAAATTACGGCGCGCCAAGTTTCCATGCCGTTACCTGCAATGTCTCCTGGCGCAAAATCGCCACTGAAGCGGTAGAGGGGTTGACCACGGTAGGCCCACTGTTTGGTTCCGTCATCCCGGTCTAAGACGGTCCAATAATCCAAAGTAGACTGGGCCCGCCACCAGGCTTCCACCGGGCGCCAAATCTTGGCGCATTGGCCGGCACAAGAGGATGTGCCCAATTCATCCGCAGTGGACGTGTAGAGCGTCACATTTTCTTGATCGACCAACAAATACCCGTCCGGAGTTTTATAGGTATCGAACCCCGGCGGGAGTGGCACATGCTTCACTGCTACATACCATTGCTGCAAATATTCATCGCCATTCATATCCGCTGGCGAGACATCGCGGCTGTAGGTGTAGAGTGGTTTACCGCGAAAAGCCCACTGGTTTGTCCCATCGTCTCTTTTTACCACCGACCAATCATTGGTGGGTTGTGAATCTTCGCGAACTTTTAATGGTAGCCATGTTTCCAAGCACTCATCAACACAGAGTGGTGATCCGGAGCGCGGGTCTTTTGAATAGGTGTAAAGCGTCATGCCGTGTGCATCGGTCAGGATCCAACCGTGACCGCGTGTAATTAATTTTATTTCGGCCGGTGCGGTATTGTCGCTTTCGGTTGCGGCCAAAACGCCAGTCGCAAACAAAGAAACACTGACCGCAATAGTCAGAAAAAGCTGGGAACGGGATGTAATTGTATTGCTCATACCGTTCCTATTAGCTCTATATCATTATTTCAGTGATAGGGCGTGAAGTCTGCAAGGACTTGGTACCCCAGCGCCGCAACGGGACCCCCATGATTTGCATTGCTGTGTAACCTACCCGGGTGATGGGGTCGCCGCCGCCGACAATATGCATCCCGGTCTTCATTCGCCCCCCCGCCTTACCGGCTAGGTACACCGGTATGCTGTCGATGGTGTGGAGTTTGGCGTAATTGGTTTCGCTGGCTGCAAAGATCAAACAGTTGTCGAGTAAAGTGCCATCGCCTTCACGGATACTGGACAACGTCTCCAGATAGGTGGCGAACGCTTCGCTGCACCGTTCATTGAACCAAAACGCTAGCGGTTGGTAGCCTAGTTCAGAGTCAATGAGTTCCATGTGAGTTAGTAAATGGTGTGTGTATGATTCACCAACACGACGCACATTGGCAAAGTTATCTGTAAACACCAGATTGAACACATGGGTCTGATTACATGCCACCGCCATGGCCATCAGTTGAGCCATCACCTCATGGGTTTCGATGACATTGGGCATCTCTCGAACCCGAGTTAATTTTTTTGAAGACGGAGCTGAGGGTTTGGTCGGCACCAGACAAGCTTCGTTGGGTTCCGGTTTTTGTAATTGAAGTGCTAACCGGTTCTCGATCTGGCGAATTGATGTGAAATACTCATCCATACGGTCCCGGTCGGCTGCACCAAGCGTACTGATGAAGCGCTGATGAGCCTCCATGAAGGCGGAAAGAACACTTTTTTCCAACATAATGTTGGGATCAGGTGAAAATTCATTAGCATTTGGATCGACAAAGTCTGCTCCGAAGATCCGGGTGTAGAGTTCAACCGGCGAGATGATGGCTTCCGCTCTACTCTCCGTATTGCGGGCGCTGTAGTTTTCCTGAGCCAGGCCCGCGCTAGATGCATCGATAGTCTTAAACGGAGTGCGGTTGCCGATCTCGTCAGCAACTAGCAAATCGAGGGTAGGGCTGACGATTTCTCCCTGTTTCTGCGGCACGGTACCGGTGCGGTTGCCGACCCAACCGGTGAAGTGCGTGTAATTGGACCTGCCGTCCAAGGGCATGCCGAAGCCGGAGAAGAAGTTCAGTTGGTCTTCGAAGGGCTTGAGCGCTTTGGTCTCTTCGAGGAATACAATACCATGTCCGGACTGCGCCTTTGGCGCAACGGCATTGTAGGGTGTGTGGCCCATACCCCAGTACCAGGTACCAAAACGCACCGGTAGAGGGCTTCCCGTAGCGGCTAAAGCTGTCCCGTTGTCATTGAGAAAACAATCGAGCAATGGAAGGCCGACGGATACAACGCCGCCGCCCAACAGGCCTCGTAAGACCTGCCGGCGAGGTGGTTTGCGGGGTAATAGAATACTCATGGCTGACTCTCTGCTATTGCCAAGGTAGTCGCAGAGGTGGCCGCTCCTTGCAAGGGACCAGCGTTGTTCGCCGGTTCAGATACGGCGTAGAGCGCTCGGCTTGTTGCAATACGCCTCAACAGGTCAGGAAAACGGTAACCGGTGTCCGCGAATTTTTGTTCAAGATATTCCATGTAATTGCGATCGCCCGCTCCTAATGGACGACCTAGAGCATATTCTGTGAGGCGATTGGCTAGACAGGCCGTGGTTGCTGGATTTTGCGACATGACACGACCAAGTCCAGCGCCGTCCTCAAAGGGTATACCGTCCAATTCACCACTGGCGTCTATAACCGTTTCATTTTCTGTTGTCCGGAATTGAGCGCTACCGTCCAGTTGTTCGAGGCCGAGTCCGATAGGATCCATAATCTTGTGACACCCCGCGCACGCCGGCTCAATGCTATGCGCTTCCAGGCGATCTTTTGCTGTCGCATCAGGCGACTCTGGATCTTCGAATTGAGAGAAATCGACGTCGCCCGGCGGACTGGGGATGTGCTGGCAAAGAAATGCTTCGCGAATCGCCATACCTCGCAAAGTGGGCGAACTGCGTCCGGGATGAGAAGCTAGAGCGGCAAAACCCACTTGCATAAGCACTCCAGCGCGCGGATCGCTTTGCGAAAATTCATAAGGCTCCCAAGCATTACCAGTTGGACGGCTCGTTGGTACACGATAGACGCGGGCCAATGGTCCGGTAAGGAACGTCTTCTTAGTGGTGAACAGGTTGCGGTAATCCTCCTTGCGTTCCATCAAAAGATCGAGCACCGTCAGCAATAATTGTTCCTTGGAATCGTCAATGACTTGAGCGGAAAACGCTGGATAAATGATGCTGTCTTTCTCAAGGGTGTCGAATTCTTCGAAGCGGAAAAAATCCGTAAAGAACGCTCGGACCCCGGCTTCCAAGCGATGAGAAGCCATCATCCGATCTACATGGGCATCAACACCTTCCTGTGTATCCAGCTCTCCGGCCTCTGCTGCGTCGAGCAGCATTTTGTTGGGTGTGGTATTCCATAGCAGAAAACTCAGACGCGCTGCTTTGGCATGGGAAGTCAATTGCCATTTCGAGAGACCTAATGCGTCGGGCTCTGTCGTATCGATGACAAAAAGGAACTGTGGCGACGTCAACATCCCCGCCAGGCCGAGAGCAATTCCGGCGTAGAAGTTGCCATTGGAAACGGCGCTGTCGTTTGCTGCAGTAACGGGAATGGCAAGTTCGTCTGTTGTCGGCGGTCTACGATAGAGCAAACGCCCCACGTCGGAAAAGAATTGCTTTGCGCATGAATCATCGGGTTCGGTTATGGATGCCGGTTCGCACTGAAACTGACCGGACCGGTTTTGTTCGTTTACTACCTGCTGAGCAATGGAGCGGGCCATACTATAGAATTTTTCAAACCCGGACGGAGTAATGCGGGCGGTTTGAGCGCCAAGGGCGAGAAGTCCTTCAGTGCGCAACAAGGAATCGGCCTGACCGGCCACGGTGATATGTGGACCAAACACATCAGTAATAACATTACGATATTGCTCATTGGACAGGCGGCGCATGGCCGGCGTGGAGCCATCCGTAGGTGGCTCCGGTTGCTCACAGCCCACCAGTAAAACAAAACTCAGCAACAGAGCGAATACCGCACGCATCGTATTTACCTTGCCGTCTGTCGTGTGTTGTTCTTGGGATGAATAATAAAAGCCGCGTAAGCACTGACTTCGAATGCGGTTGAAAGGTGGGTGCAGCGTCCGGTTTCCGGATCGGGATAACCATCAGCCAACTCATGGGCAGCCCTATACATAGCCGGACAACTGTCTGCTGCTGAGGTATGGCCCACCATACCGCCGACATAATAGAGAAACCGATCGACATTGTAATAGCCGGTAATGAGTCCGTCCGCCGTAGTGCCTTCCGTGGCGATTTCTAAGCGCAGGTCCATATCCTTAATAACCGGATGCATGAAGTTGTAGTTGCCGTAGAATGGCAGGCTAACGTCGCCCCGTACCGTGGTTAAAACGCCATTTCTGATTGCGCCCTTGAGAGAATCTCCATAACGGGCTCCGTCACCATCCATGTCGATGTTGTAACTAGAAAACGGCAACGGCCGGCCACTACCGTCCAGAGCGAACTGATCGATAGAGCGGTAAAACGTCACGGTGATATTATCATCGTTGCGTGCATCTTCGACGCCGGTGACTTCAATAAGGATCATGCCAAGGCCGCTTGTGCCCCGGCGTTCATGCGCGATTAGTTCTGGCAAGCCGCCCTTTCTCCAGCCGTACACACAACCGATAAGCCGGTACATTTGATTGTCTATTCCCGGCGTTCCATCCGGATGGGTGAAGTTTTCATGGGCACAGTTCTTGGTAGTGGCACTACCGTCGATATCGCCGTCAAGATTGACACCATAGGAATATCTTCCTTCGACCACGTTCATGGGTGGATCGGTGACTACGGTAGGGTTGAGGCACACGTTCTCACCGTTGGGGCCACGGCGCATTGCTGTCGGATATCGATTGAGGTTGGAACGCAATCCGTTATCCGTCAGGCGCGCCCTGTCTTCTTTCGAAAGTCCTCGCCACCAAATCTCATCATTGCTAACAGCTAAGCCTTCCGGGCATTCGTCGACGAACCGGCTATTGTAGATGGCAGTGAACCAATCCCGCACCACAAAACCAAGAGTGCCGTCCACAGGTTTCTGCGCATAACTTTGGAAAGGCGAGACCAAACACGTGCAGAAGAACAGAACTAGGTAAAATAACCGGGACCTTAATGACGGCGTCCTCGGCATCTCGCTACTCCTTAAGAAAGGTCACGTGGATCATAACCCACTACCTGGCGTCACCGCACCAAGATAGAGGCTCTTATCTTCGATTTCAAATTCCAGTTCAAGGCTGCCAGACTTAGAAATTACTTGCAGTTCATATGAACCGCTTTGGCGTGCAAGCTTGTCAATCTTGAATTCACCAAAAACATCTGTTGCGGCCCGTGCAATTTCATTGCCATTCTGTTTGAGGACGATTTCAGCGTTTTCTGCACACTCATCGATGCCGTCCACTTTGACCACCACGGATCCGGCAACAAAACATGTAGTCATCAAATGGAGGTTCTTATAATAGACGCGGGGCCTTGACCCGTATTCCGGGTGCAAGACCTCCAAACCTTCTTGCTCTTTGATTAGCTCTATGTCCGCATCTTCGACCTTGAGGGATTTAAACACTTCAGTGGGGCAGCTTTGCTCGACCCGAGGTTTGGTCCACCCCTCGTCGAGGAGATGCGCATCGAAAATCCACGCCTGCGGAATTTTCTTTTCCTCGTTCCAGAAGACTGCGCCATAAGGACAAGCATCAACAATTTCTTTTTGCCCTTTGGATTTTTCCGGGTCAATTATAACGATACCGTCCGCGCGTTTCCTGATAGCCCCGTTTTTGGCCACCTTCATACACGGCGCATCATCGCAGTGATTACACATCACCGGCATGAAATTAGCTTCGGCAATTGGATAGTGACCACGCTCATGCCTGACTATATCCACCCAACTATGCTCTTTATCGGGTTGCGACGCCGCATATCCCGGAAAATCATTGCCAATGTGTTCATCCTTGGTTGCTAGAAAACAATTGCGGCAGTTGTCGCAGCGCCCAACGTCGACGATCAGATTCCACTTCTTAGTCATCACACCGCCTCCGCGCGTTGCCAGGTGTCAACGCCGGTCCATTGTTCCATCTGGACCAAGGTTGTATTGGGCTTAATGCTATGGGTGTACTCCGTAATATTTTCTTTGGGATTGAGCAGGTTCATGCATCCGCCAAGGTCAGTTGAGTTGCCCGGTTCACCCGCAGGTCTGTATTCAGCAGAACCAGTGGGTGCGCTCACGACGCCTGGCCGCACCCGGTCCGTGACGTAGGCTGCGCAGACTACCGAACCTCTATGGTTCCACACTCGGATGAGGCTATCACTTCTAATTCCGCGTTCCTCAGCGTCCAACCGGTTAATAATGGCGACCAAATATTCATGGCCGTCGACCCGCACGCGGTGATCTTTGATATCTCGAATGGTGCAGCCCTTTTCGTCACCCATAATGTGAAATGGGTAGCGCATGTGTGGTGTGAGAAGTTGTAGAGGGTAGTCCACGAATTTCTCGTCCCTTTCGGGGCTCTCATAGGTCGGCATGTATTTGTTGAGCGGTGGGCGCCCGGAATCGTCTATATTGTTGAGCGTTTTAGCAACAAACTCGAATTTCCCCGACGGAGTTTGCAGCCCCTTACCCCATTCGCCCACGTAATCCGCAGGCAAAGGATATGGCTCTGGCGTGTCCTTGCTCTTGCCCTCGTAAAACCAACGGTTTGCCACGGGTGCGCGTGCGCCTTCGGAAACGGGCGGTACGACGTAATAGCCTTTCTTAAGAAATTTATTCCAGGAAATATGCTTAGACATATCTGAGGAATCGAAAGCCCGTTTGCACCAGTCAAGCTCCGTATTGCCACCTTCCGAGTACATAGCACCCATGCCCAACCGCTCCATAATGGTAAGAAAAATTTCGTAATCGGATTTAGACTCACCCAAGGGTTCAATGCATTTGTGCTGCATGGATATGACGCGGTGGTTGTTCATTGAATACATGTGATGCACGTAACCAGCACCCACGTTGTACCACTCGCCGATGTCCCAGTGCTCGAACACGGTGCAGGCGGGTAAAACAATATCGGCGAATTTAGTTTCCCCCTCCCACCAGATCGATTGGTTGACTACGAATGGTAGATTCTCAGATTGATACATCTGCACATAGCGATTGCCATCAATCTGTGTTCCCATTGAAGAACTACCGTACTTGTACATCATCTCTATTTTTGCGTGTCCGGGCGCAGGATAGCCAAACTTCATAAATTGGCCCTGCACGGTCGAAACATCGGTCAGGTAGCCGACCGCTTTGCCCTCTAGAATCGCCTCAGGAATAAATTTCCGCGGAATAGCCTGTCTCACCGTATTCATTGTTACTATGTGAGGCATACGCTGATAGTTGTTGGCCGCATTTGCACTGCCCTGAAGTTCGCCAGACATTCCTCCTTCGGCATAGCCCGGAAAATAGAACGAAAAATCTACCGGAGCGCCAAACTGCAAGTTTCCAAAGTTAACGCCGGGCCGTCCGTATCCCTGCATCGCTCCGAGGATGGCCATCATCCGGGCCCATTGTGCTCCCATAGGTCCTCGGCCCGCACCGCCGAGCCCGCAGCCCCAGCTTCCGGCACCGAGATAGGTTTTCTTGCGGCCCCATTCCCTAGCCAGCGCTCTGACCTCTCGGGCGGGTATGGTGGTTTCTGCTTCTTGCCATTCAGGTGACTTCGGCGTGTTGTCAGTGCTGCCCAGTATGTAGTCCCTCCACTCATCAAAACCCTCAGTTCTGTTTTCGACAAACGCCTTGTCATAGAGGTCCTCAGTAATCCAAACGTGACAAAGCGCTTGCGCCAAAGCCGCATCCGTACCTGGCTTAGGAGCAATCCACTTGCCGCCTATGAGGGCAGCAGTGTGATTGAGAAATGGGTCAATGTGCACCATCTTGATACCCAGTTCCTTGGCCCAGGTGCGTCGGATAGTTCCCTCATATCCATAGGTCTTGTCCGGATCGCTGGACCAAAACACGATCATCTCGGCTTCTTTGAGGCAATCTTCTACCGTGCCGTAAAACTCTGGCGTACCTAGACGCATGCTATTGCCCCAGTGGTGCATGGCACCCCAGAACCACCCTTCCCAACTGTCGGGGCTACCGATCTGCTTGGTACATCCCAAGAGATTCGTAAATCGGCCGAAGGCGCTAAGAAAGTGGCCAAAATTTCCCCACTGGTGATGTGAGCCACTGGCCGCAAAGATGGAACCACGTCCTTTACTCTTAGCGTGCTTTATTTCTTTGACGACGATGTCGAGAGCTTCATCCCAACTGATCCGCTCAAATTTTGATTTGCCGCGATTTTGAATGTTACGTTCGCCATCGGGATCAAAATCCACCCTCTTCATGGGGTACATGATTCTGTCCTCTGAATATACTAAGGACTTAAGCGCCAAGCCGTGTGCGGCTAACGACGTCTTACGTGGTGGTGTAAACGTCTTGCCTTTGGCTGTTATGGACCACGACGGAGCGTCATCGTCGTCGAATTCTGTTGGTGTGATTCGTATGATCTTGTCGTTCTTGACGTAGACAAAGATAGGCCCGCCATTGGTGCCGTTAGTGTAACGCGTTACACCGTTTCCCATATCGGTACCGCTTTTCCAACCGACCGTTGTCATTAAAGTCAAAGTGGCCGCAAACCAAACGACCAATTCATCAGGGCCTTTCATGCCAACTTTGAAATTCTTAAGGGCATCGATCCTTACCAATTGGTCGAATGGGGGCATCAAAAACTCTTCCGCAATTGCCTTGGTCTTAAAGAAAATTGACAAATTCGGATTGTCATGAATTCCCTTCTTAGATTTTATCTTGCCATTCTCAAACGTTATCCAGCGTCCTTCTGAATTGTCTTCTAACTTGAATTGTGCAGTAAGATTTCTCTCCTTCACTCTGTCAGCAAACCTGGGATAAATGAGCGCGGTAATTCTCAGCGCTTGGACCAGCCCCCAAAGTATGATTGAAAATTTCATTTAGCCCTCCTGGTATAGGTGCGGAGTTTGAGGATCTGCCGTTATTGAATGTCGAAGGAGCAGAAGAGTACTCTAGTACCAGCCTATACGTGCCGTTGACAACTTTCTCAACACCCCTTCTCCAAAGGGTTTCACAAGCATGCTCAGGAACGGCTTCACCGCTGGGGCCACCGAGATTGAAGACGACGACAGCGAGACGTTAGTTTCTTTTGTATAAGTTATCCACAGCCACGGAGTTTTATTGCTTTCGACTAATTGCTTGTGCGTTATCATTAGCAAATAATAGGTTCTGAATCATTTAGAATTCGGCAGTGTTATTCGCGTGGCCTAAGAGCATAATCCTGCCGTTATACTACGAAAAACAATGGGTTGAAGCTTCTCCGGTCGCTAATGGCGGCCTGAGGAGGAGAGTGTTTTCTTTTAGAAGTAGCAGGGCTAGGTAATTCAAGAATTAGATGCTGGTTTTATTTCTCTTGGAAACGCTAATTCGCTACATCCTTGCCCCTAAAAGGGCTATTTTTGTCTACCGGTTTCGTGAATTTCACAGAAAGGCCTGAAAGGGAGATAGCCGGATGAATCGAGACGTTATTGTTACCTGCGCCGTAACTGGAGCGGCGGATACTGTGGGCAAGCACCCAGCCATTCCGGTTACACCCAAGCAGATAGCTGAGGCGTGTATCAGCGCGGCTGCAGCGGGTGCCGCTATTGTTCATATTCATGTGCGGGACGTGAAGACCGGTAAAGGTGGTCGCGATCCGTCAAGGTTCCGCGAAGTAGTACAGCATATTAGGGATTCGGGTACCGATGTTGTACTTAATTTGACCGCTGGTATGGGTGCGCAATTACAGCTTTCTGATTCAGATCCGCGAGTGACCGGTGCAGAAACTGATTTGGTTTCTGTACAGGAGAGATTTATCCATGTGGAAGAACTGCTGCCAGAGATTTGTTCCATTGATTGTGGTTCAATGAATTTCGGAGAAGACTTGGTTGTAGTGAACCGTCCTGATGATCTGAGGTGGATGGCTAAGCGTGCTCAAGACTTAGGTGTGAAGCCTGAGCTCGAAATCTTTGATATGGGACAGATGCAACATGCCTTGATGCTATTGAATGAAGGCTTAGTAGACAGCCCTCCGTTATTTCAGTTTTGTCTTGGTATTCCAAGCGGTGCCCCAGCAACGGCGGAAGCTGTAATAGCGCTTAAAGCTATGCTGCCGCTGAACGCTAATTGGGCAGCATTTGGGATTTCTCGGGCTGAGATGCCTATGGTAGCACAGGCCATGTTGTTAGGAGGTAACGTTCGGGTAGGATTGGAGGATAATCTCTATCTAAAAAAAGGAATTTTTGCCTCTAATGCTCAACTGGTGGAAAAGGCCGTTAAGATTATTATAGAACTTGGTGGCCGAGCTCTCAGTCCAAGCGAGGCTAGAGAAAAGCTCGCTGTTGAGAGGAGGTGGTAGTGAAAACGAAAGGGCTAGTTTGTTAGGTCGGATATTGGATTAGGATAGTTGCTAGGATTTATCTTGGAAAGAATTGAGTGCTTCATCAATGAGGAAAACAGTCGTCAATAATGTTCGTAGGTGAATAGAAGCATTCAAATTATCCACGATCTGTGAACCGATTGATGGCAAAGATAGTACCAAATCGACAGCCGCCTGAGCCCTGATGGCGTCCTGAGCAAGAATTGATAACATGGTTTCACATCTCTCAGCATCAATAACGGCAGTGTTTTGTGCTGCGGCCCTAAACTTTTCTTCAATCTCGCCCAGTGAGTTACTTAATCTACTTAGTTCATCTCTGATTGATAAACCCGGTCCACCCCCGCCCTCAGAATCACGACCCTGCGCTGCATAAGCCAACATAAATTCATAACTGGATTCCGCATCTTCGATGCATGAGGTTAACGCTGTCTTAGCTGAATCTGTCACGATTTAATTCCTGATCTAGAGTCCTCGGTTGAGGTGTCACCCGTATTCCAAAGCTCTGGATCGTGGTTATCTATGTATTCTCGGCGGGTAATCCAACCAATTATCATTGATCTCGTGTAAAATAGCTTTTCTGGTCGCAATGCAAAATAAACATGAATAATGATTAAACTTACGAAGATTAGTGTAGCCAATCCATGTATGACATAAATCACTCCCCAGGTGGCCTGGGTTAGTAAATATGGGTTACGTTCCCAAAAAGAGGTGTCAATTCTGACTAGCATAGCCAGGCCTGTGCCAATTCCTAATAGACAAAAAACGGTGACAGCATGATGCATAAGTCTCTGGGCCAAAGAGTATTTGCCCGGTTTAGACATTTGTGCTGGTTCTGTTTTTAGTTCTGAAACAAATGTTTTAAGGTCTTGTATGCTTATCCACATCGCTTCTAATTTTTGCCAACTCAGTGACCTGCAGATGTGGAAGAGAACGACAGCTGTTAGTAAAATGCCCGCTATCCAATGGATAGCTAACCAGTCAAACTCTAATCCTAGGAATGTTGAAAGACCGGTAATTATCAGCGTTAGCATTGCAACCGCCATTACCCAATGAAAAATGCGGTCTATTAAACTATGGCGGGTAATTCGTTCAGGCAGCATGATATTGGATGTGTTTCTATACTAACGCCAGCTTAGTCACGACACTAACTACCTAGTTCTTTATTGTTTATGTTACCGGCGCTGCCTCTTACGGCTACGTATATCATATGCACGACAATGAAGAGGACGGTGAGTCCCAAGAACACCCATAGCAGTTCCCATGAAACACCTTCAAGAACCTCCTGTCCCCAGGCATTTCTGGTATAACGAAATATTTCCATACTTAGCTATCCCGAATTGCTCGGGCAACCAAGTTTTCCATCAGGGGAATCTTAAAGTGATTGTAGTTTAGCGGGGTGGCACCACGAGATGCCGCACCACCGGCAAGCTGAGCCGTATCTTCGTTTTGTTGACTCCCCCGGACAACGTCTTCGACCACGTTAAGTCTTCGCGGAACACACTCCACACCCCCGCATACTATTCGGATATCTTCGATAACATCCTGATCATCTACCTTCATGGCAGATGCCACATTCACGAGGGCAAAATCCCAAGCGTTCCTGTCGGCAACCTTTTCAAAATAGAACTTAGAGTCTGCCCATGTAGAGGGGATCCGTATGGCGGTAAGTATATCTCCATCCTCGAGGATAGTCATGTTGGTGATGTTTGTTGCAGGACCGATAAAGAAGGCTTCCGCGGCCACGGTCCGCTCGCCGCTCTTATTGTGAATCACCATGGCTGCGTCTAGAGCTACGAGGACTGGTGCGGTGTCTGATGGTGAAACCGCGATACAACGAGAGGCTCCGAATAGACAATGTTCTCTGTTCATGCCCTCCGGAGTATCTGCGTAGCATGTGTTTCCTCCTGCGCGGTAGCAGTCCATACCAGCACGGTAGTACCAACACCGCGCGTCTTGGCAAACGTTTCCACCTATCGTGCCAACATTTCGGATCTGCGGACTTGCAACCCGACGGGCAGCATCAGCTAACAAGCTATATTTTTGGCTTATAAGGGTGCTTTGTTCTATTTCGGTCAATGTGGTCAACGCACCAATTTCGATTCCATCTTCAGTTTCCCGGATTCCCTTCAGGCCTGGTATCGCATTAAGATCAATTAACGCTTCTGGACGTTTAGCTCGATCTTTGAACCAATCTAAGCTGTCCTGGCCACCAGCGAGTTTCCAACCCTTGCCGTCATAACGTTCAAGCAAATCGAATGCGTTCTCCATATCTGAGGGCTGGAACAAGTCAAAACGAGGCATCATATCTTTAGTCACGGCTGTCCCCCCCTATTGATTAGCCACTTGCAGAGGCTTGTAAGACTGCGATTTACCTGCTGCAGCATTTATAATCATGTCGGGCACGATTGGTGTTCGGTTGAAATAGTGGCCTCCAAGAGCGTCTGATATTGCGCATAAAAGTGCAGCCGCTGCACAGCCCATCAATGGTTCTCCAATACCCCGTATTCCTAAGGGGTTATCCGGATCAGGTTTGTCCACCCATGCCACTTGCAAATCCGCAGGTACGTCTAAATAGGTCGGCGGCTTTGCTTGATAAAAACCTACGTTGGCCGGTAGCCCGTTCTGGGGGTCATAAACAATTCGTTCTGTTGCTGCCATGCCGAAGCCCATCACAGCTCCACCTCGTATCTGGGTGGCCAGGCCCATGGGATGAATGACGGTTCCACAATCTGCCGTTCCCACGTAATCAAGTATTTCATATTTCCCCGTTTCCGTATCCAACTCAATCATCATAAAGCCGGTAGCAAGGGCAGGCACGTGGTTGGGTGCATCGAGGTTGTCTTTAGCAACACCGATCAGCCCCGTACCCGCGATCTCAGCAACGGCATCTTTGGTTGTGAAGAAAATGTCATCAGGTACTTCTTCACCGCTGAATTTTCCTCCCGCCTCTATGGCCTTCTGCGCCGCCTCAGCAAACGTTAGATATTTTGACCGATCTGACTTTGAGAACACTTTTACATCAGCTACATCGTAATCATCAGCACTACCACCAAAATCGGTAGCTGCAATTTCCTGCAACTTCCGTTTTGCATCCATGGCTGCTGCATAATTTGAGCGTGACATGGTAAATGACGTATTGCTGCCGAATTGACCGAGGTTCCATGGCAGGCTACGTCTGCTATCACCTCTTTCGATAACACAGTTTTCCCAAGGACAACCGAGTATTTCAGCGACTACCCGTGACGTGGCGGCATAGGAATAGGTACCGAGATTTCCTACGCCACTATGGATATGCAGTTTGCCGTTCGGCATTATACGCACCAGACCGTCAAACCCGGACCCACCCGCGGAATGATATGCCTGGCCAACGCCTAGGCCGATGACCTTAGAGCCGTTTTGCTGGCCACTGCGCTGTTTCTTTTCGTCCCAACCGAACTTCTCTGCACCGATCACCAAAGCTTCGCGCATGTATGCGCTGGAAACGGGCAACTGTTTGCCAGAATATTTGGCGGAATTGTCTGGCGCATTAATTTCACGAATGGCCAAACGGTCTATGCCAAGCTGCCTGGCGGCCTTATCGAGCAGCGGCTCGACAACGCAGGCAATCTGGTTCTGACCGGGCCCTCGCTGTGCCGTCGTGAGCGGCGTATTAGTCAATACGGGGATACCCTTCGAGCGCATTGCCTCCGGTGTATACACCAGTGACACTGCCCCGGCGGCACTACTGAAATCTGGAAAGCCTTCGGTGCCGCCTGACTGTTGCACTATATAAAGATCCACAGCGGAAACGCGGCCGTTCTCTCGGAATCCTATCTTGATCCATCCTTGGAATCCGTTTCGCCGGGCCCCCAGGTAGTACTCTTCCGCGCGGCTTATACGCATCATTACGGGTCTGCCGATTTTTCTCGACATAAATGCCGGTAAGGTCATGGCTGAATAAGGGGAGCCTTTTGACCCGAATCCACCCCCACAGAACTCAGCAATCATCACTAAGTCCGTGGTTTCAATGTCCAAAGCTTGTGCTAGCCAAGGCATTGAAAATGACTGGCTTTGCGATGACACATGCATATAGCATTTGCCGTTTTGCCAGTAGGCGAAAGCGCTACGTGGCTCCATGCTGTGGTGGGAATGGCCAGCTGTTACGAAATTTTCTTCGAGCACTAAGGAGGCCTCTTTAAACCCATTTTCTACGTCACCGTATTCCCACTCCGCATACGGCTCACCTCGAGGCAATTCATCTTCCTTGACATTAGCAAAGTCACGCGCAGTCCATTTGATCTTCTTGATGGGTTGGCCGAGGGTCGCGCTATTGCCTTCTTCATAGACGTCAGGTCCGCCGGGATAGAGGCTCTGCAATGGATCGATGCAGAACGGCAACGACTCGTATTCGACGTTGACCTGTTCCAGAGCGTCCGCGGCTGTAGTTTCGTCCACTGCTGCTATCGCTAGTATTGGGTCACCTACATAAGTTGGGTGATTGGTGAGTACTGGCACCTGAGGTACGGGACGGGCAGGCACGTCGTCGGCCGTTAAAATGTCGATAACCCCGTCCATCTTAAGTGCATCGGACGCATCAATGTTTGTTACTCGGGCGTGCGGCATTGGGCTTAGAAGAAGCTTCATAAAGACCATGCCTTCTGCGCGAAAATCTTCCGCATACTTGGCCTTACCCGTGACTTTGGCGCGGACATCAGGCGGTGTGAAGTCTTTTCCGATTAATGAATACGCCATTTCAGCTCACCTCCGCTGCACGCATCACGGCATTTAGGTAATTGGTATAGGCGCCGCAACGACAAAGGTTGCCTGACATCGCTACACGCGCTTCCTCTTGTGTGGGTTTAGGATTTGCCCTGAGCAGACCCACCCCTGACATCACTTGACCGGGCGTGCAAAAACCGCACTGTGGTCCCAGCTCATCTATCATTGCTTGTTGGACCGGATGCAGCTCTCCTTCGCTACCTTCTAAGCCTTCAATTGTGGTTAAAGCCCGGCCTCGCACAGAGTGGGTCAATGTAGAACACGAATAAGTCGGCGTATCATCCAGCAGGACCGTGCACGCTCCACACTCGCCACGGTCACATCCCAGCTTCGTCCCTGTTAGACCAAGTTTGTATCGGAGTGTCATAGCCAGGGTTTCATATGGCAGCACATCAACACGTCTCTCCCTGCCGTTTACATTCAGAGTAATAAGTCGCTCGACTGTCCCGGCTACAGTATTGGTTGAGTCGGAACACCCCCCAAGGCCGCCGATCATCAATCCCCCTACTGAGGCAACCGATCCTGAGGCAATCACACCCTTAATAAACTTTCTGCGCGTCACAGGGTCGCGTCGGGGTACATCAAACATACACTCTTCTCCTAATTTATTGGCTAGTAGCCAATCAATCGGTCAATGTTATTGATCCGCAGAAGATACAAGTCTGCTGGCGTGGAGAAAAGGGAAATGACCTCAAATATGCTCTAATCCCGATGATTTTGCGGTCGCATTCGTTCCACGGTCGAATGCTGAGTGGTTGCTTGAATGGTGCATAATCAGCGACAAGAATGCCATAATTGCTTTAAAATCCTAGTATTCTATTCAAGAAATGGTGAAGGAAGATTTAGATGTCCTTAGTTATCAATCGGCGGAGATTTGTCCAAACCTTATCAGCGGGTGCGTTGGCTGCGACTTCGTCATCAGCCTTGGGAGCTGAAGATGAAGAAATCCAGCGTCCAGTCGGAGTTCCTCTTGGTCCGTACGGTGCCGAGTCGACAGCTGACGAAGTAACAGCGGCTATTGATCTCAGCGGGAAGACCGCACTTATTACCGGATGCAACTCCGGCCTTGGGTACGAAACCATGCGAGTTCTAGCTATGAGGGGTGCGCATGTGATAGGTGCCGCACGGACGATTGAAAAGGCGAGAGACGCTTGTAAAAGCGTCGAAGGCTCTACAACACCGATAGTGTGTGAGTTGTCAGACTTCTCTTCGGCAGCAGCTTGTGCGGAAGCGGTTAGGGCTATGGGCATGCCCTTGGATATGTTGATCTGCAATGCTGGTATTATGGCTCTTCCTGAGCTGCAGCAGGTAGGGGGGATTGAGAGGCATTTTGTCGTAAACCATCTGGGGCATTTTGTTCTGACCAACGGGCTTCTTCAGCAGCTTAAGTTGGCTCCCCAAGGTCGTGTTGTTGTGGTTGGATCCATGGGCCACAGGTGGGCACCGACAGGGGGTATTCAATTTGACGACCTGTCAGGTGAATCATGGGAATACGATCCAAACGCGGCCTACGGTCACTCGAAACTTGCAAATGGTCTCTTCTCAATCGAACTCGCACGGCGTCTCCAAGATACTGCAGCAACTTCTAACTCCATCCATCCAGGGATCATTAACACTAACCTTGGCCGGCACATGCCCAAATATATGCTAGTCCTTGCCAGCCTTATTGGATGGACGTTTATGAAGTCGGTTGAAGCAGGGGCAGCGACTAGTTGTTATGTGGCAACTAATCCATCTCTGGCCAGCTTCAGCGGATATTATTTCGAAGATTGTAACCCGGTAGTTGCTGGCTACAATATGGACAATGGAGAAATGGCAACTCTTTTATGGACTGCCTCTGAGGAACTAACGCGCGGATACTTAATCTAACGCAGTAAGGATGTTAACCTCGCGATGGTGCATCCAAGAAATTTCGTGTTATTTCAGCTACTTCTGCGGGATGATTATCCAAGAACCCATGTTTCCATTGAAAGAGCTCAATGTATTCGCCGTTGTTAATGTGTGGTGCTATGCGTGCAGTGGGTTCGCGGATTTCATTGTCGATATTTAGCACCAGTAAAGGCGGCTGCAGCTCACCGATCTTATCTTCATATCTGTACGCAAAGGCAGCTCGTGGGCCCCAGGCCTTGCGGTCGCAAGCTCGGATGTGTTCAGGATAGATCCCCATCCGAAGCTCCAATGTTGGGAACCCACCAACCTGCTTCCATAGCTTTATTAGATGGGAGCCGTCAGCCTCTGGCTCGATGTCAGCACCTAATGTTGCTTGCATGTAGGCGGCTTCTTTCTCAGTATAAACTGGTGCGGAAATTAGAATGAGATGTTTAACAGCGTCGGGTCTCCGCAAAGCAAGCTCGAAGGAAATTTTTGATCCCGTGCCATATCCCATAACATCAACATCGGTTAGACCCAGTGTCTCGAGCAGCTCCGACATAGCTTCGGCAAATACGCCAATGTCGGGCGGAATGTCGGGACCATCCGACATGCCGTAGCCGAGATTGTCCGGTGCAATGGTTAGGCGGTCCTTCCCTATCTCCTTCATGAAACGTTCATAAACCACACCCGACAACGGACTCAGGTGGATGCACAATAGTGGCCTTGCATCAGTTCTTGTGGGCTTGGCAGTGCGTAAATGTATCTGACCATATTTGCTCTTAACATATGATTTGCGGACTGGGACTACGGACTGGTTCATTAAAAATATATCTCAATGATTGATCAAAGGTTTATAGCTCGTATGCTTCTCGATTTACATCGGGGAAATTTAAAGGGGGGCCAAAAGAATGCCTAAAGTTCTCGTGGGGGGTCAGAATGTCTGGTACGAAGTGTCTGGTGATGGTGAACCCATTGTTCTTATTGGCGGCTTTGCATTACTCAATGATCAGTTCGAATTTTGCACACAAATGATCGTCGACAAAGGGTTTCAGGTGATCAACTGGACCTACCGTGGATCTGGGAAGTCAGACTATACTGCGGTGCGCCCCTACACTATTGATGATTGGGTTGACGATTTAAGGGCGATTTTGGACGACGCTGGTGTTGATCGAACCAATATATGGGCAACATCAACAAGTTCAGTCATAGGTATGCGATTTGCCGCAAAATATCCCGAACGCACCCGCGCGTTGGTCACCTATCCATGGTATCAAGCTACACAGTACTGGAAGGACTTGTTTGATGCGGCCGAAGCCGTTTGTAGAATGTTTAGTCCAAAAGCCTTGTCTCGCATCTTTGCGGGTTCAGTCCTACCCCCCGCGATGCAGTATACTGAGGAGCATTTATCTTACGAAAAATGGTCTGGCCCCAAGTACGAAGCTAATATTCACATGCCGACTCTGCGCAACACGCTGAACGCCCTTTCAAATGTTGATCTTTCCGGCGATATTCCTCGTATTAAATGTCCTGTTATGCTGTTGCTGGGAAATGATAGTGCTCTCAATGCTATGGAGCATAAGAAGGCGGCCAGTTACGACAAGCTCGTAAATGATTTTCTGGAGCTAAAACCAGACACGGACGTGGGGACAGTGGAGGGTGCGGGGAGCACCTATTGTATGATTACCCGTCCTGAAGACACTGTGAAGATTCTTGTAGGCTATCTTGCGGGACTTAACGCATGAATGTTCCAGCTAGTCGTACGACATGTAGTCTAACTCCACCAAGTCATATGATTGATTAAGAAGGTCCCAGCGCAATCGGACGGGTATACAATCGTCGCTATATGCCCAGATGTCTATGGGTGGATAGTCACCCACCAAAAATTGAAAGTGTTCTGTGCTAAAAGTGCCTGCTGGCACAGTAATGTTTTCAAAACCAATATAGTTAATGCGAGCAAAAGTGGGATCGGTTGGATGTAGATATGGCCCAGAGCCTCCGTTGGGCAAATGGGAGCTGCTAAATACTATGGTGTCGCCGTTTTGACCGATCTTCTTATCACGTTTCCAGGCCGCAAGGCCCCAGGCATCTCCATGGACCGGATGTGTTCCAAAAGTTTGAGTTTTGTTACCAGTCTCAAGAAATTGAGAAATTCTTCCTTCTTGCGACGTATATCCTTGGCACTCAGCACTATTATCAGTGAAGTGAAACCAAGACGTTCCTACTAAAGCTTCATTAATTGTAAGACGCACGAAAGCGTCTACCGGGTACCAATCGGCATCAACGGTAAGTACAACGTCTCTAATCAGCCGATCATCGTCCATTTCGCAAGTTGCGCGCATGGTCCGTGTGCCTCCTGGCTGAATTGTGACGTAGAACCATTCCCGGCCCATTTCACCAATATTGTCTGTAAGATAAAGAACTTTGCCCCGGTAGCTACGATGTCTCATTATTATCTTCCTCTCAATCTTTTGGGATGGAGTGTGACTATCCAGTGACATCCAGAAATTCACGAAGGATCTTAGCCACATCTTTCGTTCTAGTGTCGAGGAACCCGTGATTCCAATTTGGCAAGTCTAATACACGCCCGTTTTTCATCAAGGCGGCAGCGCGCGGGGTGTACTCCCAGAGATCGTCTTGTGGGTTTAAGACCAGAATGCGATGCGGAATTTTCTTAAGTGCACCGGTGCAATCGTAATTAAATGCCGCTCGGTGTCCCCATGAAGAAATTTCAGGATGTCGCATGCTTTCCAAGAAATATTCAAAACGTCTGTTTTCGTCAGGCTGGTCGCTCCAGAAGTCTGTCGACCAGGCCCACCGTTCGGGAATAGCTGCTATCATTTCAGATAAAAGTTTAACAGAGTATTCGTCCTTAAAGTTTGACAATTCCTTAGCGGTGAACGGAATGGAAGAAATCATAACAATCTTTCCTACTCGTTCCGGCTGTTGAAGAGCAAACTCTCCGGCAGTTAGCGAACCGGTATGATAACCAACAATATCCACTTTCTTCAATTCCAACGCGTCAAGTACGTCCCCTATTGCTCGGGCATAATCTTCAATTTCAGGCGGGCTGCAGGGCGGGGCGGACTCTCCAAATCCTGGAGTGTCAGGTGCAATCACAAATCTATCTTGGCCAAGTTCCAAAATTAGGTTTTCGAAAACTAGGCTGGACAGTGGGCTAGCGTGGAGCAACAAGAGGGGCGTGCATTTATATCGATTTCTAGAGAACCGATAGTGAATCTGTCCAAACCGACCATCTATGTATCCTTTATGGACTGCGTTTTTGATGCTTTTTGGCATATCTAATATCCTTTTGTGGCTTACAACTTTCGTAATAGGATGACTTGGTTTGCGGGTCTAATCGAACTGCACGACGCATAAAAGTAGCCGAAGAAAGACTGTCGGATGAGTCTTAATATCAGACACGGTAAAGCATATAAAATACTAGTAACGGATCACTTAGATGGTCGTGTTTCTGGCGTTGTATTTCACTCGCGCAGCGTCCGCAAACTGGTTTATGCAGCAAACAAGAATAGAGGATTTCCATGGATGTAGATCGCGGTTTTGTGCGTATTCGTGAAGGATTGGTCCATTACCACCATGCTGGTGAGCTAAAAAAGGACGGATTGTTGCCGTTGTTAATGATGCATGCCGCCCCGGGCTCCTCGAAGAGCTTGTTCGGGCATGTTGCCTCAATTGGGGAAACTCGCAAGGTTGTTGCCATGGACACTTTGGGGTATGGAGATTCTTCTGGACCGGAGCTGGAAGAGCCCGACCTCATTTACTACGCAGATTCAGTAGCAAGGGTTCTGGATATGCTCGGTCTTGATAAGATCGATGTATACGGGAGTCATACTGGTGCTAACGTGGGGGCTGAATTGGCTATCGCACATCCCGACCGTGTACACAGAATGGTTTTTGACGGTGTTGCTCTATTCGATAGAGATCTAGCACACGATATGCTTGAGAACTATGCACCCAAGATAAGACCCGACGAACATGGCGGTCATCTCATGTGGGTGTGGCATTTTCTGCGCGATATGGGTCAGTTTTTTCCCCACTATAAGAAAGATGCCAAACACCAGATGAACAACTCGATCTGGTCACCGGAACTGATCACACAAATGGCTGTCGAAGTTCTCAAGAATCTAGATACATATTATAAGGGTTATAACGCCGTGTTCCGGCACAACACCCATGAACGTCTGCCCCTCGTCACTGTGCCGACACTATGCATGGCACATAAAGCCGATCCACTGCATGCATATGTGGAAGAGGCTGCTGCGCTCATGGTGGACTCAAGGTATGTTTTGTTGCCAAAAACCGCAGGACTTGCGGACAAGGTTAAAGCGGTTGTTAACTTTCTTGACGAGTAGTATTGGATCAACACTCATGGGAGTCAGCGCCCTTTAACTTAGCCAAGCACCCCATGGGGCACGATCGTGCGGATTTGCCGATATGTCAGTCCGTTTAATGTAGTTTTTCGCCATTTCTTCAGCCCATACTTCAGACTGATAGTCAAAGTTTATCTGGCGATTACCCCTACTTAGCCATGATGCACCGTGTTTACTTGCTTGTGGACCATGCGGAATAAGACCTTCGCGGAATATGTATGTTCCACCCATAACGACACCAGTGGTTCCCATCAAGAAATCTCCCTCGAAAAGGATTAACTCTTCAGATGTGTCGTGAGACTCTAGCTTGAGATCAAACCAGTTAGGGTCGTGTCTTGTAAACGCCGTGAATGCAGTTGTTTCGGGATCCTGGCGAAGAATCTTAACATACAATCCCGACGGTGCCTCGCCGCTTAGACGCCCAGGGACGCTGGGCGGGAGCTGCCATTCCATACTTTGCGTATTGAGATGGTCGACTCGCAGAGATTCTCGGCAACCGGGTGCTGAGGCGCTTGCTGGGAAAAAAGTGGGTAATCCATCAAAAAACATCAGAAATTCGCACCCTTCTTCTGATGATACAGCGCCTTGTATTGCCCCAGCGGGGAGGTAGGAGTAGCACCATTGTGTGAGTTCGGTATCACCTATAATTAGGTTGCCTTTGAGAACTATCAATTCTAGATCGGACTCGTAATAACCGCTAGCTCGACGGATCCATTGAGAGGAAACATTGGCAATATAGCTTATCGCGCCATTATCGTGGTCTTGGCTCAATACGCCCAACTGCAAGCCTGGTGGATGACCAGCGCCTACCCTGGAGACTCGGGGAAGGTTCGGGATGAAAAGGTATTCGATCTGTTCACGGGCCATATGCTGATCTCCCATATTGGAAATTATGAGCTAAGGTATCGTGTTTTTTCGCAATCTTACTCAAAATACGCCCTTGCCCGAGCTTCTGCGTTTTGACGGATGTTCATGTAGAACAAATCCATATCGTGCATGTGCAGGCTCAGCCCTGGGAAAACGGTTAAGACAAAATCGGGATCAGTGGGAATATCAGTGTAAAGCACCCCATCCTTGCACTGGCTGCTGACGGCGCCCAACTTAACCCCGGGTAATGCACCTGGTGTGGCCTTGCCATGCAATGCACCAATATTGAGGCTGGCTGGTGCAACCGTTCCGTTAGTATGCCAGGACATAGGGTTGGTGCATAGCAGTTCCCGATCCTTCTTTCTAGGATATATTAAGGCATTGCGGTGGTTGTTGCGGGCAAGGAAAGCGGATCCGTCACCACCTTTGCCATATGTGTTCCAGCTGATAATACAGCCGGTATCAAATGGGCCAAAACATGGACTTAGACCTTTTAATAGCCCCGCAAAAATACCAATCGGCACACCGATTCCGATAATGTAGCCAGCAACCAATTGGTTGTGCAGCGCAGTTCCCAAGATTGTATCAGACAGCAGGGTTTGTGCATGGAGGCCACCTTGGCTATGACCAGCTATAATGAACGGCCGTCCATCATTATAGTTTTCTATATAGTATAAAAAAGCGCGCTTAACATCCGTATATGCGAATGCATAGGCTTTGATACCGCTTCCGTCTTTTGAAGAAAGTGCTCCCGACGCAGCCTGTCGGTAACGGGGGGCAAAAATGCGACAGCAGCTATTAAACGCACTGGCCTGCCGAGCGATGACGCTGATGTCAGTCCATTTGTTCCACTTTTCTATGTTGAGGGGTTGATTCCAGTTTTCACTGCCTTGGTATGTTGTGGGGTGGATGTAGAAAACGTCAATTTGTGCCAAATTCTGGTTATCACTGGTAGCGGTATTCGCAGGTGTAAGGTCAGCGAAGTCATTTGTATCCGGTAGAGCGGCCCAGGCTGCTTGGTTGTTATACTCAGGTGCTTGCGGGCGCTCTAGATCGTCGAAACTCTGTTCTGGACCACGGGGGATAAAGTTGGTTATGTCAGCGATATCGTCGTTCAGGGCATTGGTCTGAAATTGGGGTAACATCACTAATGCAACTGAGGTGATTGCATGTATAAGCGCGACTTTCACGATTCACATCCCTTGAACTGTTTGTTCCGTTATAAGTTCACTGTGTAGGTGTTAGGGTCAACAGTTAATCATGTCGGAACTTAAGAGGTATACTTAGTGAATAAATTTGTTGTAGATCGCCGCAACGCTCTGAATTCGGCTACAACCTTTGGAGCGGCCTCCATCTTTACTCCCCAAGCTCTTGCCATGGGCCTGCCCAGCGATATTGTGGACTCTGCGGACCTGGACTTAAGTGATCCTAAAGTCCGGTTTCAGGCGAAACTCAAGGTCCGCGGGAGTCTCGCGGAGGAGAATGTCCACCGGGTTTCCACCGGTCACGTGTGGATGTATTTACCTGAGACCCATTCTTATGAACCCTTCTGCAGCTTAGAAAATTATCAAGTATCCGAATGGACTCATTCCAAAGATGGCATGTTTCGGTCCCGGATGTTTGAAGCAGCAATCTATATGAAATTCGGTACTGACGAGGTTATGGAAACTTGGAAAAATCCTTTCACGGGCGAAACTGTTGAAGTCCATCACTATGCAATCGGGCCGATGAAGGCCACCTATAATCCCAATGCTATTGATTCAGATGCAGGTGCAGAGAACGCCGAGCGAGTTATCATTGCCAAGGATATAAATTGGCAGATAGTTGCAGACACTATTTATATGCCTTCCGATTCATCAGTGTTTTACAGGAACCCTCTACAACCAGATAAATGGCCGCGGGCTTCCGCAGGAGAGTTTTTCGGCTGGGACTCTTTTATTATGTTTGCGGCGAAGGTGGCTGATCTATCTGACCCAGGCATCAAACAAGCTATGGCGCAAAGTTGGTATCAGGAAAATATTCGTTGGCAGCCTTGGATGCTAATGGGAGAGCGGCCGGGCCGGCTGGTTGCTCGAGGATTTGGCAAAAAGATGCGTTGGGACACCATACCTGTTGATCGTGTCAAACGCATCGAAAAGTATGTTCCTGAGGTCCTAGATAGGGATAGTTGGTCAGAGTTTAAGAATGAATTTCTTTGGTATATGCGCACTCAGCAACCGAGGCCGCCGTTAGGGAAGGATTGAGCTATGGATCCGCTAGTATCTCGTCGTTCCGCCCTTGCTGGTGGCCTTGGTATGGCAGCTGGGCTCGGTACCTTACCACCATTGGAGATTGGTGGACCCGTTTTGGCTAGAGAGCCCCTCGACCTTGATGACCCTATTGCCAAGATGCGGGCGAAAGTGAAGATGATAGGAACGCTCGAGGATGGGGTTGCCAGCCACAGAGTGTCCAGAGGGTATGTATATGGCTACAATCCTGACGATGACTCCTTCACCCGCTTCTATAGCATGATTAACTATAACGTGACCCAATGGACGCGGGTAAATGACGTCACCCATCGATATAAGATGCACGAATGCGCGTTATATACGCCTTTTGATGAATGGGATGTGTTGACGACGTTCCAAAACCCATTTACAGGCGAGACTGTCGATCCCATGAGCTATGTCATAGGTCCTCTGGAAGTGGAAGTTACACCGGAGGGTTCGGACACAGGCCCGGAAGCGACTATAAAACCGATCCACATGGATTGGCAGGTGATGGATGGTACTGTCTGGATGCCAATCCAATCAGAGTTTTCCTTTGCCAATCCAATTAGTCCAGAGAAATGGCCGAAGGAATCGTCTGGGCCCGAAGTGAAATGGAATTCGTTCATTCTTTTTTCTGCGGCTCTCAATGATATCGAGAATGCAGATTTGATGAAGGTTCGAGCTCTTAACCATTATCAAGAGAATGTGACTTGGGCGCCGTGGTTAGAAATGCAGGGCCGTCCTGGCTTCTCTCTATCAAGGGGTTTTGGCATGAAATTTCTTAACATGGCGGAGATACCATCGGAACCTCTTACTCTGTTGCAGGCTAACGTGCCCGAAATGTTTGACTTGGACAGCTGGCAGGGGACCCGAAACAATTACCGGGACTTCATGAAGGTCCGCAAACCCAAGCCGGTATAGCGTCATCATGAGCGCCACCCGCACCTGCGCCTTGGGCGCCGGATTCCTCTTCCTTTTTCTGATCGCCTATTTTGCATCGGACTGGCGCTATTGGTACCGCTACGCAATGATGACTGAGAGTAATGATGCTCCGGCACGGACTGCTTGGTACAAGTCGTTAGAGAAGATTGAGGGAGCCGAGGTGATCCCCTTGGTGGCTGCTAGTTCTTCTAATCGCACCATTTCAGAAATGGCGCTGGAAAAAGCCAAGAAATACGCTGAGTCCTTTGATAGTTTTACATTTCTGGTGTCTCATAGGGGTGTGTTGCAGCTGGAATTTTACGGGAACGGCTTCGATCCTAATTATGTCTTCGATTCCCAATCCATGCACAAGGGCTTGCTGGGTATAGCGTTCGGTCTTGCTGTTGATAACGGTTTTATCACTGACCTTGATGCGCCCGCAGCCATTTATCTTTCCGAATGGGCAGGTGATGAACGCCGTCATATCACCCTTCGGCATCTTTTAGAGATGCAAAGTGGGCTGGCATCTCCCGAGTTTGAGATGAAGCCTTTCAACCGGGCACTCGGTCTGTTTATCAATACCAATGTTTATGATCTCGTATTCTCTGTTCCAGCGGCCCGCCCACCGGGACTTGAGTTTGAGTTTAACCACATAAATAGTCAGGCGCTTCATTGGGTTCTTACCCGGGCGACCGGCATGCGTTACGCTGAGTTTTTATCTAAATATCTATGGATACCTATAGGTGGTAATTTTGGTGCCGTGCGCTTGGACAGCCCGGGAGGTAATGCACGCACAATGTGCTGTTTACAGACCACAGCGCGCGACTGGATTCGTATCGGGCATCTCATTGTAAATAATGGTCTCGTGGGCCAGACACTGGTCTTGTCTAAAGAGTGGATTGATCAATTGACCGCAGGAACGAACCTAAATCCTCATTTTGGCTTTCACGTTTGGACGGCAAATCGGCTTTCTACGGAGCGGTTGATAAGTAATCGTCCAGAAAGGAGGGTTGTATTATCTGAACGTTATCAGGCTGATGACGTTATTTTTGTTGAGGGTAGGGGTGGTCAGAGACTCTACATGTTGCCTTCGAAAGACTTGGTTATTTATCGCCAGGGTATGATCAATTACAGTTGGGATGATCCCAAAATAGTCAACATCATTATTGCCGGAATCCACGGCGGTACTGAATAATGGAAATTCAAAATGCATAGGGGGCAAATATGAAACTTTTCTATTCACCCATACATGTTTTCATTCATAAGGTGCGTGTAGTAGCCCATGAATCTGGCGTCGAGGACCGGTTAGAATATGTTCCCGTCTATCCTTATCGCGACGGCTACGATATCACCCCAATCAATCCATTTAACAAGGTACCGACCCTTACTCTAGACGATGGCACCTCACTTTTTGCCAGTCAAACTATCGTGGAATACCTGGATTCCCTATCAACTGACGGACATTCTCTCTATCCGGAAGCCGGCAGTGCTCGTTGGGATGCGCTTCGCCGCCTTGCACAGGGTGACAATACGTTCGAGCTTACTGTTATGACCACACAAGACGACAACTATGGTGATGGCCCGCGTAAAGAATTTATCGACTGGGTATGGCCAAAAATTCCTCGCGCTCTGGATGGTATGGAATCTGATGCGACTGTCGACCGACCCTTTGATATCGGCGATGCATCGGTACTGCATGCGCTTAGTTATATTGACCTATGTGTTCCTGATCATGTTCCCGATTTCATCCCTAGAGACTTCAATTGGCGCTCAGGTCATCCTAAGTTGGAGAGCTGGTTTGAAGAAGCTGTCAAGCGACCGTCGGTTCAATCCCATTTTAATAAGGACTACGAGGGCGATCAAAGTCCTGAGTATTGTCAAGCCCAAGTTCTGGATGTTCTTAAGCTGCGGGATGGTTTCTAAGAATTCCGGATTGTTTGGACCAATTCTTTATGTAAATCGGAGCCGGGCCAAAAAGTAAAAGATAAACTAAATCTACGTTTTATTTCAGTTGCCTAAGATATCCCGTGCCTAGGTCTTGGCAAGAGGCCAGCCGATAAGTATCGTCTGCAAAACCGACGCCGCTGTCCATAACGGGATTTAGGGGGAAATTGGACATGTACATCGACATTCAAAATGTTCTCGCCTTTTGCCATGTCTTGCTGTTTGGCTATTGGCTAGGTGCTGACCTTGGGGTGTATTATTGTGATTCACAGCTCGTTCGCGAGGATCTTGATTTAGATGAACGCCTGCGCGTGCGTGTTATTCGCCTTAAGTTGGACATGGTGCCGCGCACATGCTTAATCTTAATTCTAGCATTTGGGGCAACTCTAGCCCTTCAGTATTCTTCACCGATTACCGGCTGGTGGCTGGCCTTTGTGTGGTTTCTAAGTTTGGTATGGCTCTGCGTGATATGGCAGATTCATTTTAAAGCTGGCACTTCGGTAGGAGAGCGATTGGCAAGAATGGATATTTGGTGGCGCTACATCGTCACGGCGGTCCTTATTTTGTTTGGCCTCTACTGTCTAGTCAATGGCAAACCCCTTTCAGATAATTGGCTTTCCTTCAAGCTCGTACTCTTTGGTTGCATCATTCTTAATGGCGTCTGGATTCGAAAAATTGCTGCTCGCTGGCAGCCTATATTCGACATGGTTCGTGTTGGTGGAGACCAGCGAGTGCAGGGTGAAGCCCTTATGAAGGTAAACAGAGCTAGTGCTGGAAAAGCCAACATGACCATATGGACTTTAGTTATAATCATGGCTTTCATTGGTGAGACCAAATTGTTTTAGGGCATCAGTATAATGGGGTCGTTGAAAAAAACTGGTGTGTTGCTTTTGGTCGTCTTGGCGATCGCAGTGAACGTAGTTTACTGGCAAGACCCATGGTTTTACCGCCGTTTTGTTGGAATGTTTCTAGATAGTACTGCGGATGGTGCCTTACGCCCTTACGACGTGGTTCGCGGGGACAAAAGCTATATGATTCCCGAAGCTACGGCGGTTGAGCGCACAGTTGTCCGAGGTGCGCTGGATGCGGCCGTCGGCTACGCAAAAGAGTTCAACTCATTTGCGGTGTTGGTAATCCATGGCGGAAAACTTCAGCTCGAATGGTATGCCGATGGCTGGTCTCGTGAAAGGCTGACTGAGTCCCAGTCTATGCATAAAACTCTAATGGGTTTGTTTGTCGGTGTTGCTATGGAAGATGGCCTAATCGAGTCTGTCGATGACCCGGTCGGTAAATACATTGAAGAATGGCACGGTGATCCGCGCGGAGATATTACCCTCAAGCAATTGATGGAAATGAGTTCGGGTCTAAGTCAGACAGGCTTTGGCCTTAATCCCTTTGGGAACGAACTAAAGTGGCTGTTCTCTTCAGATTCTGTGAGGTGGTTACTCGAAACTCCTCTGGCTGATTGGGCTCCCGGAGAAAAATACGAATACAACAATCTTAATTCTGAACTACTTGGTCTCGTGATCGAACGGATCACTGGAAAACGCTACGCTGAATACCTTGAAAAAAAACTTTGGCGTCCGATGGGTGGTGATAAAGCCCATGTCTGGCTAGATCATGAAGCTGGAACAGCACATACCTCTTGTTGTCTAGCCACTCCAGCAATGGATTGGGCGCGGTTCGGTATGATGTTACTCCACAAAGGTAAAGTGAACGGAAATCGCATTGTTTCAGAAGCATGGATTAATGAAATGGTACGACCATCCGCTGCCGCACCGCATTACGGTTACCAAATATGGTTAGGTTATGATGATCCACCCTTTCCAGCCGGTTCCGGCAGTACCCAACCCATTGCTAGCGAACCCTATCTAGCCAGAGATACTTTCCTAACTTGGGGGCGCGGCCAGCAGCACGTTTGGGTTATACCCTCGCACGATCTGTTGGTTTTGCGGCTCGGTCCGGCTCTTGGGCGAAATCCAATTAGGCCAGGTTTTGATGTGCCGAGGATTCCCAACCTTATCATACGGGGTATTAAGGCAAAAGCGCTACAGGCATCGGACTCAAAAAGATGTTGCTTAGACAAGACCGGGCAATGGCTATACGGTGAAGACGAATCTCAATTGGTTGCGTCCGAGCAAGCCCAGCACTTTCATTAAGGAAACTCGCGTTCATGGATACACTCCGGTTGGGAAAGACGGACCTGCGTGTATCTAAGGTTTGTCTTGGTTGTATGAGCTTTGGCTCCAACAGTTGGAGACCGTGGGTCCTGGAAGATAATGATTCCCGCCCCCTGCTCAAGCTTGCTTTGGACAATGGCATCAATTTCTTCGACACCGCTAATGTCTATTCTGGCGGCGGCAGTGAGGAGGTTTTGGGAGCATTTATAAAAGATCAGGCACAGCGTCACGACGTGATTGTTTCTACTAAAGTGTTTTATCCGTCGCCGGAGTCACCAGATCGTCTTGGCCTGACCCGGGAGAACGTGCTTGAGTCCATAGACGGATCACTAAAACGGCTGCAGATGGACTACATCGATATATACCAAGTCCATCGCTGGGACGCTCTTGTGTCCATAGACGAGACCATGGATGCTCTTAATCAGGTTGTGAAGTCCGGCAAAGCCCGCCATGTGGGTGCCTCCAATATGCGCTGTTGGCATCTGGCGAGTGCACAACTCGCTGCGAAGGATCAAGGCTGGTCGGGTTTTTCAACCATGCAGAATCATTACAACCTTCTCCATCGAGAAGATGAGCGCGACCTTATACCCTTCTGTCATGACCACGGCATCGGTCTCATGCCTTGGAGTCCACTTGCTCGCGGTCGTATTGCTCGTGCTGGCAAGGATCACGCTGTTACTGCGCGTGCCGGAGACGACGCTCAGGTAGCCGAAATGCTGTACGGTTCGGCAGATGATCCAATTCTTGATGATGTTGCTACTACGGCGGTGGACAAAAGTGTTTCTGCAGCGCAGGTAGGACTTGCTTGGTTGATGCACAAAGGCGCCGTTCCCGTTGTTGGTGCTACAAAATCTAGTCATATCGAAGACGCAATTTCTGCCTCTCATCTAACATTGAATGAAAATGAAATCGAGCGGCTTGAATCGTCATACAGCGTTCGTCCTATTTCAGAACTTCCATGGGCGCCTGGCCAGAAAGAAGATCCGAGACTGAGTGATTAGAGTGACCGCGCATCGTTCACCCAGCGCTCCCCACGGCTACGCACTAAACATGATTTTTGATGGATGGCATCGAAACTGCTCGAGATAAGATAGGATCAATAAAGTCGAGTAATATAACTCGTGTCTAAGGGGGTGTTTATGACGAAAGAAAATACAATTCAGCCATTTCAGAAAGGGGATGTTTTTGTGGGTTGCACGCTTCTAAATGACCCCGATGATGATCACGCTGGAGATGGGCGCATTATTCAGTACGATAACCAGCTAAATGAAAAGGGCGTTCTATGGGTCGAAGGCACTACACATCTGGTCAATGGGCTAAAGTTTGGACCTGATGGCACTCTGTGGGCTTTCGATCAACACAATCACACAATCATCGAAATTGACCCGACCGGGTCTCAAAAGCCCATCCGTAGGTTTGCCAACCGCGCTTTTAGCCATGTGAATTTTGGCGCCGCCGGTTTGTTTTTTGGCGAGCATCTTCGTGGCGAAGTCGCGCCTGAGAACATGGGCACCGACTTACCAAAGATACCAGGTACCGCCAAATTTGGAGATGGTCATATCTTTCGTTTTGATGAAGGCGGTGAACTCACCAATGAATACAAGACTGCCACTCATGGAGGGATGGCTGGTTTTCTTGCCGTCACCAACTCAGTGCTAACCCCTGATGAAAGGCGGATTATATATCTTAGTGAGACTGGTAATCGAGTTTTTCAATACGATATAGTCGAAGATAGACAGCTTCCTGACTTAGCTGTCTTTCCAGAAGGTCGGGAAGGCTTCGTTTTTTACTTGGCATATACACCGGATGGCCGCCTTTTGCTTTCTCGTGGTCGAAGCATTGCGGTGATGGATGACCAAACCGGTGAAATAAGTAATGAAGTTCCACTTGAGGGATTTGGTTGGGCAGCAATGTGTGCCGCCAATGACAATATTCATGTTTTTGTGGCCAATTTTTTTAATGGCGAATTAGCAAAGCTAAATCTAGAAACTGGTGTCCCAGTTGCTAACACAAAGACTAATTCAGAACGGGCCTTGGCCGGTGTTGCCGAGTATGGTGGATGAGCAAGTGAATCCTTAATGATGACAAGCATTGGTCGAGTGAGATAAGAGGAGATGAGCATGCCTATGGAAGCGGCTTCAACGGAAAAAATCAAGTTTGACGCTTCTGATTTAGTGCCCTTTGTTGACGGTGACTTCCTGCTCGGTGCTACAGATCTTAATAACCCCGAAGACGATCATGCTGGTGATGGACGCATCTTTCAGTTCGATAAGAACTTTAATTTCAAAGGTATGACCTTTACCGAAGGTTCGACACACTTGGTAAAGGGCCTTTTATTTAGTCCCGAGAACGTACTTTGGGCGTTCGATACCACCCAGCATCTAGTCATGCAGTTTGGTGCGGATGGCCAGCGTTTGCCCAATAGAAAATTGCCCTTCCGACCATGGTCATCCGCTTGCTTTGATTCCGAGGGTCACGCGTATCTCTATGAGCACATTACCGGAACCATGGCGGACGTGCCGGAGAAGTATCGCAGCATGCAACGCACTATGCCGGCATCGGACCGAATCGGTGACGGTAACGTTTATAAGTTTAATTCTGCAGGAGAACTTTTGGACACTTATCAAACCGAAACTTCGACAAGTTTTGCTGGCTATCTGGGGGTTACCAGTTGTTCCCTGCATCCTTCCGAAGAGTATATAACTTATACCACGGAGACGTCTAAGCGCATCATGCGCTACGACATCATACATCACAAACAAATGCCTGACCTGGTCTGCTTGCCAGAGAGTCAGCGGGAGTACATTTTCTGTCTAAACTATGCCTTGGATGGTTCGTTGTTAGTGACTCGGGGAGCGAAGTTTGAGGTGATCAATGAAGATGGAAAAGTTGCCCGAACTTATCCTTTGGAAGGGCCGGGTTGGGCGACCATTAAGGAGTCCTGTGATCAAAAGTATATTTTAATTTCTAACTTCTTCAACGGTACCCTGCTAAAAATTGAGAAGGAATCCGGTGAGACAGTCGGAGCCTGCAATATCCAAGTTGAAAGATCTTTGGCTGGCTTTGCAGAATTTTCTATGTAACGGCGCAATTGACTTGCCCGGGCAATAACTACTGTGGATATTTATGTTGATGCTGATGCCTGCCCCGTAAAGGGCGAGGTAATAAAAGTTGCCGAGCGCCACAAAATGCAGGTTTTCATGGTTGGCAACACCTGGTTGCGTAGTGCTAACAGCGTAGTGGTAAGGCGTGTTGTGGTTGCCGCTGAACCGGACGCAGCTGATGAATGGATCATCCGCCATATCACCGAAGGTGACATTTGCATAACTGGTGATATTCCCCTTGCTTCCTGCTGCGTAGAAAAAGGTGCGCGGGTTATAAATCACGTTGGCAAACGTTTTACAGAAGACAACATTGGTATGGCAATAGCTATGCGCGAACTCAAGACTCACCTCCGCGATACAGAAGTAATCAGTGAATATAACCCTCCCTTTAACAAACAAGACCGCTCACGCTTTTTGTCAGCTTTGCAAGATTTAATGAGGACGACAAAGTAAGTTGTTTTCTTGTGAAGGATTTATGAACGTTTCGTTTCTCTGATTGGAGCAAGGCAAGAAGCGCTCGCTCCTTGAGCGCTTTTCTCGAGTTTTGGTGGTCTGAGAATACAGAAGCGTGTATGACTTTGCTTCGGGCTATCAGCACATAAAAGTCGGGAGGCGGCTATGGCGGTATTAAATAATAAGGTGTGCTTGCTCCTTGCAGAGGACAACACTTTGTCTCGAGCCGTGGTAAAGACCCTCACCAATGCTGGCGCGGACGTCACGTCCTTGGCGATTTTGGAAGTTACTGAAAAAGCTTGGCAAGTTGGTTTGCTAGATTCCTCGGCGCGTCCTCCCAAAATCGACGTAATAATCAATGACTGTATTCCTCGCAGTGGAGGCGCCGTAGGTACGGCCACTCTCAAAGATTATCGCAGTGTGATTGAAGCCAGTTACGTCCGTACTTACCTTGCCCTCAAGTATGGCATACAGGCGCTGCGGGCCTCCGGTGGTGGCGCCTTCATTAACGTGACATCTGCCGATGGTGTGTACGGAGCAGCGAATGCGGCGCCACGGTGTTCTGCAGCTAACGGTATTATGCAGTTGACACGAGCGACGGCCATCGAATGCGCCGCAACGGAGGACAACGTTCGGGTCAACGCACTTTTGGTGGGAGACATTATCCAAAGCGATCAACTCAAGTATGCTCCTGGCCACGTTTCTCCTAATGACGTGGCTGAAGCGGTGGCTCATTTAGCTGCTGACGCGGCCGTGTACATTACGGGTCTCCTTATGCACGTCGACAACGGTGGAGGACTAGCGTTATGAACGCGACCCTTGAACAGGCCTCTAGCGCGGCTTCCCTGGTTGGTAAGATCGCTTTAATCACTGGTGCTACATCTACATACGGAATTGGACGCGTTTCTGCGCGGGCTATGGCTATGGCCGGTGCGTTTGTCTATGTGACCAGCCGCGACCCACAGAGGGGTGCCGCAGTTGTCGCAGAAATTGAGGCGGACGGCGGAAAGTCAGCCTTTCTAAGATTGGACGTTACTATTGAGGAGGAATGGGCGGCAGCCACGGACCAAGTGCGGAAGCAATTCGGCCGGCTCGATATACTTGTTAATAACGCCGGGAATCTTGTTAACGGGCCCATAGAAGATATGCCGCTCGAAGACGTGAGATACATGGTTCGCCTTAATATGGAGGGTCCCTTTCTCGGTATGACTTATGCCTGGCCACTAATGAAAGACTCTGGCGGTGTTATTATGGATATTAACTCAACAGGAGGCCAAGGGGGATCCTTTGGGTCTAGCGCCTATGGCGGATCGAAGGGTGGCATGCTGGGTACGACAAAAGCGGCAGCTATCGATGGTCGTCAATATGGAATTAGGGCGATTTCAATCCATCCTGGAGGGACCTGGACGCCAGGAATGGAACGAGTCACAGGCTTGACGGAAGAACAATATAAGAGAGGCATCCGGGAAAAGAGATCAATTCCCCTGCTCCGACCAGCAGAGTCTGCTGATGTTGCTGCTGCAGTAGTTTACTTTGCCTCGGATGAAGCCCGCAATGTCAATGGTATTGAATACAATATCGACGGTGGATCAAGCGCAGGATAGCTATAATGTCAGACCAATTCACAATTGCTCCGACGATCTCGCGTTTCTGGCATGTGGTCGTTTGAGCGCTAGGACGAGTAGCGCGGTTCCTATCACTGTAAATGTGACTCCGACCATTGATAGAGAGTAGCGTAAGGCGAGATCATTGCCAAAAACGTAGTCGGTGACTAAGGCAATGGCGAAGGGTCCTATGCCGACCCCAACTAGATTTACCATAAAGTAAAGTAGTGCCGTTGCTTGTGCTCTCAGCCGATTAGGAGTTGCTTCTTGTAGCGCTGAAATTGTTGGGGCCACCGTCATGGCGCCAAAAAAGAAGGTGAAAAAGAGAAAAGCAAGAGAACTAGCCACCGTTGACATAATTGGTGCGAACGCAGCTGGAATCAGCATCGCAAATCCGCAACCAACCAAAAGTTTTAGTTGGGCACGTGGCGTTTTCCTGCGCTTAAGCCAATCGGCCAATGCCCCGCCGGACAGTGCACCCATTATTCCACCCACGAATATTACCAATCCCAAACGCATGCCCGCTTCCGGGGCCGTTAGGTCAAAGCTGCGGATGTAAAAGGTGGGAGTCCAGGTAGCAATACCGTTTGCGGCTGCAACAAAACAGGTGTAGCCGCCAAAAAGAGTACCGTACGTAGGCCACTTCTTAGTGAGATGGCTGAGGGACTCTCGGAGCGTTAGACCGGGATAACTAGTTGTGGCTTCCGCTCCAAGTTCGTGACGGACAGGTTCCAGGATCGTCAGTACTAAAACGGCTAAAGGCAATCCTGCAATCCCCAGGATCAAAAATACTATCTGCCATGGCTTTAGCATCCCAACTAGGGGCCAAGAGATATGACTAATTCCCTCAGCAAATTGAACTGTGACTGCGCCCGCTAGCAACCCTAGGCCCATACCAGCTGAAATCCCCGCGGCGAACACACCTAGAGGCAGAGACCGCCGTTCCGGTGGAAATGAGTCCCCAATCAGGGAATTGGCAGCGGGTACTAGAGTTGCCTCACCTATCCCCACTCCTACGCGCGCGATAAATAACTGTCCAAAAGTTTTGGCGAGGCCACATAGAGCTGTCATTATACTCCAGGCAGCTATACCGATGCTTATGAGTCTGCGCCTGCTTTGTTTGTCTGCCAACCGCGCTATTGGTAGTGCCATTATGCTGTAGAAGAGGGCAAAAGCAAATCCGTGGAGAAGACTAATTCCTGTGTCAGTCAATCCAAAATCAGATCGCAATGGCTCGACTAACAACGTTAGGATTTGCCGATCGATGAGAGCGACCGCGTTAGCTAGCGTCAATAGTAGTACGGTATACCAAGCAGCTACAGCGGAGGGCCAGGTTTCGGGGCTGGGGTTAGGTGACATAATATTTCTTAGAGTGGTTTTTCTTTGTATGGTCCAGAAGCTATGACTAAACTCTTGTGTTAAGGTGTAGTTTAGCCGAGGAGGGCCGCGTTGGGATATATCGATTGTGACACGCACGTCATCGAAAGCAGTATGGCCTGGGCGCACCTTTCCCCTGAGGAGGAAAAGTTTCGCCCTAAAGAAAAGCAGACAGATGGCACTCAAACCGAATGGCGCAATCTCAAGAACTTTTGGGAGCTCCACACAGGCCAGCTAATTATCCGGGGTCTAAGCCTCGACGATGTTCCAGGTCAGCCATCAGCCAGCGTGCGGCGGTTGGAGGATGTGCCCGGTAGGGTTAAGTGGATGGATGATCTTGGCGTTGATGCGCAGGTTGTGATTTCTAGTTTTTTTCTTGCCGCAATCTTTACCGATGTTGATGCACAAGTTGCTTTAACTCGAAGTTATAATCGCTGGTTGGCAGATTGTTGGCGGCAATCCGATGGCCGCTTACGTTGGTCTTTAATTCCTCCGCTCTTGGACATGGATGCAGCTCTGGAGGAGCTCAGGTTTGGCGCGGCTAATGGAGCCGTTTCGGTGTTAATGCGGCCACTGGAATGTAAGAGACTTCTTACTGATTCTTATTTTTTTCCTCTCTATGCAGAAGCCCAAGAGCAAGGTCTTGCAATCGGTGTTCATATTGGCAATGCGCATAACCCTGTGTACAGCATTCCTGAAGCGGTTATGTATTCCGTTGTGCCCATGACAGCTGCGTTTGTGAATATATTCTCCTCTGACTTCGCTGAGAGATTTCCGGATTTGCGTTTTGGTTTTCTGGAAGCAGGTTCCGAATGGCTGCCTTATGCCCTGCGTGAAATATCGCGTGGGGCGGACGTCGCATGGCGCCGCAACCTTAAGCTAAAGGACACACCCCTATCCGGGACGAACCTTTTTATCGACTGCACTTTTGACGAAGACTTAAACTATGTGATGAATTTTTCTGGAGGGGATAACCTGGTCCTTGGCTCCGATTTTGGTCATTCGGATTTTGGCACTGATGTGGGTGCCCACGAACTAATATCAAAGCGCTCAGATTTGGACGCATCAGTTGTTAATAAGATCACTGAAATGAACGGTCGGCGGCTATATGGGCTATAGAACCGGAGCCGTTGGAGTAGCAAGCAGTCGGGTAATAATATCAGGTTAAGTCGCGGACAATACGAGCTACCAGGTTTTGGCGGCTTTCTGCGCGTATTTGATTTTCCGCAGGTGTGGGGGCGTAGGCCTCCACGTCATCTCGGGAATAGCCGCCATGCTGGGCGGCGAGACTTTCATGGGTTGAGAGGCGGTCGCGAAGTACGGAGATCTCCATTGTAAGACGAAGGATTGCTGCCACCAACCTGTCCATATCCACCCGGTCAATGAAATGGTGGCGCTCACGATTGGGATCTGACATCAAGGCGTCAACAATGGCATCGGCATCAATAAGGCTGTCTTTTTTCTCTTTCATGTTAACCTGGCAGTTCAGGCTGGAACAGAAGCGCCGAAGAAGTAATAAGTTCCTCGGCCCAAAGGCTCGTACTTGGCATATGTGTTTTCATAAGCAAAGCCGGCCTTTTCCATGTCCTTACGCACATCTCGGTCAGCAAAGCCAGTCCAATAGGGCTCTCCATTGTGTTCCACTTGCCAGGCGTTGGTCACCTGTTTGACTATGGGAAGCACGGCTTGTTGCCAGGGCACATCTGCGTTGACAAGATGTCCGCCAGGCGACAACAGGCGATGACACTCCGTCATTATTGAGTCTTGCACATCAAACCAAGTCTCATGAAACATAATGTGTGAGATAATTAGATCGAAGTAACCGTCTGGAAACGATGTTTCGGCGGCATTCATTTGATGGAAATGCACTTCTACGCCTCTATCCTCTGACCACACATGCCCAAAACGTACGAAAGGACCTGATAAATCTATACCGTGAACCTCAGCATCAGGCCATCGCTCCTTATATCCCACCGTCTCAGTCCCGATAGCGCAGCCCATATCTAGAATGCGTGAAGGCCTGAGGTCTGGGAAGTAATCATCGACAAATTTAGTGATACGATGTGCCATACCCGGATCACCAGGGTTAGAGCCGGTTCCGATTCCCTTGGCGTTTCGGTACAGTTCAATCGTTCCCATGTAAAGCATAGCAGTTGTCAGGTCGTCACCGTTATTCTCGAAAAAGTAGCCGCCAGGCTGGCGGTGGATTTCTACATCAGCAATAGGCTGGGGTACATCGAGTTTTGGATTTAGTTCTAATGTGCCGAGACGCCGATCAGATTTTAGAATTTCCTGGGCACGAGCTTCGTAAGCGGGGCGCACTCGGTCGACAGTATCACCTACCGTTTCCCACATAAGGTCCTGGGATGTGTACACCATGGACCCCCAAGTTTGGTACAGTGGTTCTGCCTGAAAATCAGGGACTACTTCATCTCTGTGACGGGGTGAATCGCCATTCTTAGCCTTGAACCGCGGCTGTATATCTTCGTCGTATAGCTTTGCTAATCTATCCTCTAAAGGTCCATTAACATGTCCTTTGAGAGCACCGACAAAGGCTTGCCGTGAGTTTTCGTCATGGCTCGGAGCATAAGTCTGACTAAGCGTGGTGTTTATCGACATCTCTTGTTCTCCTACGGCACTACTCTTGTCCGACGAACGTATTTCTAATTCTTGAGGAACAATATCCCTCTCGATATGCATACGCCCAGTGTGAAATTGACTATGGCCGCTGATCAAACGCGCGTTCTATTGCATCAAATCAGGGGTTTCGGTGAGAAAACGGGCGGATGCGGACGCTATCGCTGCTATCAAATACAGGCTACTCTGATCGCCGGGAAACTTAGTTTGCTCTCCTCATGGCCTCGGAATTGCTAGATTTTCGGTGGTTTAAACGTAGCCAAATGGCCCAGGCTAGAACGATGGTATTCAAGACTGCCATCATAAGAAATGGTGCTGTCCAGCCCACGGAATCGAACAACATGCCTCCGACGAAGACCGTGATCATAATACCTATTGCGCCAGAAAGGTTGAAGACACCGACTACGGCGCCGCGGTACTCAGGTGGAGCCTCTTGACCCATTAAAGAACCCGCCGAGATAACTGTTGATACCTCACCAATGCCCAGGATGATGCAGGCTGGGATAATCCAACTTGAGAAAGGATCAGCGACCTGACTCATTAGGTAATATCCTACCGAAGCTAATGCAAAGGCGATGGCAACTCCAGTGATGCGGTTAAAGCGGTCGCAAATCATACCCATAAAGTAAGACCACAGCAGAGCTGATCCTTGAATCAATATACCGAACAGTATTCCTGCTCTCGCAAAACTCTCACCTGTGCTTATGCCTGCGTCGGCGCCGGCTCGCACGATCCATAGCGAGAAGAAAGTACCTATTATAACCAAATCTCCACGAGCGACAAAACCGGTAGCGTAGCACAATGCGATGGAGGGATTTCTTGCTGCTTCTGAGATACCGCGTCCAAAATTCTTAAAGACATTTGGCTTCTCTTTAACTTCTGATGGTCGACCACGCTTCAAGCCTAAGCGGACAACTATGGCACCGAGAACGCATAACCCTGTTACGATCCAAAAGGTGTAGCGACCGGAAATAACGGCTGAAAATCCCATTTCCTCAAATCTGGCTGGCAGTTTAGCCAGTAAGAAGGACATGGTAATTATGCCTATCCCGTTACATATGCTGGTTACACCGATCCATTTACCGCGGGAGAACTCTTGCACACAGTCAACGATGCATGCGCTTAGCATCACTGGTATCATCGCTGCACCCACGGAATAGATTATCCGGAAAGCTATTAGCTGTAATTCCGAGGTTGCGAGTGGGTAAATAAAATAACCGATTGCTAAAATGAGAAATCCTGCCATCCATAATATGCGCCGTCCTGTGCGATCCGATAACGCACCTATAAGTCCCATTAGCATGATGACGATAACTTCTTGCAGGGAAGCCAGAAACCCGGTCAACGCGCCTTGCCGATCCTCGGGAACCTTTACAATTTCAACAATTACATAAGGTTGTATGAAATTCATGAAAGTTAGAAGCATTAGGGAAATGTAGGCACCAAGCATAACAGTGCCCACGTTTACGCCAGAGTAGCCCTGCAAAAACCACAATGGTCCAATTCTTAGTCCATTCGTGTCTGGCTGGAAACCGAAGCTCTTGGCCACAAGAATGCCTTTTCTAACGCTCAGCGGCTCTAGTTTATGCAGGACGGCTGCGGAAAGGCCAGTAAACCTGGCATGGATAGTGTAGCTGTTTGACGAGTGTTCGGTTGGTGGTCAGGCCCGGGTCAAAGCAGATTATTGGGCAGCAATGAAGGCAGCTATTGAGTCGGTTTATATTCCTAAGCGCATTTCTTTCAAAGGCCGTGAGAATGAAGTTTCGAAATTCGCAGCGTTTAGCGCCTACTGGGGCTTGTTGACCCTGCGCGTAAAGGCCGCCAACTCTTTGTTATAGCGCTCGGGATGACTAAAAAACGGAAGATGGCCAGTATTGGCATAATAAGCTATATCCCCATCGGGCAGAAGTCCCACAAGTTTTTCAGCATCTTGCTGAGAGATAACCAAGTCAGAATCTCCCCTTGTCAGCAGCACTGGTGCGGTCAATTTGCTCACAAAGTCGGTATTGTTGAGGTCTCGACCCATCATGGCACGCCGCACATAGGAGGGCATCATGATGCCAAATGCAAATTGTTCCTCTTTATCTGCGGCTTTCATATTAGGTGTGTAAAACCCCTGGGCGGTGAGACGTGCCGCGGTGATGTTGTCGACGGGGTCCAGGGAGCGGGACATACGAGAGTTATCCAGAACTTTCTTGATGGCGTCTGTCATTTGTCTGCCGCTTCCAAAAATCGGCCGAGGCATCAGCCCACCGTGGGAGCCCACTAGATTTATGCCTGCAACCGAATCGACCCCATAATGGCGCAGGTAATCGATGGCAACAAAACCGCCGAATGACCAGCCCACTAATACCGGCCTTTTTATGTTGGTTGCTTCGACAACTTTTGCCACGTCCCCACCCCAGATCTCGGAGCCCACCAGATCTTCCCTACGCCAGGGCTTGCCGGATGTGGCATGGCCGCGCATATCAAAGGCGACTACATGAAACTCTTCTGCTAAGTCAGAGTGTAATTGGTTCTTGAATGCTAGAGCGCCTTGCCCAAAACCATGGATCAGCAAGATTCCAAAACCATCACGATTGCCAGTTTGAACTACGTTGAGTGGTATTCCGCCCACTCCCTCCACAGTTGAGAATTCTAACTCTGCCGCCACGAGTGGATTAGCCATTATGCAGCTGCTAATCAGAAAACCCGAAATTATCTGCATAAAACGCATCTCAAGCCTCGATTAAGTGGTGTTGCAACTAATCCAATTACACCATCAGTCGTCTGGTAGAGTGAATGCAATGATGGAGTCGTCTAATTTTGTGCCAACCCTGGCATGACCACCGGCAGCTATGACCAGGTATTGCTTGCCATTAGCCATGTAAGTCATCGGCACAGCAACACCAGGAGCTGGCAAGTGGGATTCCCATAATTTCTGGCCAGTCTCTATATCAAGGGCGCGGATTTTCTCATCCAGCGTGGCCGCGATAAAAATCAGGCCGCTCGCAGTGACTATGGGGCCACCCACGTTGGGCGATCCCCATCCAAAGAATTCAGGTACAGTGATGCCAAATCGCTTAACTTGGCCAAGCGGAATCTGCCATTTTATTTTGCCACTATTCATATCTATTGCAGCTAGCGTTCCCCAGGGTGTAGGGGTACAGGGGATGCCTAGCGGTGACATAAACAATTCCCCGATAGCCGCATACGGCGCTCCCTTGAGTGGACGTGTTAAATAATCGATCGCGGTGATTTCGTCGTCAGATCTGTTGCCTTTTAGTTCAAGACGGAGGCGGGTTGCAAGGTTCTCGGCTTTTATGATGAGGAGGTTGGTGTCCGGATGGTAAGCAGCTCCACCCCAGTTACCACCGCCGAGGGCAGAAGGAAATAATAGTGATTCTTTTAGGCCCGGGGGTGTGTACATACCTTCATAGTGGAGCTCGTCGAAGCGGGCTTGGCACCATCCTTTGTCCAGAAAGGTAAGACCAAAAAGCTTATCTCGTTCGATAATCTGCCCGGAGAAGGCGTCCGGCAGCGTGGGTATGGGCTGGGTGGGTGAGGCAACATCGTCGGGCAGGTCTGTTTCCGGTACAGGTTGTTCTTCGATAGGCCAAACTGGAGCTCCTGTCTCCCGGTCTAGAACGAAAAGCCATCCCATCTTGGTCTGCTGGATAGCTACATCTATCGGTTTACCGTCTTTAATGATGGTAACTAGCAACGGGTGACCTACGAGGTCATAATCGTATAAATCGTGGTGTACGGTCTGAAACGACCACTCAACCTCCCCCGTTTCGCCATTGAGAGCTACCGTGGCGTCAGAGTGGGGTATGGGGAACTGTCTACCTCCGCCGTAATAATCTGTAGAGGGACTGGTGGTTGGTGCAAACACTAAATTGCGATCATGGTCCACACTCATGGTTGACCAGACGTTTGCGGCACCCGACTCATTGCGACGATCCTCGGGGATAGGATTAAATTCCCATTTTAACTCGCCGGTTCGAACGTCCCAGGCCCGGATAATGCCATCCTTGGCGTTCTGGATGCCGTCGTTTGCACCGCTTCCATTAACGACTAGATCATTTGCTATTACCGGTGGTGATCCCATACCTGTGCCGCCGTCGCCGTAACCTTCATAGTCGTTATGCGTTACGTAGCCCGGGTGTCCCTTTTCTTCGCCGAAGTCCATACAAACTCGACCCGTGTCCGCATCTATTGCCCATAGATTGCCACCCGGATCATTCTTGAACACGCGTTTTTGGCAAGGTTTGTTAGGTTCTGGTTCTGCAGCCTCCCAATAGCTTACACCCCGGCAAGTGCGTATCAGTCGAGCACCTTCGATCAGGAGTACGCCAGTCTCCTGGTCAGGTGCATGAGGGTCGAACGTCCACTTTTCCTCTCCGGTCTTTGGATCTAACGCAAACACTCTGTTGAATGGAGTGCAATAATAAACGGTTCCATTGGCATGGATCGGGGTAACTTGATAAGAGGTGCCAAACGGATTCTGTTTTATGTCTCCCGATTTATGGATCCATGCTCTCTCCAGTTTAGCTACATTGCTTTTCTTGATTTGCACCAGAGGAGAGTATTGGCTACCGCCGGGATCCCGACCAAAGTTAGGCCAGTCATTTTGAGCCTTAACCGGGAACACCCAGCCCGCGGTATTGGTTAAACAAACCAAAACGATTGCAATTGCCTTCATGGTCATTTTTCCCCTCTAGAATAGCTGCGACTTGACAGTGTCAAACGATGCAGGATTTACAAGATGCTAGATTTATGAAGACTACAAAAGTCTAGCTATACAAGGAGAACTTGTTCCACGACTAATACTTTTGCGTAACATTGCCACTCCATTCCGGCTCAAACAGTGGGCGTAACCTTGTAACCGCTTCAGGTGCGCGAGCGGCCATGCGCTGCCAAACAGCATCGGCGGCAAGTTTCTGATAATTCTCAGCGACGCCGGGAGGGAGATTCACGAAAGTCATCCCGTCTTCAGCTAGCGCTATCATTTCGTCCGCAGCGGCAGAAAAGAACCGGTCTCGTGACTCCTTTTCATATGTTTTTGATTCAGAAATCAAGAATGATTGGACTTCGGGTGGTAGTGTGAGCCAGCGTTTAAGGTTGACTTGTAAAGTCATCACGGCATTGAGCACACCTGGATCGATGCGAAAGTGGACGAACCTTTGAAAGCCCTCATTGGACATGGCTACTCCAGTCCATGCCATGGCGTCAACGGTACCACGCTCAAGCGCTGTGTAGATCTCTGATGAAGTGATATCTATAGGAGTTGCACCTAGTGCATTAAGGAACGGTCTGTAGGTCGGAGACGTACGTACGCGTAAACCCGCAAGGTCTGGAAGCCCGTCAGAACGGAAAACTGGGTGAGTCCTTAGATACACATGCAAACGGTATCCTGTCTGGTGCCAGCCAAGAAAATAGGCGTTGAGCTTGTCGGCCCAAATTTCCTGTATAGCATCGTAGGCTCCATTGTCTCTAGCCTCGAATGGTGTGATGGAAGCCCCTAGGAAAGCGTCACCCTCCGGTGCTACGCCGATTAGGTAGGTTGAGGCACTGAAGGTAACGTCGACAACTCCTCGGCGTAGGGCATACACCTGTTGCCGCTGAGGCATGATTTCCGGTCCACCAAGATACCGTATACGGACCAATCCACGCCCGCGCTGGTTAACATCTTTGATGAAAACTTGAAGGTCTTTAGCAAACAATAGATTCATCGAAAAGGAGGAAAGCGCGGTTAGTTCTATTTCTTCTGCTAAAGAGACCTGCCTAACGGAACAAATTGTGAGTCCCGTGAGAGACAATATTAGGCCTAAGATTTTGCAAGAACGAATCAGCGATGGCATGATCTTTGCCTCTAAGCAATACTAAGCACTTCCTACTAAGAATCTTAGTCCCGATTCCTTCGGCACTGTCTGGTAATTTATGTTGCGCTCGCCATGCGGTCTAAGGTTTGTCGAGGACTCAGTGTTTTGCTTCAGTTACCCTGAAGGTATATGGTGTGCTTAGGTGTGCAGAGTACCCGAGATAAAATTGGCTCGAATTTTTCCAAAGGCATGTAGTCGAGATCGGGATTGAAGGCTGGCATATCGAAACTCTCGATGAAGTCCAAAGTGTAATCAAAATGGGGATGACCGCGGTGCTGGTCGCGCATATTGCGGTCGAGGCCGAGGTGATGGAAATAGTAATAGCCCTGGAAGCATTGATGGTTGGCCACCATCCAATGGTTTTTTTCTGAGATAAAGGGCTGCAGTAAAGCGGCGGCGAACTCCCCGTGGTTATAAGGTGCGAGTAGGTCCCCTATATCGTGGACTAGACAGCAGACCACATATTCATCGTCTCTTCCCGCTTGATGGGCGAGTGTGGCCGTTAGCAAGCAGTGCTGCAGACGTGTAACTTTGTTGAACTGGGGGCTCTCGACGCGACTATCGCACAGAAGGTCCATGTGATTGAGGATGCGTCTGGGTAGGTCTAATAGCCATTGGGAGTTACGCATAGACGGAAGAAGTTTTTCAGATAGTTCTGAGCCGCTTTGAGCGGTATTAGATTGTTTGAGTGTTTTGGCTTTGGCCATGAGGCTATGATCCTTAAGCTACAAATTTGCTGGGGGGATAATTAAGGTGTTTGGGCAACCATACGTCGATAACTGCCGATATGCCGTCCTTTCTTACCGCTTCTAGCCCACGTCTCAACGCAGGCACCACGTCCATCGGTGTTTTGACTGTTTCTCCGTATGCACCGGAGGCGGCCGCTTCACCAGCATAGTTTGGTGGTGGATCTATGAAACCACCATGATAGTCGTTAGCTTGAACTGCATGACCCTTGGGGTACTGTGCTTGCAGATTAGATGTGCCGGTCCGGTAGCCCCGGTTATTCCAAATTACCGTTAGGATTGGTGCTTTAAGGGATTGGCTTGCCCATAGCCAAGCTTGCGGCACGGAAAAGATATGGGCGCCGTCGCCGACCAGGTTGATCACTGTGCGATCTGGCGCTGCCATCTTGGCGCCAATAGCCGCACCGCCGCTCCATCCTAGAGATGATCCTCCCGACATAAAATGGGTGCCTGGTTTTGAGCGTTTAAGCATTGCACTATCAGCAAATTCATTAACAACAATGTCATCGGCATCCAATAATTGGCCCAGCTGGTAGTCTAACCAAAGTCGTGTTGGCTCATTTTTTTTTGCATCGGATTCTGCCCGTAAACGGCGATTCTCCTTGATCTTTTTGCCTTGATCCGTGAGTCGGGCGCGACGATTGGCAATTTTTCGTTTGGTGTCTGAATTTATTAGTTTCTGTGCTTTCTCTAGCACTCGATCTAGGAAAGGCCCCGAATCCGCTTGCACCCGGAGGTGTGCCGGTAATTCGTAAACGGGGATATTCTGTTGGAGGGGATCGTTACCGACAAGGATGATCTTAGAATTCTTGCTCGGGCTGAAAACTCCAGGCATCCATGGCACATCATAGTCAATTACCATAACCACATCCGCATCACATAGACGCGGACCCGCTTCCCACAGGTCATGTGTTTGGGGAAAGTTCATACGGTGCAGGCTGCCGTGAACGGGCACAGCCAAGTCTTCAGCGAAGCGCACTAGTTTTTCTACCCAGGTTGCATGCCTGCCGAGCTTTTGGACCAGAATTATAGGATTTTCGGCGTCTACAAGCATTTGTGCAGCCTCGCGCGCGCTGTCTTCGTCGCCGTCGCCTAAACGGGGAACCTGCCATTCTTCGGTTGGCGGCATAAGCGCAGGGGTTGTTACAGGTGCGCGAACTGCTTCAGGTGCCAAGGCCATATACGCGGGTCCCCTTGGTTCTCCCATCATCGTCTGGATGGCTCGGGACATAATTAAAGCTGGGTTTTCATAGGGTGTGAGACGGTAATCCCATTTAGTATACTGGCGAACGATTTGGCCTGGATCCCAAATCTGCTGGCCCCAATATGCAGGCACATTGCGAGTCATGGGCTGGCTACTGCCGTGTCGGCCTGTGGCGGGATAGCCGGACATCATCAACACCGGATATTGACCGCGCAACGCGTTGTGGATCTGTCCACCCATGTTTAAAAGGCCAACATCAACATGACCACAAGCTATGGATGGTTTGTTGGTAATCATGGTATCGCCCATAGCAGCAGCTAACGCCACGGATTCATGTACCATGCTCAGTAGCTCGGGCGCAGGACGTCCAAGAGCCTTATTCTTGACTGTCACCTCCTGGAACCATGCAAGTTCTGAGCCTGATACGTACCAGATACGTTCGACTCCCATGAGCTTTGCGGCTGCTAATAGTGGCTCGCCAATTTCATCACCACCGAGTTCTTGCCAGTTTTCCTCAATGGTGGGTCGGCGGGTGTTATTTGTGGTGTCCGGCATTTGTATCCTCCCCGGTCCTCGCTGCCGGTCAGCATTTAGCTCTCAGTGTAACACCGGGACGGCTGTTTTGACCAATATCGGCTCCTAGACTCGTCAAGCCCTTGGCTATGGTCGGCCAGAGTGCTATGTCCGAGGGTGAAGGGAGGAATATATGCCGTTATCACGATCACATATGTTTATGGGTGTCTGTATGAGAACATTATGTCTCCTGATTGTTGCCTGGGTTTGGGCGTCTACGTCGGTGCTCTCGGCCGATCGCACTTCGATGATTATTGCCGCTCAATCGGCTCCCAATACCCCTTGGGATCTCAATTGGCAGGACGTGCAGGCAGCGTTCGACGCTGCCGGTGATATCGGTTTGGATATGCAATTGCTAGTTCGCGGTGAGACGGGAAACTCAGACGAAAGGTTGACAGCACTTCGTCGTAACCGCGTGCAATATGTGAGCGCTCCGATCGGAACCGCAGCTGCTATATTGCCGGAACTATCGGTCTTGCAGCTGCCCTATCTGTTCGACGCGGCTGAAGAGTTCGATTTTGTGATGGATAATTTCGCTTTGCCAGTATTTAAGCGCATGTTTGCCGATAAGGGACTGGTTCTAGTGCAATGGACTGAGGCCGGGCCCAATCACTTCGCTGCTAAAAAGCCGGTACGCGTCCCTGCAGACCTTCGAAGGTATCGTATGCGAGCACAAACCTCTGAAACCTCAAGCATTTTCCTGGCTGCTGCTGGAGCTGACACGGTTTATCTGCCTGCTTCCGAAATAGTGCAGTCCCTGCAGACTAACTTAATTGAGGGTGCCGAGGCTGTTTCCATCTATTATTGGATGATGGGCATATATCAGGAAGCGCCCTATCTTAATATGACAACCCATACATTCGAAGCCAGCTCTATTCTCATAAATAAGCGCTTCTTTGACACATTAACCGAGGCTCAGAAACAACTCACAACTACCGCTTATCCGCAGCCATCTTTGGTGCGAAAACGCGTTCGCACGTTGATGACCGAAATTGAGTCTACCCTTGAAAAGGATGGTGCCACGCTGGTTAGTCTCAATCCCTCCGAGAAAGCCCAATGGAGGGAGTTGGCGGTTACCCTTTACGATGAAATGCTGGAGGCCATCGGCGGCGACGCTCGCAACGTTTATGAAACCCTCCTAGATGGTAAGGCCGCTTTTGTCCGCAGAAACGATAGCTGATTTTGTAAATTAGGACTTGTTAATGGGTGGGATTCCGGTTGGAACCATGCCCTCATGGTGATGGATGATCCGCAATCGTCCATCTGCGCTCCGGCGCATGACGTCGGTCATGCGAATAACCCCTTTTGTGGGATTGGGGGGCTGGTATTCGAAGTCGAGGTAATAACGAGCTAATACGACATCATCCCAAGTGTCGATTGTAGGGTCGGTCATTGAAACGGTGAGTGAGCCGCGTGTCTGCATCTGGTCTTGGTCTGCTTCGTGGAAACTTTGCCGTTCTTGTGCACCCTTAATTAAGTTAGGAAGAAAAACGTCCCAAAGGGTTGCGTCAGGGTCCATGATTGCATCTATTGCTGAAGTATCATGGTTCTTAAAAGCAACGAACATTTGTTCAATCATATTTCTTACTTCTTGTTTTATAGCTGCCACATCCATCTTGCTCATACCTCATTCATCAAGATACTTTTTTATCATCCGAGAATCTATTTGGTAAACTGGCCTATCGGACATAGTCAATTGGGTCCAGAAACGGTTGGCAAACGCCTGGGCATCTCTGTCGGCAAAATACGATAGGTAAGCTCTTTCTGTCATTTTGGAATATACGTTTACGTAAGAGCAGCGGATGAATTCCCGATAAGAAATGTAATCGCGGCTTTGCTTTGCACCAAACTCTGGAAGCTTGTTATTTTGAGTGTTGAGCATAGGGATCTCTTATTCCTACGTGTATCGTGATATCGATAAGGGTGGGGCAGGCAAATGCTACTGTCAACCAAAGGGATGTCTTTACGGTTTCGTAGTATTCGCTACCGAGACAAAAAAATGTAGTTGGATAGGAAATGCAGAATCTGGAGGATCAGTCATGGGACGTTTGCGGGAAAAAGTTGCTCTAATAACTGGCGCTGGCCGTCATAGGGGGCTCGGCGAGGGGATTGCAAAACGTTTTGCAGAAGAGGGCGCTAAAGTAGTGATAACCGACATTGGAAATCCTGGAAAAAACCTACCGGCCGGTCTCATTGGTACCACCGAGGAATTGGAAGGTGTGGCGAATGGTATTCGAGGGGTAACCAACTCCACGGTTTTGAGCATGATCTGTGACGTACGCTCCGAATCAGATGTAAAGTCAGTCATCGGTGCCACTGTGAAGGAATTGGGGCGTTTAGACATTGTTGTAAACAATGCTGGCATCGGTTACATCATCAAGCCCATCACTGAACTTACCCTTGATGAATGGGACATAGTTCTGGAGGTCAATCTGCGTGGGCCTTTCTTGTTCACCAAACATGCGGCCCCAGTGTTCATCAAGCAAGGTTGGGGTGGACACATTATCAATATCGCTAGCCAGGCTGCTAAAAGCCCTGCACCGCAGCTAGCTCATTATTCTTCGTCCAAGCATGGGCTTATCGGACTTACCCGTACTGCAGCGGCGGAATTGGGTAACCACGGAATCACGGTTAACGCCGTTTGTCCCAACCATGTAACCACCGGCCTAGGAGAAGTGCAAAACCAGCGCCGTGGGGAGATAATGGGCATGGATGTGAGCGGTGTTCTTGATTTTCGCAAATCTAAGATTCCCCTTGGACGTGTTGGCCTGGTGACAGATACGGCTAATGCCTGCGTGTTTTTAGCCTCGGCCGATGCCGCTTATATAACTGGTGAGAGTCTTAATGTCAGTGGTGGCGAGGAGATGCATTAGTCCTAATTCTGCAAACCTCTTGGTAGCTTACGCTTGAGGAAGGGAGAGGCAAGAAAACGTCTTATTACTTTGCTCGTGGTTAGCCAGGCGATGCGGGCGCCGTGCTTTTGGTTATTTAATACTCCGTCGACTAGATAAGGAGTCACTGTTTGCACATCATCAGCGAGAATATCGTAGATACGTCGGGTTTTCGCCCATTGCTCTGGTGTCATGCGGTTGCGCTCTCCTAAAATCATATCTGTCGTTACGATGCCCGGACTCATACAACCTACAATCACGGGACTAGCTTTGGTTTCCTTGACTAGGCATTGGGTGAAATAGGTAAGGGCGTATTTACTCGAACCGTATACGGCCAGACCCCAATTTTTTGCTCCGTTTGATCCGAATCCCTCAAAATTATAAATTGCGCCATGGCCCTGTTCGGTCATACCGTTCAACGCTACGTGACAACCGTTAATGGAACCGATCAGGTTTGTCTGCGCAACCGCCGTAATATCTGTCGGATCTAAGTCGGCTATCTTTGCCATGGCGTTAGCAACGCCGGCATTGTTAATCCATATGTCAATGTGTCCAAGAACCACCGTAGCCCTATCCCAGAGGTTTTGCACATGTTTGATGTTCGAGACATCACAGGTTTGGCCGATGACTTTGGTGCCATTCGCTTCCGCATCTCTAACTAAATCAGCGTAAGCGTTGTCCACCGACTCTTGAGAGCGCCCGCAAAAACAAACGTTATGTCCGCGCCTAAGGAACTCACGAGCCAAGCCCTTGCCAATACCTCGAGTAGCACCAGTAATTACTACTGATCTGACTGAATCCGGCATGGTATGGCCTCGATAGCAATGTGTTTGAACTTTACTCTAAAACAATTTGGTAAAGCTAAGTTCGTTAAATCGTCACCCGGTTTCTCGGAGAATCAGTAGACAAGAAATCAACCACATAAATCTTGTTCGGCGTGCTAATTAGGGTTGCGACCACTCGCCACTCTGGAAACTACAACCAATTTCAAGGTTCATAGCCTCGCCGTCGTAATAAATTATTTCGGTGGTGCCGTTGTCGCAGGTGCCAACCTCGTTTTCTGATGAACAGGCCACATCTGAATGCGAGGCGTTGCTGTTTTCATCTTGGGTGCCGCGATCGGAACACTCTTCCGCGGTCAAGGGTTGTTCACAGACATTGAACGGGCCTGCAAACATGTTCTTCTGGACATAATTACAGGCTCCCTCCGCCAGGGCGGCCCCAGCAAAGACAAAGGTTAGTAGGGTGACGGTAGTCGTGAATGTTAACGGTTTCATGAATCTCACCTCGTTGTTTGTTTGTGCGAGTTTGCACTTTGATAGACTAGATATTGCGTGACTACACTCCATAGCCCGTTGTCCTCACTACGGTTATACAGCCGACCCCACTTGCGTCGTTTACAATAGCACCGATAGATTTGTATACATCTTACGGGAGTAGACAGCCATGTGGATACGCAAAAGCGATAAAGATCGAAGTAAAGGGAGGGAATTCCCCATTCCTACCCAGGCTATTTCCAACGAAGAATTCATCCCGATGCCCCAGACCGGTGACCAACGGGCGGTCGAACGCCGCATCACCGAACTAGCTGACATTTATGCTGGAAAACTTGGCACCGACCGGCGCTCTTTTCTTAGATCTGCCGGCGGCATGGCCATAGCCTTCATGGCCATGAACGACGTGTTCGGTGATTATTTCGAGGTCGATGTGGCTGAAGCGGCTGAGAGTGGTGCAACAAAAGAACGGTGGCCTAAAGACGAGTTTATTTTCGACGCTCAACTTCACCATGTGAAGAATAGCATTCCCGGTCCGCTCGCTTTCCGTCGTATCGCCGGTATGTTTAAGCTTAACCCGGAACTAGTCGATGTGACACCGCAGAAAGATGACCTGCATCTCGCCAACTTCACCAAGGAGGTATTCTTAGATTCTGATACGGTTATGGGTATCATCTCTGGGGCACCGCTGGGCGGCGAGAAGGAAAACATTCTTCCTGCCGAAATGATGGTCAATACGCGCGAGACCCTCAATCAATTGTCCGGTTCCCGGCGTATGCTCAGCCATGGCCTAGCCGCCCCAAATATGCCTGGTGGCTTGGAGCATATTGAGTACCAAGCTAAAGAACTCAAGGTTGATGGTTGGAAGTGTTACACCGGTGTGCACGTGAATGCCTGGCGCTTTGATGACGAGGAAATTGCTTATCCCTTTTTCGAACTCGCCCTTAAACTGGGGATAACGAACATCTCTGTCCACAAGGGTCTTCCTATCGCTGGAACTAATCCAGAATACTGCCGGCCCTGGGACATCAAGAAGGCGGCCTTGGATTGGCCGGACCTGGACTTTATTGTTTATCATTCGGGTTTTAAGAACATGATCCATGAGCTGCCTAGGGGCGAGTCTGGTGTTGCCGACGACGGCTACCTGGAATGGACGACTGACATTGTCAATGACCGCCTTGAAACACCGAAGATGACAAACGTCTATATGGAATTAGGCAGTACCTTTGGTCATACGGCCATCACTCATCCCGAGCTCTGTGGCCAGTTGATGGGTCAGATTATCAATGCGTTCGGCGCTGACCATGTCATTTGGGGTACCGACAGCATCTGGTGGGGCTCTCCCCAATGGCAGATAGAAGCCTTTCGCCGTTTCCAGATTCCTGAATCCATGCAGGAAAAGTTCGGTTATCCGCCCATTAGCGACGAAGATAAGGCGCTTATTTTTGGTCTCAACGCTGCCAAGTTGTATGGCATTGATACTGTCGCTGCTCGCAAGGCCTTTCCCTCGGATAGTTTCTCGAAACTCAAAGCGGAGTACCTGGAGGAAGGTGCGGATCCCAGTCACACCCAGTATGGTTGGATTTTCGAAGGAGATAATGCGACCGCGAGCTCGTTGCCTTGGACGGCTGAGGTATAGGGGCAGATACGTTGGCGTCTGCGATTCTCACGGTGCGGCCACTTACCGGTGCCATGGGCGCTGAACTCTCAGGTATTGATCTATCTCAGCCTTTGGATAACAAAGTCCTGGCAGCGATACGCCAAGCCTGGCTCGATCATCATGTTCTTTTCTTCCGAGACCAAAAACTCACGCCTGATCAGCACGTTAAATTTTCGTCCCACTTCGGCAAGCTGACACCAAAGGGGTTCATGCCAAGCCTTGCCGGCCATCCCAACGTCATGGTGCAGGAGTATCCTGAGCTTTATAAGCGCGAAGTCAACGACGTCACTTGGCATTGCGATGCCACTTTCTTGCCCATGCCGACTCGAGGTTCCGTGCTCTATGCTTTGGAGGTGCCTGACGGCGCTGGGGATACGGTTTGGGCCAATATGCATGCAGCCTACGAAAATCTGTCTAGCCACATGCAAATATTTTTGTCGGGACTGACTGCAATTCATGACAATGTGCACCGCGATCCAGGTCGGGTGATCACGCAAATGGGTGCTGAACACTTTTCCACGATGCGCAAAATACTGCCTCCCATCGAACATCCCGTGGTGCGCACTCATCCAGAGACTGGTCGAAAGTGTCTGTTTGTGAATGAGCTAATGACCTCCCACATCAAGGATATAAATAGAGACGAAAGCAACGCTCTGTTGGCTTTTCTATTTGCTCACCAGACCAAAGAGGAATTTCAATGCCGTTTTCGATGGGAGGTGAACTCAGTGGCTTTCTGGGACAACCGTTGTACCATTCATAAGGGCGTTTTCGATTTCGGAGATCAGAAACGATTGATGCATCGGGTCTCCATTGAGGACGATCAGTCGCCCGAATGAATCGGAGTTTTAGGGACAATTGGTCTATTTTGATAGTCACCCGGGAATGGATAGGCGCAAAACGTCTCTTGACGGCAAAGGGTTTAGTGAAGTCAACATGAAGTAGTTGCAGAGGTACTGGAAAATTTAGAATGCATAAAACTTCTCAAGGCGCTGATTCGGCAAAAACACACGCCAGGCCTAGCCTGGACGAACTTAAGTCACGCGCTGAAGCTCTCATCCCTGTTATGCGGGATAGAGCTGGGGCAGCGGAAGACGCGCGACGGCTGTCGGACGAGACCATACGTGATCTCTATGATGCTCAGTTATTGCAGCTGTTCGTCCCTGCTTGTTATGGGGGCGTAGAAGCCGATTGGCCAGCAATTGTATGGTGTTCGCGCCTTATTGCCCGCGGTTGTGCATCGTCTGGGTGGATGGTTAGCGTTGTTGGTGGTCATACGGCAATCACTTCGCGACTATCAAAAAAATGTCAAGATGTCATTTACAAGGGTGGGCCAGAGAAAATAGTGACAACTGCATCGGCCCAGACCACCGGAACTATTGTTAAGGAGGACGGAGGTTACCGCTTAAATGGAGTTTGGAGGTTTGGGTCTGGCATTGACCATGCTGACTGGGTTCAGGTCACCGGACCCTGTCATAACCATCCTACCCCGCCCGATCACAATATTTTCCGTGCCACGGTGCCCCGCAATGTTGTCGAGGTCGACGACACATGGCATGTAGCTGGTATGCGTGCCACTGGTTCGAAGGATCTCCGCTTCGAAGATGTCTTCGTAGCCGATGACTGGGTTGTAACGTCCACAGAGAATTTTGGTATGCATCCACCTGGTGCTGACCGTAGTCCCTCTGCTTATCTCTTCGATGTGCCGTTTATGCCTTATTTTACAAATTGGATGATTGGTCCAGTTCTCGGTTGTGCCGAGGGTGCTTATGAAGAATACATCACCGCCACCAAAGCTAGGATAGCTTCAATGAGCGGTGCCAAAGTGGCAGAGCAATCGACGGTTCAGGAGCGCCTGGCTGAATCAGCCTCGGAGATTAATTGCGCCAGCCTTCTATTCGAAAGCATCGTAGAGACGATGCACACTGCGGGCTTAGAGCGCCGTCCGTTGACACCGGCAGAATTGATTGTCATCAACCGGGACCGTGTTTATTTGACCCGTCTTTGCATGAATGCGGTGCAACGGCTGGTAAAACAAATGGGAGCTATAGGCATATATAATACTAACCCAGTGCAACGCCACTGGCGGGACATATCGGTCATGGGCAGCCAAATGGGCGTTAACTGGGATTTAAACATGATACCCTTCGGAAAATGGGTTCTGGGTCTGCCGACTGGCAATCCGCTCATAGACAATGCGCTGGCAAAGTCCTCCAAATAGTTGGAGTGCATCATCGGCATCAGTCTGTGAACAGGACCCTTCTATTCTAATCCTGTACGCTTTAGGTGATGCTGTTAGGTGGATTCTTGGTATGAGCTGAACGTGGTTGTTCTCTAACATCAGATTTTATATGAGATAAAATATGACGATCATTTTTTATGATCTTGCGGCAAGAGACGGACGACGGTTTTCAGGTAATGCTTGGCGTACTTGCTTTGCTCTTGCCCATAAGGAATTGAAGTTTGAAACCCGGTCGATCCGTTACATAGATATAAAGGCGATAGCAGATGGTAACCAGCTGACGGTGCCGGTTATAGAGGATGGCAGTGTCATAGTCCGTGAAAGCTGGGATATTGCCCTTTATCTGGAGGAGGCTTACCCCGATCGACCGTCCTTGTTTGGTGCCCCAGTAGGCAAGGCCTATGCCAGGCATCTCAATAATTGGATCAACACGGTTCTTTCTAGGTTCATGCTCGGTATTGTAATAAAAGATGTCTATAACCACCTTCAAAGTGCGGATAAATCCTATTTCCGCCAAAGCCGCGTCGAACGTTTTGGCAAGTCGCTAGATGAGATGGTTGTCAAACGGGAGGAATGCTTGCTTCAGCTGCGTGATGCACTGGCTCCAGTGCGTGCCGCGATTGCAATGCAACCCTTTCTAGGTGGCAGCGAGCCACTATATCCAGATTACTTGATAGCGGCACTTTTCCAGTGGGGACGGGCAATCTGTCCCGTCGAGCTTATTGAAGATAGTGATCCCCTGCATCCTTGGTTTGGCCGCATGCTCGATCTATTTGATGGTCTATGCCGCAAGCAAGTAGCTTATTGGTCACCGCCACAACTTACAAAATAACTCGGCGAGACATATGTTCCACATAGAGCGCGGAAGACCCAAACGGCTTTCATCAGGTTCCTGTACGGCACCTAGTGTTGTTGTCTGGTGTTGGCAGTTCTAGCAGCAAGGTGACAATGGTTAGCTTGGCTAGTCTTCTCCGCTGATGAGTTCGCGCAGGATTATCCGCATGTCCTCGGAATCCCACTCGGCAGTTCCTTGTAGACGCGCAACTTCTCGACCCTTCTTATCGATGATAAGCGTTGTAGGCAGCCCTTTAACGGCAGCAGCCCTTGCAAAGGCCAGGTCTGGAGCAACATAAAGATCCAGGTTGGACCATTCATTGGTTTCCATGAATGGCTCGGCTACGCTTTTCCCTTCTCGATCCTGTGACATTGCTATTATGTGTAGGCTCTCCCCACCCATGTCCCGCTGCAGGTTGTCCAGTGTTGGCATTTCGCGGATGCATGGGGCACACCATGTTGCCCAAAGATTAACCACAACCACCTTGCCTTCATAGTCAGCAAGAGTGACATTCTTTCCCTGTCCGTTCTGAAACGAGATGCTGGTTGCCGGCTGAGGGTCTTCACTCCATACTAGCTTCTCTACACCAGTTTCTGTTGCCCCAGAGGCGGCAACAGAAATAGTTAGCGCGGTAAGGGTCGCTATGAAATTCCTTATAGGAAAGGACAATAGTCTTCCTTTTCTACTAAATCGTATGCGAATAGAAACTTGGCCATGCCACAGAGAACGGCCATATTCACGCCCAGCTCCATCAACTCCCCATCGCTGAAATGGGCACGGGCACGGTCGTAGATTCTCTTTGTAAGCATGCCCTTGGGATTGGTTAGCACCATCACGTCAGCGAGGGCTAGAGCGGCCTTCTCTTTCTCGGTAAATGGGCCGTTTTCGTAATCTTCCAGGCTTGTGATCTGCTCTTCTGGTACACCCGCTTCCCGTGCTGCGATTTTGTCACCGCGATTGCAAAAGGCACAGCCATGGACGTTAGCCAGTCGCAAGCGCACCAGCTGCATCACTCGGTCATCAATTCGTCCCGAATAAAAAATCTTCTTGTAATAATCGTTATTGTACCAGTCGTAGACTTCAGGAGCGTTGCCGAAGGTTTCCACATAAGTCGTGTCACCATGGAGCTCATTGGCACGATCCCAAGATTTCTGCATGTGTTGGGGTAGGCTTTCTCGCGGCACTCGGCCTATGAAAGTGGCGGGCATGGTACCAAATGTCTGTTTCTCGGTCTCGGCATTCCCCGTTGCAGCTTGGCTAGCCGATTGTCTGGTGAAGGAAGCAGCAGCGGCGCCAGTAAAAATAGAAAGGAAACGGCGCTTGGACATGGCCTCACTAATAAAAGCGGTCAGTTTACTAAATTCGCTCATAAAATCCTCCCATTAGCATGTAAATTCCTCTTATAGGATAGGCAATAACATTGATCTGCGACAATTACTCTTCGAGCCTACAATACATTATTTCTTTATTCTACTCGCCAGAGATTGTTCATACAATCTTAAGCTATGCTTGGCGCCCCGATTGATAAGAAAATTTAGAATGTTCCTTTTTTAGCTCGTTTCTGTTGTCATATAATTCGCGCTGACAGCGTCGACGAGCGCAACCAAGACCTTATCATGTCTTTGCCGGAAGTGACGAAAAGGCTAGGCTAGGGTTGATAGCCAAGAGAGTTGGAAGGATGCTAATGAATTACTTTTTTCGTTTTGTCATTGTGATTGCTCTGATTCAAATGGTTGATGGGGCGGCGGCGGCCAGCGGTGTTCTGGTGTTCGGTGGGACGGGGCGTCTCGGCGCTGAGATTGTCAAGGTGCTGGTCATAAAAGGGGAGCAAGTTACAGTGTTCGCTCGACCCTCATCAAAGCGGACTCGGCTCGAAGGTATGAAAGTGTCATATGTGACCGGTGACGTGTTAGTGGAAAAGGATGTGGAAGTTGCGCTTAGGTCAAAGCGCTTTCGCGTTGTTATAGATGCGCTGGCTCAAAGCGGAGCAGGGGCTATGTTTTACGATACAAGCCAAAAACACATTTCCAAATGGGCGGCTGCTAGTGGAGTTGAACAGGTCATTCTGCATGGATCTGTGGGGGCTGGCGAAAGCCGCAGTGTCTATCCCAAGGAGCGCTGGTCGGGGCTAGAAGCGGTGCTTATGGCCAAGGACCGCGGCGAACAACACCTCATAGCTAGCGGCGTTCCTTATACCATAATTCGCAATTTCAACCTCGTGCCTGACGGTTCCCCGGCTACGGGCCAAGCACTGCTTTACGAAGATCAAACGCGAGTTGGGTCTGTTACTCGGAGTGATCTCGCCTTGCTCACAGCACAGTGCCTATATAACTCAGGTTGTATAAACAAAGTTTACCATGCGGTTGATGCCAGCATAGTTCCGTCTCAGGGTAGATAAGGGAAGGAGTAGGTGCTTATGAAATTATTTCTTTGCGCGCCTAGAGGAATCATTCTATCTGCTGTGCTAGCCGTAGCGGCCCCCACGTTCGCTGCCGATGGTGATGTGCTTGTTTTCGGTGGTACTGGGCAATTAGGCTCGCATGTGGTCAAGGCACTAGTGTTGGCTGGCGAGGATGTAACTGTATTTGCCCGTGCCACTTCTAACCGTGAACGTCTCAAAGGATTGAGTGTCGCGTATATAATTGGTGATGCTTTGAAGGAGTCCGAAGTCGAGGTGGCTTTCAAAACCTCGGCGTTCCGCGCGGTTGTGAATGCGCTAGCTGGTGGGGCTGATGAGGGGGATTTTTACAATATAGCCCAAGAACATATGGATCGATGGGCCAAGAAGACAGGTGTGGAGCAGATGATACTGCATTCCTCCATCGGTGTTGGTGAAAGTATGGCTATCTATCCTAAGTTCATGTTGCCGCGCACTGGAGAGGCGCTGCGGCAGAAAGAGATCGCGGAGGGGCATCTCAGGGCTAGCGGTTTGAATTATACCATTATACGCAATGGGATTCTTGTTCCACATGAGACCCCTGCAACCGGCAACGCAATACTTACAGAAAACCAAATGCTGTTGCTGCCAGTAACTCGAGCTGACCTGGCCTTATTCACTGTCCATTGCCTGAATAATCCCGAGTGCGCCGGTAAGACATACCACGCTATAGATGAAAGCTTACCAATGCGCGGTGGTCGATGATCAACTCTATAAGCGTTCCAGGGGCGTTAAGCCATGACCGATACAACAATTGATTGCGATATTCTTATTGTTGGTGCGGGCATTGCTGGCGCAGCGCTTGCGTGCGCTTTGCGGGACCGCGACTATTCGATTGTTCAGGTGGAATTATCTGGGAAGCCTCTGGACACTTCTCGCGGTGACCATTTCCAGTGCACGGTAGTGGAGGCTTTAGATCGCTGGGGCGTCTTAGATGCTTTCTGGGCCGCAGGTGCTGAGAAGCGCCTAGGAGCAAGATACGTGACTATTGATGGAGAGGTTCTGCTCAATGCGTCCTATGATGACCTAGAAATTCCTCATCCTTACTACATGTACCTGAACCACGAGCTCCTGGGAGCAACTTTTCTCGATTTGGCAGGGCAGAATTCTGCATACACCCTGTTACGCCCATGCCGAGCACGGAATTTTGAAACTGGCTCGGAGGGTATAACCGCGCTAAACGTGAAACTTCCGGACGAAGGGCGAGCAACTATTCGACCACGCATGGTGGTTGGCGCCGATGGCAAGCCTTCCAAGGTACGCGAGACTCTGGGTTTTAGTTGTAACTCGCATGAATATGAGCACCCACTCGTGATTTTGTTTGGCCCGCGAACTGAAAGGGATCCGCGGAACGAGGTTATTTCCTTTATCGGGCCCAAAGGCACTATGGGCCGTATTCCCCGCATGGGCAACAAATGGAAGATTGGTGTTCCTATTCACAAAAGAGATATTGCTTGGTGGAAAAACTCTAACGCTGACAATCGGCGGGCCATAATTGCTGACCGTGCGCCACCCATTAAAGACATGAAAACCATAGTTGGCGGCTTCTACCCCATTACTTTGTTAAACACTACCGAATGGGTAAGGGGTAATACAGTTTTATTAGGTGATGCATGCCATGCCATGCACCCCGCAAGAGGCCAAGGAATGAATGTTGCTATCCGTTGTTTGGCACGCTTAGTCGACTACCTTCCCAATCCTGAAGACATGTCTAACCCGTCTTTAGTGGCGGCACGACTTAAGGCTTATGAGGCCGAAGTTAAGCCACTTATGGATATTGTACTTGCTGAAAATGCCGCACGGGCTGACGATATGGATACACAAGACTATAAGGTCTTATCGGTTATGCAAGATCGCTTGCGTACGATTCAGTCGAACACAGACCTTTCCATAAAGTACCGGATGGCCAGCGCCGGCTATGGAGATCCTCTGGATTCAAAAGCGCTTAAGTGATCAGCCACTGATAGCGCCCACCCACTGGCCACGGCTTTAGCTTTTTCTGTCAGAACCTTCGTCTTAGAGTCACAATCATAACAGTGGAAGCTTAACGATTGGGGGAGTTCTGTGGCGGATAGAACCATAGACTGTGACATTCTGATTGTGGGCGCCGGCATAGCCGGCCCAGGTTTAGCCTGTGCTATCCGCGATCGTGGCTATTCGATTGTTATGGTGGAAGCGGTAGAAAATCCTTGGGACACCTCTCGAGGGGATCACTTGCAGCCAGTTGTTGTAGATATATTGGATAAGTGGGGAGCACTTGAAACTTTTAGGGAACGAGGCGCAGAGCCTAGGCTTGGTACTTCGTATTATACCGCCGACGGGGAGATGATCCTGGACGTTCCCCTAGAGGACCTGCCTATTCCGCACCCTTATTACCTAGTCTATCACCACGAAATGATTGGTAAGGCATTCATGGATCTAGCATCTGAGAATCCTGACTTCCATTTTATTGCACCAGCCACTGCGCGCGATTTTGAGACTGCTGAGGACGGTTCTATCGTCGCATTGACAATAGATAGTGGAGAGGGTGCCAGAACGGTTGTGCATCCGAAGGTTGTTGTGGGTGCTGATGGTCGCGGATCAAAGGTGCGAGATACGGTTGGTTTCAATTTTGTCCAGGAGCATCTATACGAAAGTCCTTTAGTCATGCTGCTATGCAAGCGCAACGAATCTGAGCCTAGAAACGAGGTAATGGCGTTCCTTGGTGCCAAAGGAATGACTTTCCGAATTGCCCGCATGCGGGATGGGTGGAAATTATCAATTCCAATCGATCGCGCCGAAACGATGTGGTGGCGCAATTCATCAGTGGACGACCGAAGGCGTTTTATCTCTGAGCGAAGTCCTGCTCTTGGAGATTTAAACACTGAGTTAGTGGGATTTTATCCATGCAAGCTTGCCAACACTGCTGAGTGGGTTAGAGGTAACGTAGTACTTGCCGGTGATGCTTGTCACGGCCTTCACCCGGCCCATGGGCAGGGAATGAATATTGCCCTGCGTGATATGGCGCGTCTCACTAGTTTTTTGCCCGAGCCAAAAGACCTTGCGGATCCAAAACTCGTGCGTAAGCAGTTAAAGCTCTATGATGAAGTCCACCGGTCTAACATGATGATGTCGTTGAACGCTAATCATGAGCGTGCTTTGGAAATGGATAACCGAGACCCATCTGCAATTATGGCAACAATTCCATTTTACAGGGGCATCCAAGACAGCCCACAGATGCTAGAGGTGTTCAAGTGGCTGACTGCAGGGTATCCACCGCCAGGAGCGTAGCAAGCAGAATAACGTACCAAGTAAACGCTCTTAGTTTACAAAGTATCTGTGCCTCACTCGACTTTTAACGAGTTTGTCCTAAGGGAACCCGTTATGATCTTGACCGTGTTAGGTCGTGCCGCAGGACTAAAAGTAGTTGATGATAGCACTAGTGCTTTATTTGGAAGCGTGAGGCATGAACGTATTACTTATGTTCTTACAAGTCTTCTGACATTTATTGTTTGCAGATACAGCATAGTGTTGGCGTGAATCTGGGTGAGGGCGGGAACGACTAGCATTAAGATAGCGGTACCGAATAGGACGCCAAAACCTATGCTTATCGCTACAGGGATAATAAATTGAGCCTGCATGCTTTGCTCGAGGATAAGTGGTAACACACCGAGAAACGTAGTCGAAGCAGTCAGAAAAATGGGGCGAAAGCGACTTTTTGCTCCTTTAATGATGGCGTTGCGGGGGGAAACCCCGTTTCTCTGTTCCTCATTTATGAAGTTGAGCATTACTAGTGCGCCATTCACGATAACTCCTGAAAGACCGATTATGCCGAATAGGCTAGGCAGGGTAATATCAAACCCCATGATCAAGTGTCCAAAAACTGCCCCAATCATGCCGAAGGGAATAGACATCATAATTATCAGAGGCTGGACATAGGAGCGGAATGCAATGGCAAGAAGAGCATATATAGCGAATAGGGCTATTAAGAAGTTGCGTGCTAAGGCCGGCGCTGCCCGGTTTTGTTCCCGCTGTTCGCCGCCAAAGTCATAGATCATGCTAGGTACTCCCCGCTTCAGAGTTGGAAGTATTTTTTTGTTGAGCAGGTTGTTTACCTCCTGACCGGTGATTACACCTGAATCTACGGCGGCTGTGATGGTCACAATTCGACGGCCGTGCCGGCGCTGGATAGTTGACGGGCTTATCCCCTCGCTCAAATCAGCAACTTCTGCGATAGGCACGAAGTTACCACTCCGGGTGCGGATGCGGTAGTTATTGAGGCTACTGAGAGAACTGCGTTCCTCTTTCGGCAAACGCACGTAGACTCTAACTTCTTCTCTTCCGCGTTGTACCCGTAATGACTCCACTCCAAAGAAGGCGGCGCGCACTTGCAAAGCAAGGCTCTCCAGCGTCACATCATATGTTCGGGCTTGTGGCTTAAGACGTATCTCAATCTCACGCTTGCCTTCATCGCGATTATTACGAACGTCATAAACGCCGGCAATCTTTCTAAGGTCTGCCTCAACCGTTGTTACGATACGCCTGAGCTCTTCGTCGGTAGCCGCAGATAGCTCTACGCTAACAGGGGCCCCAAACGAAATGAAGTCGGAGGAGAAAAAAAGCCTACGGACCTGGGGCATGGAACCGACTAGTCCGCGCCAGCGATTCTCAAACACGGCGGCGGTGAAGGGCCGTAGTTCCGGGTCTAACAATTCAAACACCACCGAACCCTTGTTGGCTTGGGGTACCTGTATGGGACTGCCGATGGGTGGACCCTGGAGGTCCTGAGCCCCGACGATGGTGTAGACTGATTGGACCAAAGGTTCAGAGCCGTCTTCTAAGAGGCCCTGCAGTCCTGTTCCTGCCTGGCGGCCAACCCGCTCCAAATGTCGGGCCACTTCTGCTGTGGTGTCAAATGGTGCACCAGGCTTCAGTTCGAACGTGGCTGTAACATATTTCCCTTCAACTGTTGGAAAAAATAACACTTTGACATATCCACCGACGATAAGTCCGACGGTGATAATGATCAAACCAATGCCGCCGGATAAGAGAACCCACGGATGACCAGTTGCAAAGCGCAAGGCACGGTCCAAGGGGCCATCGGTAAAGAGTTTCATTATGTTTCTTGCTGCGGTCTGGACATATTGAATCGCAGCAAACATAGGACCATGGCCGAAGCCATGGCGGGCGTCTACATAGGACAGGTGGCGGGGCATAATTAGAAGTGCTTCAACCAATGAGAGTGCTAGAACTGCGATCACAATGATGGGTATGTTGCCGAGCATTTTGCCAAGAAGACCAGGGGCTGTGAGTAATGGGATAAAAGCAACTATGGTGGTTGCCACGGCAAAAATTACTGGTCCGGAGATTCTTTGTGCTCCAGCAATGGCTGCATCCAATGGAGCAAATCCTTTTTGATTGGTAGCGAAGATGTTCTCGCCGGTGACGATTGCATCATCTACCACAATACCGATAGCAAGAATAAAGCCGAACATAGTTATCTGATTTAGCGAGACACCAATTATGGTCATCACTGCAAAGGTCGCAACAAATGCAACTACAATTCCGACGGAAGTCCAAAATGCAAGGCGGAGATCAAGAAACAAAGAAAGAAAAATCACGACAAGAGTGAGGCCTATACCACCATTACGCAGCATAAGGCTTAGGCGATCTTTGAGATCATCGGCATCATTGCGCCATATGATAGCCTCTACTCCGTCGGGCAGGGTGGGGCCCAATTCGTCCTTTAGATAAGTCTTGGTGATGCGTTCAACATCTAGTACTTGCTCATCGCCTATCCTAAATACTTCGACAAAAACAGCGGGTTTGCCATTAAAACTTAGAGATAAATCTTCGTCGCGAAAGCCGTCAGTTACCTTAGCTAGATCGCGCAAGCGCACCTGAGCACCATTCTTGCCGCTTAAGACAACAATGTCTTCGAAATCTAAGCGATCGTAATTACGTCCAAGCGTGCGCAACACTACTTCCTCTTGTAAAGCTTCGATTTCGCCGCCTGGGAGGTCAAGGCTTTCGCTCCGCACAATGCTTGCTATATCTAGTAGCGACAGATCGTAGGCTCTAAGGGTGTTGTTGGAGGCTTCCACTGACACTTCATAATCTCTTGCTCCGCGCACTTGAATGAAGGAAATACCCTCTTTCACCGTAAGGTCATCTTTGATGCGATGGGCCAATTCTTTGAGGGTGTATTCCGGAACTGTGCCCGTGACGATTATTTCAATGACTCTTTGCCGGTTGGTAAGTTCCTTGATTATCGGCTGTTCAGCACCGTCTGGAAACGTCGTGATGCGGTCAATTTCTGCCTTAATCTCATCTAGTTTTTGAGCCATGTTAACGCCACGGGCTAGTTCTACGAAAACCGAACCCGTATTTTCTGCGGAGATAGAAGTCAGGTCTTGGATACCTTCTACACTCTCTAATTGTTCCTCAACTCGGCGGACTATGGACTGCTCAATTTCTGCTGGTGTAGCCCCCTGGTATTCCACTTTCACTTCGATGCGGTCTAGATTGAACTCGGGAAAAACTTTTATGGTAATGGTTAGAATGCTGGCTATGCCTGCAAAGACCATCAAGGCCATTAACAGATTTGCGGGAACGCCGTTGCGTGCCATCCATTCAATTAATCCATTCATGGGACACCTGCGTTCTGCGCAGATATACGTAATGGCATTCCATCCAAAACAACGTTGAGATCGGTCACAATTATCTGGCTATTAGCAACTAATCCGCTTGTTTGAATTGTGGCGTACTCACCATTTTTCTGAATCACTTTTATGGCGCTAATGCTCAAACGCTTTTCAGGTGACACTACCCACAGGGTACTATCGTTCCGCAGAGCTGTTTGCGGAACGATGGCGTAGTCCGTCAGATAAATTCCTTCGATTTCGACATTCACGTACGTGCCCATAAGCAAGGGCGGCGGTTCAAATGGGTATGGTAATCCGCCTTGTTCCAATGGCTCACCTGGGTAGACCGGGTGGGGGATTCGAACAACTACGTCAACAGTGCGGGTTTGTGCATCGAGACCTGCTTCTACCCTGTCAACGTATCCTGTCCAACGATACTTCTTGTTAAGGTGGGTTGCAGTTACCCAAGCTTTTTGTTTTTCATTCTTGGATCGATCCAATCTCCAAATACCTGGAATCAGAGCCGCTTCGGAATTGGTGAGTGGGACTACCACTTCTGCTGCATCAAGAGAAAATATATGGCTAACTTGTTGGCCAGGACTTACAACCGATCCGATGTCCACTTGCTCGCTGACTACTTGGCCAGCAAATGGAGCAGTGATTACTGTCCGTTCCAAGTCGATCTTGCGGGATTGGATAGCGGCCGTTAGCCCGGCAATTTGGGCGTCGACCTGATCTCGTTGGCTCAGGTTTTCATCCACTCGTTGCTGGCTTGCAGCGCCTTGCACAGATAGTTGCATGTTCCGGGTGAGCTGCTTGTCCAAATAGGTTAGACTGGCTTCCATTGCGCGTTTCTCAGCCTCGGCCTGACCGAGAGCGGCTCGATACGGACGGGGATCGATGCGCACCAATTCCTCGCCAACGTCAAACACACCACCGCTCACCATAGAAGGACTAGTGTAAACGATTTCGCCAGACACCTGGGCAGTTAGCATTACTTCTGCTCTAGGTCGCACTGGCCCCTGCCCGTTGACGATAACTGAACCGCTCTTAACGTCTAAATTAATAGTCCTGACTAGCGGAGGCTCGGGTTGTTGGGTTTGCAAAACAGGTTGTGGTGCTAGGACCCATAATAGGGAAAAAACTATTGTGCTTGCTGCAACAATGCTGAAACCTACGGCTGTCCAATAACCCTGCCCGTCTCTCGGATTTCGTCTAATAGACGCGCGTGTCCCGTCCGCTCGGTTTGCGCTATCACCTGATTCGGTCTGCATATTTATTGTCTTTTTCTAGTATTGACTGACTAGTCAGTCACCATATACAAGACTAACACACAATCCGCAACAGTGTTCATTGAATCAATTGCGCCATGACGGAAACTAAGACTGTCCCCAGAGCCGAAAGAAAAGAAGCTCGCCCTATGGAAATAATAAGGGCTGCGTTGACTGAGTTTGCGGCAAAGGGTTTTTCCTCTACGCGGCTAGATGACGTGGCGGATCGTGCGGCGATCAGTAAAGGCACTATCTACCTATACTTCGATAACAAGGAAGAGCTTTTTAAGGCAACGGTGCGGCAGGTTCTTGGTATACATGTTAAAGACGCTCGAGCCTTAGCTACGAATTTTGAAGGTTCGTCGGGGGAGCTCCTTCGGGTTGTAATTGTGAAGATTGCGAGCCAGTTGGAGAATCCTGAGATACGCTCCATCCCTCCACTACTTATTGGTGAGGGAAAACGATTTCCGGATCTTGTAGAATTTTATTATGAGGAAATTGTGTTTCCGGCTATCAATACCTTAAGAGGGGTCATCAGGCGTGGGGTGGAGCGCGGCGAATTTCGTCCTGGACTTGCTGAAGAGTATCCGTTGATTCTTGTCGGCCCAATTCTTATGACGGGAATTTGGAATCACCTGTTTAGCCATTATGAGACGATTGACATGAGAACTTTGATTGATGCACACCTAAATACGGTCATTTACGGTCTAAAGACTGGCCGGAAAAAGTAGGATAAATTTCGGAATTATCAGATGCTTAACCCTTTGGGATGCGGAGGTTTTATGAAGGTTGCAGAAAGATTCGAGACTTCACGTAAGGTCCAAACCACAGAATGTCGATTACAGTCTTGCTCTTTTCTTGCAAGTCTGACTGAGTCAAACTGGTTAGGTGACTTTGTCTTTTCGATCTACGGACCTAGCTAATTTGGAGCTGCAAAATGGTTGCTAAAGAAAATCTTCGCTTCGGTACATTCATTCCGCCCATACACCCGTTGGGGGAAAATCCCACTCTTTGCCTCGAGCGCGATTTGCAGCTTATAGAACACATGGATTGTCTTGGATTTCATGAGGCCTGGCTAGGCGAACATCATTCGGCTGGAACGGAACTGTATTCCACGCCAGAACTGATGATTCTTGCCGCTTATTACCGTACGAAACACATCCGCCTTGGTACTGGTGTCAACTCATTACCTTACCATCATCCGCTAATTCTTGCCGACCGCACAATGCAGCTTCATCACATGACAAAAGGCCGATCCATGTTTGGCGCTGGCCCGGGAGCATTGGTTTCCGATGCTAAGATGCTCGGGATTGAAACGTCACGCCAGCGTGACATGATGGAAGACGCGCTTGAGGTGGTGCTGAAACTGTTTCGCGGCGAGACTGTAACTAAGAAAACAGATTGGTACGAACTAAGAGATGCACGTTTGCAGTTAAGACCATATGATAACGTGCCTGTGGACGTGGTAACTGCTTCCATGATGTCTCCATCTGGACCCCGTGCTGCTGGCCGACTTGGTACTGGTTTAATGTCAATGAGTGCTACTGCATCTCCGGCCCTAGCTGCTGCTGGTACTAACTGGGACATTGCTTGTGATGTTGCTGCCCAACATGGGCATATAATGGACCGGAGCGCCTGGCGCATGATTGGCTTGGTGCATGTTGCCGAAAGTCGAGATCAGGCTCTTGAGGACATTAAATTCGGACTGGAAGAGTGGGTCGATTACTTTGAAAACGTGGCTGTACTGCCCATGGTGCCGCCCGAACGGCGAGGTGACCCTGCTAGTCACTTGATAGAGTCTGGAATGGCAGCCATCGGGACGCCCGATGATTGTATTCAGCAGATCGAAAATCTATGGAAGGCATCAGAGGGCGGGTTTGGTTGCTTTCTTATCACGGACCACAATTGGACTCAGTTTGAAGCTAAGTTAAAGTCTTATGACATGGTGGCGCGCTACGTTTTTCCGCATTTTCAGAATCAGAATGCCCAGAGAAAGGAGTCATTTAGCTGGGTGCGGGAGCGTCAGGTTGATTTCAAGGCGTCTAGCGAGAAAGCTACGGCTGAGCAAATTGAGCGTCACAGAAAGGAATTGGAATCAGGCAAGACGGCAACAGGAGAGGCAGCAGAATAACGTGCCTAGAGTTGCTGCCATTGCTGGGCTTGAGTTAGAAAACACAACAACATTAGTGAGGCAATTATGAAGGGTCATGCGCGTCCGTTTTCACCGAATGGTACCTCGTCCGCGGTACCACCTTTTCCCTGGCGCTTCGCTGCAGATCAGGTAGTGATTCATTTTCGCGCTGACCCCAAAGCACTGAATGAGTTACTGCCGCCCCCCATGAAACCTAATCCTGAACGCCAGGGAGAGGCATTTATATGGACGCCGAACCTAATGTGCCATCCTGTTGACGAGCAGGAGTTTGCGAATATAAGAAATCCCGCCCGGACTCAATACAACGTTGCTGTACTTGCTGTTCCAGGTCTCTTTATGAATAAGCCAGCGTTAATCAGTGCGTTTCAATGGTGCGACAAGGACTGGTTGATTGTACTCAGTTGGATCATTGGCACTTGCGCTCGACAAGCTCATTTCTATGACACCGGTATGCATCCGCTTTTTGCGGAAATGGGATCTAGTTTGACCGGTGGACTTGGTAGCAATTTTAACCGAACTGTCTCGCGCCATGGGGAACAGCTAATAAGAATGAGTTATACCCCGGAACGGGAAATCAGCGTAAAAGATATGGATTTCTTTTATGGGACCTTTCCGCTTCTTTCAGAACGCCATATCCCCGACGTGGAAATTCCGCCGCGCGGCCGTCCGGTAGTACACGATCTTACTCAGATGACTTTGTTGGACCAAGCAATGGATGGGTTCACCAAAGGTCCGGCGACTCTAGAATTCAATGCCAATGCGGATAATGAGGAGTTGGGGCCGATCCAACCGACTGAAGTTTTGGGCGGCTACCGCTGGCGGATGTCGTTCATACTGCCCGGTATAAAGGTTGCGCACAATTACTTGGCCGACTGAGCAGGCTGCGACCAAGCGGCTAAAGATGCGAGGAACTCAGCTGTGTTAGCGCTACCCGGGTCATTGTATGCCCGGAAGATGATGGAAGAGGTGTGAAAGCGCAAGGGCAGGTGTGTTGGACGCATTTGGCCGTTGGTCTGGCGTCCGTACTACTATGTTTTCTTTTGTCCAACGGGGAGTCTCGCGCGGCCGAAAAGGTTTTAAGACTCGGTTTGTCGTTTATCGCCCCGGGCAAAGGAAACCCCTACCAAGGTATTTCGATGCCCACCATTGTACCGCATCACGCTGTTTTTGACACTCTCACGTATGTCGACGAACATGGGAAGATAGCCCCTGGCTTGGCGGTTAGCTGGCACTCTAACGACGCTATGACCTGGACGTTTAAGCTGCGCCGCGGTGTAAGTTTCTCTAACGGTGAACCCTTTGACACAGAGGCGCTCCGCGTATCAGTGGAGCATATGCGGAGTGCCATCGGGGAAATGGAAACTGTAGGAAGTAACCTTTATCACGTGCAGGAAGCGCGTCCCATCAATGAGCACACTGTTGAAGTTGTGTTGTCAGAGCGAGATGCCTTGTTTCCCCTTCATGCAACCCTCTGGCGTATTCCCGCGCCCAAGCTTTGGAAAGAGCTTGGACCTGAGGAGTTTGCAAAGGTACCGGCGGGCACGGGGCCTTACCAAGTAACAGCATGGGAGGAGAGGGGTGTTTTCCTGCAACCATTTCCAGGCTCATGGCGAGCCGGTAAGCTTGATCGCGTGGAGCTCCTTAAAATACCAGAACAAACAGCGCGTTTGCAGGCGTTGTTGTCCGGGGCCGTCAACCTCGTAATGGGGCTTAGTCCCGAGGACAAAGATGCTTTGGAATCCGTTGGCGCGTCTCTTTACTCTCGCGTCATACCAGCTACACCATTCATAGCATTCCTTACTACTAAAGATATTCCGGTAAAAGATACCCGTGTGCGTCAGGCTTTAAACTATGCAGTAAATCGAGAGCTAATAATCGAGAGGTTATTGGGGGCGTCTACTCATCCTCTCGGCCAACTGGCTTATCCTGGTGCTTTCGGCTTTGATCCCGATCTTGAATCATATCCCTACGACCCTGATAAGGCGAAGGCATTACTAGCCAGAGCGGGTTATCCAGAAGGTTTTGATATGGTCATAACATTAAGTGGGCGAGGAGCTAACGAAACTTTGTACTACCAGCAAATTGCGGAGGACTTGCGGGATGTAGGAGTAAAAGTGGAGTTGCGATTGACTACGGCTGGAAATATGACCCGGAATTTGTTCGACGGAACATTCCAGGGCGATGCGTTTGCGCTCGGGGTTCGTGGTTTTGATCCCCTAAACGCATATCGCCACAGGGTATGCCTAGGCATATTAGCGGAACGTTCACCATATCACTGTGACGCAAGCCTTTTGCCGCTGTTGAGGGAGGCTCGAAGTCAGACCAGTGAATTGGAAGCGGAGCGCATTTATCGTGAAGTGTTGCGGCTAGAATTTGACTCACCACCTGGAATTTTTTTATGGCAATGGCCTGAGTTTGACGGCGTTAGTGCTGGCGTAGAAGGCTATGCACCTCTTCAGGACGTGGTTAATTTCAACGATATTTGGATTGCTGATTAAATCTTTGAGCTGATAGTGATTAACTATCCAATTGCTATAAAAGAAACAAAATCACTGCCGACGGCTGGATAGGGGGAGCAGGATGAATAGACGAAGAATGTTGGCCGTGACCGGGGCCGCTGGTTCTGCGTTCGCCGCCGAAGGCAGCAGACGGACCTCAGCTTCAGAGACTGATTCTAAGACCTATGTTCTTATTCACGGTGCGTGGCACGGTGGGTGGTGCTGGCGGGACGTAAGGTGCGGGTTACAAGGCGCTGGTCATAGGGTGTTTACGCCTTCTTTGACTGGTCTAGGTGACCGTGTTCATCTACGAAACCCCGCAATTAATCTGTCTACCCATGTCACTGATGTGATCAATTTCTTGGAATTTGAGGAACTGGAAAATGTAATTCTCGTTGGCCACTCCTATGCAGGTCATGTGGTTAGTTGTGTTGCTGATAAAGTCAAGGAACGCTTGCGACATATTGTTTTTCTAGACGCTGTCCTAGCTGTGGATGGTAAATCTTTTCTACCAGCTGGTGTTGGAGAGAGGCGCATGAAAACGGCTAAGGATGGATACCTTATGGCCGCTGCAACCCTAGAGTTTCTAGGTATCCCCAAAGATCATCCACGCGCAGATTGGGTACGCCGTCGGTTGGTGGAACATCCCTTGCCAACGCTAATGGAAGCCGTGTCTTACGAAAACGGCGGACCTGCGGGGATTGACAAGACCTTTGTTCGTTGTAAACAAAATCCGCGAATGGCTGATGGTGATCCCGTCCTAGAACTAACTAGGGATGATCCGGAATGGCATTATTCAATAATCGATACCGGTCACGACCTGATGATCACTGCCCCTGATGAAACGACACGAATCCTGATGGATATAGAGTGAGCTAACGCCAGAGCTAGTTAGGTGGTTATTCGATTAATGTGTTACCGTCTAACTCCAGATCAACGAACTCTCTAGTAATAGATCTCATTAGCTTCTCGACCTTATTCAGACGATGAATTGGGAGTGTTTGATCAGAAAAAATGGGTTCGTGTTTGTAAAATAAGTTTACCGCTGGGTGAATTCAAACATCTCTTCATTCGGACCTTTAACGAGCATGGTTAGGTATTTAGGTCCATCGTCTGAGATAATTGTTGGAGCTGAGACAATATCCGCACCAGACTCAATTAGCGTTTTGTGCAGGCCTTCCAAATCTTTGGTGTCATGAGTGAGCAAGGAAAAGCCAAGATGGCCCGGTCTCATTCGGCCCTTTAATCTCGCACCTGTCTGGTCGAAAAAGTGAACTAATAGAATCTTACCGCTAGCCTCTTCCTCAGTTCCATATAGTAGAAAGTGGACACGTGTTCCGCGGGGGACTCCGGTCAGGTCGTTCACTAGGTTACGGTATGAGTTGGGTGTTTCAGCATCATCCTTGGCAGTCAAACCAAGGATACCACCGTAAAACTGCCGAGTTTTCTCTAGGCTTCCAGAGACCACCGAAATTGTTGGAATTTCGCTGAACAGTCCATGGGGTGTGCCAGGGCGCATTACTGTTTCTGGATGACGGTGGCCGACCATGATAAGGACTGGTAGTCCATCGGGTCCGGAAAAGAGGCACTCCTCGCTTATGGATACTCCAATTTCATGCCGAACAGGCGGTGATCTGAAACTATAGCCCGCTTTTTTAATGCGCTTTATCGAATCAAGGATGGGGTCAGCTACGTAAAAATCAAGAGCCTTCGGTCCCACATCTGTTGCTTTATCACCGCCATCACCGCCATGATCCAGGCGCACATGCTTTGAGGGTGTTGGTGTGTATTCAACAAGGCGTAAACGGCCAATAGGATACCCATTGCAGGATAGCTCTGTCATTTGGGCCGTAATACCGTTGGGTAGCTTCCACGCAGCTGTCAAGGAAGCCGGCACGGGTCCGGACCTTTCCTCTTGAAGCTCCATAACGTCACGAAACAGCACGATCGCTTGATCTAGATCACTTACACCCACTGTTGCTATACGCATTGCGCTTACACCCACCACTCTACCTCCTTTGCTGAGTCAAATAGAGATGCTATGCCTTCGCGCGCCACTGCCACAGAACAGCTGGAAGACTGAGCAACCATATTACTGTTTATTACTTCTGCGCATACCGTCTTTAAACATTAAGTTGGAACAAGGGGAGCACTACGAAATGAAATTGGAGCCTGGATCGGATGAGGAATCTGCATTTAAGGTCATCAATAGTGTTTATCAGTCATATCAGGACTACAAGCCAGAGGACATAGAGGCAGTCCAGCTGCCAGAGTATTCTGTTTGGGATGGAACATTGCCACGGCTCTTCAAAAACCTCGCAGAGGTCAAAGAGTTTCACAGGAAAGATCAGGAAAATACCAAAGCACGAGGGGTATTTTCCTTCCAAATCGAGCCGCTCAAGGTGGATATATTAGGAGATGTGGCGGTGGTGCTAAGCGGTGTTTTTGCAGAGTGGCAACCGCCTAACGAATGGTCAGGGCGTATCAGAGTAACCGATGTTTTGCGCAGGGTCGGTGGGCGTTGGATGATGTTTCACCATCACGAGAGTATCGAGCCTGAAGGTTACACACATATATAGTGTGCTGGCGTGAACTTAGGTGGAGGCTAAGTCATCGGCTAGCTTTTCGCTATCCGTGTTAAGTTCTTCGTTTTCGAGGGCTTCCAATTCCTGCTGCACTATACGCAAGATACGTGCGATGTACTCGGCGTGCCATTTTTGGCGCTCGTAAGCTTCGTCATCGCTTGGAACGAACGCATCAATGTTCGCTTTGGTAACGGATTGGCCGGCTTCCATGAGCCTTTCAATGGTGTCCATGCGTTCCCGGATTACTGCAACTTCACCTGCAACGGCCATAGTGATTGAGAGAACTCTTTCGACTGCTGGGTCATCGAAGAAGTAGGGGCGCTTACCTTTGCTTTTAGCATTGGCCAGCTTAATAACATCGAGTTCGGTGATAGCTATCACTCCTCTTTACTTCCAGGCTCCAAACATATACCAGCCACCCCCACCCGTAACTTGTTTGTTTCTTGCTCGCGAATCATTTTGTTCCGCTACGTGGCGGGACATGGTGCTAGCCCAAGGGGGGTAGACCCCCTTTTCTACGTCGGGACTGAGCCGTTCCTCAATGAAACTCGGCCGATTAAAGCCAGCCTGCTCCATTTCGTCGAGGACGTCCATTGTATGCAATTTGGACCAAAATGGTTCGTTGTTGTACCATGCGTCCCAGTCGCGGATGAATTGTTCATATAGCGGCGTGCTGTCTTCAAAGTTAGGTTGCTCGAGATGCAGAGTAAGACCGCCGGGAACAAGAAGTCGGAAGATCTCTCTCATTATCTTGCGCAGTGCTATAACTGAAGTTTCGTGCCAAAACATGGTGGTTTGTATCCAGTCAAAACTTTCGGCTTCAAAGTCGAGGCTCTCACCGTCCATTTGCACAAACTGAACGTTGCTAACACCCATAGCTTGGGCGCGGGCGTGACCATACCGCAAGAACGGAGCACCAATATCTACAGCAAGAATCTCAGCATCAGGAAAAGCATTGGCTATGGGGAGAACGTTGGAACCAATACCGCACCCAAGATCCAGGATGCGTTTTGGTGAAAATTCAACAAACTTGGACTTGATGAACTTGGCAAGGGCGCGACCACCACCATCTCCCTGGCAACTCATAGATCCCGCTCCCGTTACGAAGGTACCAATGTCATAGTTGGCAGCGGTGCTTACATCGCCTTCCATTAGCTCTGAATAATAACTGCCGGGCATGCAGTGGTTATCTACCGCAGCCAGGTATCCGGGCACTTCAAGCTCTGAATTCAGGGAGAGTGTATTCTTACCTTCGTTATAGCTGTTTGCTTTGGCATTCAGTTTGTTAATCTGGCCCAAAACTACTGACAGTCCGACCTGATGACGCATTTCCATGGAATTGCGTCTCATGGCGGCCCATGTCTGGTAATGGGCATCTTTACGCATTTCCTTGCGGATTTCCTGACGATTGGCAAAATCTCGGCCCTGATCTCTATTAAATCTGGGTTGAACCCTCTTTTCATAGGCAAGGCGGTTACCGGGAAAGAGGCCCTGGCTCAGGTGAACATTAAGGTTGGCGAGGAAATTAAACCGTGCCGTGTCATCGTGCGATACGTCTGCTCGCATATCATGCTTGCCGACACGATCATAGGGTGGTGGCAAAATCCTTGCATCTGGCTGTTTAGACACTTGAGAGCCCTTCGAAAATCCGGCGGTGGGAAAAGGTCCTAGCCGGTTTTCCTAGCGCCGAACAAGTACCAACCTTCGCCTTTTCTTGCACCTTTTTTATCACGTTTGATGCCTTCTTGTTCGTGTTTGTGACGTGATGCCGTTCCGGCCCACGATGGATAAATACCCTGTTCTAAATCGGCAGCAGCCAAGGCTTCAAACATAGCCTTTCTCTGAAACCCAGCTTTTTTCATTTCCACCATTACGTCCATGGTATGAAATTTGGACCAAAAAGGCTCGTTATTGTACCAGGCATCCCAGTTCCTTACAAAGCGATCGTAGGGTGAGGTGTCACTCCTAAAGTTAGGCTGTTCGATATGTATGGTTAGTCCTCCGGGAACTAATTTATCGAATATGCTTTCTAACATATTGCGGAAAACTGTGACCGAAGTTTCGTGCCAGAACATTGTAGTTTGTATCCAGTCAAAGCTTTCCGAATCAAAATTGAGGTTCTCTCCATCCATCTGCATGAATTGTACTTTTTTGTATTTCATTGCTTGAGCGCGGGCATGGCCGTAGCGCAGCATCGGTGCGCTAACATCCACTGCGAATATTTCAGCATCTGGAAAGGCATCGGCAAAGGGTAGGACGTTGACGCCTGTTCCTGCACCGATATCTAATATTCTTTTGGGCTGGAAGTCAGGGAACTGCGTTTTAAGAAAATTCACAATAGTTCGAGCTGCCCCGTCACCGCGGCAGCTCATTGATCCACCGGTAGTGCAGAAACTGCCCGTGTCATAATTCGCTCCAGCACTTACATCGCCGCGCATCAATTCCGTATAATAACTGCCTGGCATGCAATGGTTGTCTACAGACGATAAATAGCGAGGAATTTCTGTGTTTTTATTGAGTGATAAGGTGTTCTTGTTACTGTTGTAGTGCTGGGCTTTTGAGTTGAGACCTTGGATTTGGCGCAGGACAGTACTACGTCCTGCTTGTTGTCTCATTTCCATACTGTTTCGCCGCAGTGCAGCCCAGGATTGATATTGAGGGCATGTTGCCATCGCAGAGCGAACGTCCTGTTCAGACTCAATTTTTCGGCCGGCTTCTTTTTCGAAGGCTGGTTTTGCCTGACGTTCGAATGCTACTTTATTACCCGTAGCAACAGACTGATTCAGGTGAAAGTTAAGGTTGGTAATAAAATTGAAACGCGCCATCTCATCATGAGTTATTTCTGGGATCATATCGTGCCGATGTAAACGATCATAGGGAGGCGGCAAGACCATGTGTTTATGACCTGCCATCGTAGCCCACATCTCTAACCATCAGCGCTGATTCTGACGGCGTTGTCATAGGCCTCTTCGGTGTCTCCCCTTTGAACATCTTCAATTTCTTCCTGGAAGATATATAGGACGCGATCAAGAAACTCCTGGCGCATAAGTTCCCGAGTTTCAGCACGCTCGTTATCGGGCTCATAAGCTTCAATTTCCGCCTCTAAGAGTAAGCCTTTTTCATTGGCAATGGCCTCGATAGTATCCAATCGCTCACGCATTACCCAGAACTCGGTGACCAATGACATGATCATTGACATAAGACGATCGTTAACGGGGTCTTGAAAAAAAGTCGGCCTATGGCCCTTAGCTGTCTTTGGAACCTGGGCCGAAAGTTTACTTTCGTTGGTCATAAGACACCTTCATTTTCCGCCAACCAACAGGTAAAAACCCCGGACGACTGCTGTGGACGCCTCTTTGAGGGCACGCCTGGGTTTGTTAGAGGATTCCTCTGCCTTATCAAAAGACTCACAATGGTAAATTACCTTGTCTGCATCGAAACCAGCGTCGACGGCTAGTTTTTCTATATCTAGTTCCCGAAAAGTACTCCAGAAAGGTTCATTATTATTGTAGGTCTCGTTATCAAAGATAAGCTGGCGGAATAGATCCATATCGGCAAAGCCCCCCGCATCCATGTGCACCATCATACCGCCGGGTCTCAGCAATCTGCGACTTTCCGCTATGATGTTCGGCAGCGCTTTGGTCGAGGTCTCGTGAAGTAGTATACAAGACACGATTAGATCAAAAGATTCATCATCGAACTTAGTCTTTTCGGCATTTTGTTGACTGAAGTGAACGGCATGTCCTAGAGATTCAGCGCGGGCATGCCCATAACGCAAAAGCCCCGCCGCCACATCGATACCGTGCACCTTAGCATCTGGATATGCAATGCAATACGGGACCGTGTTAGTCCCGGTGGCACAGCCCATGTCGAGGACTCGGTTAGGCTTGAGCTCCGGCCACTCTCTCTTAATATATCTAAGAACCATTTTGGCGCCGCGATCATTGAGAGGGCCACCCTGGCCGCTGCCGTACATATAAGCTCCCTTGTCGTAAATTGCACCGGCGCAAACGTCATCGTCTCCGAGATCGAGACAGTAACCTCCCGGCTGACAGTGAATATCTAGGCTTGTAATGTATCGGGGCGGTTGCAGCTCCGGATCAACCTCAAGACTGCCTAGCGTATGGCCGGTTTGTTTTGCGCGAGCGTTAAGGTCAATAAGTTGTCTCTCAATCGAGTACGTTGCTGATGCCCACATTAGCTCCTGGGCTGTACGTTGTATGCTGAGGTGGGCCTGATAGTATGGTTCCGCCAGCATTTCCGTCTTAAGTTCCTGACGGTTCTTAAAAGGCCGCCCCGAATTTTTTTCAAACCGCGGCTTTACCTTTTTATCGAATAGAACACGACTGCCGGTGCCTAGTTTGCGGATAACGTTTTCGCGCACAGTTCTCTGAAATGCTTGGCGTGAACGGTCATCATGTGACCATTTTGGTGTGATGCCGTGGGACTGCTGGTTTGCTGGGAGCCGCATGGGTGTTCTCCGGTGTCCTTAATATAGAGTAAACTAAGTGTAACGCGTCGTTAGTTGTGATTGAAGGCCGGGGTTGAGCTTGGTCATGTGGTGAAAGCGGCATCTGGCCGATTTAACCAAAAATCCTTGCGTTCGGTATATCGTTTGCGCTAGGGAGCGGTCTTGCTACATCCTTAAGAAGAAAACTTTGGAAAGAATTTAGAATGGCCATTATCAAAGTCATTAACCGAGCAGGCGAGTCTCACCAAATACAAGGGACCATTGGCACAACGCTAATGGAAAACTTGCGGGATAACGACATGGATGTTGAGGCAATATGTGGAGGCTGCTGCTCCTGTGCTACTTGTCATGTGTTTATAGATACAGGATGGATTGGCAAAATTCCCGCACGGTCAGAGGATGAGAATGAGCTGGTGTCGGAAACGGAGGCTTATAGGCCTGAAAATTCGCGCCTCAGTTGTCAGATTGAATTCACGGAAGATCTCGATGGTCTTAGTTTGATTGTGGCACCGGAGGAATAAGCCATGTTTGGTATAACTCTTGTTGCTATCTTATCTGTTAGGTGTTGGTTTTGCGATACAGAGCTTCCAGAACGTCATTTCCTGATTGCGGTGAGCCTAGGCGCGTCAGCTCTCTTCGCTCCCTAAGCGGACGTAAAATATTTGCCCAAAGACGACTATACGGCCTTATAGACAAGTTGTGGCTTAACCAAGTGTGTCTCTCTAATGCGTTCTTGGCCTTTTCATAATAGTTGTAATAGTTGTTTTCAGTAGGTTCGGATGACTCATTGTTTAACACTATATTTATGTGGTCGGTGCTTGGGTTTAACCGGCAATCTACAACATTAAAACCACAAGTGAGGGCTAATTGTTCAAGGCCAGCCCGGTGAAAGTTTTGTAGATGGGCGAAATGAAAGCGACGTCCAGGGGAGTGGTATCTAGATTCTAGATTTGGTACTTCAAGGATTACGTGCCCTAGTGGCTTAAGCCAGGCTTTAATGCGGGTGAGCACATCCCTGGGGTCGGCTACATGCTCAAGCACATGATGCATAGTGACAGCATCAACACTCGAATCTGGCATGTCAAAAGTCTCCACGTACCCAGGTTCAACTTTGATTCCGTATTGTTGGCGAGAAAAATCAACGTATGATTTGCTAGGTTCTATTCCCCTAGCTCCGTAGCCGTATTTGTTCAGTAGACATAGAAATTCTCCTCCTCCCGCACCTATATCGAAGACTTGGGCACCTGGTGGGATATAATTACTTAGACGTTCTATGCGTTCCAGGGCACGAAGACCCGCACGATATATATGTTTTAGTTTCGGGGTCCGTGTTCCCTTGTAGAAATACCGATACGTAGATGAGTAATAAGCCTGGAGGTATTCGGGTGGAGGCATTGGGTTTGTGAACACGTGTCCGCATCCGTGACACATCACCGTGCGCAAAGGACTATGGTCTCTATCCCGAGTTGAAACGACAGTATGATCCTGCTCATAGCATAAGGGGCAAGGGATCGGAATTCCCGAATATGGGAGTTTCAAGGATGTGCTCGTTATTTCAGCTGTGCTCTTCACGGTACGTTATCGACTATTCAGGCCAGCGGTTGTGCAGCCAAAGCCATTGATCTGGTCTTTCTTGTATCCAATCTTCGAGTTGAGTATTGATCCTGATTAACGCTTTAATCACATCTTTATCGTCATCACCGGTTTTTTCGATGGTCCAGGGATCTCCAAAGGTAACGTGAAAACTACATCCTTTGATTCGTTCTGTCCTCACCGGAATTAAAGGACATTCAAAACGCATAGCAAGACGAACCACTGCCGGACCAGTCATGGCATTACGCCCAAAGAACGGGATCTCCAATCCGGTATTCATTTTTTGATCAACCACCATTGCCACGTGACTACCGTTCCTGAGCACACGGATCAGATCCCTGGCCCCCTCAGGCCCCTTGGGGATTAAGTCTGCAGCTATCTCGCCTCGAGCAGCCCCGAGCAGCTTTTCAATCAGCGGGTTGTTCGGGCTTCGGTAAACAATTGCTACGGGTTTCGCGAGCCGGCCTGCAACCAAAGCTGGAATTTCCCAGTTACCAATGTGACCGGTAAACAGGATGGCAGCCTTTCCCGATTTTTCGATTCTTAGAAGTCGCTCTATGCCCGAAACTGTGATTCTATCTAAGTCTTTACTATGCCAAAGACGCGGAAGAACAGCATACTCTGCAACCACACGACCAAGATTTTCCCACATATCTCTAATAATACGAGTTCTTTGTAGTTTCGTCAGATTTGGGAAGGCATGCGACAAGTTTTTTTCAGCAGTTTGGGTAGTAGGAACCATTGGCCCAACACAGCGCGCCAACCAACCGCCCAAAGCGGATGCCCAGTCGGTCGGAAGCATACGGAACAAAGCTAGTCCAAAATAGGCAGCAAGTGCTTCCAGTCTGTATCGGATTGGGTGTTTCAAAATAAGCTCATAGGCCAATTATATTCGGTGATTCAATTGTAGGCCGCAGACTCTATTATAGATTAAGCACCTAGGGTACAGTCTGCAGAAGTAATCAACACTATAGAATAAATTCATACCCGAGTTACCAATGCGATTGATGCAAGTTATTGCCGGCGCTGCTCATGGCGGTGCAGAAACTTTTTTCACCGACATGGCGCTAGCCTTGGGGCGTCGAGGCGTGGTGCAGAAACTTGCTATTCGTGGATTTGCTGACCGTGTTGCCCAGCTAGAGGCGAGCAACTGCGATGTACAAACTTTTAGATTTGGTGGTCCATTAGACTTGATAACCCCTATAAAATTAGCTCGTATGGCACGTGATTTTCAGCCTGATGTACTGCTAGGTTGGATGAATCGTGCATGCAATATCTTACCAACAGGACCCTTCACGAGGGTCGGCCGTCTAGGTGGGTACTATGATCTAAAATATTATAACCGCTGTGACTACCTTATTTGCAACACACCGGATCTTGTCGATCACGCGATCGGTGACGGGTGGCCGGCGGAAAGACTATGCTACATTCCCAACTTTTGTCCTGTTACAAACCAGGATGCGGTGGATAGGTCGGTACTAAAGACTCCTCATGATGCTAGGGTTTTACTCATTCTAGCTCGACTTCAGCCTGTCAAAGGGATCGACATTGCCATCCAGTCATTAGCGAAGACCCAGAACACTTATCTGTGGATTGCAGGAGATGGACCGCTAGATCCACATCTTCGAAAACAGGCCCGGGAATGTTTGGTGGCGGACCGTGTCAAGTTCTTGGGTTGGAGGGAGGACCGCACTGCATTACTTAGGGCCGCGGATGTTTGCCTGGTTCCGTCACGCCATGAGCCCTTCGGCAATGTCATTCTTAATGCTTGGGCTCATGGGATACCCGTTATTTCTACCCGGAGCCAGGGACCAGGTTTTCTCATACGTGACGGAAAAGATGGAATTTTGGTTCCGGTTGATGATAGTGGGGCTTTGGCTGAGGCCATCCTAAGGCTTATTGCATCACCAGATTTGTCGACTCAGCTTGTGACAAATGGATTCAGCAGAGTTGCTGCTGAATTTTCAGAAGAGGCGGTGACGGGCTCCTATATGGATTTGTTCGAAAAATTGAAGACTAGGCGTTACAACACGATGTAACGGCGATAGGTCCTAATTTACCTAACCTGACGAAAATGGCATAGTGTGGCTATGACTCAGAGTCGCTCATCTGCTCCTCCATCAGAAAAGATCGAGCAGAAATTTAGAAGCCATCTAAATCTAGTAGCTGCGCTTACGCGCGACTTTGCTGCCGCTACGGATTACGAAGATATGGCTGCCGCAGGCCTCCAACAGATTACTAACTACGTTGGTGCCGAAGCGTCCTCTCTGTTCTTACTGGATGAAACGGGCAAAGAGCTTATTTGTGTGGCCTGTTATGGACCTGTCAATATCACCGGTCTCCGCGTGCCTTCCGATTCTGGTGTTGTGGGAAGGGCCCTTCAGCAGCGGAAAGGGCAAATGGTGCGTGATGTTAGTTTGGACGCTGATTTCGGTGGGGCGGTCGATGAGAAGACTGGCTTCAAAACAAAGTCGATTCTGGCAGCACCACTTAGCATTGGTGATGAGTATCTTGGTTGCATCGAGATCATTAACAAGAATACTGGCGATAGTTTGTTTCATGATAGCGACCTGACTTTACTGGAAACACTGTCAAGTGCTGCTGCTCTAGCCCTGCACAACCTTCGCCTTACCCAAAAGGTTGTCCAGCAAGAACGGGCAAGCCGTGAGGTGGAGCTTGCAGCGGAAATACAACGCGACTTGTTGCCAGTACAGAAAGGGCAAGAATTTCCTATACATGGTATCAATGTACCAGCCCGATCAGTTTCAGGAGACTTTTACGATATTCTTCCACTAGCAGATGGACGGATATGGTTCAACATAGGGGATGTTTCTGGCAAAGGAATGAACGCTGCCCTTTTGATGGCAAAGACGTCCAGCCTGTTTCGTTGCTTGGCGAAAAGTGCAACCGATCCTGGACAACTGTTGCACATAATTAACAATGAGCTTTGTGAAACTAACTCTCGTGGTATGTTTGTCACAATGGTTGGAGGTTTGTTGGATCCTGCAACAGGCCATGTCGCGTTGTCCAATGCCGGGCATGAGCCGCCGCTCCTGTTGGATTCAAAAAGTAAGAAGTTTACGGAACTGCCTGCCGAGGCACCTCCTCTTGGTATTACGGCTAATATTATGGGCTCCGAGGGTTTTCCTACTGCTGAGTTTGATATCCGTGGCGGAAGTCTTTACATTTTTACTGACGGCCTCACTGAGGCAAGAACGTTCGGTGGCAGCATGATCGGCAATGAAGGCGCCCGTTCCCTGATACTTGAGCATCAGGAGGAGCACGCCGAAATGCAGCTAAGGAATATAGCAGCGGCTGTCAGGTTGCCGAGCAAGCCGCTCCATGATGATCTAACCCTTCTCATCGTCCAGGATTTTTCCAGTGGTTTCCACAAATCAAGAAATACGGTAGCTAAGAATCATATGTGTCAGATCGAAAAAATCTTACATCTTCGTCTACCGGCCCGTGCAAATCGGTTGAAACTAATACGTGCTGCAGTGAAAGAGGCAGCTGAATATTGTTCATGTGATGGCGATTGGACAAAGGACCTGACCCTGGCTGTTGACGAGGCATCACAGAATGTCATACGCCATGCCTATAGCAGTGCCGAAGAACCGGGTGATATTTGCATCGATTTTATAAAAGAGTGTGACCAGATGGTCGTTCACATTATGGATTTTGCTGATCCAGTGGATCCAGAAAAAGTAAGGGGTAGAGACCTCGAGGATATCCGTCCTGGTGGGCTTGGGGTGCACCTTATCAAATCTGTAACCGATGATGCCAGGTTCGTAACGCCCCCAACGGGGGTCGGCAACTTATTTAAGTTGACCAAACGTCTATAATTCAAGCTAGACTGACGCCGTCATAAGGGGGATGCATGACGTTAGATGTAAAAGAAACCGATGGCGCTGCCTTAGTGTCGCTGTCCGGTGATGTGGATCTTCAGACGTCCCCTTCAGTGCGCCAGGGTCTTCTGGATTGTTTGGAAACTAATGAACGGGTAGTCGTTGACATGTCCGGTGTTAGCTATATTGACTCATCGGGTGTGGCGAGTCTTGTTGAGGCTTTTCAGGTTTCAAAGAAGAAGGGATCGATTTTTGTTCTCGCTAACGTTAGTCCAGCAGCCCTACGTGTGTTTAGCTTGGCTCGCCTAGATAAGGTGTTCACCATTCACGAAAGCGTCGAGGACGCTGCTGCAGCCCTTGGATGATCAGATGATGGGGAAGGTCATGACGACTCTTGAACGGGTAGGTCGTGCCGCTATTGACGGGATCAGTGAATTAGGATTTGGCGCTGTTCTTCTCGCGCAGAGTGTGTACTGGACTATTATTGGACACCGACGTGCCCAACCGGTGCGCCTTCAAACAGTCTTTGAGCGTTGCATGGAGGTTGGCGTTTATGCTGTTCCGATTGTCACACTTATGTCAATCACTATCGGAATAATGCTTGCGATTCAGGGGATCTATACCTTGAGAACATTTGGGGCCGAGCAACAGGTGGTAATTGGTGTTGCTATCTCTGTAACCAGAGAATTCGGTGCGTTGATAACTGGAATTATTGTTGCTGGTCGGACAGGTAGCTCCCTCGCCGCGCGGATTGGGACCATGCGTATTAGCCAAGAAGTTGATGCTCTAGAGGTCATGGGTATTAATCCAGTACGATTTATTGTCGCGCCGGCACTTCTTGCTATGGTGGTTATGGTGCCAACGCTGACCTTTTGGGCTGACTTGGTCATGTTGGCTGGGGCTGGGTGGTATACGTCCATAGAGCTGGGCATGAGCTTTTCAGCTTACCTAGATCAGCTCACTGATGTCATTAAAGTGGATGATGTTATGCATGGTTTGGGCAAGAGCTTGTTATTTGCTGTCCTTATCACTTTAGTCGGGGTAATGAACGGCGCGCTTGTTAGCGGTGGGTCTGAGGGTGTTGGTCGGATGACTACAAGAGCAGTCGTTCTTGCCATCAGCGCTATAATCGTCACAGACATGATTTTCGCTTTTATAACGACACGCTGACATGAATCAATTAGCACATACCAGTGAGAATATTGATGATGTAAATGAGAATATCGTCATACAGGTCGACGATCTAGTCACTCATTATGGTACAACGGAAATTCTGCACGGCATCAGCATGGATGTCCATCAAGGGGAAATTCTCGTTATTATGGGTGGTTCGGGGTCCGGGAAAAGCACTCTTCTGAACGCGCTTCTCGGTCTTGTACGGCCGACGACAGGGATGTTGCGTATACTAAATCAAGATCTTCACGTAATTTCCGACATCGAGCGCACCAAATTGAGGCAGAAAATTGGAGTGGCTTTTCAAGGGGGTGCTTTGTTTAGCTCTATGAATGTCATTCAGAATATCATGTTGCCTCTTCGTGAACATACGAAGCTTGATGACCTAACCATGCAGATTATGGCGCGTCTAAAGATGGAGGTCGTTAGTCTTTCTGGATTTGACAATTTGATGCCAGCCGAACTTTCTGGGGGCATGATTAAGAGGGCGGCGTTCGCGCGAGCTATTGTCATGGATCCCCGTATACTGTTTTGTGATGAACCCTCGGCGGGGCTCGATCCTGTCGTGGCCTCTGCAATAGATGACCTGATCCTTGACCTTCGAGATGCTATGGGAATGTCTATTGTGGTCGTTACCCATGAGCTAGAGAGTGCATTTAAGATCGCTGACCGTATATGTGTGCTCGATAAGGGAGATATTCTTATGATTGGGTCAGTAGAAGAAATAAGAGCGAGCGATAACCAGCGTATACAAAACCTATTAAATAGGCGCACTGAGGAAGAAGACATAGATCCAGATGAATATCTTAGGCGGTTAACAGTACAGAACGGCTAAGGTTTGATCGATGAAAATTGGTAGAGAGAAGCTGCAGTAGGGGCGGGATGAAAGACAGTAGAATTAATTATGCGGTTGTTGGTGTTTTTGTCACATTACTTTTTGTAGTGTTTCTTGTTGTGATTTCTATGCTTGCGGGTCGCACTGGAGCAACTGATGCTTATTACACCGTCCTTGAGAACGTTACAGGCATTAATTTCGGAACCCAGGTGCTTTACGAAGGTTACCAAATTGGTCAAGTGGAGAGCGTTGAGCCGCAATTTAACAATAGCAAAGTGCGGTATAGGGTAAACTTAAAAGTGCAGGAGGGGTGGGCTGTTCCTGAGGATAGTTTGGCGCGCGCAACAGTGTCTGGTTTGTTGTCGGCCATGACAATAGATATCAAGGAAGGTGAAAGTGCTATTATTCTTAAACCAGGTTCTGAAATTCCTGGTTCTCCACCTACTAATATATTTGCGGCTTTATCTGAAATAGGTGCGGAATTTGGCGACCTTAGTCAGAATTCTCTAAAGCCACTCATAGATAATCTTAACGATTTTGTGACTGCTTTTGGGGAAGTGGCTATGGAACGAGTCCCTGAAAGTCTGGACAATATTCAGATAATTAGCACTTACCTCGCAAAACGCGTGCCCAATATAGCAGATAGTATAGAGCGGTCTGCAGAATTGATCGAAACGGACATTCTAAGCAAATCAAATAGGGAGAATATTGGAAGTTCTCTGGACAATCTGGAATCTGCTTCAGCAGACATGGCTAAACTAGCTTCAGACCTTGATACGACCCGTGAGATCCTCGTCCGATCCGCTGTCGCTATCAACCAACTGCTCGAAGATAACTCAACAAACATTGACGATGCTGTTCGAGACCTCCGTTACACTCTTAGCACTATTGTCAGATATGTGGATGACATTTCAGGTAACCTGGAGGTAACCAGCCGCAACATGGCCGAATTCAGCAGGTCCATTCGGGAGAATCCCGGTTTGCTGCTCAGCGGGTCTGCGCAGCAGGATGAAGCCGGTGCTGGGCGCTAATTGGTGAAGAAGGATATGGAATGATCTTTATCTATTCACGGTTAACTATTAAATGGCTTTGCCTACCGCTGACAATTTTCATGTTGCTGGTTAGCTGCTCTGCACAACCAGTCCCCAAAGACACCTTCTACAGACTGACCTCTAGCCAGAAATTACCACCGCTTCAGGGAGGACCTTTTGTTGGTGTAGTAGAGGTGCAGCCCTTGCGCGGTGAGGGTATAATAAACCAGAGAGCAATCATTTACCGTGACGGCCCGTCTCAACTGTATCAATACATTTACCATTTGTGGGCTGAACCGCCCGGTATAATGATCCAACGTGAATTAATTGCTGCATTGCGCCAAGCCCAGGCTTTTGAATCAGTTGCTTCGCCTGAAATGCGTACGAATAGGGATTACGAATTAGCTGGTTCTTTATTCACGCTTGAGCACGCGTTGGAGAGCTCGGGCGGAAAGGTGGTTATCGAGCTAGAGCTTGGACTTCGTCGTGTCCAGGGGAATCACAACCTGTTACTCAAAACTTATAGGTCCGAACGCTCAGTTAATGGTCCTGGCGTTTCTAGTGCCGTGACTTCAATAAGGGGTGCTCTCGATGAAGTGCTCGCTCAGCTACTCCTTGATTTGGAAGTAGCTAAGAGCAAAGAAAAGGCTTAATTGGTATTTTTCGGCGGTTGCTGTGGTTTTTAGCTCTGTCTAGGGTCGGCGACTTCGTGCAAAAGAGGGAGTAGCGCCGGTGCGCTATGTAAGTACCCGGGGTGGAGTCCCCAAAGTCAGTTTTGATGAGGTTCTTTTGACGGGGCTGGCCGGTGACGGGGGACTCTATGTGCCTGAGAAATGGCCTAAAATCGACTTGAAAAAAATTGGCCGTAGTGGCGAAGTTTCGTACGCTGAGGTTGCTGCCCATGTACTTAAGCCCTTCGTAAAGGGATCAGTTATTGAATCCGAGCTGTTTGAGATTACCGATACGGCGTATAGCGGTTTTGGTGACCCTGCAGTTGCCCCGCTTGTCGAATTAGCACCAAATGAGTGGCTTTTGGAGTTGTTCCATGGGCCAACACTATCTTTCAAAGACTATGCACTTCAAGTGGTGGGACCGATGTTGGAGCGTGTCCTAACCGCGCGCGGTGCAAGCGTGACTATAGTGGTTGCTACATCGGGTGATACAGGTTCTGCAGCTATTGAGGCTTGCAAGGGCCGTGACGCGATGAGCATCTTTATCCTTCATCCTAAGAATCGAATTTCAGATGTTCAACGCCGGCAAATGACGACTGTCACCGCCAACAACGTTTTTAATATAGCTGTTGATGGTACGTTTGACGACTGCCAGAACCTCGTTAAGGGCCTATTTTCTAATAAAAGGGTACGAGACGAGCTGCAACTCTCTGCGGTCAATTCGATTAATTGGGCGCGAATCATAGCTCAGTCTGTCTACTACGTCTCGACATCTCTAGTCCTGGGCGGACCAGAAAAGCCTGCAGTATATAGCGTGCCAACCGGAAATTTTGGAAACGTTTATGCGGGTTATACCGCTCATCGTATAGGGGTTCCGGTGGAGTTTTTTGTTGTTGGTTCCAATAGTAACGATATTCTCACTCGCTATTTTGAGACTGGAGTTATGACCGCAGCAGATGTCGTCCCGACCTTGAGTCCAGCAATGGACATACAGATTTCTAGTAATTTTGAACGTCTTTTGTTCGAAGCTTACGGCCGAAATAGTGCAACTGTCGCCGGATTGATGACGAGTTTCGGTAAAGATGGTCAATATATCGTTGCAGATGAAGCCCGGTCCTTTATAGATCGCCTGTTCCTTGGGTGCCGCCTGGATGACAACGGAACGCTTACTGCCATGCGCCGCATTTATGAGGAAACCGGCAAGTTGGTTGATCCCCATACTGCTGTGGGAATTGTCTGTGGTCGTCAGTTCAGCGTCCAACCGACAATGCCTCGGGTCACGATAGCTACCGCCCATCCGGCAAAATTTCCCGATGCTGTAAAATCGGCGACGGGGGTTAAGCCTGATTTGCCGGACACTTTGTCAGATTTATTTGAACGGTCTGAAACCTACGTTTGTCTACCGAATGATATCGATGTCATTACGGACTATATCTATAGCACAAGGACGAACTTATAAAATGGAGAGCCCATGACTGTCACAATGAGCACTTTATGTAACGGACTTAGGATCGTGACCGATTCGATGGACTCTGTTGAAACAATAGCCCTTGGAGTTTGGGTCGGAGCGGGGACACGTCACGAGACCGAAGAGCTGAACGGTATTTCACACCTGTTGGAGCACATGGCCTTTAAGGGTACTGGTCGTCGAACTGCTCGAGAGATTGCTGAACAAATGGACAGTGTTGGTGGTCAGCTTAATGCTTATACAAGCCGGGACCATACCGCCTACTACGCAAAGGTTCTGAAAGAAGATGTGGATCTAGCTCTTGATATACTCTCTGACATACTACTTCATTCCACTATGGATCCAGTAGAACTAATCCGAGAGCAGCACGTGGTGGTTCAGGAAATTATGCAAACGGCGGACACACCCGACGACATCATATTTGATCATTTTCAATCTGTAGCATTTCCGGATCAACCAATGGGGTGGCCCGTGCTCGGCTCAGAAGAGATCGTTCGCTCTATTTCTTCGGATGCACTGAAGACTTACTTAGCAAATAGCTATAGCGGCACCAACATGGTGATTTCTGCATCGGGTAATATAGATCACAAAGACTTTTTTTCTAAAGTGGAGGCAGTGTTCTCAAATGTTCCGGATCATGGTCATGAAGCGCCGGTCCCGGGTCGCTATGTGGGAGGAGAATACCGTGAAGCTCGTGAGTTGGAACAAATTCATCTCGTGCTTGGCTTTGAAGGGGTGCCCTTCTCTGATCTCGACTATTACAACACGGCAGCCCTCTCGGTTCTATTTGGAGAAGGCATGTCTTCTCGTCTTTTCCAACAAATTCGAGAAAAACGTGGATTGGTATATTCGATTTATTCCAGCACCACATCCTTCGAAGACTCCGGTATTTTTTCTATTTATGCCGGATCTGGAGCGGGAGAAGTAAAAGAGCTAATTCCTGTGCTCGCCGAGGAAATATCTAACGTTTCTGAAACCCTGGAGTCCCACGAAGTTGAGAGGGCTCGAACTCAACTTAAGGCGGGTCTTTTGATGGCACTTGAGAGTCCTTCAAGCCGCTGTATTCAGAGAGCGCGGCAAATACTAGTGCATGGGCATCCACTGTCTACCGAAGAAATCATCAAGAAAGTTGATTCCATTAACATTGCGGGGGTTAAAGGCGCGGCCAAGCGCATATTCCAGAGCCCGCCTACGTTTGCCTGCATTGGTCCTGTTGATGCAGTTGAGAAATTGCAGGAGTTATGCGCACGTCTATAATAACGCCGCATTGAATAATTAGGTTTCTTTGTCCCTACCCGTTGTGTGATTGGCGGGTTAATAGTTTTATTTGCTGTGCAAGAAGAATAGGACCCTCTGAGAAAACGGAGAGTAGGATAGATGGTAAAATACCTAAAACAGGGTACGAAACAAGAAGATGCTGCTGAGATAGCGGCGAAGGTCAGCGAGACTGTCGCAGAGATAATAGGGCAAATAGCTACGGATGGTGATGTTTCTGTTCGCGCATTGTCGGAAAAATTTGACAATTTTTCGCCCGAAAGCTTTCGCTTATCAAGTGATGATATTGCCGCTTGTATTGAGTTGCTACCTGTCCAAACAATAGACGACATCAAGTTTGCTCAAACCCAAATCCGTACGTTTGCCTTGGCCCAAAAAGCCGCTTTGCATGATGTGGAGGTGCAGACTATGCCAGGCGTCACGTTGGGTCACCGCAACATACCTGTGAATAGTGTGGGCTGTTATATACCTGGAGGTCGCTATCCTATGGTTGCATCAGCCCACATGAGTGTATTAACGGCAAGGGTTGCTGGATGCAAACGAGTGATTGCCTGCACGCCGCCGACTAACGGAAAACCCCACCCGGCTTCCATCGCTGCGATGAGTCTTGCTGGAGCTGATGAAATATATCTTCTCGGTGGGGTGCAGGCGGTTGCAGCGATGGCGCTTGGCACCGAGAGTATAGAGTCCGTTGACATGCTTGTCGGTCCAGGAAACGCATATGTAGCCGAAGCTAAGCGCCAGCTGTTTGGCCGCGTTGGTATTGATTTGTTAGCAGGACCAACGGAAATACTTGTCATTGCTGACGACAGTGCCGACGGTGAGATGGTTGCCACCGATTTATTGGGGCAAGCCGAGCATGGACCAACATCACCGGCCATTCTGATCACCACCTCAGAGCGAGTGGTGAAGGAAACTGAAAAGGAAATTGAACGTCAATTGGCCCAACTAAAAACGGCTGACGTGGCTGGTGCTGCTTGGCGGGACTTCGGACAAATTATACTTTGCACAGATGATGCGGAAATGGTTGTTGAGGCTGACCGTCTCGCGGCCGAACATGTCGAAGTTTTGACAAACAATCCCCGGTATTACCTAGATAGAATGAGAAATTATGGCGCCCTATTCTTAGGAAAAGAAACTAATGTCGCGTATGGTGATAAGGTGATAGGAACCAACCATACACTACCCACCAATGGTGCAGCTCGTTATACGGGTGGACTTTGGGTCGGAAAGTTTATGAAGACGGTTACCTATCAGGAATGCACTGAAGCGGCGAGTATTAAGGTTGGGGAATATTGTTCGCGCCTGTGTGCGATAGAGAATTTTTGGGGTCACAAAGAACAGGCGGATCTTCGTGTGCGCCGCTATGAAAAGCAATAGAAGATGGCAAACAAGGTAGCTGTTGTTGGAGCCGGTCTGGTCGGCTCTGGTTGGGCCATTGTTTTCGCTCGTGCTGGGCTTGATGTTGCGGTTTATGACAATTCTCAAGTGTCGTTGGACAATGCATCAAAAATTATTGCTACTAATCTCAAGGATCTGAAGCACTTCGATCTTATTGATGATTATTCTGAAATTAACACCAGAATCTCTATCGAACCGCTCTTAAAAAATGCTGTGGAAGATGTTTTTTATATCCAAGAGTCTGTATTCGAAACCGTTGACAGCAAACGTGACATCTTTGCTCAGTTAGATGCAGTTGTTACACCTGAAGTTATTATCGGTAGCTCTTCGTCAGGGATTCCCGCGTCAGTTTTTACAGATCACGTTTCTTGTCGTTCGCGCGCTTTGATAGCTCATCCTGTCAATCCCCCTTACCTGGTACCGCTCGTAGAGCTTGTTCCAGCGCCTTGGACTAACCCCGAAGTTGTTGATCAGACCTATGACTTCATGAAATCGATAAAACAGGAGCCTATACGGATCAGTCGAGAAGTGGAGGGGTTCATCCTAAATCGCTTGCAAGGAGCCCTTCTTAATGAGGCATGGGCCCTATTTGATGAGGGTTATGCTAGCATAGATGATATTGATAAAACTGTAGCCTACGGACTGGGACTGCGCTGGTCATTTATGGGACCATTCGAAACCATAGATCTCAATGCTCCTGAAGGGGTGGCGGACTATGCCCGTCGACTCGGACCATTATATAAAGCTATAGCCGAATCGCGGACTGACCCAAAGGCGTGGAGTAGAAATCTTGTGGCTAGGGTTGAAGAGGAACGCAGAGGTAGGCTGCCTGCGATAGATCTCCAGTCGCGGCGCGCATGGAGAGATCGCAGACTTATGGCTTTAGCTGCGCATAAAGCCCACGCTACTAGAGTAATCGACTAAAGGACGAAATTCTTGTCCAATTTAGCCCATAGTCTTGACCTTAGTGGTGTTACGGCTCTTGTTACTGGCGCCTCTGCGGGTCTTGGATTAGGTTTTTCGGAGGCTCTTGCCGCGGCTGGTGCCCGTGTAATAATGTTGGCACGCAACAAAAGTAAGCTCGAGAATGCAGTAAGTAACATTAGATCAAAGGGTCAAGAGGCCAATATATTCGTGTGTGATGTCACAGATAGAGACACGTTTGCCGGTGGACTTGATAATTTTCCACCTATAGATGTCTTGGTTAACAACGCTGGAATGAATATTCCCGATCCGTTTGTTGATGTTACCGAAAGAGGCTTTGATCAAATATTTGAGCTCAACGTCCGTGCTGCTTTCTTTGTTGCCGCTGAAGTAACAAAGAGAATGATGCAGTATGGTATCAAAGGTTCGATAATCAATGTGTCATCGCAGATGGGGCATGTGGGAGCAGCCAATCGCACGGTCTACTGCGCGTCCAAGCATGCTCTGGAGGGCTTGACAAAGGCCATGGCCGTGGAGCTCGCGTCGCATGGGATCCGCGTTAATTCCGTCGCGCCCACTTTTATTGATACTCCCATGACTAAGCCATATTTTGAAGATGAGGACTTTAGAGAGTCAGTCCTGAATCAGATACCGTTGGGCGAAATCGGACAGATCCAAGACGTTGCAGGTGCCGTGGTCTTCCTCGCGTCGTCCGCCGCTCGAATGATTACCGGCACTAGTCTAAAAGTGGATGGTGGCTGGACAGCAAGATAGGAATACGTCTCGCGCCGGTTATCTAATTTGTAGCCTGACTGTCTGGCACTGCGTGTTTGTAAAACTCGCAGGTTAGATCTTTATTTCAAACATCATCCCAGTCCGCTGAAGAATGTTTTTCTTGTCAAGATCATCGCCATGGGCTTCGTTATTTTTAACGTTCTCGGTTGACAGGTTCCGGGTTGTCTCATTGCGGAGTATCACTACTAAATTGGTCTCTGGTTCGATGGCGAATGGAAACTCGTGCCAGGTGCCTATGTGCATGCAGAATCCCGATTGTCCATCGAATCTGAAAGCCTCGAGGCTATCGAGGTCCGGCATATCACCAGCCGTAGGCGCGCCTAAAACGGCGACGAAAGGTTTACCGCCAAGTGGTATAAAAGACTGAGTATGCTTGAAGTGTCTTTCCAGATACTCAATCTCGAAGCGGCGCGGCTGAATGGTAGATAACGAGATACAAGTGTCATCATCAGAGATGAAGTTGACCGGCTTTGAAACCGCTACGGCCCCATCATAAAAATCGCCAACTCCTGACGCAACTCCTATCCCTGGCCCGATTACTTGGCCATAGGGTGCTAGAGCCTCCGGCGTAGCTTCCTTTGCTTGGATAACATGGCGTTTAATTGCGGTCGTATCATTCATCTTAAGCCTCTACTTTCATTGTAGGTACTAGCTATACTAAACCCACGGGGCTATTTCTCTCAAATGATTTCGAGCAGGGGTTCCGTCCGCAGCTGGCAAGGGCTAAGCTTTGCTTGTGACTCGGTTGATAAAGGCTGAGTCGTAGGTAATAACAAAGTTATAAGGAGCGGACGTATGTCAGTCACGATTACCCGCCACTATGCCACTGTGGAAGGAAACCGTCAGGTCCAGTATCGGCGTGCTGGAGAAGGCCCCCCAGTGATATTATTGCATCAGTCGCCAACCTCTTCGAAAGAATACACACCTCTAATCCAACAACTTGCCGAAAACTATACGGTTATTGCTCCGGACACCCCAGGCAACGGTATGTCAGATCCGCTACCTATCGAAAAACCGGTAATGACGGACTATGCTAATCACGTCGCCGCGCTCATGGATGAACTGGGTATCGAGAAGTGTCCTGTTTATGGTTTCCATACCGGCGGGCTTTGTACTCTCGAACTGGCTTGGCGTCACCCGGAAAGACTGACTGTCGGGGTCATGAACGGCTACATCCAGATGACCCCAGAAGAGCGTCAGGAGATTTTGGACAACTATTTTGCAGTGTTTCAACCCGATTGGAGTGGGTCCCACCTAACGTGGGCTTGGTCGCGGTTTCGTGAACAAACAATTTTCTTTCCTTGGTTCCGTAAGGACGGCAACTCTCGTATGAACTATGACATTCCGCCAGCCCCTGCGTTGCAAGAAGCGGTTATGGAATTTCTTAGGGCAGGAGACAATTATCGGCATCCTTATCGATGTGCGTTTACTGCGGATACCGTTTCGGCTGTCAAGGAAATGAAAGGCAATATGGTCGTTATGACCGCTAAGACCGATGTGCTATGGACCTATCACCAGCGACTTGGCAAGACATCGGACAGTGTGACCAAAGTTGCTGCTGAGACTGCAGCGGATGCGATCAAACATCTTGTTAGTCTTCTTAGCGACAATGTTTCACATCAACCTTCCTTGGCGATTGCGCCAACCAAACCATTGCCAGGGAGAATTTGGGCCGAGTATTTCCAAGTCGAGGAATTCAGCTTTTATGCCCGTCGCAATACTGATGGTTCTGGCCGTCCGGTGGTGATGCAACATTCCTCTGCTGGTTCAAGCTTTGCCATGGATCGCTTGATGACTGAGTTTATTGGAAAACGGCCGGTTATAGCGTTCGATCTTCCAGGAAATGGAGAGTCCGATAATCCAGTAGGTTCCGATGTTCAGGTGGAGTCCCAAGCGGATTGGTTAGCTAAGTGCATCCGCGCAGCCGGCTACGACGAGGTAGATTTCATTGGGCATTGGGGAGGCGGCACTGTAGGTGTTGAGTTAGCAATTCAACATCCAAGCCTAGTCAAGAACCTAGCAATACCAAACTTAATTTGTCCGGATAATGTAACTCGAGACGAGTACTTAGCCAATTACACACCTGATATAGAATACGACGACTACGGCTGTCACCTTATCAAAGCTTGGAACATTCTGCGGGACCAGGAACTTTACGCACCTTGGTATCGAAGAAAAAAAGATCACGTAATTCGTGCTGCTGAGCCAGACATTGCACCAGACACTATACAACGTCGTGTTGTTGATCTCTTTAAGTGTATAGAGATTTGGCAGTCAGCCTATGCGGCCCACTTTTCATATCCGATGACAAACAAGCTCTCCGCTGTTACGTGCCCTGTTCTACTGGGAAGCCCTGATTCTGACCAGACTAAGAGAGCTGTTTCCTCCGGGATTGATAACTGCACCGTCCGTTCCCTGTCCAAAGAGGCCCCAGCCTTAGCGTCGGAACTACTAATGTTTATTGCTTAGTCCAAAAGGTTTCACCCGGTTCACGGTCAGTGGCCAAGTTAATGAGGCGGACAATGCGGCCGGTGTACTGGTTAAAGTGAGCTATAAATGTGTATTTGCTATAACTGCTATAAAAGAGTTAGATGTGCATTAAGAGTTAGCGGAACAAACATCTAAGGGGGATGGGCGTTATGGATGGCTATCAAGTATGGGTATATGTACACGTCTTGTTGTTTGTATTTTGGCTGGGTGCAGACGTTGGTGTATTTACCTCCGCTGTCATGGCCAAGAACCCTAAGTATAGTTTTGAAACGCGGGCCACGTTAATGAAGCTGGGTTTGCTGATCGATTTGTTTCCGCGCACCTGTTTTGCTTTGATCATTCCTGTCGGCCTACAGATGACAGATGCGATGGGATTGTACGCGGTTCCCATTTGGATGCATGTGTTAGCTTGGGTTATTGCAATTGCATGGATTTGGGCTTTCGTCACTACATACCGGAACGAGGGAAAGCCAATTGCTGCGGTGTTGGGAAAGGCGCAGCTGATATTTGAAGGTATTATGGGAGTGCTCATCGTTTCAATAGGTGTGATGTCTCTGGTAAATGGTGCACCATTGGTTGATACGTGGTTTGCGTTGAAGATTTTTCTGTTCGGATTGGCGTTTTGGGCAGCCTTAGGCATAGATTATGCGTTCCGACCGGCCTTCAAGCCCTTTATGGAAATAGGCCAGCATGGCAGTACGCCTGAACGAGAGCATTTAGTGACTAAGCATATCAACCATACCCTGATCTGGGTGCTTACCCTTTATGCCATTATTGCTGTAATCGCATTCCTTGGAAAAGTGAAACCGATGTGAACATTCTGGTCCGCATTAACCCTCGGGCCTTTGCGATAGATGTAAGGCATAAGACGTTGAATGGTGATGAAGGAATGTGCGTTAAATAAATGGTTATTGGGTTTCTTTCGGTTCTGTATCTTGATTTGAAAGTCAAATGGCTCCCAGCTCATTGAGTGGCGCTCCGTCCGATAAGGGGCAGAAAGAGAAAGCTCATCAGTGTATCCTCAAAGGTGCTGAAGCTATCAGGTCTAACAAGCTCGATGACGGAGAGAAGTGGTTTAAGGCCTCTTTAGAGCATGTGCCTGATTACCCCGTCGCGCTGATTAATCTCGCGACCGTTGCGTTGCACCGCGGCCGCGTAGATGATGCAACTACTTTCGCGGAACGTGCGGTGAAGTCGCAAATATCTGTCCAGTCTTTGTCTATATTGGCTGAAGCCTACCGAGCTGGGAATCGTATCCAGGATGCCCTGAATAGCTTGCAACAAATCATACGTCGGGACCCGAGCCAAGGCACAGCCTTGCAGGGGATAGCCTCAATTCTTGAAGCAACCGGGGATATCTCAGCAGCAAAGATATATTATCGGAAAGCTGTAAAAGCTGATCCTGAGAACGTCGCAGCTACTATAAAGTATAGCGATCTTTCCTGGCGGGATGACTACGATGCGGTGGTGCAGTTGCAAGAAGGACTTTACCAGCGGGTTCGGACTAAACCCCACAAAGCTATACAAATTCTGCAATCATTGGTGGTCTACAAAGAATGGGCAGAAAGAATCAAACGTGGCCTATTGCCTTACCATGCCACTTCGTTGGACCAGTTGTTTTTTAAGTATGCGTTTTCTTACTTGCAAGACATTGACCGTCAAAGCACGATTATACTTGATAGTGATCCGCAGAATGTGGCGGCACTAACCTCTAAGGCCACTGCCAGTTTTTGTTTAGGGGACGCAGCTGCGGCACAGACGCACTACGAAAAGGCTGCGCCCTCACTTCACAACCACATTATTCAGTCTATCCGCTTCGATGAGCCCTTCTTTGAGAATCTTGAAAATTGTAGCGAAGAGGATCTCCTCTCTGGTTTGCCACAAGTCAATACTGTGAGGCTAATGAAATCCAAACCAGAGCATGTTCTCTATCTTTCTTGCAATGCGCCTTACTTTGGATCTTTTGCCATACCAATGATTCGGTCTCTAGATGATCGTGGGGCGGCTGCGGCTGTACACATTCATCTTATGGATACATCGGACGTTGATCTCAATTCAGCAAACACATTCTGCGACGGACTCACTAATGTGACAGCTGCGATAACGTCAGAACAACCCGGCCTTACTAGTGCACCAATGATGGAATCTCGCTGTTATTACCATGCTATCCGATTTATTCGCTTCTACCAGTGCTTGCAGAAGTCCCAGTCCACGCTATGGCTATCAGACGTTGATGCTATCGTTAACCGTGATCTCGATAATCTTTATCCAATTCTCGGTGATAGTGATGCGGGTATGCGAGTTAGGCCTGGACGCCTCGAACCATGGAATCAATTTAACGCTTGTCTTGTTGCTGCCAAGCCATCTGTTTTGAGCCTAACGTACTTCCGTCTAATTGCTGCCTATATAAAATATTTCTGGGATTCGGGTGAACTGAGGTGGGGTATAGATCAACTCGCTATGTACGCGGTTTATGACTATCTGGAACGGCTTGGCCGTCCCCCAGACTTAAGCTTCTTCGACGATAAGGTGTTGGACTATGAATATTCGGACGACGGTTTTCTGTGGTGCTGTTCAGGCCGAGAAAAATTTCTCATACAAAGACAGGCGTCTCAACACGAAGCCATCAAAAAAAGTGATGACCGTCCAACTCGGTATCTTGCGGCTTACCGCAAATATGCTTCCTAGATTATAGTTAGTTTTTTCTCCATAGGCGTAATAAATTGAAAACTATTCTGCGCATTTGTTGAGATACCAATCAGGAATCTGTTTTGCTATCTATGTGCTCGCGGAAGTATTGATAGAAAAATTTCTGATTGTTCTTCTCAACTAACGTAGGTGCTTCCAAAAATTCAGGTTCCAGTGTGTGACGTTGTTACAGGTACGGACGTTAGATCTGCATTATCTATGTCTGCACGCTTAGCGTGGAAGTGATAGATGCCGGCCCCCTCGTAGACATTGCTGTCCGCTGAGTAGTTCTGTTTAGCATCCTTAAAACTCGTCCTTCATCTATGTTTAATTGGGCAACCAATTTCAAGATGCCGACGAAATACAAGAATATCAAAAAAGGATTATGCATCTTACTCCTCACAAGAACTGAAGAATTGGGTGATGAAAAGCGAAGAAAATGAGATTTGAGGCTTTATTTTGTCAATTGAGTTCTAACCCTTAAGAAATTAGGCAAAAGTTGATCAGGAGATGGAAATCCTATTAAAACGCTCTAAATCATCCCCGATAATGTTCCTGCAGCAGAAATTGTTCCCTTGGATCGTTAGGAATCCTGCCAATATTCGACTTTTTATCTTTTTCCATTGTCGTTTTACTCTAAGAGGCGCATCATGGGTGTACAACGTTAGAAAGTTTTTTTTACCTCTGAGCGTGGCGTGGGTGCTTACTGCACGCTACTGTTGGGTTTATGCTAGGCCTATAGAGAGAGAATTCCGCCTTCGTATCCGACTGGAAGAACAAGTAGGAAAATGGAGAGATTATTATGAGTGAGATTTTTAATCGACGTTCAGCCATGGGTGTTGCTGGTGTTGCTGGTGGCGCGGCCTGGTCTTTTATTGGGTCAAATCCGGCCTTGGCTAAATTACTGGAAGATGTGGAGCCGCGTGGCACCGATGGGATTCTTGAGCGTTTGCCTACGCTTGACCTAGAGAGTTACGACGAGTTTAGCACCGATACCCGCGTTTTTATTAACACTAAACTTACGCGTGCGGCAGAGAGCCGGGCCATTGAGCTTATGAAAGCAAATGGATACGGTCCTAACGACGAGGTGCCGTTGGAGACAGCCGTGGAAATTCTGGTGAATGATCCGGTCATCGCTTTCCGGAATCACAGCTGGCAGCGTTTGCAAATGCATATGTGGAAAGAATTACAACGTGAGTTCCATGGCAACTACGATATGTATATGTCTGAGATGGAAGCGGCCGACAACTCTGGCCCTGGTGTTCTAGAACTCAATCCGGGCTGCGAGCCTGAATATACTAAGCATGAAATTCACATGCAGCCAGGTGGTTACACAGGGGATCCGTTTGCTGGTCACATCTATCACTATGGTACCAACAACTTCTATAATGGCCGGAACGAGCAAGACGAAAGACATGTGTCTTTGGCTAATGCCATTCCTCTTCCTGCCGATGGCAAGGTCAAACGCATTCTTGATGCCGGTTGTAGTTGTGGTCAACAGGCTGTGGCTCTGAAGCAGCGCTTCCCTGATGCAGAAGTGTGGGGCGTCGATATTGGTGCGCCGATGGTGCGCTATGCCCATATGCGTGCAGTGGATATGGGAGTGGACGTCAACTTCCGTCACGCCCTAGCCGAGGATACTGGTTTTCCAGATGGCTTCTTCGATATTGTTACCTCATACATCCTGCACCACGAGGTAACGGAGGACGCGACCTACGGGATTATCCGCGAGTCGGCAAGAGTTCTGCGGCCAGGAGGGGTATACTATCCTGTCGACTTTTATACGAACCCCAGGCGAAAGGCCCATGATAAGAGGGCCTATAGGCGGATTAGAGACTGGATGACGTATCGCTGGAACCATGAGAGATGGTTGTGGGACTATCAAAACGCCGACTTTGAAGGCGAGATGAAGCGAGCCGGTTTGATCCTCAACATGGATGCGCCAAAAGAGAACATGGAATATCCAAGCGAAGAGAATAATTACACCATTAAACGGAATCGTGTCACAAATATCGTGGGCACAAAGCCTGCTTAGGCCTTATGATAAAGAGGTTTAGAAAGGGCGGTCCCGCCAGTGAATGGGACCGCCTTTTCTTTTGGGCCCTAATTTTGTAGCTCCGTAGGCAAAATTCATGAGTTCTTAACAGATCCGTTCCAGAGTAAGTAGCCAAACGCCTTTGGGAACTTAGAAAAGAGGAGGACCCATTTAGCGCAAAGCGGATCTGCTCGGATCTAAGGACCAGACGACTGAAATACGCTGAGACAGGGAAAGAGTTGCTCACCCAAGCCAGATAATCCCGACACCCCCCCCTGTCGATCCAGATGATTCTGAAGCGCCAGTGAGTGGTGTGGCGTCCCGTACGGGAGTCGAACCCGTGTTGCCGGCGTGAGAGGCCGGTGTCCTAGGCCACTAGACGAACGGGACCAATAGTCGACAGTATTGTACAGCAATTTCTTGGCAGTTCGTAGGTATTCGATAACTCGGACAATATTCTATAGCACTGGTAATGGCATATAGCCGTCTAGGGAACCGTCCGGTCCGGTTTCTACAAATAAGTCGAGAAGTAGTGGTTCACCTGGTGAGACAGCATAGCGGGAAAAATCAGTTACACCTTCTTCCGCCAATACTTCATCATCAATAAAGAAATTTCCGGTACAAGTTTTTGGATCGCGGATAAGAATCCTATAAGCTGCTTCAGCTACGATATCTGTGGTGCGGCAATACTTTATCATTGCGTCACCTCCGAGTTCGTAGCGGATAGCAGCAGTATCGATTGCTGTGCGTGGCCAAAGGGCGTTGACTGCTACACCCTCACTTTGGAATTCCTCGGCCATTCCCAAAACACACATTGACATGCCGATCTTTGCCATGGTGTAGGCTACGTGTCGCTTGAACCATAAGGCTCTCATATCAAGCGGTGGCGACAAAGTTAGAATGTGAGGATTCTTTCCTTTAATGAGGTGGGGAAGGCTTTTCTGGGAACACATAAAAGTTCCCCTGGCGTTGATGGAATGCATCAGGTCATAGCGCTTCATTGGCGTTTCCAGCGTACCGGCAATGTGTATAGCGCTGGCATTGTTAACGAGAATGTCTAAACCTCCAAAATTAGTTATGGTTTTTTCCAAAACTGACTGCACCTGATCTTCAAAGCGTATATCCGCTTGTATGGGCAGTGCGTTACCGCCAGCTGCTTCGATCTCTTTAGCGGCGGTGAATATAGTACCTGGGAGTTTCGGGTGGGGTTTTGCCGTCTTGGAGGCGATGACAAC
>Ga0315336_1000531_pt1 | contig 102281 bp, 85 predicted proteins | sample ASW5metaG_FD_204512 | JGI IMG/M metagenome (GOLD analysis project Ga0315336, IMG submission 204512) | Ammonia-oxidizing marine archaeal communities from Monterey Bay, California, United States - ASW #5 | ecosystem: Environmental > Aquatic > Marine > Intertidal zone | place: USA: California...
TACAACACCAACAGACCCCACTCCGCCCACGGCGAACTCACCCCATCCGAGTTCGCCCTACAGTGGACCACGACCCACCAACCCCAAGCCGCATAGCGACTGGACCACCAAACGGGTCCCCCTCACTGTGCCGAATTCTCAAGGAACCCGATCGCCCTGTCGATGGTGGTGTCGAGCTTGATTTCGGTGCGGTTGGCCAATCTGCAGCGGGTTGTCACGGTTCCCCCGATCAATTTCGCACCCGTGTCTAGCGGACGGGTGTCTAGGTACGCAGACCGTAACTAGGACCCGGGGGGGCCGCAATTTGAAACGTCCCCGGTTTCGTGAAGATCACGTTACGTGTGAGTTGATGGCGCTCATCGAAAATCCCGAGGTGTGCTCATTGAAATTCCCCGAAGGCCGTGGCTACGTTGCGGTTCTCGGCGGTGTGACCAGTTTGACGTAGGTGAAGTCGGCGACGACCAACGCATTCGGGGTGGGCACCCGGAACTGGCGGTCCACCAGGTCCAGCGTCCGCTCGGCCGCGGGGTCGGCGATCGTGGTGCGCACCGACTTCTGCCGGCGCACGCCCTGCGAACCGTTACGCCTCATCAGCCGCTCCATGTGGACTAGGCCACCGGGAAGCCTCACGCTGCAGGCGAGCCCACATCTTCACCGATCCCTACAACGACTCCGGCGTCTTGCGCCCATCCTCGTCGGGCTCGTAGTAGCCGGCCGACACCTCGGTGATCGCGGCGTCCCACAACGACCCCTTCTACGGCGACCGCGTTACCCAGGCGTGGAACGAGCGCGGGGCGATCGGCACACCGTGCTCGGTGAGCACGCGGCAGATCGGAGCGACCCCGAAGCGGTTCCTGTTCTCGGCGATGAACACGCAGATCGAACTGGTCAGTGGCGGCTGTGCGGGTCGCTCTCCCGCACGAAGAAAGACGTTGCCGCCTTGAGGATTTCGATGGTCTGCTCGAACTCGACATCACGTCGCTTCAGTGCTCGGATCTCCGCGACCGCCTCGCTGGACACCCGTCACGCTTGCCGTCGTCGACCTGCTGCTGACGGATCCAACTCCGCAGCGTCTCGGCATTCATCCCCAGCCGCTTGGACACCGCCGTGATCGCCGCCCACTCACTGGGGATGTTCCTTTTCGAGTCTTCTGTCCATAACGTGGGCCGCGAGACCTTACTACGGCCTAGATTGCCTCAGAACCGCTCGGCTGTTGCCCAGTTTTCTGCGCGCTCAACTGCGCGCCAACATCAGCTATGGACGCCCCGCCGAGGAGATCCGACACCTCAAGATCGTGATTGAATTCGACCCTAATTCGACGACGTAACTCTAGCGCCTGCAACGAATCCAGGCCGATCGCCACCATGGGGACATCGGCGTCAATCGACTCGGCGCGATCGATACCGATGGATTCGGCGAACAGATCAATCAACCGCCGCGAGTGCGTGGTCGGCTCAACGGGTGCGTAGGTTGCTGGGTCGTCAACGTCGGGCGGAATCAGCTGTGAAACCAACGGGCCGTAGCCGAACACACCCAGCACCGATCGCGCCCGGGCGAAATCGAATGCCCCGACGATGGCATTCCTGCCCAGCCGGTTCATTCCCAAAGCGATTGCATCGCCGGGAGACATCGGGACGACCCCGATGGCCGCCAGCTGCGCCATACTCCTTTCATCGAGGTCAAAATGAACGGTCCACTGACCCCACTGCACCGAAACACAGTCCAAGCCAGCGGCGCGGAGTCGGTGCGCCATGGCGTCGAGCATCCGATTGGCCGCCGAGTAGACCACCTGCCCGCGTCCGCCGATCGTCGCCCTCGCCGAGGAGCACAGAATGATGCGACAGTTCTCCGCTCGGGGGAACGCTTCCAGTACCCGCCAGATGCCGATAACCTTGGCCTGCAACGCATCGTCTACCTTCGTGGCGGTGATGTCCTTGAGTTCGATAGCCGAATAGTCGACGGCGGCGTGGATTATCAGATCCGCCGGGGCGCCCTGGTTCTCCGCAGCCAGTTGCGATACTGCCGCCTGGTCGCCTACGTCGCACTTCGTGACACAGATTTGCGTGGCCGTGGTCGAGCGGATCCCCTGGAGTCGGTCCGCGACTGCAGCGTCCCCGCCAGATCTGCTCACCAGCGTGATTCGCCGAGCGCCGCAGTGTGCGAAGTGGTCGCAGAATTCAAGCCCGAGTTTCCCCGTTCCCCCGACGATGAGCACATGTTCATAGGGCACACAATCGGATTGGACCGCCGAGCTGTTGCAAGCAACGATCCGTTTGGCGTATAGACCCCCGTTGCGGAAAGCCAATTCCGATTCTTCGTCGGTGTGCAACGCCGCGACGACCGCACGCCCCGAGTCTGAGGCGGTGGATCCACCCGGCAGGTCGAGGTGCCGGAATCCTACGCCCGGATAGTCGGCGCCAATGCTGCGAAACCCCGCGCTTGCCGCTGCGTGCACCGGGTCTGGCGGTGCGTCGTCTGCGACGACCGCCTCACCGCCCACCGTCACTAGCCAGTAGTCGGTACCTGCATCAGTGACTCCCGGCCACCACATGCGGTTGGAAAAGAATTCCGTGACTGCGGCCGCGGCGGCGAAGTCGTCCATCTTCGGCGATTGCGGAAGCAGTATGACAAGTGTATTGATACGACTTGTGACGCCGTGACTTTCAATGTCGATCATGCGAGCCGCGGCGCCAGCTTCGCCGGCTGCAGCGCATATGGCAGTGGCCAAACCCGCGCAGGCTTTCGTGTGGTCGACGATTCCGATGTCACGCGGTGGCACAAGTGAGCGCTTTGACAGCCGAACCCATTCCTCGACGAGAAGGCGCGCCGGCGTGGTTTCCGCGTTCAGCTCACGGGCTGACTCCGTAGGCACTGCAACCGGATTGACAGCGGAGGTCCGAGCACCACGCTGGGGCGGCGCCTCGTCATATGGCAGCCACAGCGGCATCTCATTCATCCGGGTGTTGGGAAAAGCACGCAATGGAAGCGAGACGGTTTCGTCAGACCCAGTGCGCAGGCACTCCCATGAGTAGTCCAGGTCATGTACGGCCAGGTTTGCGAGATTGCGTGTCAACTCGTTGAGATCCGTGGCCGTTCGCTCCGACGAGCCGGCCACGACCGCCGAGCTTGTGTCCCCATGTCCAGCGATATTCTCTTGAATCGCCAGCTGTAGTGTCGGATGCTCGGCCAGCTCCACGAACGTGTCGACGTTGCGCCGCACCGCTTCCGCGATTGCCTTGTCGAATCGAACGGTGTTGCGGAGGTTCCAGGACCAATATTGGTCGACGGGCAGGCCTTGGTCGACGGAGCTGCCGAGAGTTGCTCCGATGCAGTCAATTTCGGAGTCGAAAAACACAAGATTCTGCAGTCGCCGTCGTACGGTGGCACGTACCTCGGCGCTAAGGTCATGCATCAAGCTGGTGTGTGCGGGATACTGGACGGGAATGACTCGAGCGAACGTGCCATTCTCGACAAAGGCGTCCACGATTGCCTGCACCGCTTTCCGTTCACCCGAAATGCAATGCATGCTAGGCGAATTGACCACCGACAGCTGCGCCCAACCCGAGCAACGCGCGATCGAATCCTCACAGGCGTCCCGGTCGGCGGCGACGACTGCCATGGAGTAATCATCGGAGGCCAACTTGTCGGCGAGGCGTGCGCGGATCCCGACAACGAGGACGGCATCGGCCAAAGTGATCTTGCCCGAGACGTAGGCTGCGCTGATCTCCCCTTGGCTGTGTCCGATAGTGGCGTTCGGCGTCACGCCGAATGAACGCCACGTCGCGGCCAGTGCGGCCATTTGGATAAACAATGCCGGCTGGACGGTCCACGCACTGTTATCGGCCGGAAGATGTTCGTCGAGAAGGTAATTGAGCGGGCATTCGCCGAACTGCATCTGGAAAGCCTCGGTGCAGCGGTCGGCTTCGGCTCGAAATGCGGGAATCGATTCATAGAAGAGCCGCCCCATCCCTGGGCTTTGGTTGCCCTGCCCGGGAAAGACGTAGGCCACCTTACGGGTTATGGCGGTCGTGTTGGTCTGGATCAACGAAGGATGTTCTCGTCTATCAACCAGTGCGCGTAGGGCGCTGATCAGATCATCGCGGCTGTTCACCATGGCCAGGGCGCGATGCCGGCGGGCTATCCGCGTCCGAAAAAGCATTTCGGCGATGCGGTCAGATCCTACTTCAGGATGATCTGCGGCATAAGACAGGAGCTCCGCGGCCTCGTCGAGAAGCAGGCCGGCGGTATCCGCTGACAACAGGACGGGGGTGGCGTTGTTCGGAAGCCGGTAACTAGGGATCACTTTGCTCACTCACTGGCATGGCAATGATTGCGTGTGCATTGGCGCCTCCCGCGCCAAACGATGACACGGCACCGTAGCGGACGCCGCCTTTGGGCTCCCAATGGTGCAGCTTTGTCGCCAGCTGCACGCCCGTCAGATCCCAGTCCACCGTCTGAGTGGGGTTGTCCGAGAACAGGGTCGGCGGAATTTGACCGTGCTGGCCGGCGAGCAACAGTTTGATCAGTCCGAGTATTCCGGATGCCGCCTGGGCATGGCCGGCATTCGACTTCATCGAGCCTAAGAGCGCATGGGATCCCGAAGCGCCGTAAGTGTTAAAAAGGGCAATCAATTCTACTGGGTCGCCCGCCAAGGTTGCGGTCCCGTGTCCTTCGATCATTCCCACATCGACTGGATCAATTCCCGCAGCGTCGAGCGTCTTGCGGATGACCTGCTCCTGCGCGCGCACCCGAGGAACCAAGATCGGCTTGCCCTTCCCGTTGTGATTGGTGCGGATGGCCAGGATTCGTCCATAGATCCGGTGTCTCATTTGACGTGCTCGCGATTCACGCTCGATGAGAACCATTCCGGCGCCTTCACCCCAGATGGTCCCGGTGGCGTCGTTCGAATACGCGCGGCAGTGGCCGTCACTGGAAAGCGCGTTGAGTCTGGCGAATTCGTAGAACGCACCGGGGGACCCCATCACGCACACCGCGCCGGCAAGTGCCCATTCGCACTCGCCGTCTCGCACCGCTGTCGCGGCCAGGTGCAGTGCGGTCAGTGCGGATGCACATGCGGTATCGACGCAGATCGATGGACCGGTCAGTCCCAGGCAATGCGAAATCCGGCCGGCGGCCCCCAGTTGTCCCAACGAGGCGATCCGATGTCCACTGTAGGCGTCGGCGACCGCCGCGCGTGGACCGTACTCCATTGGCGACATGCCAACGAAGCATCCACCGTCCGCGCCTTCAAGCGTGCCCGGATTCACACCAGAATTCTCAAGTGCTTTCCATGCCATGCGCATCGCCACCCGCTGCTGGGGATGCATCACGACGGCCTCGCGGTGGGTGACGCCGAAGAAGGGCGGATCAAATGTCGTCGCGCCGTCAAGAAAACCACCCGCGTCGCAAACGCGTCCCCAACCGTCTAGCTCGGATACCGACAGCAGATCATCGGTTGGCCAGCCGCGATCTCGAGGGAAGGGGGTAAGCAACTCCCTACCTTCGGCCAAGGCTGACCACAAGGCGTTGGGGCTTTCGATTCCTCCAGGCGCCTCGACAGCCATGCCGGAAATGACGATCGGGTCGGCCGGTGTCGTTGACGTAGATTCGCTGACGCTCACGCGGTCTGCTCGCATTGCGCGCTCGCCGCCAACAACTCCGCGACAGCGTCAATGTGCGATTTCAAATAGAAGTGTCCACCGTCAAACATTGTTACCTCGACCGTGTCGGTATGCTTGCGCCACCCATAGAGATCACCCAGCGTGATATAAGGGTCCGAATCACCACCGATAGCATGAATCGGAGCCGCTACCTTGATGTCTTCGGCGCAGGAATACGCGTCAAAGGCGTTGTAGTCTGCCTTTATCACGGGAAGTGCCAGCCTCATCACTTCTCGGCTCGCAAACACATCCGTGTCGGTGCCCTCGAGCGCCGCGAGATGATTCAAGATCGTCTCGTCGTCTTTGGGATGCGGTGGTTTGGCCGCGACGTTTGAGGGAGCTACCGCCGCCGAGACGGTGAGGTGCCGCACATCGATCCCGTTCACTTCCGCAATCCGGACAAACTCGAAGGCCACTAACGCTCCCATGCTGTGGCCGAATGCGATCAGCGGAGCTCCGCGATTGTGCTCCGACTTCGAGAAGTCACGGAACGCTCCCGCGGCGATCTCGGGAAGCGAGTTCAACGACGCCTCGGCCGCCCGATCCTGGCGCCCGGGATACTGGAAGACAACGACTCTAAACTCCGCGCTGAGAATCCTCGAGAACTCGCGGTAGGCCGACGCGCCAGCCCCGGCATGCGGAAAAACCAGCAACGTCATATTGCCGGGGGAATCCGGCTCGTGAAATTGTCTCAGCCACCCCTCTATGCGCGGCATGCACTATTACCTCTCGCCCATCCGTCGCCATTCTGCAAACCGGTTTGGTGGTTGTTTTCGTCCCCCACGTCAAGTGACTTAGCTGAGGCTAACATAAGTTACCATCTTCCGTGGTCGGTTCCGGGCCGTTCGCCTTCCGGTTTGCTGCGCGAACCGAAGTGCTCATCCCCTCTCGGTCACGGACCATGAGCGCAGCGCGCTTATCCGGCAGATCGAGGTCCGCGATGCGTCGAAATCCGGCGCGTTCGAGCGCCCGGATCACTCGCGCGTTCTCGACGTCGGGTTCGGCGACCACTCGTGTGGCGCGAGTATCTGCTTCGAGTTGCCAAGTCGAGACGGTCTCCAGCAAGTCAACGCCCAGCCGCCGTCCGCGGCATGGCGCCGGCCCCAGCAGCATGTGCATGCCGGCGTCGCGTTCGTGCGCGGCGTAGTACTCGGCGAGCGGATCGAGATCGGCGCGGTAGAGCTCCCAGTAGCTAATCGGAACGCCATCCAGCAGGCCCAGATAGGGAGCCAGGTGGTCGCTGCCTTGCTGCCGGCGCAGATAGGACGCGATCCTGTGTCGCGCCCATGGCTTCCGCCAGAAACGGGCCACCTCAGGGTCATTCATCCACGAGTGCACCAGATCGAGGTCGCGTTCGAGGTCGAGCCGACGCAGCGTGAACTCTCCCGAGAACGCCTGATGATCCAGTGCCGCGCGGTATCGCCCCACGTCCAGCGCATCCACGACGTACCTCCCAATCGAACGGCCCGCATGGTCGCCATGAGCGCATGGGGTAGGTCTAGCTCCGTCATGCGACAGCCGCAACAGCCGCGGGAGCCATCCGACTCACTTTAGGCTAGCCTAAGGCAGCTCTATGAGCGCTCGGAAGAGAGGACTTCCTATGATTCGGTTCGTGTCGCTGGTGCCACAGGCCAGTGGTGCAGGACCGAGCAGACTCTGAACGATCCAGCGAACTGAAATCAGGGGTGAGGCGAGCGATGGCCGACGATGCCGAGACTTTGCAGGAACGTCGTCTCGAACTGCTGCGAAGGCGTATCGCCGAAAAGGGTCTGGCAGCGGAGAAGCCGGCCGATCAGGCGCGCATCTGTGCGGGAGAGCGCTACCGGCTATCAGTTGGTCAGCGCCGGATGTGGTTCCTGCAGACCATGGAGCCCGCCGACACCGCGTTGAACATCTGTATTGCCTACCGACTGACAGGTGCCTTGGATGGGTCACGCTTGCGCAGCGCCTTCTATGATGTCGTGGCGCGCCACGCTATTTTGCGCACAACCTACGGCGTGGACAACCAGGGTGAGCCATATCAAGTCTTTCGCGATGGTGTCGAAAATAGTTGGTGGACAGATGATTTGACTCATCTTGTCTCCGAGGAACGCGAACGGCGAATCGAGGCTTTAGCGCGAGACGAGTTCGGCCGGCCATTCGATCTCACGAACGAGCCGCCGCTGCGGATCAACTTGATACGTATCGGTACGGAGGAATTCGTACTGTTGCTTGTCGCGCATCACATCTGTTGGGATGACGACTCCTGCGCTGTTTTCCTCCGCGAACTCAGCGCTGCTTACAACGGTCGCCAGCTGGGCCGGCCCGCACCACAGTTTATCGCGGTCGAGGTGCTCGAGACCTCAGAAGAACCCAGCACTGCCGACATCGGCTACTGGGCTGACACATTGCGGTCGTTACCCGAGGCGCTGGAGAGTCTCGGCGCGGGTGGCGCGCATCCGTCTCGACGGGCCGAACGTCAAACTCAGGCGCTGCCCGCAGGCCTCTTCAACCGGATCGAGAACTTCGCCCGAAAGCGCTCCGGCTCACCATTTATGGTGCTACTGGCGAGCTTTGGTGTGCTGGTGCGTCGCTATACCGGCGCGGCGGATTTCTTGGTTTCCGTCCCTGTCACCGACCGCAGGCCGGGGACCGAGGCTGCCATCGGGTATTTCGGCAATACGCTGTTGCTACGAATCAGCCCGCGAGCCCACGACACTTTCACCTCGTTGGTGGACGCCGTACGCGAAACCTGTCTTAGCGGCTTCGCCCACAAGTCGGTCGGCATCGATCGAGTGGTCCGCGAAATAAACCCGGACCGGATGGGCCACGATGGCATGGACCGCCTGGTCAGGGTGGGTTTCAGTATGCGCAAAAGCCATCGCGGATTCGCTTTGGACGGCGTCGCCGTGCGACAGCTCGAACTGGGCGCGGTCGCCGCGCAGCTTCCGCTTGCCTTGGCGATCGTGTTGGACTCGCAGGGCGTGTCGGTCGAAGTCGAGTATCAGAGGGATGTGTTGAGCGGTGCGCTCGTCGAACAGATGGTGACTCATTACCTACAGCTGTTGGACAACGCGCTGGCCGAACCCGAACGCCGGGTCACCCGTCTGGACATGCTCGACCCCAGGGAGCGAGAAACCATCCTGGCACGGTCGCATGGCGAACTCGTCGACACGCCCGCCACCACGATGGTCGCGATCCTCGAAGCGGCCGCGGCTGCCACACCGGACGCTGTCGCGCTTTCCTCGGGCGGGACTGAGCTGAGCTATGCCGAACTCCATCGGCGCGCGAATCGCCTGGCGCGCTGGTTCATCCAGCAGGGACTCGGTGCCGACGACATCATCGGCCTGCGCATTGCGACATCAATCGAGTTCATCGTCGCCTCGCTCGCCGCACTCAAAGCCGGTGCGGCCTACCTGCCCATCGACCCGGCGTTCCCGGCCGAACGCATTGATTACCTGGTCACCGATGCCCGCCTACAGACGGTTATCGGGCCGCGGGAGTTTCAGTCCGCTGAGATTGCCGCCGCGCAGCTGTCTGACGTCGCACTGACCGACGCCGATCGGTCACTTCCGCTGATCCCCGAGCACTTGGCTTACGTCATTTACACTTCCGGCTCCACCGGCCAGCCCAAGGGCGTCGCGGTTTCACATCGGGCCATCTCCGAGCACATCAAGGGTTTCATCGCCGAGTGCTGCATGACCGCCGAAGACCGCTGGCTGCAATCGTCGTCGGTGAGCTTCGATGCCTCATTGGCGGATATCTTCATCACGTTGTCGCTCGGCGCACAGTTGATCGTGCCCACCCTGTCCAACGCCGGGGCTTCACGTGACGTCGACTACCTGGCCGATCTGATCAGTCGCCGCGGTGTCACCGTGCTGCACGTGGTGCCGTCGATGCTGAGCACTCTCCTGATGCTGCCGCAGGTCAAACAATGGCGGTCGCTGCGTCATGTTCCGGTCGGCGGTGAAGCGCTTCCCGGTGAGCTAGCCGACAAATTCGCCAGCCACCTCGACGCTCAGTTGCGAAATCACTACGGTCCAACGGAGGCCGTCGTCTGCTCGACGCACAAGCTGGTAGGCGGTTCGCACGGCGCGCGCACAGTGCCCATCGGTGTGCCGAACCGCAACGTCTACGCCTACGTGCTTGACGAAGAATTGCAGCCGGTGCCGGCCGAGGTGATCGGTGAGTTGTACCTCGGTGGTGCTCAGTTGGCGCGTGGATATCTGGGCCGTCCCGGACTGACCGCGCAGCGGTTTGTCGCCGACCCATTCAACCCCGGCATGCGGCTATACCGGTCGGGAGACTTAGTCCGCCGCAATATAGGTGGCGACCTGGAATTCGTCGGCCGGGCCGATGAGCAGGTCAAGGTTCGCGGCTTCCGTATCGAGCTTGGCGAGATTCGGTCCACGATTGCGACACATCCAGCGGTGCGGCATTGCCTTGTCATCGTGGACAATTCTGAGGCCGGCCCCGCGCTCGTCGCGTACCTGGTGCCTTCCGATGGTACTGCGCAATTGGATCTGGAGAGCATACGCGCACATACCCGCTCGGTACTGCCGGAGTACATGGTGCCGAGTGCCTTCGCGGTGATTTCCGAGATTCCGCTGACCGTAAGCGGCAAATTGGATAGGCGGGCGCTGCCCGCGCCAACGGCTATCGCGCTTCCTGGCTACCGCGCGCCGACGACGACCACCGAACGCCGAATCTGCTCGATTTTCGCCGGGCTGTTCGGCTCGCAGCGAGTCGGCGTTGAGGATTCATTCTTCGGCTTGGGCGGCCACTCCCTGTTGGCGGCCCGGTTGGTCGCGCAAATCCGGGCCGAGTTCGGCGTTGAGCTAACCGTTCGCGCGGTGTTCGATGCTCCCACCCCGGCCGGATTGGCGGCTCAGCTCGTCGATCGGTTCCGTGCCGAATTCGACATTGATCTCGACGAGATGGAGGCCGAGGAGCTATTCGACGATGCAATGCCAGGAGCGCCATCGAGCCGTCCCGCGCTGGTCGAATCCGTTCGCCCGGAACAGCTCCCCTTATCCTACTCGCAGTTAGCTGCGTGGTTCCAATATCGGATCGAGGGCGCACATGACGGCTTCAACATGCCGTTCGCGCTTCGCGTCGAAGGCCCGCTGGACACCGCCGTACTTACCGAGGCACTGAACGACGTGGTTGCCCGGCATGAGCCGTTACGAACGAATTTCATTGAGTACCAAGGTGTCCCATACCAAACGGTGCACTCGAAAGTGCACGTTAGTGTACCGATCTCCAAGATCACGGCCGATCGCTTCGACGAAACGGTGGCCGAGTTGCGTCGGCATGTCTTGACGCCGGAGCGCGGTCCGTTGATTAGTGCGACCCTGTTGGTGCTCGACTCGGATAAGCATGTGTTGTTCTTGATCGTCCATCACATTGTCAGCGATCACGCCTCACTCGGCATCCTCTCCGAGGACCTAATATGCGCCTACCGCGCTCGGCTGAGGGGTAAGCCGCCCCAGTGGGCAACGCTCCCCTTCCAGTTCGCGGATTACGCACTGTGGCAACGAAATGCTTTCGACACATCCAGTGGATGGGGACGGGCTGAGCTGGCTCATTGGCGTGAAGCATTGGCCGGATCGCCCGACGTGATCTCGGTAGCGCCCGACCACTCACGGCCGCCGGTGCTCGGCAAGCGTGGGAAGGTGGCGAGCTTCACGGTGTCCGCGGCCCGTCGATCGGCGCTTACGCAGCTCGCCGAGCAGAATAGCGCCACTGAGTTCATGGTTTATCAGGCCGTTCTTGCAGCATTGCTGCACAAGCTCGGCGGCGGGACGGACATCGCAATTGGCAGCCCGGTCGCATCACGCGTCGAATCCGCCACGGCGCAGTTGATCGGACTGTTCGCCAACGTGGTGGTCCTGCGCAACGATGTGTCCGGTGATCCAAACCTGCGCACCTTGGTCGCGCGTAGCCGCGAAACGGTGCTGGATGCCTTCGCGCATCAAGAACTGCCCATCGAACGCTTGGTGGAAGCGTTGAACCCGCCGCGCTCGCGGTCCTGGAATCCGTTGTTCCAAGTGCTTATCCATTTTCGCGGTGAGGATTGGGCGCTCATGCCGCGCGACCTGACTGAGACCGGGGAAACCACGGTCTGTCCGCTTTCGATGGACTTCGATGTGTCACTCCTGGATCTGGATGTCGGCATCAATGTGACAGAGCGTGGAGAACTCGACGTGCGGATCGTCGCCAATGCCGATCTTTACGAATCGCAAAGCGTCGCGCTTATCGCCGATGCTCTGAATGCCGCTCTCGATGCATTCGCGACGACGCCGGATTGCAGGCTACCCGCGTTGGAATTGCTACCCGCGGCCGCCATGGACAAGCTTCTCGCTCCGCCAACCCCTAAGGTCGTCCGGCAATTGGAACCGATCACACGAGGTTCCGCGGAAACCGAGCGAGCCCTCATCACCCTGTTGGAGCAATTGCTCGACATCAACGGCGCAGAACCCGATGACAACTTCTTCGCTCTCGGCGGCGACAGCATCATCTCCATCAAGTGGTCGGCGCAGGCTACCGAGCGGGGACTACCCTTGACCCCGGCAATGGTGTTTGAACACAGGACCATCGCCGAGTTGGCGGCGGCAGTCGACGCCGTAACTCGTCAGGCTGCCGCAGACGAGACCGGTCCGTCAGCAGGATACGAATACACGCCGATGAGCGCATCCGGCCTGAGTCCCGATGCGCTGGCCGATCTCACCGCATCCTGGCTCAAGGAGTCGTGAACCGCAGCCATGACCCCGACTCCGCGGCCGATCGAGGACGTTCTTGCCCTCAGTCCTCTACAGGAAGGGCTGTTTGCGCTATCCCGACTGGCCGAAGACCACCTCGACCTGTACAGCATGCAGTTCGTTGTGGATATCGACGGGCCGGTTAACCTTGAGTTGCTCCGCCGCAGCGCTCAAGTCATGCTGGACCGGCATCCGAATCTACGCGCCGCCTTCTGGGATCGTGATGTACCGAAACCGGTGCAGGTCGTGCCCGCGCAGGCGACCTTGCCATGGTTCGAACGGGTCGCCTCGCCAACGGAATTCGACGCTATCGCACGGTCGGAACGACGGCGCGCGTTCGACCTGAGTCGTGGGCCGGCACTGCGGGTCGCCCTACTTTCCGTTCCCGGTGAGACCAGGCGACGGATGATCTTCACCGCGCACCACATTCTGGTGGACGGATGGTCACTCGCCGTGTTCTTCATGGAGATGCTCGCCGTGTACCAGGCCGGGGCCTCAGCCGACGGGCTACCGACTCCACGTCCCTATCGCGACTACATCGCCTGGCTCGTCCAACAGGACCGCGCCGCCGCGACTGCGAAGTGGACTGAGTACTTGCGCGGCGTGTCCGGACCGCTCATGGTCGCCGATGGCGCCGTCGTGGCGGGCGATGACGTGCCGGAAAAGACGGAACTGCGGTTGCCTGAAACCGACGCGGTAAGACTGCAGGAGTGGGTCGGGCGCAACGGTCTCACACTCAACACCGCAGTGCTTTTCGCGTGGGCACTCGTGCTCAGCAGGCTCACCGACCGTCGCGACGTCGTGTTCGGCACCATCATCTCCGGCCGTCCAGAAGGCTTGCTCGGCGTGGAGACCATGGTCGGCCTGTTCATCAACGCCGTACCCGTTGTGCACCGCTTCAGCGGAACCGACTCGGTGGTCGAGCAATGCGCACGGTTGCAGCGCGAATCGTCGGCGATGCGTGACGTCGGTTATCTCAGCCTGTCAGAAATTCAGCGTGAAAATGGCCGAGGCACTTTGTTTGATTCGCTGTTTGTCTTCGAGAACGCACCGATCGAGGATGCGATCCGCACGGTCGATACACCCGATGGAGTGCGCTTCTCTCCCATAGAGATGGAAAGCCTGACTCACTACCCGTTGACGGTGGTTTCGCACCTGCGAGATGACGAACTGGTGGTGCTCGTCGAAGCGATTCGCGAAGCACTGCCGCATTTCCCGGCCGCCGACGTCGGCGAGCGATTGCTCAGCGTACTGCGGCAACTGCCCGATATTGGCGACGACAGCGCCGACGCACTGGATATTCTCACGTCGGCGGAGCGCACAGGACTCCTTGCGGGGCAACCGGTTGCGGCCCCATCTACGACGGTGTGGGAAATGTTCGAGCGGCAAGTCAGCGCCACGCCTGACGTCGTTGCGCTGACCACCGACGGCGCCGAGGAGTACACATATTCCGAATTGCATGCTGACGCAAGCCGACTGGCAATGGAGCTTGCCGAATACGGCATCGGACCGGAGAGCGTCGTTGCACTGGTGTTGGCACGTTCCAGCCGATCCATCGTCGCCATCCTTGCGGTGCTTGCCGCAGGCGGCGCCTACCTGCCGGTCGATATCACGCTGCCCGCAGCTCGAATCGAATCCATTCTGCATCAAGCCAACCCGGTACTCGCTATCACCCAATCGTCCTTCTGTGAACTTGTCGGCCCGCAGCTGCCCAGGCTGGTCCTCGACGACCCAGGTGTAGCCGAGCGCATTTTGCGCCGTCGCGCCGTCGCGCCGGCGGTGCGCCGTCATCCGGAGCACAGCGCATATGTGATCTTCACTTCTGGTTCTACCGGTGAGCCCAAGGGAGTCGTCGGGACCAATGCCGCATTACTGGGCTATTTTGCTGATCATCGGGAGCGTATCTACCAAACCGCCTGGGAGCGCCTAGGCCGCCCGATGCGCATCGCGCACGCTTGGTCTTTGAGCTTCGACGCCTCATGGCAGCCGATGGTCGGCCTGCTCGATGGCCATGCGCTTCATCTGTTCGACGCCGAACAAATGCGCGACGCCGATCGGCTGGTGAAAGGAATTGCCGCACACCGGATCGACATGATCGATACCACGCCCTCGATGTTTGTCCAGCTGCGCGCGGCAGGACTCCTCGATCATGCTCTTTCGGTACTGGCCCTAGGTGGCGAGGCGATCAACCCCACGCTGTGGGAGCAGTTGCGCGACCTATCACCCACAGCGGTGTACAACTGCTATGGACCCACCGAAATGACCGTCGAGGCCGTGGTGGCGCCCGTCGATGACTACCAAGTACCGACGATCGGCACCGCGAACGCCGGAACATTCGCCTACGTCCTGGATTCGGGGCTGCGGATGGTCCCCAACGGCGTCGTGGGGGAACTATACCTGTCGGGGGTACAGCAGGCCCGCGGCTATGTCGGTAGATCTGCGCTGACCGCCGCTCGGTTCGTCGCCGACCCAGTGCGCCCGGGACAACGCATGTACCGCACCGGTGACTTGGTACGTCGCCTTGCGCACGGAGCCTATTCCTATGTGGGACGCGCCGACACCCAAGTCAAAATTCGAGGCTACCGCGTCGAGATAGCAGAGGTCGAAGCCGCGCTGCGCTGTCAGCCGGAGGTACACGACGCGGCAGTTTCCGTCGTGCGTCGCGACGGCGCCACCAGCCTGGTCGGTTTCGTTGTGTGGCAGGCGGAACCGGATGGAGATCTCGCCCGACTGCGCTCCGCGCTCACCGACCGGCTGCCGTCGTATATGGTCCCGGCTCGGATCGTGGCGTTACCGAAGCTGCCAGTGAACGCCAACAGCAAACTGGATGTCCATGCGATCGACCAGCTAGCAGAAAGCGCGCTCTCGCGCGTCGCTGAAAACGGGATGGAGTCGGCGTCCACCGATACTGAACGGTTGCTGTGTGAAACGTTCCAAGAGCAGTTCAACGGCCTTGTCCCGCACGTCGACGACGACCTCTTCTCGCTCGGACTAGACAGCATCGTGGCGATCTCGGTAACTCTCAAGGCTCGTCGGCGTGGCCTCACATTGAGTCCACGGATGCTGTTCACCGCCCCGACCATCCGTCAACTCGCGACGACGATCGACGCGGCCGGCCCAGACAACGCCGTCGAGAGTGCTGCATACGGTGAGGTGATGCCACTACCGATGGTGTGCTGGCTGTACGAGCACGGAAATTACCGCCGGTTCACCCATACCGTGTTGCTTCAATTGCCGGCCGAAATCGACCGCTCGTCGATCGAGTCGATGCTGCAGCTGTTGCTCGACGGGCACGACATGCTCCGATCCATCCTGGTCGATACTCCCAGTGGACCGCGCTTGATTACTCGCGAACCCGGCGCGGTCGCCGCCGCCGACTTGCTTACCCGCGTGGAGTTGCCGAAATCGACCGATGCCGAATTCCATTCGGCGATCACACGTTCCGCACGCACGATCATTGACGAGATTGATCCCCGGGCAGGTGCGGTGGTGCGAGCGGTTTGGTTCTCCGGCAGCGAAGAGGGCCAAGTGCTGCTGCTCACCGCACACCATTTGGCGGTGGATGTGGTCTCCTGGCACATCATGCTGGGTGAGGTCGCCGAAGCCTGGCGCTCGGTGAGTTCGGGAGAAGCGCCGAAGATGTTGCCAGAATTCACCTCTTACCGCCAGTGGTCGGAGCTGATGTGGCAACGAGCCACGAGGCCCGAGGTAGCGGCCCAGCGCGAATACTGGGTCACGCAGGTACGCGAACCCGATCCCCCGTTGGGTGTGCGGCACCCCGACCCAACCCGTGATATCTGGTCCAGCCTGCGAGTCACTCCGGTGGTCACCCCCGTTCATGTCACCGAGCGCCTGCTGGCCACACTCACCAGAGAAGAGGGGATGCGCGAATTCCTGCTGGCCGCAATGACGATGACGATTGCGAGTTGGCGGAGGGAGCGTGGAAACGATCCAGCTTCCGGCACGCTCATCGAGCTGGAAGGCCATGGCCGCGCTGATGCCATTATGGGCACCGACACCACAAACACCGTCGGTTGGTTCACCAGTGTATTTCCGATACGGCTCGGCGTAGGTGAGGCGGCCGTCGATGTCGAGCGGGCCGAAGAAGATCCAGGTGCGGCTCGGGCTCTACTCGACTCAGTGGCTACCCACCTTGCCGCGATCCCGAATGAAGGTCTGGATTATGGCCTGCTTCGTTATGTCGAACGCACGCCCGAGTTGCGGGCGGCCGCCGAACCCCAGATCCAGTTCAACTATATGGGCCGGATGGACCTCGGCGGTGTCACGGGCCAACCGTGGTCACTGCTCACCGGACCCCAAATCGATGCGCTCCCCATCGATCCTGAGCCGGATCTGCCATTGCATTTCGCTCTCATCATCGGTGCGGTTGTAGGTGCCGCGTCCGAAGGCCCCCAACTGATCACCAACTGGTGCTGGAATGAAGCCCTCTTCGCGCCTGCCGACATCGACCGACTGACGGACCTCTGGCGACGCAGCATCGACGTACTGGCTGGCGAATAGACCAAGCAAGGCAAAAAGTGGGGCCGCCGCAAAATTCTGGCACTACCTCGAGGCGCAGCACCGGCTGATGAGGAGGTTTTTGTTTCAGGACCGGCTCGGCGGCTGACTTTCGGCGGGCGAGCCGACAACGATGCTGCCGACGCTGCACTCTTGTAACTCATCGACCCCGGTGGCCGCGACGAACGCGGCGGTATCACTGAATCCCTGAGCGCACGCACCAAGACCCATCGCGGTAGCAGCCAGATAGATCGTCTGCATGAGGACACCGACATTTTTCAGAATGATGGCGTAGGAGACCTGCTCGTAGGTCCACATCACGCGCCCGGTGCGCGCGGCCATGACGACGAGCACTTGCGGCTCGGCGCCTCCAGCCAGAGTCGCTGAAGCCGGTTTCAATAGCTGTAACACCGCCCGTGAATCCGCGGCGGCCACTGGGCAGAGCACGTGGTCGAACGAATCGTAGTGGTACATGCCGGGTTCGAGTCCGGCGACATTTCGCACCACCGGATAGAGTTCCAGCTCATAGAGGCCGCCGCCGGAAGGATATGGCCGTGACAGGAGTTCCTCGCCCTCACCGACCGGCTGGACGCTCCTTGTCCGTGCTGTGCGGTATAGCAACTCCGCCAGTTGTTCAACGCTGATTGGATCGCCGTCGTCGAATGACCTTGTCGAGACTCGATCTTCGATCACGGCCATCAGGGAGGGGTCTTGACTCCGTTTCACCGTCAGGTCGGGAACGGGCAGGATGATCGATTCACCTGAATAGTTCGCCCGGCGTGCCCGGGGCTGCGGGAATCGGTCCTTCGCCCACTTGGTCGGACCAAAATGCTCCCATGTGACGATGCGCTCACCGAGCGTGCTGCGGCGGTGAAACCACACATCCGGGGCGCTCCAGCTGACGGTTTCAAATCTGGAGTCCTCGTCACCGTAGGCAGCAAGGATGCCGCACCAACGCAGGTCCTCTAAGAATTGCGACGTCACTGCAAGAGGCAAGTCAGAAACGCGTGTCGATGGTCCGTCGAGCAAAACGAGCAGACGTGGGTCATAGATGCACAGATCGCACCACGCCAAGGCATGCTCGAGGATAAAGCCCTCTGAGTTCCGATGCAGCACAGCGAATTTCGACATTACGACAGATTGAGGCGGTGCGGTCGGCCGCGGTGCGGGTTGTCCGAACGGCTGTATCGAGTATAGAGGCTTCTCTCCCTCGCGCACAGTGACCGTCAACCAGCCGCCGGCGATGAGGCGATCCAACAATGCGCCCATATCGCTTCCATTTTCTGATCGAAACAGCTCCGCCACCGTTGCCCCCCCGACGTTGAGAGTCTTGAGCGCCTGTAGCTGACCAGCGGTCAAGCGCGTAAGCCTCTCACTGCGAGGAGGATTCAACAGCACCGCCCCGGCGGGAGTGGTCACGCAGGTGACGCCCGAAGCCAAGGCCAATGTCGTCTCGTCAGGATATCTGATGTACGCCAACCCGAAAGCCCTTCCGTTCTCGAATTGCATCGCCGCGCGCCAAGTCTCAGCGTAAATCAAGCGGAAGCTGTAACGCCAAGTCCCTCTTGTACGTAAACTGCGGCTGCCAAGGCCAAAGACCCTACGCCGCGTGACGGCGAATACCCGCACGGTCGGTGATCGCCAATTCAGCCGTCGCCGCGATCGCTGCACTGTGGGTGCCCGGCGCGCCGGTGATAACGTTCGAGCTGGGCTACCGACGCGGACCGGTTGGCCTATAGCCAACGAGGTATGGGTTTGAATTGGGGTATCCGGCGCCAGTTCGAATGGTTGCGGGAGTGCGCGGCGATCCCGCGTGATCTCGGACTCGGGCTGTTGATCGTCGGTGCGATCATCGCATGGGTTACCAAATCTATGGCAACAGTCTGGTTACCGACCAACCCGTGGGCCGGTGAGTTCTGGAAGGAGATAGGTGATACACACCCTAGGCAACAGTCACTTTGTCCGCCTACCCGACGGGCGCAAGCTGCACTACATGACGGCAGGCGCTGGCAGCCCGACTGTGGTGTTCGAATCGGGTTTAGGCGCTTCGCGATCGGAGTGGGGACTCGTGCAGCCGCTTGTGGCGCAACGATTCCGGACCGTCGTTTATGACCGGGCCAACCTGGGGCGCAGTGACGACGACCGTGAAACACGCACGCTGGACCGCATCGCCGATGACCTCAACCAGCTGCTGTCAGCGCTGGATGCGGCCCCGTACGTCCTAGCCGGGCACAGCTACGGCGGAACGATCGCCCTTGCTGCTGCAGCCGCGAATCCGTGCCGGATCGCAGGGCTGGTCCTCGTCGACCACGCTGACGAGCATCTCGACGTCTGCTGCGGGTCGTCGCTCAAACACCTGCGGATGATCGTGCTGGCCGGCCGGTGGGCGCTCGGTGTCCTGCGGCGTCTGCGCCTGCTACCGCTGGCCGTCCGGCGGGCCATGCCGGGCATGCCTGCGGACGTGGTGCACGATCTGGTTACCGAAGATCTCACCGTGCGTGCCGTCCAGGCGGCCGACGAGGAGGAACGGTTCTTCATCCAGGGTCTGCAAAGTCTGCGGCGTAATCCGCCAATCCTCGGAGACACCCCGATCACTGTCATCTCAGGGATGAGGTCGACGATCTTCGACAGGTCCATCCGTAAGGCGTTCTTGGGGGCGCACCGTCGGGCGGCAGCGCGTTTGGATGCGCGTCACGTCGAGGCGACGCGGTCGAATCATCAAGTGGTCGTCACCGAACCACTACTAGTCGCTGACGAGATCATCCGAATCGCCGGCTACCGGCGCGAGCTGGCACCCGACGACCCGCGTGGTGCAGCGTAACGATCGGACCCGTCGCTACGAGCGTCGCGCGATGCTGGGGGTTGACCCTGATGGTGTACCTGACTGGGTGCTGGTCCCGCGGGAAGGATGCGCGCATGTCGCGCGAGTCTAATACTCTGGAGTTTCGGGAGCAGGCTGCGCGCGTGGTGACCGAAACGGGCCGGCCGGTCCCTCATGCGGCCGCTTCCATCGGTGTCGGTGAGCAGTTGCTGAAGAAGCTGCGCAAGATTCGACTGGAGCCGACCTCAGCTCCCGGTGCTTTGATTGTCAGACCCGCCGGTTCGGATCCGAGGTGGGGCCGGGTTTGCGCGGCGACCCGTACATCGACCTTGGTCTGGATCTCGGCGCGCCAGCAGGCCAGATCGTCGGCGGCCTCGAAGGACCGGCGCGTACTCGATGCCGCGCAAAACGTCATCGCGCCCATATTAATCGGCCAGACCAGCGCGGTCGTAAGGAGCAAATGATCCATTGGGGTCCCCCTTCGGCGCGAGGGCCCTGCGCGCCGCCGTCCACGCATGCGGGCCTACAGTCTACGTACACGAATAGTAGACCTGATGGAGATGCATCACCGGTGGGAGAACCGATGCCCAATCGCCTTCGTGCACATGCTGTGTGCGCCATCGACGCTGTTCTCGCGGTGGGATGTGCCCTGGACAGGATGCCGTCACGTAGGGGCGGCACGTTCGAGTTCGTTTCGCCCGTTGGCAGACTGGCCTATCCTACGATCGTCGGAGACCCGGGGCGGCGTCGGCGGCCCTGAGGTGCTGACATGAGCGGTTCCCCGGTGGATCAGCGGCGCCCTTGCGGAAAATACCCCTACGGGGTACGTCTAGAGGACGCGTAGGAACCGCCCGCGCCGAGCGTGGGCATAGGACGCAGGGAGGTCGGGGCTATGTACGCCGGGTTGACCTGGACCGTGCTGATCGCTGTCGTCGGCCTCGCAAGTTTGTATGGTGCGCATCGACTTACGGCGGTGTCTGCTACGGCGTTGATTTCGCTGCCGTTCCAATCTGGATGGGCGCCCGAGGAACACGCGCTGTCGCGCTACCACGTCCGCTGGTACCTGGCCACGCTGGTGTTTTTGGCCTTCGACGTCGAAATGCTGTTCATGTATCCCTGGGCTGTGGTTGTCAGTGAGATGGGCGCCACCGCCGTCATCGAGATGTTTCTCTTCCTGGCCGCACTGCTCGTAGCCATCGTCTGGGCGTGGCGGGAGGGTGCGCTGCGGTGGACCTGACCCGATGGCTGACCCTGCTCGCGAGCCGGCGGGCGCACGTGTTCATCGCCGAGGTACCGGGGAATTGGGCTCTTCGCGCCGGGGTGCAGGACATGATGGCCGATCGCGGATGGCATCAAGCCCTCTCGCCGGCCGACGCCGACATCTTGGCGGTCTGCGGAGCAGCCGACGACGAATTCGTCGACCTCATCGATCGCATCTGGGACCAGGTGCCGGGCCCCCGGGCCTGTGTCGATATCGCAGATATGTCGTCGGCGAGCGCCGAACTGGACCGTGCAGCCGGTGTCCTGATCGACGTCGCACGGCAACGCGCGGATGCCGCGGAGCGTGAACGGTCAGCCGTGCCTGTACGAGATCACGGCGCGGGCTCCGAGAACCATCACATGCCTGCTGGCGCCGCCGGACATGGCCGCCCTGGGGACGGCGGCCGGCCCGAGGCAGGCCACGATGTCGCGCACCACATGGAGCACGGCAACGCACCGCCGCCCGACAGCTCCGTGCAGGAACATTCCGACAAGCCAAGCGGGGCGGCCGTCGACCACGGCGCACACCAACACCACGACGGCAGCCACGCACAACACCCTGAGGACACTGCACACGCCGGTCACGACATGGGGCACGACGGTCACCACATGGACCACGGCGATATGGATATGGCCCCGGCCGGAATCGCACTCGCCCAAGGTGGTGAGGACCGCGACGGCTTGGAGATGGACGAGCTCCATGTGCGGCTGGGTCCGTTCCTGGCGTACTGGCCGGCCGGGCTGGTGCTGCGTTGCGTTCTGCAGGGCGATGTCATCACCGCCGCCGAAGCTCAGACGATGGGTGCCGCCCGCGACGAGCAACCGCCGTCATCCCCAAGCAGGTGGATGCAGGCCGCCCGCCACACCGACTATCTCGTGGACCTGTTGATGCTGGCCGGTTGGCCGCGCGCCGTCGCCCGTGCACGACGGTTACGAAAAACGCTGTTGGACAAGCCAACCGATGACGCGACTGCCCGCAAACAGATTGCTTCCTTAGCCTCTCTCATACACCGCTCGCGAGTGCTGCGGTGGGCGCTGCGCGGTCTGGCCCCGGTCGCCGTCGACGACGTCCACACCTACGAGCTGCCGACTGGACTGGCCGGGGATACCTACGATCGGCTGCTCACCCGGCTCGACGTGGTGCAAAGACTGATTCACCACGAAGCTGAGACGCCCCAGTTGCACATGCAGTCAAGCGCCATCGCGCACATGCTGCCCGCCCTGGTCGAGGGTCTCGATCTCGCCACGGCACGCCTAGTGATCGCCGGATTAGGTATCGACACGTCCGCCGTGGAGCTGGGTCAGCATGCCTGAGGTGACGACAGTCGGTGGCGCGTGGGCGCTGGCGGCCGCTGCCCTCTTGGGCGTGCTCGCCCTGTTCGCGGCCAGCCTGGACAGCACACTGTCCTCACGACCCCACGGTGCGGGCGGCGCGGTGGCCGCGCCGCTGTTCGAGGCGGCCCGACTAATGCGTCAGCGTCGCCGGACTCTGGTGGCCGCCGACGCGTTGCTGTGGCGCATCGGGTGTATCGGCCCGGTCGTGGTCGCTTCGCTGATGATCGTCGTTGTGCCGCTGGGGCACTGGACGCTGCTGGACCTTGATGTCGGCGTGATGTGGGTCAACGCCGTGGACGTGATGATGTGGGCGGTGGTGTGGCTGGCCGGCTGGGGTCCCAATTCGGTGCATTCACTGGTCGGCGGCTACCGGTTCCTCGCTCACGCGCTGGGTTATGAACTGCCGTTGATGTTCGCTCTCGTCGCGCCCGCCATCGCCGCGGGGAGCCTGCGGGTCGGCGACGTGGCCAACGCCCAGCACGATTTGTGGTTCGTGGTCTGGATGCCGGTGGCATTTGTGGCGTATTGCCTTGGTGTCTTGGCATTTTCGGTGTGGGGCCCCTTCGCGCCGGCACTCGGAGCTGACATCGCCAGTGGCGTGACCGCCGAGCTGTCCGGGGTTGACCGGCTGGTGTTTGTTGCGGGCCGCTACGCCGTTCTGGTGGCCGGTGCGGCGTTCGCCGTGCCGATGTTCCTCGGCGGCGGCGCCGGGCCGCTGCTGCCCGACTGGATGTGGTCGGTCGTCAAAACCGTTGCGCTGCTGAGCCTGTTGGTTTGGTTGCGGCGAGCGGTGCCCGCGCTGCGACCCGACAAGTTCATGGAGATCGGCTGGGTCGTGCTGCTGCCCGCCGTGTTGTTGCAAGACCTAGTGGTGGCGGTCATCGCCATCTGGAGGAGTTGACACACCATGATCGTCCATATCGTGTTCTGGCTGCTCGCCGTCATCGCCATCGCTGCCGGGGCCGCGGTGTTCTGGGTCGATTCGATGGCGCGGGCCACGTATGCGCTGGCCGCCTCGTTCATCGCGGTTGGCGTAGTGGTTCTTCTGTTGCAGCAGAACTACATCGGCGTGGTCACCATCTTGATGATGGTGATGGAGATGACGGTAATGGCGGTCTACATGGTCATGTTCATGGGCATGAACCCCGCGCTGATGCCGATGAGCATGGTTCACGACAACCGGCGCGCACTGATCGCCGCCGGGGCCACCTTTGTGTTTTTGGCTTGCGGGATTCTGCTGATCGACTGGCCCGCCCGGCAAGGTCAGCCCCCGCCCGACGTCACGATGGCGCTCGGCGAGGAGCTGATGGGTCCCCACATGCTGACCATGGCGGTGATCAGCCCGGTCATGGTCGCCACGATCGTCGCCGGGATCGTGTTGGCGGCCGCCCGCACCCGCTACGACCGTTTCGGTGACGACCTCACACACCGCCCCGGGCGCGACCCGCAACCCGGAGGGGTGGGCCGATGACCCTACAAACGGTGCTGTTGGTCGCGGCGGCGGTGTTCAGCGTCGGCCTCTACGGTGCGCTGTCGCAACAAGTCGTGGTGATGGTGATGATGGGCCTGGAGCTGATGATCAACGCGATCATCCTTGCCGCCGCAGGGTTTTGGTGGTTCGTCATGCCGGCACCCAGCGGCCAGGTGCTGCTGCTAGTGGTCATCGCCGCCATGACGGTGGAGATGGCGATGGGATTCGCCGTGGCCACGGCGCTGCACCGCGAGCGTCGCGCCGACATGACCGACACGGCAGCCGACCTTTCCGGATGAGCCGCCTGTGATCTCAATACTGTTGTGGCTGCTGGTCGCTGCGCCGGCCGCGGTCGGAGTCGCGTTGTTGATCTCCCGCCGTGACGATCGGTGGGCCGCATGGATTTCGATGGCTACCGCGCTCGGGTGCGTCGCGGTGTCAGTGGCGGTGGCCGTGGCGCGGCCGTCGGTGCAGGTTGCGTTCGTGGCGGGTGCGCCGTTTGCGCTTCGGGTCGACGCGCTTGCCGGGACAGTTCTGCCGGCGGTCACCACTGTGACGCTGCTGGTGCTGATGTTCTCTGCCGGAAACATCCGCGAAGCGCGGGGCCGCTTTCATGGGTTGATGCTGGTGTTCGCCGCCGCCGCCATCCTGACGGTGACCGCGGCGACCCTGCCCGCGCTGCTGTTGGGGTGGGAGGTGATGGGGGCAGCGTCGTATGCGTTGATCGGATTCTGGTGGCGCGACCAATATCGGGTATCGGACGGGCTGACCGCCTTCGTGACTACGCGTACGGCTGATCTGGGGCTGTATCTGGCCGCCGGCGCCGCGCTCGCGGGCGGCGCCGGGATGGCGTTGAACAGTTTCTCCGACGCCCGTGGCGGGTGGCGCGATGTCATCGCGATCGGGGTGCTCGTGGCCGCGCTCGGAAAGGCCGCGCAGCTGCCGTTCTCGTTTTGGCTCTCGCGGGCGATGTCGGGCCCCAGTCCGGTCAGCGCCCTGCTGCATTCGGCGGCGATGGTGGCGATGGGCGGCTATTTGTTGTTGCGGACGCAACCCCTGCTGGCCGCCACCGGCTGGGCCGCGACCGCGGCGGCGTGGGCGGGCGTGCTCACCGCGGTGGTGCTCGGCGCGGTCGCGGTGGCCCAGCGCGACATCAAACAGCTGCTCGCCGCGTCGACCGCCGCCCAGCTGGGATTCGTGGTGATGGCCGCCGGTGTGGCCGCCGTCGGTGGCGGCGCCGCGCATCTGGTCGCGCACGCCGCCACCAAGGCCGGGCTGTTCCTGGCCGCGGGCGTGTGGTTGTCGCTGCTGGGCACCCAGCGGCTGGACGACCTCGGCGGTGTGGCGCGGCGCTGGCGGGTGGTGGGGTCCTCGGCCACGATCGCGGCACTCACGCTGGCCGGGATAGCGCCGCTGTCGTTGTGGGCCACCAAGGATGCTGTGTTGACCGCCGCCGCGCAGCACTCCCCGGCGTTGTACGGGCTGGGAGTACTCGCTTCTGGGCTGTCGGCGGCCTATGCGGCGAAGATGCTGGTGGTGATCTGGGCCAGGCCGTCGACTGACGTGACCGCCCCGTCGCCGGCCGCGCCGCCCCGAGGGGTACCACGTCGGCTCACCGGTCTCGAGCAGGCGCCACTTGTGGTCCTCGCCGTGGGGGCCGCGGTTTCGGGTGTGCTGGCATTGCCCCCGCTGGGCTCAATGGTCACGCGCGCCCTCGACGGCGGCCAGCCGATCTCACATCCGGGCGTGGCCGCGCTGGTCGGTTCGGCGGTCCTCGCTCTTGTCGTGGTGGCCGCGGTGGCCCGGTGGGGTGTGCCCGAACCGCGTTGGGCCGCATCGTGGTTAGGGCTTCAGCGCGCGGCGCATCTGCTGGTGGTGGCGCCGACCATGGGTGCCGCCCGGGTGGCGGCCCGGATCGATGACAACGTGCTCGACCGGGCGGTCGACGCAACGGCGAGCGCGGTGTTGCGTGCGGCGCGCCGGGCGGCTCAAACCGACACCGGTGTGGACCGCGCCGTGGAAGCGGTGGCCGCGCGGGTGGGGCGGCTCGGCCAGCAGGCGCGCCGACTCCAAACCGGCCAGCTGCACCAGTACTACCTGGCCGCCGGCGTACTGCTGGTCGCCGGCTTCGTGCTCATCGTGACGGTGAGGTGACGTCGTGCTCAGTGTGATCGTCTTTATGCCGCTGGCCGCTGCGCTGGCGCTGCTGGCCGCACCCCGGCTAGCCGGCCGGGCCGCCAACGCGCTGTGGGTCGCGGTCACCGCGATCGAGGTGGCGCTCATCGCGGTGGTGTGGGCTCGCTACGACGCGCCGGGGATCAACGCGCTGGCGTTCGAGGAGAAGGTCCCCTGGATCCCCGGCGTCAACAGCAGCTACCACGTCGGCATCGATGGCCTGTCGCTGCCGCTGGTGGTGATGACCGCGGTGATCTTCCTGGCCTGCGCCGTCTATGGGCTGCGCAACGATCACCGGCCCCGGCTGCAGGCAGCCTTGTTTCTGTTTCTGCAGAGTGTCAGCCTCGGTCTGTTCGTCGCGGCGGATCTGATCTTGTTCTTCGTGTTCTTTGATCTGTCGATCGTCGCGATGTACTTCGTCATTGCCGGCTGGGGACACGGCGACGCGGCCCGCTCGGCGCTGAAGTTCTTCCTCTACACGTTCTTGGGATCGCTGGCCCTGCTGGTGGGCTTCATCGGCCTCTACATCGCCGCCGACCCGCACACCTTCGACATGGTGGAGCTGGCTGCGGCCACACCGTTGGCGGGCAGCCCGCTGGCGGGCGGCTTGGTGCTGGCCGCGATCCTGCTGGGGCTGGCGGTCAAGACGCCCACGGTGCCGTTTCATACCTGGCTGCCGCCGGCGCACACCGACGCGCCCGCCGTCGGGTCGGCGGTGCTGGCCGGGGTGCTGCTGAAAATGGGCACCTACGGGTTCGTGCGGGTGGCGATGCCGATGCTGCCGCAGGCATGGCGCGGTTGGGCGTGGCCGATCATCGCCGTCGGCGTCGTATCGGTCCTGTACGGGGCGCTGGTCGCGCTGGCCCAAACCGACCTCAAACGCATGATCGCCTACACCTCGGTCAACCACATGGGCTACATCGTGGTGGCCGTCGGCGCTGCCGGTCTCATCACCAGCGGCACCGCCGACGCGCGAGAGGTCGCGGTGGTCGGGGCGGTTACCCAGATGGTCAGCCACGGCCTGATCACGGCGGCCCTGTTTCTGCTCGCCGGGGTGTTTTATGAACGCGCGGGCAGCTATGACATGGACTCCTACGGCGGCCTAGCGGGCCCGGCGCCCAAATTAGCCGCCTTGTTCGCCGTCGGCGCGTTCGCATCACTGGGATTGCCCGGGTTTTCCGGTTTCATCGCCGAATTTCAGATCTTCGCCGGCAGCATCGCAGCCGCACCGGTCACGGCGCTGGCCCTACCCGGCATCCTGATTACGGCGGCGCTGTTTCTGCGCGCGCTGCAACGCGTCTTCACCGGGCCCACGCGCGGGCATGCGGTCGGCTTCGTCGACCTGCGGACCCCTGAAACCGCCTCGGTGTCAATACTTCTCGTGCTCAGTGTGGTCATTGGCCTCGTGCCCCGACCGTTGCTCGACCTGATCGAACCGGCCGCCGCCGCGCTGGTCGCGCTCGTCGGGAGGTAAGCGGTGAATCCCGACGCAGCTATGCGGCCCCTGCTTATGGCGCCGGAGATGATGATGTTCGGCGCCGGTCTGGTGGCGCTGATCGCGGGCTCCTTTCTGCGGCGGCAGGCGCAGTGGTGGGTCGGGGTCGTTGCGGCCGCGGTGCAGGTCGGCGTCATCGGTGTCGCTGTGGTGCAGATGGTCGGCCCGGATCAAAGGGCTTTCGAGGGCGCGTTTTCCGTCGACACCGCGACCGGCGTGGCCCGAATCACCTGCGCGGCCGGCTTGTTGTTGATCTGGGCGGTGGCCGGCGCGGAGATGCGGGCCTCGCCGCGGGAAGCTGAAACCTATGCGCTGCTGATGTTTTCGGCCACCGGGGTCCTGGTTCTGGCCGGCGCAGACGACCTCCTGCTGTTGGTTGCCGGATACTTTCTGGCCAGCATCCCGCTCTACGGGCTGGTCGGATTGTTGCGCTCGGCCGCCGCGGCAGAGGCCGCCATGAAGGCCTATCTGATGGGCGCGTTGTTCGGGATCCTGCTGATGGTGGGGGTCACGATTCTCTACGGACTCACCGGCGCCACCCGTTACCCGCAGCTCGCCATGACCCTGAGCGGCGCTCCGATGGCGGCGGTCGCCGCCGGAGTGGTCGGGGTGCTGGCGGGTCTGATGTTTGAGGCCGGTGGGGTGCCGGCGCACTTCTGGGTGCCCGACGCGGCGCAGGGCGCCAATGCCACTGCCGCGACGTTTCTGACGACCGTGCCCAAGATCGGGGCGTTGGTGGCGCTGTATCGCCTCGCCACTGTGCTGCCCGACTGCCTGGCATGGCCCGCGTTGATCGCCGTATTCGCTGTCGCCAGCATGACGTTGGGCAACCTGGCCGCGTATTGGCAGCAGGACCCGCGCCGGCTATTGGGCTGGTCCACGGTCAGCCAGGTCGGCTACCTTCTCGTGCCCATCACCGTCGCCGGCAGCAGCGAGCTGGCGCTGCCGTCGCTGCTGTTTTACCTGGGCGGCTACACCGTCACCAATATCGCGGCGTTCGCGGTCACCGCGGCCCTGCCGGGGCACCGGGATCTGGATTCCTACCGCGGTTTGGCGCGAAGCCGCCCCTGGCTGGCCGGTGCGCTGGTCGTGGCACTACTCGGTCTTGTGGGCACCCCGCCGACCGCGGTGTTCATCGGCAAAGTCACCACCGCCGCCGCAGCCTGGGACGGCCATTACGCGTGGCTGGCCGTCGTCGTGTTCGTCAACACACTGGTCAGCCTGTTCTACTACCTACGCTGGATCATCCCAACCTTCGGACGCCCCGACGCGGCCGGGGATGCCGACGAACCGGCGGCCCAGCATTGGCCCGCCCGCGCCGCAGTGTTGGCCGCCGCGCTCAGCCTCCTTCTGGGCATCATCGCCGGGCCGGTTTGGCAACTAGTCAGCTGAGCCGCATCGTCATCGACGCAGGTTTCGCGCTGCGATACGACCGAGCGGTGTCCGGAAGTCATTGCGGGACAACGATACTACCGCCCATGCGACGAGGCGCTACATGGTGCCGGTAGACCGCTGGACTTGTTGCGGGCATGCGCGAAACTGGGGATTCGGTGGGTGCATTCGGCCCCGCACCGGCCGCAGGGCCGCGGCAAGTTCGAACGATTATTCCGCACCGTGCGCGAGCAGTTCCTCGTCGAGGTCACCGACACCGCCGCCGAGGATCTCACCGCAGCCGGCACCGATCAGCGCGCCGCGCTGCTGGAACTCAACCGGCTGCTGACGGCCTGGATCGAAACCGAGTACCACCGCCGCACCCACACCGAGACCGGCCAATCCCTGCTGGATCGGTGGAATGCCGGCTGGACGCGGCTCGGGCGGACTCCGGCGATGCCCACGGCAACCGATCTGACCGAGGCGTTCCTGTGGTCAGAATTTCGGATGGTGACCAAGACTGCGACGGTGTCGTTGCACGGCAACGTCTTCCAAGTCGATGCCGCGCTGGTGGGGCGCAAGGTCGAGTTGGTGTTCTCGCCGTTCGACATGGAAACCGTGGAGGTCCGCCATCAAAACAAGGGGTACGGGAAAGCGCTTCCGCACAACATCACCCGCCACGTTCGTCCGAAGGCCAGAGCCGAAGTGCCGGAACGACCCTCGCCCCCGGCGACTGGGATCCACTACTTGACGTTGACCGCCCAGACCCATCACGAGCAGGTCCGCGCCGATCGGCGGATCGGCTACGACGCCCTGTTCGGCGATGACGCCGGCAATGGCGACGAGGCCCAGATTCCCGGGCAGCTCAGCATCGACGATGTCAAGGACCTCACCAATCGGAACGAGACATCGGCATGAGTATTCAACGCCTGCAATCATATTACGGTTTCACACGCATGCCGTTCGGGGTGGGCTGGCCCCATCGATGCTGCACCGCCACCCCGGACACGCCGAAGCCGTCGCCCGCGTCACCTGGTGCGTGGACCAACACGCCATCGGGGTCATCGCCGGGGAAGTCGGCGCCGGCAAGACCGTCGCCATCCGCGCCGCCACCTCGGCGCTGGACCCAGCGCGACACGTGACCATCTACCTGCCCAACCCCTCGGTCGGGGTCCGCGGCATGCTGCATCACATCGTCACCGCACGCCCGCGCTCACAGCACCCAGGTTAAACTCTGCAGCGGTCGACGGAACCGTGACGGCCCTACGCGCGATCGTCGAACACCGCGACGACCTGGTCAAAACCCGCACCCAAACCGTGAACCGTCTCCACGTCGTGCTCACCAACCTCAGCCCCGCCGGCGCCCAACGTGACCTCACAGCCGAGCGGGCCGCCGAGCTCCTGCGCGGGATCCGCCCTCGCGATGCCGCCGGCAAAACCCTGCGGAACCTGGCCGGCGACCTCGTTGCCGAGGTCCGCCAGCTGGACCGCCGCATCACCAAAGCCGCCGCTGACATACAGGCCGCAGTCACCGAATCCGGCACCACTCTGACCGATCTATGCGGTATCGGCTCGTTGACCGCGGGCAAGATCCTAGGCCGGGTCGGCACGATCGATCGTTTCCGCTCTGCCGCCGCGTTCGCCACCTACACCGGTACCGCCCCGATCGATGTGTCTTCCGGAGATGTTGTCCGCCACAGGCTCTCGCGTGCAGGCGATCGTCAACTCAACCTCTGCCTGCCCGTCATGGCCCTCACCCAAATCAGGCAGGACACCCCGGGCAGGACCTACTACCTGCGGAAGCGAACCGACGGCAAGGGCCACAAGGAAGCGATGCGATGCCTCAAACGACGGCTATCCGACGTCGTCTACCGACAACTCCGCCACGACGCAGACAGCTTGGAGGCGGGCCCGGGAGGACACTCGGGGGCGGCTCTATCGTCCAGCGCGGCCAGCTCAAACCCCGCACACTGACGCTTCGGACAAGTCACTTCCCGGGCCCACCACCAGCCACCCTACAACTCACGGACAGCGGCCTCTTGACACAGAGAGGCGCAGTCTAGGTGTACCGCCCGGCAGTCAGGTTTGTGACAGTCGGCTGATCGGGGGTTTGCCTCCGATGGCTGAGTGGCGTCGTTGATTGTTGTAGTACTAGCCAGGGGGCAAGGGCGGCGCATCGGGCATCGTTGGTTTCGAATACTTCGTGGTAGGCCCATTCGCTCTGCAGTGTTCGGTTGAATCGTTCGGCCTTGCCGTTCTGCCACGGGCAATGTGGCCGGATGAAGATCTGACGTGCTCCCAGAGTCGCGACAACTTCGCGCAGTGACCATCGGTAGGCCCAGGCGTTGTCGGTCATGATCCGCTCAATGTGTTCGAGGCCGTTGGCCCGGAAGTGCTCGACTGCTCGTTGGAGGAAGCCCGCACAGGTGGGCCCCTTCTCGTCGGGCAGGATTTCGGAGTAGGCCAGTCTCGAATGATCGTCGATGGCTGAGTGGACGTAGTCGTATCCGATTTTGGCTCGCTTGTGGGCGTTGGTCTGACTCATTGGACGACCACGAGCCTTCCACCCGCCACCATCGGGGATTCTCCCAATCTTCTTGACATCTATATGGATTAGTTCGCCGGGCCGCGCCCGTTCATAGCGGACTGAGGTGAGCTTCGATGCCCGAATGGGCTGTCCAGTGAGTGGGTCGCAGTCGCGCAGATAGGGCAGCTGGTGGCGACGCAAGATCGTGCTGACAGTGCGAGCCGACATTCCGAGTTCGTCGGCGATGAATTGCTGGCCACGTCGGGAAGAAAGACGCAGCGCTACGACGGCGGATTCGACCTCTGATGGCGTCCGCCGAAGGCAATGGTGTGGACGAGAAGATCGATCGACGAGGCCGGCGGCGCCTTCGGCGAGGTAACGGTGAACCCATCGATACGCGCACTGTCGGGAGACGCCCAGTTCGGCAGCAACATGGGCGGGTCTACGACCCGCGATAAGAATGCGATCGACGAGCAGTTGGCGGCCGCGACGGTCAGCCTGGCATCAGCGTGGGACAAGAGGACCTCCGTGCGTGAGTTGAGACGTCAGACATCTCCACTAAGCCCGGAGGTCCTCCCTTCTGGCAGCTAAACAGTCAACAACGTCGCAGCCGGGTACATCAGGTCGTGTCAGTCGTCGACGCCATCGCCGGCGTTCGCCGAATTGAAAACGATTTTCATTTTTGATAAAACTGCGGCATGGTGCCCCGGCTGACCAAACCGCTCGAGACACAGGTCGGCCAACGGCGCGTCAGCGGCGGCCGGGGTGATCGCGACTGGTCTTCGCGCGCTGTCCGGCTGTTGGTTGCTGTTGCAAGGCAGCGTGTTCCTAGGGGATGCCATAGCACACGGCATGCTGCCCCACCACCGTCGTCGATGCTGGCGCTGGCTCGTCCGAGAATGGCGGCCATTACCACTAAATCGCTACGAAGTCCGGCATCGCGGGACGGCGTCCATCGCGATTCGCGCAATCCCTACGCTCGCAAAATCATCTCGAATAGACGTTGCATGGTCGTGTTGAGGTTTGCATTTGCCGGACTGGCATCGATCGCAACGATGTTCGCAGAAGGGGGTGTCGCCCGAGCGCAGCTAGATACCGAGTCGAGTCTGGTTGACGGGCGGGGCCGCACGCTCACCGTCCAGCAGTGGGACACCGTCCTCAATGGTGTGTCCCCACTGGACCGCAACAGCCTGACCCGGGAATGGTTTCACTCTGGTCGGGCTCAGTACCGCGTGGCCGGCTCGGCAGCCGAGACCTTCGAAGGCAGCCTAGAATTTGGGTACCATATCGGCTTCCCATGGTCACAGGGTGTTGGCTTGAACCTCAGTTACACCACACCGAACATCCTGATCGACGGGGGCAACTTCACCGCACCCTCCTTCGGGCTCGACTCAGTGGTCACGCCCGATTTGTTCCCAGGCGTGTCCATTAGAGCGGATCTCAGCAACGGACCAGGGATTCAGGAGGTGGTCATTTTCTCAGTTGACGTGACGGGGCCTAGCGTCGGCGTAATGGTGTCGAATGCCCATGGCACAGTCACCGGTGCCGCGGGCGGTGTGCTGCTACGGCCGTTCGCGCGGCTCATCTCTTCGACAGGGGACAGTGTCACTACTTACGCCGAACCGCGAAACATGAACTAGCGTGTCGCGCCTGATTCCGTGCAACATATTTGACGAGGGATCGAGGATCTCGTCGGGGCACTATCTCGCTAACGGTGTTTCCGGCGTTTTCATCAGTAGGTCTCGGCTGGCGGAAATCGGTCGCCGAAGGTGATCGCAAACGCATTCAGCGCGGGTTTCCACCGCATCCATCGTGCCCTGCCGACGCCGGTCGGGTCTAGCGATCGGGTCACCAGGTACAAACATTTCAGCGCGGCCTGCTCGGAGGGGAAGTGCCCCCGGGCCTTGATCGCCCGCCCGTAGCGGGTGTCGCCTGCCAGGAGCATGGGACCAGCGTGACCTGATTTTGCCAGGGTGACGGGACCACCTGGATTGCCAGTTATAGGACCATCGGCGCGTCGCGTCGGTGGTCTCTTCGTTTGTTCGTCTGATCGCCGTGACGGTTCAAGTCACGGCGGCGGCGGGCATGGCTTTTCGGGTGGTCAGTGTGAACGAGATCAGGGAAGTGCTGCGAGTGTGGCTGGGGGTGGCCAGGTTACCGGCACCGGGCTATCGCACGATCGCCGCGCATTGCGGTATGGACCGCAAAACGGTGCGCCGCTACGTCGAGGCCGCGCAAGCGGCTGGTTTGCGCCGCAGCGACAACGTCGAGGCTGTCGATGACGGGTTGATCGGGGCGGTCGCCGACGCGGTGCGCCCCGTACGTCCGGATGGCCATGGTGCGGCGTGGGAACTGTTGATGGGGTTCGAGGATCAGATCACCGCGTGGGTGGCCGGTGAGGGTGGGCAGCGTCCGTTGACGATCACCAAGATCGAGACTCTGCTGGCCCGCCAAGGTTGCGTGGTGCCGTATCGCACACTGAACCGATTCGCCGGTGAGCGTTGCGGTTTCGGTCGCAAGGACACCACGGTGCCGGGTGGCCGATGGGGATCCCGGGGCGGAATGCCAGATCGATTTCGGCTATCTAGGAATGCTCACCGACGCCGACGATGGGCGGCGCCGCAAGGTGCACGCGTTGATCTTCACCACCGTCTACAGTCGGCACATGTTCGTGTGGCTGTCCTATTCGCAGACCCTGGCGGCGGTGATCGCCGGATGCCAGGCGGCGTGGGAGTTCTTCGGCGGAGTCTTCAAGGTCTTGATTCTGGACAATCTGAAGCCGGTGATCGCCGACGCCCGATGCGCTCAACCCCCGGTTCACTCAGGGGTGGCTCGATTACGCCGGCCATGCCGGGTTCCTCACCGACCCGGCCCGGCCCGGGTGCACTCTCCCCTCTTAACCGGCTAATAACGATATTGAATCGGCCACGACACGCCGTTTTACTGGGGTTCTTGACCGTGGCGGATTGAGATGGGATGTCTACGTCTCATGACGGAACGGTCTGTGGCTTTCGATAAGCACGGCGTCTGGCAGTTGCGCGGCACGGCCGCTGAAGAGTTCGGACTGGTGAACGAGTTCCTCGGCTATCTGGCTGACCGGAACTTCTCGCCGCGGACCTGCCGGGCCTACGCTTCGACCTGCTGGCGTTCACGCGATGGCTCGGTGATGAGGATGTGGCACTCGCGGACGTCAATGTCGATGTGCTGCTGCGGTTCTTGACCGCGTGCGGGAGGCGACGTTGCCGGGCCGGCCGGGCGGCAATGTGTTTTCGATCCGCGACGGCCGCAGTCAGGGGTACGCCCCGGCGACGATCAACCGGAGGTTGGCGGCGATTTCGAGTTTGTTCGCGTTCCGGGAGATGCGTGACCCGGCGCCCCTAATCCTGTCCGTGGCGGGCGAGCGGCTCGAATGCGTTCCCGCGGTGAGCGTTCCGGGTTGCTGGCGCATGTGGTCAAGCCGAAGTCACGGTCAACGCCGCGGGTCCGCGAGCCCCGTCGGTTGCCGCGGGGGCTGTCGCGGGAGGAGTCCACAGCACTGCTGGGCAGCTTCCGTAGCCGGCGCGATCGCGCGATCGGCGGGCTGATGCTGCTCTCGGGGCTGCGGTCAGCGGAGGTGCTCGGGCTGCGGGACAGCGATGTCGACATCGCCCGGCGCTGGGTCCGGGTGTTCGGCAAGGGCGGTAAAGAACGGTCGGTGCCGATCGATACCGATGTGGCTGGCGCGATCCAAACCTAATCTTCTGGCTGAGCGCCCCGAGACCGACCATGATGCGCTGTTCGTCGTCGCCAAAGGCGCCCATCGCGGACAGCCACTCACCCCGGCGGGACTGCGCACGGTGTTTCGGTATCACCGCGAGCGCTCCGGCGTCGCGGCCGGGCATCCCCACGCATTGCGGCATTCGTTCGGGACCGCGCTGGCCGAGGCGGGGCTCGACCTGTCGGTGATTCAGGCGCTGATGGGCCACAATCATGTCGACTCCGCTGCCGCCTATATCCATTTGGCCCCATCGTTTCTGCGTGAGGAGTTTGATGCCGCCCGTGCTCGGCTACGCGCCCGCCCCTGAGGTCGACCTGCTCCCCGCTTACGCCGAGCACTGCGACCGGCTCGGGTTGACCGGGGTGAACCTTCGTCCGGCCGCGCGAACATTCCTGCGGCGCTGGTCCGATCCGCAGCGGTGGGCCGAGGAGCCCCTCACTTCGCGGTTGACGATCTCTGATCCCGCCAGATCGTTCGTGATGTTCTTGATGCTGGCCGGGCATCTGCGGCCGGGCTATGACTACCTGATCCGCCGCAAGCTGCCCGTCTTCTGGCGTTATCTGCCACCGGGCCCGTTGGCCGAGGACCTGGCCAGATTCCTCGCCGTCGCCGAGGAGCTCGGCTTCACCGAACGCACCCGCAGCGCCACCGCATCGCAGGTGATCGGTCGGCTACTCATCCAGACCGGCCGGAGACTGGATGCGTTGACCGACAACGACTTCAACGACTTGCTGGCCGCCAGCGCGGCGCGACACGACCGAGAAAAGGCCAGCCGCCATTACAGCAGCGCCACCCACACCGCCCGGCAGGTGATGTTCCACCTCGGGGTGCTCGCCGAGCAGCCGGTGAACGCGACCAGCCTGCTGCGGCAAAGCTTCGCCCAGCGGATGCGTGACGCCACCCCGGCCCTGCGCGACTCGTTCGTGGCCTACCTCGACCGGCTCACCGCCACCCATACCCGCAGCACAGTCACCGGCACCGCGAGCCGGCTCAACCACTTCGCCGCGCACCTGGCCGCGGTGGACCCCGCACTACCGAGCCTGGCCGAGCTGGACCGACGCCGACACATCGAGACCTACCTGACCGCGACCGCCGCGGCGACCAACTCCCGCACCGGTGCGCCGATCCAGGCCTCCGAACGCCGCGGACGGGTCCTGGCGGTGCACTGCCTGCTCAACGACATCGGCGAATGGGGTTGGCCCGAAGCGTCCAAGCGGCGCTTGGTGTTTCGCTCCGACATCCCCAAGCTGCCGCGGGCGTTGCCCCGCTACCTCACCCCGGACCTGGATCGGCGCCTGACCCAAGCGCTGAGCCTGGCCCGACCGGCTGCCCGCTGATGCGTTGCTGTTGCAACGTGCCACCGGTCTGCGCATCGGTGAACTCGTCGACCTGGAACTGGATTGCGTGCACGAGATACCCGGCCAAGGCGCATGGCTGAAGGTGCCGCTGGGCAAACTGAACACCGAACGGATGGTGCCTCTCGACGAGGAAACCGTCGCGCTGATCGACCGTGTCGTGGCCCACCGCTCACCCGGGCGGCCGCTGCCACATCCGCGCACCGCACGTCCCACCGAGTTCCTGTTCACCCACCACGGCCGCCGCCTGACCGTTTACCACCTTCGCGACGTCATGACCCGCGTTACCCGCGATGCCGGCCTGCCGCACACCACCCCGCACCAGCTGCGCCACACCTACGCAACCGCCCTGGTCAACGCCGGCGTCTCCTTACAGAGCCTGATGACTCTGCTCGGGCACGTCTCGGCCGAGATGAGCCTGCGCTACGGGCGGCTGTTCGACTCGACCGTGCGCACCGAATACGAGCGAGCGCTGACCGCCGCGAAAGCCCATCTCGGCACCTTGCCCGCCGAGCCACCCCACGGACGCACCCCGCTACCGATTGTCGATGGCGACTGGAAACAGGCGCCTGCGGTCAAGGCCCGCCTCGCCGGTGGCTTCTGCATCCGCGCCCAGGTCCAAGGCCCGTGCGCCTACGCCAACATCTGCGAGCACTGCCCCAACTTCCGCACCGATTCCGGTTACCTGCCCGTGCTGGCGGCCCGACGCGCCGACACCGAAACCCTGGCCCGCGACGCCGAAGCCCGTGGCTGGACCGGCGAAGCCGAACGCCACCGCCGGCTCATCGAACGCCTCGATGCCCACATCAGTCAGGCCCACACCGGATGACCGCCGAACAATGCCGCCAACACGTCGAAGACGCCTGCGCCGCAATCATTCTCAGTGGAGATCCGGTAACCTTCGACGAAGTCGCCGCGCGCACCGGACTCGGGCGAGCCACCCTCTACCGCAACCCCGACCTGCGCACCATCATCGAGGAACACCGCACCCGCGGCAGGGAAGCACACACCCTCTCTCACCTCCGCACCGCGCTGGAAGCCATCGCTACCACCGTCCGCCGCCACGAAGAAGAAATCCGCCGAATACGAAAGTCAAAAAGCTAACGACCACCACGCTCCACAGCCGAAAATCGGCCAAGATTAGCCGGATAACCGAAGGACAAGCCGCGAGTAAAACGAGCGGTGCAGTACGTGCGCCGAAACTTCTGGGACGGTGAAACATTCACCAGCCTAGGTGAGGCGCAGCAGGCGGTGACCGCTTGGTGTGAGCGTACGGCCGGCAGCCGCGTCCACGGCAGTACCTGTGCACGTCCGCTAGGAGCCTGCTAAATTAGTGGCTTTGGGGGCGGGGTGCCTCAAAGCGCTCTGTGGCGCGTGTGTTCAGTCAGACCCTGGGATCGACACTCGAGGGTCACCCCGCCGTGTTGAGCGTGGCATGGGTGATGGTGTGTGGGCAAGGCCTCTTCAGGCGATGGCCCAGGTTGTGCCGTTGTGGGTGAGGCCCATCGCCAGTAGTCGACGCAGGTTGAGCGCGGCGCTGCGGTGGTGCAGCCAGTGGTCGTTGCGGGTGACGCCGCGGTAGCGGACTTTGCGGTTGTTGCGGGTGAGCCAGGCGATGGAGCGTTCGACCATGGGCCGGTGCCGCCGGTACTCGGCTTGCCATTCGGGGGTGCGGGCTTGACTGCGAGCAGCGCGTTGCAGCGGTTCGTACTCACTGAGGGTGAGTTTGCGTCCGTTGACTGCGGTGGTGCATTGAGGTGCTAAAGGGCATGAGCGGCAACGTGTTTTGAAGCCGACTCCGCCGCTGGACGGGATCGGCAGCGTGTGGTTGGCCGGACATGTGACGGTACGGGCCTCGAAATCGATGGTGAAATCGTCGGTGGTGAATCCGCCGGGTACCGGGGAGCGCAGGGGTATCGATTTGATGATCGCGGTGTGCTTGGCGTCGGCGAGCGCAGCGCGAGTGGCACCGCTGCCGTATGCCGAATCACCGAGTACCCGCACCGGGCTCGGCTCGTCCTCGAGCAGGGCCAACCCGATGACGGCTTCGTGGTTGTCAGATCCGCTGGCTTTGGTCAGCGTGCAGTCGGTGATGATCCCGGTATCGGGTTCGATCGCGATGTGGGCTTTGAACCCGTCCTGACGGCGGTGCACCGTCTTGTGAGCGTGGCGGGCGTCGGGATCGACGGTGGAGATCACCCGGTCCGGGGCGACCTTCTGCGCGATGCGCCAATGCCCGTCGGTGCCATCGGAGCCCTCGACCGGTTCGACATCTTGGCCGGCGATCAGCGCCAACAACGCCACCGCCTCAGCAGCCCGAGGATCGAGTTCGTGCTCGGGTAGATGCCCCAGCACTCGATGAGCATCACTGACCAGGCCATCTACCAATGCATCACGGGCGGCTTTGTCGGTCCAGGCGATCGCCGGCTTACCCGGATTGTCGTAATCGTGTGCGGTGCAGTGCTGTTCGATCACCGCCGCGGCGGCGGGAACCTCGCGGCGGACCCGCCGGATCGCGGCGATCAACTGGGTCACGGTGTCCTGAGTGGCGACCGCATCATCGAGAACCGTGGAGTCCAGAGCTCGACGCGTCTTTCCCGCGAGCACTCCGGTCGCGGTGACGACGGCCTTGACTGCCTCGAAAATCCGGTTCGACCGCTGCGAGGCCGCCAGCCGGCGCCGCCAGTAGGTCAACGTCGTGGAGTGAAACGCCGGTGCGGTGATCGGTAACCCGCAGGCGGCCTTCCACCGCAGATCGAAGGTCACCGCGTCCACGGTCTCGTTATCGGACAGGCCGTGCAACGCCTGCAGCGTGATCACGCTGGCCATCACCTCAGCCGGCACACTGGGCCGACCCCGCCGCGAGGGAAACAGATCGGCGAACATCTCCTCAGGAAACAACTCATCCCGATGGGCGGCCAAGAATGCAAACACGCTGTCGGCCTTCAGAAGATGCCCGGCCACCGACTCGGCATCCAACAACTCCCGCTGATCATCAGAGCGACCCTGCACCCGTCAATCATCCCGAAAACCCCAGCACAACCACGCCCGCCACGCGGGATTAATTCAGCAGGCTCCTAGGTGTTCACCACCGCCGAGGCGGCCCTGCTGCTGCCGGTGCCGGGTCTCTACGACGTGCCGGTGTTCAAACAGGTGAAGGTGCACCGCGACTTTCACGCCGAGGCCGCCAAGGCGTTGTACTCGCTGCCCGAGCAGTGGATCGGGCACACCCTCGACGTGCGCGCCGACAGCGAACTGGTGAAGTTCTACCACCGCGGTGTGCTGGTCAAAGTCCATCCTCGCCAGCCGGCAGGTGGTCGCAACACCGACCGCGCCGATCTGCCCGAGCACAAGGTCGGCTACGCGCTGCGGGATTTGGCGGAGTTGATCGCGGCGTGCGCCGCGCATGGCCCCGACATCGGGATCTACGCCGAACGCATCCTGGACGATCCGCTGCCCTGGACCCGGATGCGGACGGTCTACCGGCTCCAAGGCTTGGTGCGCCGCTACGGCGCCGATCGGGCGTGTTCGCTGTCGCTGGATCTCGACGTCGTCTCGGTCAACAAGATCGCCTCCATGCTGGAACGCGGCACCGAGAGCACCGCCCCGGCACTGCCCCGGGCAGGAAACTACCCGGTTCACCCGCACGCCAGTCGAATTCAAGAACACCACAACATCATTGACCGTCGTCACCGACGAACCCCCAGCGCAGGAGATCTGACATGACCACCCACCGTGCACCGGCCGACCCGGTCGGCGCTGACCTGACCCGACTGCTCAAAGCGCTCAAACTCGGCGCCCTGGCCGACACCCTGCCCGAACGGGCCGCACCTGGCCCGCCAACACAAACTCAGCCAAATCGGATTCCTCGAAACCCTGCTCGCCGACGAGGTATCCCGACGCGAATCCCGTTCAGCCGCCGTGAGATCGGCCAAGGCAGGACTCGACCCGACGATGCGCCTTCGACACCTGGACCGCACAGGACGACCTGCGCTATGACCGCACCCTGCTCGGCGACCGGACCTCACTGCGGTTCCTCGATGCCGGACAGTCCGCGATCATCCTCGGGCCCGTCGGCGTCGGGAAGACGCACCTGGCAACGGCACTGGGACGCATGGCCATTCGCCGCCGTAACACCGTCTTGTTCGCTCGCGCCGACAAACTGTTCACCCGACTGCGCGCCGCCCGCCTCCTCGACACCGAGATCCGCCGACTGGCCACCATCGACGTCCTCATCATCGACGACTTCGCACTCAGGCCCCTCACCGCTACCGAAACCAGCGACTTCTACGAGATCGTCGTCGAACGCCACCGCGCCAAGACGACCATCGTCACCTCGAACAGGGAACCCGCCGAATGGCTGACCATGACCGCCGACACCCTGCTCGCCCAATCAGCGATCGACCGACTCACCGCCACCGCCCACACCCTCGTCGTCGAAGGACCGTCCTACCGCCAACGTACCCGACCCGGCCAGCTTGACCCAGACCCGGGTGACGAGCATCCTTAATGACGCGCCACGGTGGTCCCATCCCCATGGCAATCAGGTGGTCCCATCACCCTGGCAATCGACAGATACTTATAACTCAGTAGTATCGGATTATGCGTACGCCACAGTCCCTTGGAGAAAGTGGCTCAACATGAAGGGTCATAGTGGGTCCGGTACTGGACCTTCAGCTACCTGCCGTGACCACTGGCTTCCGCTTGCCTTGGCCGGTGGAGTCCTCGCTGCGGTCGCGGCGGTGCCGCAATTCGCCGGTACCAGCAGTGATTTAATCACGTCGGCGGCTCCCTGCCCTAACGGAGAAGAAGTCGACGTGTTCAGCCTGTCGTGCACACCGCATCTTGCACCGCGCTCGCCGTTGCAGCCCATCCCGGGCAATCCGGACGTCCCTGCAATCCGAGGAGTGCCATGCACCACCGAGCCTGAGTGCGCCCGTCTCGGCCGAAAGCCCGGTACTTTGGGCCCAACGCCCGTACCGCACGCCAAGATTGGACACGAGGGTACGGCCGAATCTCATCCATAGCAAGGACGCCTGCGGCGCCGAACCGCTTCGGATTCCCTCCGCGCAACAACTCGATGATGCGTGTGTTCCATACAGCGCACGCACCCCTTCTCGCAGCAATACGGAATTCCGTCAGACAGCGTCCCAGGAGTGGTGGACTTCGGATCTGGCGTGCTTCACGCTTTGCAATCAACGAGTCACGTTGAACGCCCCCAGCACTTTTTTGAAGTTCGTGTGCACTTCCCGCCACACCACACTGCGGTCGCAGTCGATGAGTGACCCGATCTCGACACATGACAGACCCGCATCCCGGCCACGCATGATCTCGACGCGCTCGCCGATGCTGAGTCGGTGACCGTGCCCGCCGGGCTCTCAGGTCGGCAGGTCGACCAGGGCTGTCGTCAAACAAGGGCCCCTTCGGCGTTTGACCGCGGTGTAGTGGGCATTGCGCCAGCCTGCCGCCACCACATGGTGGCGGCCGTCGTCGACACGCCCATCATCCTCGCCGCCGCTTCAACGGCTCGCCCAGACAACCCCAATCGAACAACTCCCGACGGATCACCGTCGAATGCGGATAGGCACTGGGGCATGCACAACTCCAAAAGGCACGGATGCCGCATTGAACATATCCACCCAACCACGCAGGCAGTCAATCGAACACTTTCACCACATCGAGCAGAACAGCCGGGAAGAGACTTGCTAGTTCATGTTCCAGGGCTCGCCGTAGGTAGTGACACTGTCACCGGCCGCCGAAATGAGCCGAGCGAACGGGCGCAGCAGCACGCCTCCAGCCGCCCCAGTCACGGTGCCATGCGCATTCGAAACCGCAACACCGCCTTTTGGACCTTGGACATCTACAGAGAACGTCGCGACCTCCTGGATACCCGGACCGTTGCCGAGATCGGCGCTGATCGAAGCACCCGGAAATAGATTCGGCGTGGTAATGAAACCAAACCCTCCACCTGGGTTGATCGGAACGACCGGATTGAGTTGGTCGAGCAGGACGTTCGGGGTGGTGTAGCTGAAGTTGATGCCCACGCCCAACGACCACGGGAAGCCGATCTGGTAACCCAGCTCCAAGGTGCCCTCGAACTCATCGGCCCCCTCACCGGCCACGATGTACTTCGCGCGGCCGCTGTGAAACCACTCGCGGGTCAGCCGGTTGCGATCCAAGGGGAAGACGCCGTTGAGGAAGGTATCCCATTGCTGGATCGTCAGTGTCCGGTCTTGGCCGTCAACGAGGCTCAGCTCGTTGTCCAACCCGGCGTGGGAAGTGCCAGTGCCCACGAACAGAGACGCGATGGCGGCTACCATGGCGCTCAGCACCAGAGTGAATTCCTTCATGTTCTCCCTAGCTATGTCGACAGTGGACCGACGAGGACCAATGTCTTTGTTGTTCGTGCCGGCACTACCGCTACGCAGCAACCGACGCAGGTTCCTCTAGAACGCAAGTGAGGATCCTCACACGCCGCTCTTACGACCTGCTCATCGTTGACACGCAGACCATAACGGTCGCGCACCAACCCGGCAACGCAAGAATCGAAAATGCTCGGCCCGACGTTACGCACTGCCAAATCGCTCACTTCCGTTATGCGGCCGGCGTCATCGCGACAGCGAGACGCGGCCCATCAAGTCAACCGGTCGTATTTGGCTGAAAGTGTCGGACCACGTCAAGCTAGCCGGATAAGAGTGACCCGTGGTTCGAATGAAACCACAGCTCAATGATGGTGTGGTGGCCTGTTCTCCTTCAACCAACGATCGTTGTCAGGACCGTCGGAGATGAACTATCGCGGTCGTCAGACGATTCGGGTTGCAGCGCATCGCCGAAAATCTCGTTAAGTGCTTCGATCGAACGTGCGGGTGGATCTGCCGTCGGCCAGCCTCCTTGCCGTGACGAAGATTATACTTCGTTCTCATCGTTGCTCTTAGATCTCGAGACTCGACAGCTGTCCAATAATCTGAGTCGCGAGCGGAGTAAGGGTCGCCATACCATCGCGCACCGCCGCGCGGGATCCGGCCAGGTTCACGACCAGCGTGCTCCCGGAGATTCCCGCCAAACCGCGCGAAAGGCCCGCATCGGAGACGCCGGCCGACAAACCCGACGCGCGCAGCGCCTCGGCGATGCCCAGCAGTTCACGGTCAAGCAGATCGACCGTCGCCTCGGGCGTGACGTCGCGCGGGGTGACACCCGTGCCGCCGACCGACACCACCAGGTCGACTCCACCGATCACCGCCGTGTTCAGCGCGTTGCGGATCTCGACCTCGTCGGCGGACACCACGACCACGCCGTCTACGACGAAGCCGGTCTCACCTAGCAGTTCGGTGACCAACGGACCGCTGTGGTCCTCCTCGTCACCATGCGCAGTGCGGTCATCTACGACGACGACCAATGCCCGGCCCACCAACTCCCCTGGCTGTTCCATGACGCCAACCGTATATCCGGGCGGCGACAGCGGCGCGGCCACTCTCAGGGTGATGGGCCCGGAGGTCACCGTGGGTCTCACTGCTGGGCCTTGCCGAGGGTGACCTCGACGGACTGCGGCTTGCCCGCGTTGTCGAGATACGTCAGCGTCAGCCTGTCTCCCGGCGCCCTCGACCGGACCGCTGCGACCAGCGCGTCAGCGCTATTGATCACGCGGTCGTCGACCTTGGTGACCACCACACCGCTGGGCAGTCCTGCCGCGGCGGCGGCACCGCCGCCCGTCACCTCGACGATGCGCGCGCCATCGACCGTCGCGTCGTTACCGACCTGGACGCCGAGCGAGGCATGCGAGGCGGTGCCGTTTTCGATCAGTTCGTCGGCGATGCGCTTGGCCTGGTCGACTGGAATCGCGAAGCCGAGCCCGATCGAACCGCCCTGCGCCGCGCCATCGGCGTCGCCGCCCAATGTGGCGATCGCCGAGTTGACGCCGACCAACTCACCATTCATGTTGACCAGCGCACCCCCGGAGTTGCCGGGGTTGATGGCGGCGTCGGTCTGCACCGCATCCAGCACCGTGTTCTGGTTGCGGATGTCACCACCGGCGGCCACAGGCCGGTTCAACGCGCTGATGATGCCGGTGGTCACCGTGCCCTCGAGCCCGAGCGGCGACCCGATCGCCACGACGTCCTGGCCGACGCGCAGGTTGGCCGAGGAGCCGACGGTGATCGGCGTCAGACCCGTCACTCCCTGGGCGCGCACCACCGCGATGTCGCTGCTGGGGTCGGTTCCGAGCACCGTGAACGGTGCGCTGCGGCCGTCGGCGAACGTCACCTTGGTCTGCGCGCCGCCGCCGCCAGTGGGTGCCGCCGGACCGCCGGGGCCGCCCGGCCGGTCTCGTGCCGCCGCACTGACGACGTGGTTATTGGTCAGGATGAGGCCGTCCTGCGACAGGATGATCCCGGAGCCCTCCTCGGATTGCCTGCCAAGGTCCACCTCGAGCTTCACCACGCTGGGCACCACCTTGGCAGCGACCTGTTCGACCGTGCCGGCGGGCAGGCTGGCGACGGGCTGACCGGGAGCGGCGCCGTTGATGGTCGACGTCGCCGCGGGCCGCTCGGACTGCGCCAGCAATGCCACTCCCCCGCCCACACCGGCGGACACGACGGCGACGGCGATGGCGCCGGCGATCAAAGAGCCTGCGCGGGAACGCTTCTGGGCCTGCTGCACCGGAAGGGGCGGGTGGGGAAACCGCGCCGTCCCCGGCTGCGGCGCACCACTGTACGGATCGTAAGGGGCGCGAAAAGGCTGTTGCTGTTGCGTCTGGTACCGCCAGTCATACGGCTGCTGCTGGTACGGATCGGGCCGCTGCGCACCGGGGTATCCGGCGGCCGCGGGCTCGGGGCGACGACCCGGTGGCGGTGGCGGCGAATACCTCGGATGGTTGGTCATGTCGCTGCGGTGCTCTTTTCCTGTTGTGGGTCCGACATCCAGAACAACGGCGTTCGCACTCTCAAAGTTGCCTCAGCGGGCTGAGAATCCACTTAGAGAACGTTCGGGACATGCACAGAGAGTTGCTTCCCCAGAGCGCGCCTAGGCTAATCATTGTCAACGCTGACCACGGGCAAGTCCACGCCTGCGACCGCGTGTCGCGCGGACTCACCGGGTATCGGTCTGCCCGGCAGCACCATGTGTATCGCGGTGCCCGGCGGCTGCCCTCCCGGCACGGCGTACTCGACGCGCAACGAGCCGCCATGTTTGAGCACAACCTGTTTCACGATCGCCAGACCCAGACCCGATCCCGGCATCGCACGTGCGGAGGTCGAGCGGAAGAACCGCTCGAACACGAACCGCCGCTCCTGCGGCGGGATACCGGGACCCTGATCGGTGATCACCAATTCGGCGTGCATCGAGTCGACCTGTGACAACCGCACACCGACCCGTCCGCCGGGCGGGCTCCATTTGGCGGCGTTGTCGAGCACGTTGAGCACCGCGCGGCCAAGGCCGACGCCGTCGCCGTAGACCTGCCACGGCACCAGGTGCACATCGAACTGAATGTCGTTGCGGCGGCGACGAACTCGCTCCAGTGAGCGGTCGACGACCTCGGTCATGTCGACGGGCTCGTGGATGACGACACCGGCTTCGTCGCGGGTAAGGTCGACCAGATCGCCGACGAGGGTGGACAGCTCTTCGATCTGGGCGATGACGTCTTCGCGCAGGCCCGCCATCTCCTCCTCGGGCAGCCGCGGTGCCCCCGGGGCCATCGATGCCATCAGCAGTTCGACGTTGGTGCGCAACGACGTCAGCGGGGTGCGCAGTTCGTGGCCGGCGTCGGTGACCAGCCGTGCTTGCCGCTCACGCGATTCGGCCAAGGCACGCAGCATCATGTTGAAAGCCTCGGTGAGACGGGCGAGTTCGTCGCTGCCGTATACCGGAATCGGCCTCAGATCGTCGGTGCGCGCAACGCGCTCCGCCGCCGATGTGAGCCGCGCCACCGGCCGCAGGCCCGCGCGGGCGACGGCACCACCTGCCATCGCGGCCACCACCACGCCGACCCCACCGACGATGAGCAGCACGGTGCCCAACCGCTTGAGCAGCTTGTCGGTCGGCACCAGGCTCTTGGAGATCAGCAACGAACTGCCGTTGGACAGATGCAGGGCCAGCACCCGCTGTTGGTCGACCGATCGCTTCGACATCCACAGGTCGCCACGGATGACGGCTTTCTCGGGATCACCCAGCGGCAGCGTCTGCCCCTGCTGGTTCGCGGTGAAGATCGAGCGGCCGGGATTGACCAGCATCGCGTTCACGTCGGAGTACGCGGTGCCCTCGATCGCCTTCCCGGGATCGGTGGTCAACGAACCGCTTTCGATCAGCAGGCTGGCACGGCTGTGCAGCTGGTTGTCCATATCGTCGTAGAGCGCGCGCGAGACGACGGCGTACACGGCGACGGCCATCAAGACCACCACCATCGCCACCATCGACATCGCGAGCAGCATCACCCGCCAGCGCAGCGACAACGAACTGGCCGTCGACTGCACCGTCTGTGGATATGGCCCGGGCCGAGGCGAGGATTTCCGAGCAGACATCAGGGAGGTGTCTCGCGCAGCACATAACCCACCCCGCGGACGGTGTGGATCAGTCGCGGCTCTCCTTCGGCCTCGGTCTTACGGCGGAGGTAGCCGACGTACACCTCCAGGGCGTTGCCCGAGGTCGGGAAGTCGAAACCCCACACCTCTTCGAGGATGCGGCTACGGGTCAGCACCCGCCGCGGGTTCGCGATGAGCATCTCGAGCAGCGCGAACTCGGTGCGCGTCAGGCTGATCGAACGTTGACCGCGGGTGACCTCCCGAGTGACCGGATCCAGCGACAGGTCGGAGAACGTCATCGCCGGTGTATCCGTGCCCTCATCGGGCGAGGTGCGCCGCAGCAAGGCACGCATGCGGGCGAGCAGTTCCTCGAGCGCGAACGGCTTCGGGAGATAGTCGTCGGCGCCCGCGTCCAAGCCGGCTACCCGTTCGGAGACCGAGTCTCGCGCGGTCAGCACGAGAATCGGCAGGTCGTCGCCGGTGCTGCGGAGCTGACGGCACACCTCGAGGCCGTCGAGCCGCGGCATCATCACGTCCAGCACGACGGCATCCGGCCGATCGCTGGCGATCCGATCGAGAGCTTCGAGTCCGTCCTGCGCCAGCTCGACGGAGTAACCATTGAAGGAGAGCGATCGACGCAGCGATTCGCGCACAGCGCGGTCATCGTCGACGACAAGTATTCGCACAGCCACAGTGTCAACCCGCTATCTGAGAGCGGCCTGAGAGGCGCGCCGATCTTGTCCGAAGAGAAGACCCCGCCCAACGAGCGGGGACGAGATCAGCGGCGGTCGAGATCGATCAGGCCGAGGCGCGCAGCTTTGAGCAGACGGCGCGGCACCTTGTGCTGCTGACCGGCCACCGTCACGCCGACGAGCTCGGTGCGCTTGGCCTTCCACTGCGAACGCCGGCTACGGGTATTCGCGCGCGACATCCTCCGCTTGGGAACAGCCATGATCGAAAATCTCCTAGTCGAGGGTCTATCTCTGATGAAGTATGTGCCGCGCAACGACTCAGGCATCGGCAATTGCTCTTCAGGATAGCCGGTGACCTGCGTAGCCTCCAAAACAGCGGAGTGGCTTGGCGCGATACCACCGGTACCCGCTAACCTACCGGTTGGTTGATACGTCGCAAGGAGGCGCGTGGCTACTAGTTCTGCAGCGGTCCGCATCGGCAACTGCTCGGGCTTCTACGGTGACCGTCTAGCGGCCATGCGAGAGATGCTCACCGGCGGTGAGCTGGACTATCTCACCGGTGACTACCTCGCCGAACTCACGATGCTGATCCTGGCCCGCGACCGCGTCAAGTCGCCCGACCGCGGCTACGCGAAGACCTTTCTGATCCAGCTCGAGGAGTGCCTCGGCACCGCGCTGGATCGCGGCGTGCGGATCGTCGCGAACGCCGGCGGCCTCAACCCCGCCGGGCTGGCACAGGCGGTGCGCGATCTGGCGGACCGCCTCGGGCTGAGCGTGGAGGTGGCCCACGTCGAGGGTGACGATCTGCTGCCACGAGCCGAGGAGTTGGGCTTCGGAGCCGCTACGGCGGCGACATCGGGCTTCGGAGCCGCTACGGCGGCGACATCGGGCTTCGGAGCCGCTACGGCGGCGACATCGGGCTTCGGAGCCGCGACGGCGGCGACATCGGGCGGGGGCCCACCGCTGGCGGCCAACGCGTACCTCGGGGCGTGGGGCATCGTCGACTGCCTCAACTCCGGCGCGGACGTCGTCGTCACCGGTCGCGTCACCGACGCGTCGGTCATCGTCGGGCCGGCCGCCGCGCACCACGGATGGGGTCGCACCGACTACGACCGCCTCGCGGGCGCAATAGCCGCGGGCCACGTCATCGAGTGCGGCGCGCAGGCCACCGGCGGCAACTACTCGTTCTTCACCGAGATAGCCGACCTCACGCATCCGGGCTTTCCACTCGCCGAGATCCACTCCGACGGATCGTCGGTCATCACCAAACACCCGCGTACCGGCGGAGCGGTCACCATCGACACCGTCACCGCACAACTGCTCTACGAGATCACCGGTGCGCGATACGCCAATCCCGATGCCACACTGCGCGTCGACACCATCGAACTCAGCGACGACGGGCCGGACCGCGTTCGCATCAGCGGGGTGACGGGCGAAGCGCCGCCTCCGACGTTGAAGGTCTCGCTCAACAGCATCGGTGGATACCGCAACGAGATGACCTTGGTGCTCACCGGATTGGACATCGAGGCCAAGGCCGCGCTCGTACGCAGACAGCTCGAGAGCGCCCTGGCGGTCAAGCCCGCCGAGATGCAGTGGACGCTGGCGCGCACCGATCACGCCGACGCCGACACCGAGGAAGCCGCCAGCGCACTGCTGCGATGCGTGGTGCGCGACCCCGATCCGGCCAACGTCGGACGTCAATTCTCTTCGGCGGCTGTCGAACTCGCGTTGGCCAGTTATCCGGGTTTCACCAGCACCGCGCCCCCGGGTAACGGTCAGATCTACGGCGTTTTCCACCCCGCATTCGTGCCTGCCACCGAGGTCGCCCATGTCGCCGTGCACGCCGACGGCAGCCGCACCGATATCGCTCCGGCCTCCGAGACACTGGACCTGGCGCCGGTGGCACCGCCCGAACTGCCCTCGGCGGAGTCGTTCGGCGAGACCCGACGCGTGCCGCTGGGACGGATTGCGGGCGCGCGCAGCGGCGACAAGGGCGGCAGCGCCAACGTCGGGTTGTGGGTACGGCGCGACGACCACTGGCGATGGCTTGCACACACCCTGACCGTCGACAAGCTTCGCGAGTTACTACCTGAGACAGCGGATTTGGAAGTCACCCGCCACCTGCTGCCGCGTCTGCGGGCGGTCAACTTCGTGATCGAGGGCATCCTCGGTCAAGGGGTGGCCTATCAGGCCCGCTTCGATCCACAGGCCAAAGGTCTTGGTGAATGGCTACGCAGCCGCCATGTCGACATCCCTGAGGAGTGCTTGTCACCCGAAGGCGAGCGCGAGTGAGGATCGCAGCGAGGCACGAGCGAGGACCGGAGCGAGTGGGAGTCGAGGAATGAGCACAGCCATCTGGCACACCCCGGAACGGGAACAACTTCGAAAGACGGTGCGGGCGTTCGCAGAACGCGAGATCCTGCCCAACGCCGACGAGTGGGAGCGCAGCGGCGACCTGCCCCGCGATCTGCACCGCAAGGCGGGCGATGCGGGCCTGCTGGGGGCAGGCATGCCCGAAGCCGTCGGCGGCGGCGGTGGCGACGGTGCGGACGCGGTGGTCATCTGCGAGGAGATGCACTACTCCGGCGCACCCGGCGGCGTTTTCGCCTCTCTGTTCACCTGCGGGATCTCGGTGCCGCACATGATCGCCGCCGGCGACGAGCGGTTGATCGACACCTATGTGCGGCCGACACTGCGCGGCGACCTGATCGGCAGCCTGGCCATCACCGAACCGGGCGGCGGTTCAGACGTCGGGCACCTGACCACGCGCGCCGTCCGCGACGGCGACGACTACGTCATCAACGGCGCGAAGACCTACATCACCTCCGGTGTGCGGGCGGACTATGTGGTGACCGCGGCGCGCACGGGAGGCGGCGGCGCTGCCGGTGTTTCGCTGATCGTCGTCGACAAGAAGACACCCGGATTCGAGGTCAGCCGGAAACTGGACAAAATGGGCTGGCGGTCCAGCGACACCGCCGAGCTCTCCTACACGGATGTGCGGGTGCCCGCCGCCAACCTCATCGGCGGGGAGAACACCGGATTCATCCAAATCGCAGGCGCATTCGTCTCCGAACGCGTCGGGCTGGCCGCGCAGGCATACGCGAGCGCGCAGCGGTGCCTCGACCTGACCGTCGAATGGTGCCGCAACCGCGAAACGTTCGGCAGGCCGCTGATCGCACGTCAATCCGTACAGAACACCCTGGCCGAAATGGCCCGGCGCATCGATGTGGCGCGGGTGTACACGCGCCACATCGTGGAACGGCAGCTTGCCGGCGAGACCAATCTGATCACCGAGGTGTGCTTCGCGAAGAACACCGCCGTCGAGGCCGGCGAGTGGGTGGCCAATCAGGCGGTCCAGTTGTTCGGTGGGATGGGATACATGAGCGAATCCGAAGTGGAGCGGCAGTACCGCGACATGCGCATCCTGGGCATCGGCGGCGGTACGACGGAGATTCTCACCGGCCTGGCCGCGAAAACCCTTGGGTTCCAGTCGTGACCGTGCTGAAGTCGACCATCGACAGGAGGTCGGCGGCGTTCTCCGAGGCCGCGGACGTCATGACCGCCAAGCTCGCCGAACTCGACGCCGAGCATGCCAAGGCGTTGGCCGGTGGCGGTGAAAAGTACGTCAGACGCCATCACGACCGCGGAAAGATGACCGCGCGCGAGCGCATCGAGATGCTGCTCGACCCCGATTCGCCGTTCCTGGAACTCAGCCCGCTGGCCGCATGGGGTAGTGACTTCGCCGTCGGGGCCAGCGTCGTGACGGGCATCGGCGCGATCGAGGGCGTGGAGTGCCTCATCGTGTCCAACGACCCAACGGTCAAGGGCGGCACCAGCAACCCGTGGACACTGAAGAAGATCCTGCGCGCCAACCAGATCGCGCTGCAGAACCGGCTGCCGGTGGTGTCACTGGTGGAATCCGGTGGCGCCGATCTGCCGACGCAGAAAGAGATATTCATACCCGGCGGTCAGATGTTCCGCGACCTCACCCGGCTCTCGGCGGCGGGCATCCCGACCATCGCGCTGGTGTTCGGCAACTCGACGGCCGGCGGTGCCTACATCCCCGGAATGTCCGACCACGTGGTGATGATCAAGGAGCGTTCCAAGGTCTTCCTGGCCGGGCCGCCGCTGGTGAAGATGGCGACCGGCGAGGAATCCGACGACGAATCGCTCGGCGGCGCTGAGATGCACGCTCGCACTTCAGGACTCGGCGACTACTTCGCAGTCGACGAGCTCGATGCGATCCGCATCGGCCGTCGCATCGTGGCCAGGTTGAACTGGCGCAAGCAGGGCCCACCGCCGGGCCCGGTCACCGAGCCGCTGTTCGATCCGGAGGAGCTGGTCGGCATCGTCCCCGCCGATCTGCGCATCCCGTTCGATCCGCGTGACGTCATCGCCCGCATCGTCGACGGCTCCGACTTCGACGAGTTCAAACCCCTCTACGGCGGCTCCCTGGTGACCGGCTGGGCCACCCTCTACGGCTATCCGATCGGCATCCTGGCCAACCACCGCGGGGTGTTGTTCTCCGAGGAGTCGCAGAAGGCCACCCAGTTCATCCAGCTGGCCAACCGCGCCGACACGCCACTGTTGTTCCTGCACAACACGACCGGCTACATGGTCGGCCGCAAATACGAGGAGGGCGGGATGATCAAGCACGGCTCGATGATGATCAACGCCGTCTCGAATTCCACCGTGCCGCACATCTCCCTGCTGATCGGCGCCTCCTACGGTGCCGGCCACTACGGTATGTGCGGCCGCGCCTACGATCCCCGGTTTCTGTTCGCGTGGCCCAGCTCCAAGTCCGCGGTCATGGGTGGCACGCAGCTGGCGGGCGTGCTGTCGATCGTCAGCCGCGCCGCCGCCGAGGCTCGCGGCCAGCAGGTCGACGAGGACGCCGACGCCGCCCTGCGGGCCGCGGTGGAAGCGCAGATCGAAGCTGAGTCGCTGCCGATGTTCCTGTCCGGCCGGCTCTACGACGACGGGGTGATCGACCCGCGAGACACCCGCACCGTGCTGGGAATGTGCCTGTCCGCCATCGCGAATGGCCCGATCAAGGGGACGTCGAACTTCGGCGTCTTCCGGATGTGAGCGCCGCGCGATGATCACTCGAGTACTGGTTGCCAATCGCGGCGAGATCGCTCGCCGCGTGTTCGACACCTGCCGCAAGCTCGGCATCGGCACAGTCGCCGTTTACACCGATCCCGACGCGGCGTCTCCGCACGTCGCCGAGGCCGACGCCCGGGTGCGGCTCGAAGGAACCAGGGGCTACCTCGACGCGGCGCAGTTGATCGCCGCCGCACAGGCGGCCGGGGCCGACGCGATCCACCCCGGATACGGATTCCTCTCGGAGAACGCTGAGTTCGCCGCCGCAGTAACCGATGCCGGGCTCACGTGGATAGGTCCACCGGTGGCCGCGGTCGCCGCAATGGGCTCCAAGATCGAGGCGAAGAAAATGATGGCGGCCGCGGGCGTCCCGGTGCTCGAGGAACTCGATCCCGACACCGTCACCGCCGACCAGTTGCCGGTGCTGATCAAGGCCTCTGCCGGTGGCGGCGGCCGCGGTATGCGGGTGGTCGACGAATTGTCTTCGCTACCCGGGCAAGTGGAGGCCGCACGCCGCGAAGCGCAGTCGGCCTTCGGCGATCCGACCGTGTTCTGCGAACGATACCTCGCCACGGGTCATCACGTCGAAGTCCAGGTGATGGCCGACCAGCACGGCACCGTGTGGGCGGTCGGCGAACGCGAATGCTCGATCCAGCGCCGCCATCAGAAGATCATCGAAGAGGCGCCCTCGCCGCTCGTCGAGCGGACGGAAGGCATGCGCGCCAAGCTGTTCGACGCCGCGCGGTTGGCCGCCGAGGCCATCGGGTACGCCGGTGCGGGCACCGTCGAGTTCATGGCGGGCCCAGATGGTCCAGGGGCGGGGTCCTTCTACTTCCTCGAGATGAACACCCGACTGCAGGTCGAACATCCCGTCACCGAGGCCACCACCGGCCTGGACCTCGTCCAGTTGCAGCTGCACGTCGCCGATGGCGGACGGCTCGATCCCCAACCGCCACCGTCGCGTGGATCGTCAATCGAGGCACGGCTGTACGCCGAGGACCCGGCGAAGAACTGGCAGCCGCAGGCGGGCACCGTGCACCGGTTCGAGGTACCGCAGACGGTGCGTGTCGACACCGGCATCAAGGACGGCTCGGAGGTGTCGATCTTCTACGACCCGATGCTCGCCAAGGTCATCTCATACGCGCCGACGCGACGCCAAGCCGCGGCCGTCCTCGCCGATGCGCTGACCCGCACCCGGCTGCACGGCATCAGGACCAACCGCGATCTGCTGGTCAACGTGCTGCGGCACCCGGCGTTCCTCGATGGCGCCACCGATACGGCGTTCTTCGACACTCACGGCCTCGACCGGCTGTCCGCCCCACTGGGCGACGACCGGGCCGCCGCACTCTCCGCGGTCGCCGCGGCACTCGCCGATGCCGCGCAGAACCGTTCCAGCGCAAAGGTGTTCGCCGCCGCACCGAGCGGCTGGCGCAACCTGGCGTCCGGATTCCAAACCAAGTCCTACGGCGACGCTGCCGGCGGCGAGCACGTGGTGCGCTACCGCCGCACCCGTGACGGCGTGCACCTTCCCGACCACGACGACGTCGGTCTGGTGTCCTCCGCCGCCGATCGCGTCGTGCTGTCCATCGCCGGTGTGGAGCGTGCCTTCGATGTCGCGCGATACGGCGCCGAGGTATACGTCGACTCGTCGCTGGGGCCCGTGCATCTCGTGGCGCTACCTCGCTTCGGCGACCCCGATGCCGCTGTTGCCCAGGGGTCGCTGTTGGCACCCATGCCCGGATCGGTGTTGCGCATCGGCGCCGCGGTGGGCGACCCGGTGACCGCCGGGCAGCCACTGGTGTGGCTGGAGGCGATGAAGATGGAGCACACCGTGACCGCGCCCGGCGACGGAGTGCTCGCCGAACTCAACGTCGAGGTCGGCCAGCAGGTCGACGTCGGGGCCGTACTCGCCCGAGTGGACAACCCGTAAGGAAACACATGAGCAGCTTCGTCGAGACCGAAGAACAGCAGGCCCTGCGCAAGGCAGTCGCCGCGATGGCCGCCAACTACGGCGAGAAGTACTACCTGGAGAAGTCCCGCAAAGGTGAGCACACCACCGAATTATGGAGCGAGGCAGGCAAACTCGGCTTCATCGGGGTCAACCTTCCCGAAGAGTACGGCGGCGGCGGGGCAGGCATGTACGAGCTGTCGCTGGTCATGGAGGAGATGGCTGCCGCCGGCTCGGCGCTGCTGCTGATGGTGGTCTCCCCCGCCATCAACGGCACCATAATCGCCAAGTTCGGCACCGAGGAGCAGAAGAAGCGCTGGATCCCGGGAATCGCCGACGGTTCGATCACCATGGCGTTCGCGATCACCGAACCCGACGCGGGGTCGAACAGTCACAAGATCACCACCACCGCCCGCCGTGACGGCAGTGACTGGATTCTGTCGGGTCAGAAGGTGTACATCTCGGGCGTCGACCAGGCGCAGGCGGTGCTGGTCGTCGGACGCACGTTGCGAGAGGACGGAGCCCACAAGTCCGAATCTCTTCGACCCGCGCTGTTCGTGGTGCCCACCGATACACCGGGCATGACGTGGACCAAGATCGACATGGAGATCGTCAGCCCCGAGAATCAATTTCAGCTGTTCTTCGACGAGGTGCGACTCCCCGCCGACGCGCTCGTCGGGTCCGAAGACGCGGCCATCGCGCAACTGTTCGCCGGACTCAACCCGGAGCGCATCATGGGCGCCGCCAGCGCGGTCGGGATGGGCCGATTCGCGATCAACAAGGCCACCGAGTACGTCAAGACGCGCCAGGTGTGGAAGACACCGATCGGCGCGCACCAAGGACTGTCACACCCGTTGGCGCAGAACCACATCGAGATCGAGCTCGCGAAGCTGATGATGCAGAAGGCCGCGTCGCTGTACGACCTCGGCGACGACGTCGGCGCGGCCGAGGCCGCCAACATGGCCAAGTATGCCGCGGGTGAGGCGTCGGTGCGCGCGGTCGATCAGGCGGTGCAGTGCCTCGGCGGCAACGGCCTGACGAAGGAGTACGGCATCGCCTCGGTGCTGGTGGCGTCGCGGTTGGCCCGCATCGCACCCGTGAGCCGAGAGATGATCCTCAACTTCGTCGCGCAGACGTCACTTGGTCTGCCCAGGTCGTACTGATGAGCGCGCTCGTCCGCTATTCCGTCGAGGGCCGCGTTGCACGCCTGACGCTGGACTCGCCGGAGAACCGCAACGCGCTGTCAACCGCGCTGGTGGACCAGCTGCACCAGGGCCTCACCGACGCCGCCACGGACGGCGGAGTTCGTGCTGTGGTGCTCGGCCACACCGGCGGAACCTTCTGCGCAGGAGCCGATCTCGCACAGGCATCAGGTGGTGATCCCGCCGATATCGCCGTCGAACGGGCACGCGAACTGACCCGGCTGCTGCGCCGGATCCTCGAACTGCCGATCCCGGTGATCGGCGCGATCGACGGACACGTCCGCGCCGGTGGGCTGGGGCTGGTGGGCGCATGCGACATCGCGGTGGCGGGCCAGGCGAGCACGTTCGCGCTGACCGAAGCGCGCATTGGTGTTGCGCCGTCGATCATTTCGCTCACCCTGCTGCCGAAGATGACGACCCGCGCCGCGGGCCGCTACTTCGTGACCGGCGAGAAGTTCGGCGCCGCCGAGGCCGCCGACATCGGCCTGATCACCGTCGCCACTGACGACGTCGAGGCAACGGTGGCGGCCCTGGCCGCAGAGATCGGCAAGGCCTCGCCGCAGGGCTTGGCCGCCTCCAAGGCCCTGACCACCGCGCCGCTGCTGGCGGCGTTCGACCGGGATGCCGAGGCGTTGACGCAGCAGTCCGCCGAATTGTTCGTCTCCGAAGAGGCCAGAGAAGGCATGCTGGCGTTTCTGCAGAAGCGCCCGCCGAACTGGGCATCCTAGGGTGTGGGCGTGACCCCCGCCCGACGCGACGGACTGGTGCTGGCGGTCATCCTTCTGATCGCAGCGGCCGTCCGGCTGGTAGGACTCGCTGGGCGCGGCGAATGGGACGACGACCAGGGCACCGAACTACTCACGCTGCTGCATTGGGTGCGCGACGGCCAGCTGCCCTTGGTGGGGCCGCAGGCCTCCTTCGCCACCGGACATCACGGCGTCGCCTATTACTGGGTATTGGCGCCCAGCGCGTTTCTCAGCGATGTCAACCCGGTCGTCGTCGTCACCACCGTGGCACTCATCGGCATCGCCGGAGTCGCGGCGACGTGGTGGCTGGGCCGCACGGTGGGCGGGCCCGTGGCCGGACATGTCGCGGCATTGTTGATGGCCGTGAGCCCGTCGGCAATCGGCGCATCGACGTTCCTGTGGAACGCGAACATCGTCGGTCCGGTGGCCGCGCTGGCTGCGGCCAGTGCCTGGCACGCGTGGCGGACGCGTGAGCTCGGCTGGTGGGTGTTGACCGCCGCCGCAACGGTTCTCCTGGTCCACGCTCACCTCCTTGCCGTGCTCGCCGTACCACCGCTGGTCGCGTTGTTCGTCCTCGACGTGCTTCGGCAGCCACGACGGCCCATGCTCGGCGTACTGGGCGCAACGGCACTGATCGTTGCGGCCGGACTCGTCCCGGTTGGCATCCACGAGGCGCGCACCGGCTTCGCCGAGACGCGCGGCATCTCGGACTATCTCTTCGCAGGGAATCTCGGAATCGATCAGTCGCTTGGCGAGCGAATCGCCGCCGTCCCGGTCATCGGGTGGCGAATCCTGGCCGGGCCGGTGGCTGGCGATTCCGCGGCTGCCCCACTGTCGGCTTGGCCGGCTGTCGTCGTCACTGTGGCGGTGCTCATCGCCGCCGCGGTCACGACGCGAGGCATCGCGCGGTGGTTCGGCGGCTGGGCGGTCCTCACCACGGTATGGGCGATCATCACGCTGGCCCTCGTGGCACCCAGTCTGGCCGTGAGCTATCCCGGTCTGCCAAAGGATCAGTATTACTCCTGGCTCCATCCGATTGTGTTCGCCGCCATCGGGATAGCCGCCGGCCGCGGATGGTCGGCTCGACCGGTTCACGTGCGATGTGCCGCCGCTGTCGCCGTCCTCGTGTGCGTGGCTTCGTCGATCGTGGTGATGCCGTCGTTCGCACCATCCGAGAAGGGGTGGCCGCACGCCGTGCAGGCGGCCGAGAATGTGAGGGCCGCTCTCGGTGATGTGCCGGTAGCGGTAACGGGCGTCAACAAGTCCGGAGGCGCGATCGAATTCCCGTTGCGCCGCAACGGTATGCAGATCGTCGATCCGTCGGAGGCAAAGTTGCTCATCATGACGTGCGACCCGCTTTTCGAGCGCTCGATCGGACTCGCCTGTGGTGGGCCGGCCGAAATCGCGGAGGCATCGCTGGTGGGATTCCCCGTGAGGGACTCGTCGTGCTTCTACAACACTCCGCGGCGGTACGTCTGCGTCCTCACGCGGGCATAGGATCCCTGAATGGGGACACAAATCTTGGTCACCGGAGCGACCGGCACGCTCGGCCGCCAGGTGGTGGTCGCCGCGCTCGCAGCCGGACATACGGTGCATGCGCTGAGTCGGCGCGATCGGAACGACAACACCGAAGTGCGCTGGCGCCGCGGCGATCTGCTGGCGGATGAGGGAATCCACGCGGCGGTCGACGGGGTGGACGTGATCGTCAATTGCGCCACGCAGCCGACCGGCGACAAGGATGTCACCGCGATGCAGCACCTGACGTCGGCCGTGCGACGGGCCGGCGTCGGCCACCTCGTGCACGTATCGATCGTCGGTATCGACCGAATCCCGTTGCCCTATTACCGGACCAAGATCCGCGCAGAGCAAGCACTCGACACCTCCGGCGTCGCCCATACGGTGCTACGCGCCACCCAGTTCCACGACCTGATCGCCACCAGCTTCGCGATCCAGCGGTACTCCCCCGTGCTGTGGGCGCTTCGCGGCGTCAGCTTCCAGCCGATCGACACCCGCGACGTCGCGCGCCGGCTCGTCGAGCTGATCGATTCCGAGCCGTCGGGCCGGGTGGCCGACATCGGCGGACCGACGGTGCACACGCATGCCGAGTTGGGGCGGATGTACCTGACCGCGCGTGGGGGCCGCCGCAACGTCGTGGCCGTCCCCGTCCCGGGACGCATCGCTGCCGCGTACCGATCGGGCGCGCACCTCGCACCCCAGAACCCCGTCGGCGCCGTCGAGTTTGCCGACTACTTGGCAGGCACGGAATGAAGTTTGCTTGTCTATCTGATTCGCCGGCATCGATGAGTGCACAGTTTGGACATCGGCCTTGCATGTGCCAGCGTTCGTCGTAGGCTCGTCGGTGATGAGCGCCTGCGCGAAGAACAGATGGTAGTGATGAGCGGTTCCGCCAAGAACAGATGGTCGTGATGAGCGCCTGCGCAAAGAACAGATGGCCGGGATGAGTACTCCCGCGTCGCGGAACGGCTCAAGGCGCGCTGCAGACACCGATCGTATTCACATGGCGCAGCTGCTCACCGATGCCGCCGCCCAGGGCCGACTGCCGCTCAACGAATACGAAGAACGTCTGACCAGGGCTTACGCCGCGCAGACATACGACGAACTCGATCGGCTCTCCGCGGACCTGCCCGGTTCCGTCTCGCGCGGCCCCAGCGGCGGGCCGGTGCGGCCCGCACCCTCGACGATGCTGCTGGCAATCATGAGCGGGTTCGAGCGTCGCGGCCGCTGGAACGTGCCGAAGCGGATGACCACGTTTGCTCTCTTCGGCGGCGGCGTGGTGGATTTGCGGTACGCCGACTTCACCTCGCCGGAAGTCGAGATCCACTCGTACTCGATCTTCGGCGGCCAGACCATCTTGGTGCCGCCCGAGGTGAACGTGGACCTGCGTGGGGTCGGGGTGATGGGGTCCTTCGACCAAAGTGTGAGCGGGGAAGGTTCGCCGGGAGCACCCTGCGTGCGCATCCGCGGCTTCTCGCTGTGGGGCAGCGTCGGCGTCAAGCGCAGGAAGCGCAAGCCGGTCTAGCGGCACGGCTCAACGCCGACGCCGCGACCGCAGGTAGTCGCCGACGACGGCGGCACCCAGCCCGTCGAGATCGGGCACCACGACGCGTCCCTCGACACGACGCGCCACCTGATCGATGAACTTGGCCAGCCCCGGATCACTGCCCAACCGGAAGATCGTCACCTGCGCACCCAGCCCCGCCATATCGTCGAAGCCCTTGACCGTATGGGCAATGGTGCGGGGATGTGGCGGGTAGTCGAAGAACACTTGAGGCCCGCTCTCCGCGCCACCCGAGTAATTCTCCAGGTGTGCGGTGGGTTCACCGTCGGTCACGACGAGCAGCACCGGCTGCGCGTTGGGATGGCGGCGCAGGTGCCTACCCGCCAGTGCGAGCGCATGGTGCAGGTTGGTGCCCTGCTCGTACACGCCTTCCAGCCCGGTCAGTTCCGCCGTGGACACGGTGCGCGCATATCGGCCGAAAGCGATGATCTGCAACGCATCCGAGCGAAACCGCGTGCTGACGAGGTGGCTCAGCGCCAGCGCTGTGCGCTTCATCGGCAGCCACCGGTTCTCCATCACCATCGAGAATGACGTGTCGACCAGCAGTGCTACTGCCGCCTGGGTGCGGGTCTCGGTCTCGGAGATCTCCACGTCCTCGACGGCGAACTTCAACGGCATGTCGACGCCGCTGGTACCGGCCTGGCGCAGCACCGTGTTTGTCAACGTGCGGGTGACGTTCCAGGGTTCGGTGTCACCGAATGCCCACGGTCGCGTCGCGCCGGTGAGCTCTCCGGCCGCACCCGCGCGACGGGTTTCGCGCTCGCCATGTCGCCCTGAAAGTTGCTGTGCCACATCGCGGAGCGCGGCCTGTCCGAGCTGTCGCATCGCTTTGGGAGACAGCCGCCACTGCCCGTCCGAGCCACGGTCCAGGAACCCCTGGTCCATCAGCGCCCGCTCGAGTTCGGCCAACGTCTTGGCGTCGACCGCGGCCTCGTCGCCCAGTTGGCGAGCGAGCATGTCGAGATCGACGTCCTCCATCGTGGCGCCCGCGTAACTCTGCGAGAGCGCCTCAGCGAGCTCCTCCAGTTCGGCGATGTCGGCCATCGCCTGGGTGCCTTCTCCCATGCCCATCGGGTTTTCACCGGAGAACCGCGACGAACCATCCCAGTCCTCGCCCGGCCGTGCCGCTTGTAGGTGGCCGTCGAGCCGGTTGAGCGCATTCATCAGCGAGGGTGATCCAAATGCCTGCTGCGCCAACGCATCAAGCTCGGCGCGTTGATCAGCCGACAGGCTGTTACGGAAGCGCTGTGCGGCCGCGGCACGCTTGGCCAAAGAGTCCAGCAGCTCCTCGACGTTGCGCGGGTTCTCTGGGAAGAACTCGCCGTGCTTGTCCATGAAGTTTTGAAAATCTTCTTGCGTGTCGTTGCCCTGCGCATGCTTGTCCAGCAGATCGTTGAGATCGTCGAGCATCTCGTTGACACGTTGGCGATCTTCGTCGGTGGCGTTCTCCATCGCCTGCTTCATGCCCGCGAAGCGCTGGTCGAGCATTTCGCGACCGAGGAGATCCTTGATCTGGTCGTACTTTTCGCGCGCCTCTGCACTGCGCCAGTCGTAATCGGAGAGCTCCTGCACGGCCTTTGCCGGCGAGGGCGGCAACGACTCGATGCGCATCTCGTTGAACCGTGCGTCGTCGTCCAGCGCGCGCGCCAGCTCCTTGCGCTCGGCGAGCACCGCCTCGTCCAGCAGCTTCTTGATCTCCTGCAGGGTGCCGTCGAGGTTGTTGCGCTGCAACAGTTCCCGGCGCCGGCGGTTGGCCTCGGCGGCGAGCTTGTCGGCACCGCGCATGTTCTGCGTGCCGCGCCGCATGAGCTCCGACAGCGCGCGCCGAGGTGAGCTGCCCTCCATGACGTCCTGGCCGATCTGCTCGAGCGCCTCGCGCAGGTCGATGGGCGGCGCCAGCGGATCAGGCCCGCCGGTGTATCGCGAATACCGTGTGAGGCGCCTGGCCCCGGGATCAGCCATAGACGGTTTCGCCTTCTGAGGACACCTTGTCGATCCGCTTGGCCAGATAGAGCGCCTCGAGCGCCATTTCGACGGCCGCCGCGCGCTGTCCGTCCGTCGTCGCCTCGAGCCGCTGCTGGATCTCGGCGATCGCCGGGACCTCGGGGACCGCTGCCAGCACGTCACGGGAGGACACGCGCTCTCCGGTGGTCACCGCGGAACCGTTCTCGATCGCCATCACCAGCGGCCCGACATCGATGCCGCCGAGCAGCCGCTGCGCGGTGTCCGCGGTGGCACGGCGCAGCAGGTGTTCGAGCACGGCCTGTTCCCGGCCTTCCTCACCGGATTCGAACTCCAGCTTGCCGCGCAGCACATCGATCACCGTCGAGAGGTCGACGACGCGCGCCACCGGATCCTGTTCGCCGAGGATGGCCGAACGATGTCGGGCCGAGGCGGCGACCGTCTCCGCGGCCGCGATCGCGAAGCGCGCCGACACACCGGAGCGCTGATCGATGGACCGCGACTCGCGCAGGTAGCGCGCGAACCGGGCGAGCACGTGCACCAGGTACTCGGGCACCTCGGAAGCGAGGTTGGCCTCCTGGTTGATGACGCCGACCTCGGCCTCTAGTTCATACGGGTAGTGGGTGCGGATCTCGGCGCCGAAGCGATCCTTCAGCGGCGTGATGATGCGGCCGCGGTTGGTGTAGTCCTCGGGGTTGGCGCTGGCGACGACGAGGACGTCGAGGGGCAGTCGCAGGGTGTAGCCGCGCACCTGGATGTCGCGTTCCTCCATCACGTTGAGCATCGACACCTGGATGCGCTCCGCGAGGTCGGGCAACTCGTTGATCGCAACGATGCCTCGATGCGCCCGCGGGATGAGGCCGTAGGCGATGGTCTCGGGGTCACCGAGGCTGCGGCCCTCGGCCACCTTGATCGGGTCGATGTCGCCGACCAGGTCGGCCACGCTGGTATCCGGAGTCGCCAACTTCTCGGTGTAGCGCTCGCTGCGATGTCGCCACTCGACGGGCAGGTCGTCGCCCGAGTCGGCGGCCCGACGGATGGACTCGGGGGTGATCGGTGAATACGGGTGCTCGTTCAGTTCCGAACCGGCGATGACGGGGGTCCACTCGTCGAGCAGGCCCGTCAGTGCGCGCAGCAGGCGCGTCTTACCCTGCCCGCGTTCGCCCAGCAGCACGACGTCGTGCTCGGCGATCAGGGCCCGCTCCAGCTGCGGGATCACGGTGTCCTCGAAGCCCAGGATGCCCGGCCACGCGTCGCGACCCTCGGCAAGCGCGGCCAGCAGGTTGTCGCGGATTTCGGCCTTGACGCCGCGCTCGACGTGACCGGAGGCCCTCAGCTCGGCAACGGTCCGGGGCAAATCGTTAGGTGATGTCACAACTCCACGCTACGACTTGTGTCCCGAACGTGCGTGTCCCCGGTGGACACGCCGCCAATCCGTCACATTCTGCGCACGCTCGGCCGGTGAATAAATGCCTCGTCAGTGGGCACCCTCCGATCAGTAGTCGATCAAGGAGTGACAACCATGCCGAACCCGTCCATCAAAAACGAGAAGCTGTACGAGGACCTGCGCGAACGGGGCAACTCGAAGCAGAAGTCCGCCAGGATCGCCAACGCCGCCGCGGCGCGCGGCAAGTCGGCCGTTGGGCGCAAGGGCGGGAAATCCGGGTCGTACGACGACTGGACGGTCTCGGACCTGAAGAAGCGCGCCAAGGAGATCGGTCTCTCCGGCTACTCGTCGCTGACCAAGTCGAAGCTGATCGACAAGATCCGCAACTCGTAGCGCGAACGTGGGTTACCCGCACGCTGTCCGGACCGAGAGCGTGCGGGTAACCCACGTTCGGCGGGACGTCAGTGCGCGAAGTGGCGCGCCCCGGTGAGGTACAGCGTGATGCCCGCCTCGGCGGCCGCCGCGGTGACCTCGTCGTCGCGCACGGAACCACCGGGGTGCACGATCGCTTTCACGCCCGCGTTCGTGAGCACCTCGAGTCCGTCGGGGAACGGGAAGAACGCGTCGGACGCCGCGACGGCACCCTGCACACGATCACCCGCCCGCTGCACGGCCAGCTTGGCCGCGTCGACCCGATTGACCTGCCCCATGCCGACCCCGACGGTCGCGCCGTCGGCGGCGACCACGATCGCGTTCGACTTCACCGCGCGGCACGCCAACCACGCGAACTTCAGGTCGGCCAGCGTCGCCGGGTCGGCGGGTGAGCCCGTCGCCAATTCCCAGTTCGCGGAATCGTCGCCGGGTGCGGTGAACTCGTCGCGCTGCTGGATCAGCAGGCCGCCGCTGATCTGACGGAATTCGGTCCCGCCCTGCTGCGGTTCGGACGCCAACAGCACGCGGATGTTCTTCTTGCGCGCCAGCACGTCCACGGCACCCGCCTCGTAGGCGGGCGCGATGATCACCTCGGTGAAGATGTCGGCGACCGTCTCCGCCATCTCGACGGTCACCTCGGTGTTGGCCGCGATCACCCCACCGAACGCCGACAGCGGATCGCATTCGTGTGCCTTGCGATGCGCATCGGCCACCGACACCGACGAGATCGCGATCCCGCACGGGTTGGCGTGCTTGATGATCGCCACACAGATCTCTTCGTGGTCGAACGCCGCGCGCCAGGCGGCGTCGGCATCGGTGTAGTTGTTGTAGGACATCTCTTTTCCGTGCAACTGCTGCGCCTGGGCCAGGCCCGGCCACCCCGAGTCGTAGCGATACAGCGCCGCCTGCTGATGCGGGTTCTCGCCGTACCGCAGCACCGCTTCGCGCCGGTACGTCGCGCCCGTCCACAGCGGCAGCGACGGCGGTGCGGCATCGCCTTCGGACGCCAGCACCGACGACATCCACGCCGCGACCGCGACGTCGTATTCGGCGGTGTGCCGGAATGCCAAGGAGGCCAGCTTCTTCCGCTCCTCCAGCGTGAAGCCACCGGAGCGTACCGCGGCGAGCACACCGTCGTAGCCCAGCGGATCGACCACCACCGCGACGCTCGGATGGTTCTTGGCGGCGGCGCGCACCATCGACGGGCCACCGATGTCGATCTGCTCGACGCATTCGTCTTCGCCCGCGCCGGAGTCGACGGTCTGGGTGAACGGGTAGAGGTTGACGACCACCAGCTCGAACGGCGCGACGCCGAGTTCGGCGAGTGCCGAAACATGTTCGGGCTTGCGCTGATCGGCGAGCAGTCCCGCGTGGACATGCGGGTGCAGGGTTTTGACCCTGCCGTCGAGCACCTCGGGGAACCCGGTGACCTGCTCGACGGAAGTGACCGGAATGCCAGCGTCGGCAATGGTTTTCGCGGTCGACCCGGTGGAGACGAGTTCGACGCCCGCCTCGTGCAGGCCACGCGCGAGGTCGGTGAGACCGGTCTTGTCGTACACGCTTATCAACGCGCGCCGGATAGCCCTGCGGTCAGTCATCCCAATGTCGCCTTTCGTCCGGTCCAGGTCACGCCGCGGGTAGCCACCGCGGCCAGCACGTCCACCAGCAGTCGTCGTTCGACGACTTTGATCCGCTCGTGCAGGGAAGCTTCGTCGTCGTCGTCGAGCACCGGCACGGCTTCTTGGGCCAGCAACGGTCCGGTGTCGGTGCCGGCATCGACGAGGTGCACGCTGCACCCCGTCACCTTGACTCCGTATTCCAGCGCGTCGGGTACCGCGTGTGCCCCGGGAAACGAGGGCAGCAGCGCCGGGTGGGTGTTGATGATCCGGCCCATGAAGCGGGAAAGAAAATGGGGCCCAAGGATTTTCATGAATCCGGCAGCCACGATCAAATCAGGTTTCTGCGCTGCGGTCGCGTCGGTGATCGCAGCATCCCAGGCCTCGCGGTCAGGGTGATCGCGCAGCCGCACGGTATAGCTGGGTACCGATGCCGACGCGGCGATGTCGACGGCCGGGCAGTCGCGATCCACCCCGACGGCGATGATGTCGGCCGGGTAATCGCCGCCGGTGGCGTCGAGGAGCGATCGCAGCAGCGAACCGGTACCGGATGCGAGCACCACAACGCGTGCGGGCACCTTCGGGGGCACTCGAAGCGGTTGCTGCACGCCTGGCAGCCTAATCGTCGCGATCGGGCGCCCGGTCCGTGGTCGCGCCCGGCGTGGCTTGATCGTCGGGGACGTCGTCGACGACGAAGTGGTCCTCGGGATCTCCGAACGCGTCCCGGTGTTCGTTCCGAGGCCGCGGAGGAGCGGCCGGGGGCTCGTCGAACGGTTCGTCGACGGCCTGCGCTTCGAGGTCGTCGATGGCTGCGTCCGCCTCGGGCTCGAACGCGGGCTCGAAGTCGGCCGCTGACTCGTCGTCGAACGCAGGCTCGAAGTCCGACTCGGCCTCGAGCTCGGGCTCGGGCTCGGATACGAGCTCGGCCTCAAACTCAGTCTCGGATTCGAGCTCGGTCTCGGATTCGAGCGCGGCTTCAGCTTCGGGCTCGGGTTCGGTTTTGGGCTTGGGAACCCTGACGCGCCTCGCGATGCCACCCGTCATCGCCACGGTCAGCGCCCCGATACCGGCGAACCACAGGAAGAGCGCGGGCCCGAACGTGGCCTGGTCGACGCCGACATCGCCGAAATTGCCCAGCCGCCCGCCGCCGGCGTAGCCGAGAACGGCCATGATCAGCGTCGCGAGCGCGGCCGCGACGATGAGCTTGCCGATCGCGGGCAGCAGGGGCAGCGGTCGTCGCGCCGCCTGCTGGCCCAACGCGACACCCGACACCGCGCCGACGATCAACAGCGCCACCCAGACCGGGCCCAGCGGTGGAGTCGGCACGGCGGCCAGCACCGGCAGCGCGGGGATGTCACCACCGAAGACGGTGAACGAGCTGAACGTCGCCAACCCGATGTGCGCACTGGACCCGACGGCGACCGCAGCCGTCCCGACGAGCACGTTGGGGATGTACAGAATCGCCAACAGCGTCAGGCTGAACTGACCGAACACCGAATCGGTGATCCCGTAGAGATCATGCATCGTCGCCCAGTGCACGATCATCGAACCGGTCATCACGACGCCGGACAGTCCCAGCAGCGCCAGAACGCCTGCACTGGCAGCCCTAATCGCGTCGGGCAGCCACCCGGGAAGCGGCGATTCCGACAAGACGCGCCTGCCGATGCGCGACCCGACCCCGATCACCGCGCCGGCCGCGTGCACCGCCAGGACGCTGCCGAACGCGCGCAGGGCGTCCGGCGTCTGAAGCTGGGTGAACACCGACGCCGCGTCGTGGACGATGGCCAGGGAGATCGCCGCGATCAGCAGCGGGCCGCCGACGGCCGATGCGACGACCCACCGCGTGACAAACCAGGAACCCTGCGGCGATGTCGCACGGGCGGTCGCGCGTGCGGTTCCCCACACCATGGCGAGCATGGGCAGCAACGGCATCACGCCCAGCTCACTACCGCCGATCGAGATCGGCACCATGTGTACGCCGAGCCACATGCTGGTGATCGCGCCCAGCGCGCCGGTCATGTCGCTGTTGGCGATCAACAGCTGCAGCAACACCACGGCCGCGATGACGCCCAGCGCCACGATGGACGGCCCGAACGCGACCCGAAGCAGCTCACGCGCCTGGCGTGTGCCGACTGGCCGGTTTTCCACTAAGGCCGCTCCTCGCACAAGCTCACACGCGCGCGAAGTTGACGCACGCGCGGCTCAGACTACGACGGTGGGGGGCCCGACTGCGTGGATGACGCTCCCGATTGCGACGGCATCTGCGCCTGGGTCGTCGGGGTGGAGCTCGACGGCGGCTGCCCGAAGGTCGGGAAACCGGTCGGAGGGGTCGGGGGCCCGCTCTGCTGACCGCTGGGTTGGCCGGCGGAAAATCCGCCGGTCGATGGGCCGCCACCCTGGTAACCGCCGTACTGCGACGGATAACCGGGACGTTGCGACAACCCCTGCTGGTGCTGCGGCGGGCCGCCGTGCTGAGACTGCTGACCGTAGTACGGCGCGCTCGGCCCGCCGTACTGGCCGTACTGCTGGTCATACCGGGGCTGCTGCGGCGCGGGCGGGGTGATGACGCCCGCATCGAACAGCAGCACCGCCACGGCGACGATCGCCTGGAACATGGTGAACGCGATGATCAGGTAGAGGCCCCAGTCGATGGACACGCCCTCTGGCGCTGTCAGCACGATGGCGATCACCAGGAGGAACGCCAGCACCGACAGCACCGCGACAGCCGCAGGAAATGGCTTCTGCTTCGGCAGCAGCGATACGCCGGCGATCAGCCCGGCCGCCAGCGCCGCGACGACGCCGAGATCCAGCAGCGTAGGAGTGAAGTAGTCCGCGCCTGCGGTGAACAGCGGCCCGAAGCTGGACAGGTACACGCCCAGGCCGAGGACCGCGACGGCGATGGTCAGGTACTTCGGCAGTTGGCTCGGACCCGCGGCTGGACCGGGCTCGGGCGCCCTACCGAACTGTTGGGTCGGCGCGGCGAACTGCGTGGTCGGCTGCTGGGCGGGCGGGTATCCGGGATTGCCGGGCGGACCTTGGGGGTACGACATGACCTCTCCTGTGCTGGACGGCTTCGAACCCACGCTAGCGCACTCCCGGTTACCGCGACGCCAGCAAGGGTTCCGCTGCGGAATGTTGCTCGGATTCCTCGATTTCGCGAACCAGCGGCAGCACGCGCGAACCGAAGTATTCGATCTCCTCCTGGAAATGCAGGAAGCCGCCGAGAATCAGATCGACGCCGCGTTTGCGGTATGCCGCAATGCGTTCCGCGATCTGTTCGGGCGTGCCGATCAATTGCGTGCGGAAGCCGTCGTTGTACTGAACCAGATCCTCGAATGTGGAATCCGCCCACATACCACGGCGGTCGGATGTCGAGTTGCCTGCCTGCTGCACGGCGGCGTGAAATCCCTCAACGGCGGGCCGATTCGCCTTTGCGATGATCTCTCGCAGGACTTCCTTGGCTTCCCTTTCGGTGTCCCTCGCGATGATGAATCCGTTGAGCCCGACACGGACCTCGCGGCCCACGTCACGAGCGTGATTGCGTACGTCGACGACCTGCTCGGTCAAACCGTCGAAGTCCTTGCCGTTGGAGAAGTACCAGTCGGCATAGCGGCCGCCATTACGCCGTGCGGCCATCGAGTTGCCGCCCTGGAAGATTTCGGGATTCGGACGCTCGGACGTGTTGACGGGCTTGGGTTTCAGCGTGAAGTCGTGGATGCGGTAGAAGTCTCCGCGGAAATCCACGTCGCCCTCGGTCCAGATCTTGCGCAGCACTTGCAGGAACTCCGCACTGCGTCGGTACCGCTCGTCGTGCTCGAGCCAGGGCTCGCCCAGATGGGTGAATTCGTCCTTGAACCAGCCCGATACGACGTTGACGGCGAATCGACCGCCCGACAGCTGGTCGGCGGTCGCGCCGAGTTTGGCCAGCACACCCGGCTGCCACAGGCCCGGATGAACCGCGGCGATGACCTTGAGACGCTGCGTGGCCAGCAGCAGCGCGAGCGAGAAGCTCGTCGATTCGTGCTGAAACTCCGCGCCGTAACTGGCTTCGTAGCGGACCTGGGACAGCGCATACTCGAAGCCGTTGTTCTCGGCGGTGCGGGCCAGCTTGGCGTTGTACTCGTAGTTCCAGTCGGTGCGCTGCTCGATGTCGCTGGTGACCAGGCCACCGCTGACGTTGGGCACCCAGTAGGCGAACTTGATGTGATCGGCGATGCGTTCTGTCGTCATGCTGACCCATCCCATCGCCGGGGCGCCGCGAGGTCATCGGTATGGATCGCGGTGAACGAAACGCCGTTTTGGGGCCCCGACGTTGCCCTTCGGACTAGAACACGTTCTAATCCTGGTATGGACTACGGGCTCGTACTTTTCACCAGCGACCGGGGCATCGACCCCGCATCGGCAGCCAAACTCGCCGACGATCACGGTTTCACCACCTTCTACGTGCCCGAGCACACGCACATCCCGATCAAGCGTGAAGCCGCTCACCCCACCACCGGCGACGAGTCACTGCCCGACGACCGCTACATGCGCACCCTCGACCCCTGGGTGTCGCTCGGCGCCGCCTGCGCGGTCACCTCGCGGGTGCGGCTGTCCACGGCCGTCGCACTGCCGGTCGAGCACGACCCGATCACCCTGGCGAAGTCCATCGCCACACTGGATCATCTCTCCGGCGGCCGCGTCTCGCTTGGCGTCGGATTCGGCTGGAACACAGACGAATTGGCCGACCACAACGTGCCGCCCGGGCGGCGCCGCACGATGCTGCGCGAATACCTGGAGGCCATGCGCAGCCTGTGGACCGAGGAGGAAGCGTCCTACGAGGGCGAGTTCGTCAACTTCGGCCCAAGCTGGGCCTGGCCCAAGCCGGTTCAGGCGCACATCCCCGTGCTGGTCGGCGCGGCGGGCACCGAGAAGAACTTCAAGTGGATCGCGCGTTCGGCCGACGGCTGGATCACGACGCCGCGTGATTTCGACATCGACGCGCCGGTCAAGCTGCTGCAGGACACCTGGGCCGCGGCCGGTCGTGACGGAGCGCCGCAGATCGTCGCCCTGGACTTCAAGCCCGACCCCGACAAGCTCGCGAAGTGGGCCGACCTCGGGGTCACCGAGGTCCTTTTCGGCCTGCCCGACAAGTCCGAGGCCGAGGTGGCGTCCTATGTCGAACGGCTGGCGGGCAAGCTCGCTGCGCTCGTCTAGAACTAGGCCGGCGTGGCGGTGTTCTTCTTGCCGTCCGAGGTCACCGAGATCGCCGCGCCCAGCGGGTCACCCGTGGTCATCAGCTTCACGAGGTCTTCGTCCTCGGTGAGTGCCATGAACCGGCTGTCGTCGGCGTCGAGTCGACCGATGATGACACCCGTGGTGACGGGCCAGTCGTAGCGCACCGAATAAGTCTCGATCCTGCCCCGACCCTCGGCGTTACGGGTGACCGCCACCTTGGGCAGCGCGGCGATATCCGCCTGCAGCGCCTTGCTGCGGTCGGCTACCCAATCGGCGGGCTCCGTCGAGTAGACGCCCACCGAGTACTTGCTCATGACGCCGCCGTTCGCGCCGACGAGACCGAATGTGCCTGGATGGTCTCGCATTTGGCTCACCGTCTCGGCGATGCCGTGCAGTGAGTAGCTGTTACCCGGGCCGCCGAAGTACGGCAGACCGCCGGTGAGCGTGAGGCCCCGCGGATCGTCGGCCGCCAGCCCGAACTCGTCGCACACGGTGAAGACCGGGAACGGGAAGCAGCTGTAGAGGTCGAATGTCGCCACGTCGTCGATGCCGATTCCAGCGACCCGAAGTGCTTCTGCGACAGACTGTCTGGCCGATACGCTGATGCTGACATCGACGCGGTCCAGCAGATCCTGTTCGGTCTGGTCGGCATGACCACGCAGGTACACCCAGTTGTCCTCGGACACGCCGAGCCGTTGCGCGGCGGCAACCGACATCAGCAGTGCGGCCGCACCTTGGTTCACCTGATCGCGGGCCACCATCAAACGCGGATACGGATCGCAGATCATCCGGTTGTCGTCGGTGACCGTGATCAGCTCATCCACCGAACGTTCGACCGGGGATGACGAAAACGGGTTCTTGGCAGCCACTTTGGAGAACGGCGCGAACAGTTCAGCCATCTGCACGCGGTAGTCGGCGACACTGAGACCCAGTCGGCCGCGGCGCGCGTTGTCCAGCAGGCCGTACTGCACCGGCGCACCGGTCAGCCCGTGCGTCGCGGTGTACTCGCTCATGTACTGCTCGAAGCCGTAACCCCGGTCCTCGAGCTGGCCGCCGACGGTCTCACTGTGATCTGGCTTGTCGTCGCGGCGCGCGAAAGTCCGCAAGGTGGAGCCGTTCTCGGAGCCCAGGATCAGCGCGACCTCGATGTCGCCTGCCGCTATCGCCCCGGCGAACTCCGTCACCAGCTTCTGCGGTCCGTTGCCGCCGATGGGCTCCAGCACCGCGCGGGCCGGATCCGCGCCGACGCGCCTGGCCACCGACCGAAGGTAGTTGTCCGAACAACCCAGCGGCGGCTTCTCGAACGGCGTACAGATCTCGAACTGCCGCAGTCCGACGAACACCTCGATGGCCTTCGCCACGGTACCGGCGTCGACACCGGTGTCGGCCAGGGCGGCCTGTACCGCAGCCGTCGCCAGCTCCACCGATGACATGCCCCGATAGGAGGGATCGTCGATGCGCTCGGTGAATTGGCCGACACCGACCAACACCGGCGTGCGCGGATCGACCGCCATTACAGACCTCCTGACGCGTGTTAATTCGTCAGGCTAATCGATAACTAGAACGTGTTACTAATTCTGCGGCGCATCTCACTGCCTGCCGACACCAATCAAGCCGCGAGTGACCACTTTTGTACGCGCAAACACGGCGTGTCGCCGTACAAACACGGTCGTCCCCAGCTTGCGCGGGGGCCCACGCGGAGAACTAGAGGCCGCGGAGAACTAGAGGCTCTGCAGGATCTCCCGCGCCAGGCGCGCCGTCTCCGACGGGGTCTTGCCCACCTTCACACCGGCGGCCTCGAGGGCTTCCTTCTTGGCCTGTGCGGTGCCCGACGAGCCCGACACGATGGCGCCGGCGTGGCCCATGGTCTTGCCTTCGGGTGCCGTGAAGCCCGCGACGTAGCCGACGACCGGCTTGCTGACGTTGGCCTTGATGTAGTCGGCAGCCCGCTCCTCGGCGTCGCCACCGATCTCACCGATCATCACGATGACCTTGGTCGCCGGATCCTTCTCGAACGCCTCGATGGCGTCGATGTGGGTGGTGCCGATGACGGGGTCACCACCGATGCCGATGGCGGTCGAGAAGCCGAAGTCACGCAGCTCGAACATCATCTGGTAGGTCAGCGTGCCCGACTTCGACACCAGACCGACCGGGCCCGAGCCGGTGATGTTGGCAGGCGTGATGCCCGCCAGCGCCTCACCCGGCGTGATGATGCCCGGGCAGTTGGGGCCGATGATGCGGGTCTTCGGTGCCCCGTCGCCACCTTTAGACAGGTTGTACGCCCACGCATAAGCGCTGTCCTGCACCGGAATTCCCTCGGTGATGACGACCAGCAGCGGGATCTCGGCGTCGATGGCCTCGATGATCGCGTCCTTGGCGAACTTCGGTGGCACGAAGACGACGGACACGTCGGCGCCCGTCTCCTTCATCGCCTCGGAGACCGAGCCGAACACCGGTAAACGGACCTCTTTGCCCTCGCTGTCGACGTGGGACACCTCAGTCCCGGCCTTGCGGGCATTCACGCCGCCGACCAGCTGGGTACCTGCCTTCAGCATGAGCGCGGTGTGCTTGGTGCCCTCACCGCCGGTGATGCCCTGGACGATGACCTTGGAGTCTGCGTTCAGAAAGATCGACATATCAAGATTCCCTTACTTATTCGCCAGCTCGGCGGCTTTGTCGGCACCGGCGTCCATGGTGTCGGCCTGGATGACCAGCGGGTGATTGGCCTCGGCCAGGATGCGGCGCCCCTCTTCGACGTTGTTCCCGTCGAGACGGACGACCAGCGGCTTGTTGGCCTCGTCACCGAGAATCTTCAGCGCGTTGACGATGCCGGTCGCGACCGCGTCGCAGGAGGTGATGCCGCCGAACACGTTCACGAAGACGCTCTTGACCTGAGCGTCATTGAGGATGACGTCCAGACCCGCGGCCATGATCTCGGCCGACGCGCCGCCACCGATGTCGAGGAAGTTCGCCGGCTTCACTCCGCCGTGCTTCTCCCCCGCGTAGGCGGTGACGTCCAGTGTCGACATGACGAGCCCGGCGCCGTTACCGATGATGCCGACCGAACCGTCGAGCTTGACGTAGTTGAGGTCGTGCTCCTTGGCCTTGAGCTCCAGCGGGTCGGTCGCGTCCTTGTCCTCGAACTCCGCGTGACCGGGCTGGCGGAAGTCGGCGTTCGCGTCGAGCGTGACCTTGCCGTCGAGGGCGAGGATCTGGTCGTCCGGAGTGCGCACCAGGGGGTTGACCTCGACCAGAGTGGCGTCCTCGGCGACGAACACCTCCCAGAGCTTCTGGATGGTCACCGCGGCCGCGTCGAGCACCTCGGCCGGCAGGTGGCCCTGCTCGGCGATCGAACGGGCGGTGGCCAGGTCGACACCCTTGACGGCGTTGACGGGCACCTTGGCGAGCCGCTCGGGCTTGGTCGCCGCGACCTCTTCGATCTCCATGCCGCCCTCGACCGAGCACATCGCGAGATAGGTGCGGTTGGCTCGATCGAGCAGGAAGGAGATGTAGTACTCCTCGGCGATATCGCTGGCCTCGGCGACCAGCAGCTTCTTGACGACGTGACCCTTGATGTCGAGGCCGAGGATGTTCTGCGCGTGGGTGAACGCGTCGTCGGGAGTCGCGGCGTATTTCACGCCGCCGGCCTTACCGCGTCCGCCGACCTTCACCTGCGCCTTGACCATCACCGGCTTGCCGATCTCCTCGGCGATCGCCTTGGCGTCCTCGGCGGAATCGGTGACACGGCCAGGTGTGGTCGGCACGTGGTGTTTCGCGAACAGCTCTTTGGCTTGGTATTCGAAAAGGTCCATGGGCTCTGAAACATCCCTTGTCTGTGCTGCGTGTCTGTTTGAGTAATGAAGTCGAAGGTTTGGGCCTCACAGGCTCGGGGGAACTTTATCCACACGAGGTTGAGCCCTCTGAACCGCCTACCTGTCATGTGGTGGATCTCACCGCCGGGTATCAGTGATACACGTCACAATCCCCGGCGGAATACTCCCTCGGGTTGCCACCAACATTGGGATTTGGTTAACGTGCCTTTGGTCCGCGTTGGTAACGAATAGATCACGAGCAAAGGGACTTTCAGGTTGGCTCAGCACCGTGCGTCACGATCTCCATCTGGAGTGTCGACCACCCGGCTAACCATCCGCCGCCCCGCTGAACGACCCGCGGAAATCACCGACATCATTCCGTTCAACGAGTTCGGCGACCTGCCTGATCTCGGGGCTGAGCTGGACTTCAATCAGAACAGTGCCTTCGATCGCGAAGCTCAGGTCATCCACGCTCCCGAGCTCGACGACCTGCACGACACCGACGATCAGCTACCTCAGCGACTGGCTGTGCCGTCCGAATTCCGCCGCGATCCGCGCGACGAACGGCGCTCATCACACGCGTACCGAGACAGCCACACCGACGTCAGCGACGGCGCGGCCGCGACCGACATCTTCGCGATCACCCGCGGCGGCGCGCACCGCAAGCAGGAAGTGCCCGTCAAGGGCCGGTTGATGGTCGCAGCGATGGCGGTCGGCGCCACCGCTGCCGGCGCCTACACGATGGCCAACGCGTCCGAGGAAGGCCCCGCGACCGTGCTGGCAGCGGACCAGGACGTCCTCGCCGGCGGTGCCATCACCGGTTCGACCGACGGAATGCAGGTGGTGACCGTCTCCTCGACGTTCGATGCTGCTGTGCACGCCGAGGAGGTCACCAAGGCCGCCGCGTTCGCGAGCGAGCGCGCCGAACGCGAGGCCCGCCTGCAGCGCCCCATGTTCGTGATGCCCACCAAGGGCGCCTGGACGTCTGGCTTCGGCTACCGCTGGGGTGTACTGCACGGCGGCATCGACATCGCCAACGCGATCGGCACCCCGATCCTTGCGGCTTCGGACGGCATCGTCATCGACGCCGGGCCGCAGGGCGGTTACGGCAACTGGGTCAAGCTGCGGCACGCCGACGGCACCGTCACGCTCTACGGACATCTCAGCGCGTGGAACGTCGAGATCGGGCAGCGCGTGTGGGCGGGCGATCAGATCGCCAAGATGGGCAACACCGGCAACTCGACGGGCCCTCATCTGCACTTCGAGGTGCTGCTCAACGGCACCGACCGCGTCGACCCCGTCGGCTGGCTCTCCAAACGGGGACTCGCGTTGTCCAATTACTCTGGCTAAGTGGCCAGTGACAGTGGAAGTGACGACGACGAACCCAGCTCCACCCGCATAATCCGCCGACACCCCACGGGCGAAATCCCCGTCGGAGCGGATCCGCAGACGTCGATCATCCGCCGCCACCCCACCGGCGAGTTTCCCGCCGCGGCAGATCCGCAGACGTCCTACATCCCGCGCGCCAGGCCCACCCCGGTGACGCCCACGAATCCGTGGCCGAACCCGCGCCCGGCGATCGCGGCGGCCATCTTGAGCATTCTCAGTGGTTGGGCGACGGCGGTCATCGCCACCGACCTGATCACTGGCTGGTGGGAAACCGACCTGCTGTTCTGCGTGGCCGTCGCGTTTCTGACCGCCATCTCCGCGGCGGCGCTCATCGCCGGGTTGATCGGGCTGCTGCTGCGCCGTCGGGTGAGCCGCCTGCTGATCGTCGTCGGCGCCGTCGTCGCGCTGATGATCTTCTCGAGCCTGTTCGTCGCCGGGGCCAGACTGCCGACGATCGTCTACGCGATACCAGTGCTGCCGCTGGCGACGATCGCGTGCGCGTTGTTGCCCGCTACCGCGCGGTGGGGTCGCAGCAGCGGTTAGAGCTTGGAGACCGGGGCGTGGTTGTGCATGAGCTTGACGCGGCCTGAGCTGCCGAAGTCGATGAGCGACATCGCCGATTCGCCCACGCCGGAAACCTCTTCGACGCGTCCGAGGCCGTACTTGTCGTGATTGACCCGATCGCCGGGCTCGAGCACGAGCAGCGGCCGCTTGCCCGCGCCGGAACGTGTGGGTGACGGACGCGGTGTCCCGAACCTGCCCGCCCCACTCACCGGCGCCGGCATCGACGGCCCCGGGTCGGTACGCCGCCAGTCGATCAGGTGCTGCGGAATCTCTTTGAGGAAGCGCGATTCCGGGTTCAGCATCGGCTGACCCCACGACGAGCGGATCTTGGCCCGGCTGACGTAGAGCCGCTGACGGGCACGGGTGATGCCGACGTAGGCCAGCCGACGCTCCTCGGACAGCTCCGTCGGATCGCCGAGCGCCCGCATGTGCGGGAACATGCCATCTTCCCAGCCCGTCACGAACACGACCGGAAACTCGAGCCCCTTGGCGGTGTGCAGCGTCATCATCGTCACCACACCCGCGCCGTGCTCGGGCAGTTCGTCCGCGTCGGCGACCAGCGACACCCGCTCCAGGAACTTGGCGAGCACCCCGGTGTCGGGGATGTCTTCGTCCTCAGGCTCGCCCAGGGCCTCAGCATTGGCCAGGTCGGTGCTGAATTCGTGTGCGACGCTGACCAATTCGTTGAGGTTGTCGAGGCGTGCGAGGTCCTGCGGGTCGCTCGAATTCTCGAGCTCGGTGCGATAGCCGGTGCGATCGAGCACCGCCTCGACGAGCTCGCCGAGCTCACCGTCCAGGCGCCCGCGCAGTTCGTCGAGCATCTCGACGAAGCTTGCGATGCACTTCTCCGAGCGGGTGTTCAACATCGGCACCCTGCCCTCGGCAGCGGCCTGCAGCGCGTCGTTGAAGCTGCCGCCGGTGTTCTCGGCGTACACCGCCACGCACGCCTCGGCGCGATCGCCGATGCCGCGCCGCGGGGTGTTCAGGATGCGCCGCATGCTCACCGAGTCGCCGGGATTGTCCAGCACGCGCAGGTAGGCGACGATGTCGCGGATCTCCCTGCGTTCGTAAAAGCGCACGCCGCCAACGACTTTGTACGGAATGCCGGCCCGAATGAACACCTCCTCCAGCGCGCGCGAGGAGTTGTTGGTGCGGTAGAACACCGCGACGTCGTTGTAGGAGATGTCGCCGCGGTCGGCCAGCGCGTCGATCTCGCCTGCGACGAAGCGTGCCTCGTCGTGCTCGTTGTCGGCGACGTAGCCGACGATCAGCTCACCCTCGCCGGAGTCTGTCCACAGCCGCTTCTCACGACGGCCGGCATTCCGGGAGATGACGGAGTTGGCCGCGGACAGGATGTTCTGCGTCGAGCGGTAGTTCTGTTCCAGCAGAATGGTTGTGGCGTTGGGGAAGTCGCGTTCGAAGTCCTCGATGTTGCGGATGGTCGCACCGCGGAAGGCGTAGATCGACTGGTCGGCGTCGCCGACGACGCACAGCTCGGCCGGCGCCACCCCGTCTTCGGTTTCCCTGCCGACCAGCTCGCGCACCAGGACGTACTGCGCGTGGTTGGTGTCCTGGTACTCGTCGACCAGGATGTGCCGGAACCGCCGCCGGTAGTACTGCGCGATCTGCGGAAAGGCTTGCAGCACAGCGACTGTCTCGCCGATGAGGTCGTCGAAGTCCAGTGCGTTGGCCATACGCAGGCGCCGCTGGTACTCGCCGTAGACCTCGGCGATGATGCGCGGCAGTTCCTCGCCGGCCTCCGACGCCTCGGCCGCCGCCTGCTCGGGGCCGACCAGCTCGTTCTTGTGATTGGAGATGCCGTTGGCCAGCAACCGCGGTGAGTACCGCTTGGTGTCCAGGCCCATGTCCTTGCCGATCATCATCAGCAAGCGGCGCGAGTCGTCGGAGTCGTAGATCGAGAAGTTCGAGTTGAGCCCGGGCAGCAGCGAGGCCTGGTTGCGCAGGATCCGCACACACGTGGAGTGGAACGTCGACACCCACATGTTCCGAGCGCGCGGGCCGATCAAGTTGACCACCCGCTCGCGCATCTCGGCGGCCGCTTTGTTGGTGAACGTGATGGCCAGCACCTGGCCGACACCGACCTCTCGGGCGGCGAGCAGGTAGGCGATCCGGCGGGTCAGCACGGCGGTCTTACCGGAACCCGCCCCGGCGACGATCAGCAGCGGCGAGCCTTCGTGCAGCACCGCCTGCCGTTGCTGGGGGTTCAGCCCGTCGAGGAGCTGGTCGGTCTCGGTGTCCATGGAGGATGGTGGCGAAGAAATCGACATTTCATCACCGAACTTACCGCTGTCCAGCGACATCTTTGCGCCGGCGCGGCCCTTGATGGCACACTCATTACGTGCTCATGCAGCAAGGACGATTTTTTTACGGGTACCGGCCAGAGGTACCCGTGGTCTAGCTGCTTCACAGAGCCCCGCGGTCCTCTTCCGGATCCGGGGCTCGTCTCTTGTGTGAGGCCCGATCACCGGATGAGACCGCAGTCCCTTACACAACGAGAAACCGGAGAATCCCATGACTATCGAGGTCGAACAGTTGCCAGACATAGACGACCTGCGCCAGGAAATCGACAAGTTGGACGCGACGATCCTGGAAGCCGTGAAACGCCGCACCGAGGTGTCCAAGCTCATCGGCCAGGCCCGGATGGCGTCCGGCGGCACCCGTCTGGTGCACAGCCGTGAGATGAAGGTCATCGAGCGCTACAGCGAACTCGGACCCGACGGCAAGGACCTGGCGATGCTGCTGCTGCGGCTGGGCCGCGGCCGCCTCGGGCACTAGGACTCAGCGCAGCGCGTCGGTCAGCCACGGCGTCAGCCACTCCACCGCTTCCGGTGTCGGGTGCACACCGTCGCTGCGCACACGGATGCCGTTGACCCAGTTGGTGTAGACGCCGTTGGGCCCGAGTTTGCGGTTCAGATCGAGCAACTCGACGTTCGGGCGCGTTTTCACGACGCTGCGCAGCAACGCATTCCACTGGTCGACGCGATCGGGATTGTCTTCGGGATACAAGCTGCCGTCCGGCTTTTCGGCGCGCCGGTTGTAGGGCTCGGTGGTGACCACGATCTGCGCGCCGGTCGAGCCGAGAATGTCGAGCGCGCGGTCGAGTTCGCCACGCAGATAGTCCTCGTAACCGTCCTCGCCGATGTGGGTCCAGACGCCTTCGTTCATCCGGTCGACCACCTCCCAGCGGCCGACCATCAGCAACACCACGTCCGGGCGGTCATGGTTGATGCGCTGCGACCACCGGCTGGGCCAGGTGTCGCATTCGGGTTTCTGGTTCAGCGTCTGTCCGACGTACCGGTAGGGGCCGCCGCGGGCGATGCCGCACCCGATCGTCGTGTAATTGGTGAACGCCAGCCCTGGTGTCGGCGGCAGGTACCGCATCATCGTCCACGCGATCGAGTCGCCGAACACCGCGACGGTGCGGGTGCCGGGCTCGTGCGCAGTCGGTTTGCGGACCTCGACGGGCACCTCCGGCCCGACGAGCGCGAGCGCGGCGGAGTCGATCGCCGGGCCCAGCGGCGGCTGCTCGGTCTTCACGCCGACGGGTAGCACCGCCATCGTCACCACAGCGGCGGTCGCGGCCGTCGCACCCGCCAACGGCAGCAGCGGCACATGCATAGGCCGCCAGCGACGGATCGGCTGCTCCAGCAGCCACCACGACGCCGCGGCAAGGCCCACCGTGATCGCGCAGCGAACGACGAACAGTGGCCAGCCGGACAGCCCCGTACGTTCACCGTTGAGCGCCAGAAAGATCGGCCAGTGCCACAGGTACACGCCGTAGGAGATCGCGCCGAGCCACACCAGCGGCCGCCACGCCAGGGCGTGCGCGACGGGTCCCTCCTGCTCCAGTGCCACCGGTGCGACGACGAGGACGGCCGCGATCGCCACCACAATCAGCAGGCCGCCGCGGAAGTCGCCGACGCTGCCGGTCGCATAGTGCGCCGCCGCGCCGAGCACAGCCAGGCCGATGAACGGCAGGATGCGCGCGACGATGTGGCCCCACCGCGTCCGGATCAGCGTTCCGCCGTCGTTGAGCACCGACCAGTCCCGCACCAGCAGTGCGGCCGCGGCAGAGCCGACCAACAACGCCTGTGCGCGGCTGTCGGTGCCGAAGTAGATGCGGTTCAGCGTCGAGTCGGTGGTGAGCACGATCGCCGCGGTCGCCGAAGCGATGACGCCGACGGTCGACAGCACGAAAACGGCCAGTCGTAGCCGGGACCAGAACAGCGCCGCGACGCCGACGAGCAGCAGCGGCCACAGCAGGTAGTACTGCTCCTCCACCCCGAGCGACCACGTGTGCTGCAGCGGCGACGGCGGCGCGCCCTGTGAGAAGTAGTCAGCGCGCTGCGCGACGAAGGCCCAGTTGGACATCCAGAAGAACGAGGCGACGGCGTCTTCGCGCAGCGACGCCGTGGATTCGGGCGAGAACAGATCGCGGGCCGCCACGACGGCCAGCACCATCACCAGCAGGGCGGGCAGCAGTCGACGGGCGCGCCGAATCCAGAAGTCGCCGAGACGAATCTGCGCCGTCCGCCGGTGCTCGTCGAGCAGCAGCGACGTGATCAGGAATCCGCTGAGCACGAAGAACACGTCGACGCCGAGGAACCCGCCCGACAGGCCCGGGACACCGCCGTGGTCGGCCAGGACCAGCGCGACCGCCACCGCACGGATGCCGTCCAACGCGGGGATTCCCCCACGGCTCTCAGCGGTGCGCACTGCCGAAATCTTTCCCGCGCGAGCAGACGCGAAAGTCCCCGACACGCCGTGCCGGACGGACTTTTACGCAGCCTCGCGCAAGGGGTGTTACTTGGTCAGCGCGATGTACTTGACGTCGAGGTATTCGTCGATGCCCTCAGAGCCACCCTCGCGGCCGAATCCGGATTCCTTCACTCCCCCGAACGGTGCCGCCGGGTCGGAGATCACCCCGCGGTTGATGCCCACCATGCCCGACTGGATGCCCTCGGCGACGCGCAGCGCGCGGTCCAGCGACTGCGTGTAGACGTAGGCGGCCAGCCCGTACTCGGTGTCGTTGGCGGCGGCGATGCCCTCCTCCTCGGTGTCGAAGCCGGTGATCGGCGCGACGGGCCCGAACACCTCCTCCTTGAGGATGCGGGCGTCGGCGGGAACGTCGGCCAGCACGGTCGCCGGGTAGAAGTTGCCCGGACCGCCGGGCGCGACGCCACCGACCGCGACCGTCGCGCCGCGCGACACCGCGTCGGACACCAGGTCCTCGACCGTGGCGACCTGCTTGGCGTTGATCAGCGGCCCCAGTGTCGATGACTCGTCGGTGCCCTTGCCGAGCGTGAACTCGCTCATCCGCTTGACCAGCTTGTCGGTGAACTCCTCGCGCACCGAGTTCGCGACGTGGAAGCGGTTGGCCGCCGTGCAGGCCTCGCCCCCGTTGCGCATCTTGGCCAGGATCGCGCCGTCGACGGCGGCGTCCACGTCGGCGTCGTCGAACACGATGAACGGCGCGTTGCCGCCGAGCTCCATCGAGGTGCGCAACAGTTTGTCGGCCGACTGCTTCACAAGCGCCTTCCCGACGCCGGTGGATCCGGTGAAGGTCAGCTTGCGAAGCCGGCCGTCGTTGATCAGGGCCTCGGTGACCGGGCCGGGGCTGCTCGTCGGCAGCACCGACAGCACGCCCTTGGGCAGCCCCGCCTCGTCCATCAGCTTGGCCAGCAGCAGCATCGTCAGCGGCGTCTCCTGGGCGGGCTTGACGATCATCGTGCAGCCGGCCGCGAACGCCGGGCCGATCTTGCGGGTCCCCATGGCCAGCGGGAAGTTCCACGGCGTGATCGCGTAGCACGGCCCGACCGGCTGCTTGGTGACAAGGATGCGGCCGGTGCCCGCCGGGCTCGGCGTGAAGCGGCCCGCGATGCGAACGGCTTCCTCGGCGAACCAGCGGAAAAACTCTGAGCCGTACTTGACCTCACCCATGCTCTCGGGCAACACCTTGCCCATCTCCAACGTCATCAGGGTGGCCAGGTCTTCGGCGCGTTCGGTGATCTTCTCGAACACCGAACGCAGGATCTCGCCGCGTTCGCGTGGCGGGGTGGCCGCCCAGTCGGCCTGTACCGCGCACGCGGCGTCCAGGGCGGCGACGGCGTCCTCGGGCGTCGCGTTGGCAACAGAGATCAGAACCTTGTCGTCGGACGGGTCGAGCACGTCGAACGTCGAGGAACCTTTGCGCTCCTCGCCCCCGATCCACAGGCCGGTGGGCACAGACGACAGCAGCTTGGCGGTATCCATTACTCCCTCTTACACCTTTGGACATTTGGCCGCATTAATGTCGGCTACATGACCGCCGATACCTCGCAGATTCCCGACATCACCGCCACTGCCGCATGGCAGGCCCTGCAACGGCATCACGACGATATCGGCGAGGAACACCTACGCGAGTTCTTCCACGAAGATCCTGCCCGCGGGTCGGAACTGGTGCTGACGGTCGGCGATCTCTACATCGACTACAGCAAGCACCGGGTCACCCGCGAGACGCTGGCGCTGCTTGTCGACCTGGCCCGCGCGGCAGGCCTGGAGCAGCGCCGCGACGCGATGTTCGCAGGCGCGCACATCAATACTTCGGAGGATCGCGCGGTGCTGCACACCGCGCTGCGGTTGCCGCGTGGTGCCGAGCTGTCCGTGGACGGCCAGAACGTCGTCGCCGACGTCCATGAGGTGCTCGACAAGATGGGCGACTTCACCGACCGGCTGCGCAGCGGTGAGTGGACCGGCGCGACGGGCGAGCGCATCACGACGGTGGTCAACATCGGCATCGGCGGTTCGGATCTGGGCCCTGCGATGGTCACCCTCGGCCTGCGTCACTACGCCGACGCTGGTATCTCGGCCCGGTTCGTCTCCAACGTCGACCCCGCCGACCTGGTGGCCAAGCTCGACGGACTCGACCCGGCCACAACGCTTTTCATCATCGCGTCCAAGACGTTCTCGACACTGGAGACGCTGACCAACGCGACTGCCGCGCGTCGCTGGCTCACCGACGCGCTCGGCGACGCCGCGGTGGCCAAGCACTTCGTGGCGGTGTCGACGAACAAGAAGCTGGTCGACGACTTCGGTATCAACACCGACAACATGTTCGGCTTCTGGGATTGGGTCGGCGGACGGTATTCGGTGGACTCGGCAATCGGGTTGTCGGTGATGGCAGTCATCGGCAAGGAGCGGTTCGCAGAGTTCCTTTCCGGTTTCCACATCGTCGACGAACACTTCCGTACCGCGCCACTGGAGGCGAACGCGCCAGCGCTGCTCGGCCTCATCGGGCTCTGGTACAACGAGTTCTTCGGCGCGGAAACCCGTGCGGTACTGCCGTATTCGAATGATCTGTCACGGTTCGCCGCCTACCTGCAGCAGCTGACGATGGAATCCAATGGCAAGTCGGTGCGTGCCGACGGCTCACCGGTGACGACGAGTACCGGCGAGATCTTCTGGGGCGAACCGGGAACCAACGGCCAGCACGCTTTCTACCAACTGCTGCATCAGGGCACCCGATTGGTGCCCGCCGATTTCCTCGGGTTCTCGCAGCCCACCGACGACCTGCCGACCGCCGACGGCACGGGCAGCATGCACGACCTGTTGATGAGCAACTTCTTCGCCCAGACGCAGGTGCTGGCATTCGGCAAGACCGCCGAAGAGATTGCCGCGGAAGAGACTCCCCCGGATGTCGTTCCGCACAAGGTGATGCCGGGTAACCGGCCCAGCACGTCGATCCTGGCGACCAAGCTGACGCCGTCGGTGCTGGGCCAGTTGATCGCCCTCTACGAACACCAGGTGTTCACCGAAGGCGTCGTCTGGGGCATCGACTCGTTCGACCAGTGGGGTGTGGAACTCGGCAAGACCCAGGCCAAGGCGCTGCTTCCGGTGATCACCGCCGACGACGCGCCCGCGGAACAGTCGGACTCCTCGACCGACGCGCTGGTGCGTCACTACCGCGCGGAGCGGGGTCGCTCCGCCTGAGCCGCGCGGAGCGCGGTAGAACCGCCTGAGCCGCGCGGAGCGGGGTCGCTCCGCCTAGCGATTCCGGTGCGCCTACACTCGCGGAGCGATCACAGGCGCACCGAAATCACAACTGGGCGTTGGGGTTATCCCGCCGGGATGTTGATGCACCCGACATTGGGGAGACATCCGCTGGCCCCACCAGGACCTGCTGAACCGCCCGGTCCGACCGGCGACAGTGAGCCGCTAGCACCGCCCAGGTCCGCGGAACCACCAGGACCGTTGGGAATCACACCGGAGGCCCCGCCGCCGTCGGCAGTGCCGACCGGCCCGTTGGGAATGGCGACGTTCGCTCCGCCGCCCGGCCCGGCTGTGACGTTGCCGATGGCCCCACAGGGCGTGCCGTCAGCGTTCACGCACGGCGGCGGCGCCGGCTGAGCACTGGCGATGGGCGCAGCAGCGATCGCGGCGGCCGCCGCACCCGCGAATAGGAAAGGTGTCAACTTCATCATCTTCGCGTTCATGAAATTGGGCTACCCGCGGCCGCGCGGCCATTAAACATGAAGCTTTTCTAAGCAAAACGTTTTGCAAGACGCGGCGGGAGGACCCGCATCAGCTGTACCAGCGGCCCCCACGGCCACCACGGAACGGCTGCCCGGCCGGCCTCGCGCTCCATCGCGTCGACCATCGCCTTGACCCCAGTCTCGTTGTCCACCATCAACAACGTCGACGCAGACTTCGCCGTCATCTCCGATTCGATGTATCCCGGTTCCAGGGTGGTCACCTTGATCGGACCGTTGAGGTATTCGGCACGCAGCGACTCTCCAAGCGACGTCACACCGGCCTTGCTCGCCGCATACGCGGCCTTCACTCCCGGGACGCCCTTGTTGCCGAGCACCGAAGAGACCAGCACCAGGTGTCCACCGCCGGCGGCCTTGAACATCTCCAGCGCGGTCTCGATCTGGACAAGTGCGGCAATGAGATTCGTCTCGAGCGTGGCCTTGTTCGCCCACAGCTTGCCCGACCCGAGCGGTGCGCCCTTACCGATACCCGCGTTGACGACGACGCGGTCGATACCGCCCAACTCGTCGGAGAGCTCGGCGAAAACCTTGGGCACCTGATCGTGGTCGTTGACGTCGAGCGCGGCGACGGCCACCGTGATGCCGGGATGGCGCTCCAGGAGTTCTGCCTTCAGGTCGTCGAGCCGCTCGACGCGGCGGGCACACAATGCAAGGTCGCGCCCCTTGGCGGCGAACGCCCTGGCCATGCCTTCTCCGAGCCCCGAACTGGCGCCGGTGATCAAGATTTTCTGCCGAGTCACGCGGTCAGCTTATGCATGATGATGGTGTGATCCCGAATCGAAGTTCACTTCTCGTGGCCTCTGCCCTGCTGGCGGGCCAGGTAGTCCTGGCGCCGGTCGCCGCGGCCCAGCCCGTCTACCCCTTTTATCAACTGGTCGACGCGACAGCCCAACGCTTGGCGACCGCCGATCCGGTGGCGGCCACCAAGTGGATCAACGGCGGCGCCATCACCGACCCCGCGAGGTCGAACCAGGTACTGGACTCGGTGGCAGCCGATGCGACGGCCCACGGTATCGACCCGGCCTACGTGCGTACCGTCTTCACCGATCAGATAGCCGCCAACGAAGGGGTCCAGTACACCCGCTTCGGCCAGTGGAAGTTCGATCCGGGCATCGCACCGACAAGCGCACCGGACCTCGCCGAATCACGAACCCAGATCAACGGGCTGAACAAGACCCTGGTTGATGAGATTGCCCTGCACTGGAATTCGCTACACAGTCAGGGCTGCGGGAGAGACCTGGCGGATGCGACGGCCGCGGTGGTCACCGCACGAAAACTCGACGGCCTCTACCAGCAGGCGTTGACGTCGGCCACCCGCTCGTACTGCCGATCTACTTGAGCAGCCGCGACATTCGCCGGTCCGCCAGAATCTTGCCGCCCGTCTGACACGTCGCGCAGTATTGGAACGACTTGTCGGCGAAGTACACCTCGCGCACGGTGTCACCACACACCGGACACGGCAGGCCGGTACGGGCGTGCACGCGCAGCCCGGATCGCTTCTCCCCCTTCAGCGTTGCGGCCCCCTGACCCACGGATCGGCTCACGGCATCGGTGAGGACGGAGATCATCGCGTCGTGCAATGCGGAGAGCTGCGCTTCGGTGAGCTTGCCCGCCGTCGCGAACGGCGAGATCTTCGCAACGTGCAGGATCTCATCGCTGTAGGCGTTGCCGATGCCGGCGATCACCTTCTGGTCGGTGATCACGGTCTTGATACGACCGCTGTTGCCGGCAAGAACGGCGGCCAGGTCTTCCGGTCCCAGCGACAGCGCGTCGGGTCCGAGCGCGGCGATGCCCGGCACCTTGGCCGGATCGTCGACCAGCCACACCGCCAGCCGCTTCTGCGTCCCGGCCTCGGTGAGGTCGAAGCCCGCCCCTTCCCCCGGTGTGCCGAGGTGGACGCGCAGCGCGATCGGACCCTTACCGGGTTTCAGGGGCGCCGCCGCGAGCTTGTCCGACCACCGCAGCCATCCGGCCCGCGACAGGTGCGTGATCAGGTGCAGATCGCCGGACTGAATTCCGAGGTACTTGCCCCACCGATTGGCGCCGGTGACGGTCTGGCCGTGCAGCACCGCGATAGCGGGGTCGAACGTCTTGAGCACCGAGAACGCCGACACGTCGATGCGCCCGATGGTCAACCCGACGGCGTTGCGGCGCAGATGATCGGCGAGCGCTTCGACCTCGGGCAGTTCGGGCATATCTCCAGTGTGCCGCTAGCGGTCCGCTGCGCGTTCACTCGAGCCGACAACGAGCGACAACAACCAGGTCACGATCGACAGCACGATCGCCGCCCAGATCGCCGTCCACCAGAAGTCGTCGATGAACAGGCCCCAGTGCGTCGTGTGCTCGGTGATCCACGACGTGATCCACAGCATCAGCGCATTGATCACGATGTGAATCAGGCCGAGCGTCAGAATGTAGAGCGGGATCGAGATGAATTGCACGATCGGTTTGATGATCGCGTTGACCAGACCGAAGATCACGCCGACGACGAAGATGATGCCGACTCTCTGCAGCGTCGAATCCCCGCCGATGAAGCTGATCCCGGGAACGATCAGGGTCACAACCCACAGCGCAAACCCGGTCAGTGCCGCACGCAGCAGGAAAGATCCCATGCGGCTGATCTTCCCACGATGCGGGCTATTCCGGGCCGCGCAGCAGATAGGTGTCCATGATCCAGCCGTGTTCGGCGCGGGCTGCTGCGCGCGCCGTCACGATGTGCGCACCGACGTCGCCGACCGTTCCGGAGAACAGCAGTTCGTCGGCCGTGCCGAGGTAGGCACCCCACCAGATCCGGGTGTCGGGCGGGCACCCCTGGAACGAGCAGTCGGCGTCGAGCATGACGACCGCGCTGCCCGCCAAACCGCTGGCGCGCAACTGCCGTCCGGTGGTGATGAGCACGGGCTCGCCAACGTCGTTGAGCGGTATGCGGTGTCGGGCCGTCAGCGCCTGGATCGCGGTGATCCCGGGAATGACGTCGTAGTCGATGTCGACGTGTTCGGCCACGCGGTCCAGGATCCGCAGTGTGCTGTCGTAGAGCGATGGATCACCCCATGCGAGAAACGCACCCACGTCGCCGGGGCCGAGTTCTGAGGTGATCGCGTCAGCCCACAGGCGGGCGCGTTCGGCGTGCCAGTCGGCGACGGCCTGTCGGTAGTCGCCGCCCTTGGCGCGTGGCGGATCAGGCATCTCGTGGAACCGATACCCCGGTTCGCGGATGAATCGCTCGCAGATCAGGCGTCGCAGCGCGACCAGGTCGTCCTTGGTGTCGCCCTTGTCCATCGCGAAGAACACCCGGGTGTCGTTGAGCGCGGTCACTGCCTGCACCGTCACGTAGTCGGGGTCGCCCGCGCCGATGCCGATGACGTGGATCCGACGGGTCACGCGCCGAGAATACGGCACGAGCTGGGGATACCATGGGTACCCGATACCCGGGGTATTGACATGTTGGCACCCGGCTCCGTACCTTTCGAACAACGTTCACGACAGCGCAGTCGGAGGGAGTCGTTGATGACCGCACCCACTCGTGAAGAGTTCGCCGAACGTCTGCTGAAGGGTTCCGTCAAGAAGTCCTACGCGCCGGTCGTCGATATCGACTGGGATGCGCCGCTGGACCCTGACAAGTTCTTCCTGCCGCCGAAATGCGTCTCGCTCTATGGCACGCCGATGTGGAACGCGATGACCCGCGAGCAGCAGATCGAGTTGTCACGCCAGGAGCTGGTGAACACGCTGTCGGCCGGCATCTGGTTCGAGAACATCCTGAACCAGGCGTTGCTGCGCAAGATGATGCACCAGGACCCCACCGCCAGCGCCACGCACTACGAACTCACCGAGCTCGGTGACGAGACCCGTCACATGGTGATGTTCGGCAAGGCGATCGAACGTGTCGGCGCAAACCCGGTGCGGCCCAGGTACTACCAGCGTTTCATCATCAACCTGCTGCCCTTCGCCTTCCAGGGGCCGATGCTGTGGGTCGCCGCGCTGGTTGGCGAGGAGATCTTCGACTCCCTTCAACGGCAGATGATGGACGACGACGACCTGCAGCCGATCATCCAGCGCCTCATGCGTATCCACGTCACCGAGGAAGCCCGCCACATCCAATTCGCCCGCGACGGGCTGCGTAAGCGCACCCCGACCATGCGGCGGCTGCCGAAGTTCTTCGTCGCCAACATCAACGGCGTCGGCGGCTACTTCTTCCGCTTCCTGTTCACCAACAAGGTGCAGTACCGCCGCGTCGGCCTGGACGCGCGCGAGGCCCGCCGCGCAGCGCGCAGCAGCGCGCACCGGCACGAAACGCACGTCCTCGGGTTCGCGCCGCTGGCGGCGTTCCTGGAGGAGGTCGGGCTGATGGGCCCGATCGCGCGGCGCATGTGGCGGCGCAGCGGGTTCCTGCCCCGGTGATGAGCGCTTGCGCGAAGAACAGACAACGGTGAGCGAGATCTACGACGGGCCCGCCAGCGTGCGCATCGGCGAGGACGAACACACCGTGCGCGTGCGACTGGCCGGCCACGTCGACCCGATAGACGGCCGATATCACTGGCAGGGAACGGTTTTCGACGACTTGCCCGGCGACACCAAGTTGCCGCGACAGGCGACCGTCTCGATCGGAGAGCACCACGCGCAGGCACGCATCGTCGAGCGGCCCCCGCAGGGCGGCTATTCGGTGGCCGGAGTCGGCGCACCGCCCTTCGCGCTGGAGGCAGTCGAGGTGCGGTGACGGCCGCCGATCGCGATCAAAAGCACCACAACGGCGACCACCCCGCCCGCGACACCCGAAATCAACAGCGGTAGTCGACCGTCGCCCCACAGAAACCCGGCCCACAGACCAGCCGCAAGGACTGCAAAGCCGCTGAGGCCCTGAAAGACTCCCTGCGCGCTGCCCTGCACGTCGTCGGGGACAAGCGACGAGACCCAGGCCTTACCCACGCCGTCGGTACATCCGGTGAACAGACCGTAGACGCCGATCAGCAGCCACGCCGACAGCGCGTCGGTCGTCATACCGAGACCCGTGTAACCGATCGCGAAGAACACCAACCCGATGCCGAACACCAGCGGTTTGCCGACACGGTCGGCGAGCAGCCCCGCCGGATAGCTGGCGACCGCGTAGACGGCGTTGTAACCCACATACGCGAGTATCACCTCGGTCACCGAGAACCCGATCTCGTTGAGCCGCAACAACAGCAACGCGTCGGGAAAGTTCACCAATCCGAACGCGACCACAACCGCCGTCACCCGCCAATAGCTGCAGGGCAGATCCTTGACCCGGGAGAACACCGCGCGGCGAGTCGCCTTGTTCGGCAGCGGCACACGTTCGCGCACCAGGAACACCAACGCGACGCTCAGCACGGCGGGCACGACCGCGACCCACAACAGTGGTGCGATCTGCTGGTCCAGCAGCTGATAGCCCACCAGACCCAGCAGCGGACCGACCACGGCGCCAAAGGTGTCCATCGCACGGTGAAATCCGAACACCCGACCGCGCGCGGCCGCGTCGATGTCGACGATCAGAAGCGCGTCGCGAGGCGCACCACGGATGCCCTTACCCAGCCGGTCCACCACCCGGCCCGCGAGCACGCCCGTCCACCCCGAGGCGGCGGCCACCATCACCTTGCCCAGTGCGGCCATGCCGTAGCCGGTGGCGATCAGCGGCCGGCGCGAGAAACGATCACCGAGCGGCCCGGCTGCCAGCTTCGTCAGCGACGCCGCACCCTCGGCCGCGCCTTCGACGGCGCCGACCACCGCGGCGGGCGCACCGAGCACCGATGTCAAATAGATCGGCAGCAGCGGGTAGAGCAGCTCGCTGGCGGTGTCCTGCAGAAACGACACGGCCGCGAGCAACCGCACATTGCGGGTCAACCAGCTGCGCACCTAGGCCATGATGCCGGTTGGGCCGGCTAGCTCAAGTCCTCGTCGGTGATCGCCGCGAATCCTTTGGCTTGCCCACGGGCCAGCCCGGCACGAACCACGCCCACGATCAACCCCTGGACCGCGGCGGCAATCATGACCTCCCGCAACGAGCGACTCAGATCCTTCGGATCCGGTTCCTCGTCGTCGGGGTTCAAGCGCTGCCAGATTTCGGTGAAGATCTTGCCCGCGATCAGGCCGCCCATCACGCTGCTCACGATCGACAGAGGCTTGTAAAACGTCTTAGCCGCACTCACGACGTTGAAGTTCCCTTCGCGTCAATGCTCAAACCTGAGACTAGAACACGTTCTAATATCGGCTGGTGCGCTTCACCTATGCGGAATCACTGACTCATCCGAAGTACTACATCCCGCTCGCCAAGGCGGCCGAAGCCGCGGGTTTCGACGCGATGACGATCGCCGACAGCGTCGCCTACCCGTATGAGTCGGACTCGAAGTACCCGTACACCCCCGACGGGAACCGCGAATTCCTCGACGGCAAGGAGATCGTCGAGACATTCGTCCTCGCCAGCGCACTCGCCGCCGTCACCACGACGCTGCGGTTCGACATCTACGTCCTCAAGCTGCCGATCCGCCCGCCGGCGTTGACGGCCAAGCAGGCCGGCTCGCTCGCCGCGTTGTCCGACAACCGGCTCGCCCTCGGCGTCGGTACCAGCCCGTGGCCCGAGGACTACGAATTGATGGGCGTGCCGTTCGCGCGGCGCGGCAAACGCATGGACGAGTGCATCGACATCGTCAAGGGCCTGACGACTGGCGACTACTTCGAGTACCACGGCGAGTTCTACGACATCCCGAAGACCAAGATGTCACCGGCGCCCACCCGGCCGATCCCGATTCTCATCGGCGGGCACGCCGAGGCGGCGCTGCGGCGCGCGGCCCGCAATGACGGCTGGATGCACGGCGGGGGTGACCTCGGCGACCCCGAGTCACTCGACCGATATATCAAACGGCTCAACGAGCTTCGCGAGGAAGAGGGCCGCACGGACCCGTTCGAGATTCACGCCCAGTCGCTCGATGCGTACAAACCCGACGGCATCAAGCGGCTCGAGGACCGCGGCGTCACGAACATCATGGTCGGCTTCCGGATGCCCTACGCCGTAGGGCCCGACCCCGAACCGCTGGAGAACAAGCTGCGCGCCATCGACAAGTACGGCGAGAAGGTCATCTCGAAGATTTAGAACGGCACCGGCTGCGGTTCGAACCGCGATGTGACGTCGCCGACCAGAGTGGTGTCGTACGGGTTGATCTCCAACGGCTGACCGTCGAGCTTCAGCGCGTCGAAGTCGATCCAGATCACGTTCGGACTGGTCGACAGTTCGAAGAAATACAGCTTCTCCGTCAGGTCGATGACGGTCCGGTATTCGGTGTTGTAGACGCCGAAGTCGTGGTACGGCGCACCGAACGGCACCGAGACGTTGCGCATGATCGCCATCACGCTCGCCACTGCCTGCCGCCGATCGGCGGGCGGCGTCAGCAGGGCTGAATAATAGGCCGCACGCTGGAACCGATCCTTCGGGTTCACGTTTCCGGGTAATGGGGTGTCACTGCTCGGATTCGAAAAATCCTGCTGTGAAAGCAAATCCAGCTGCTCGTCATAGGTGGGATCGTTGGTCATGATGGTGAACTGACGTCCGTGGTGAATGACGGGTTCCCCTTCGGCGAACTCGATGATCGCCGAGTCCCCGCCGACGTCTTCAAGCGCGAAATGGATGGTGGCCTGGCGTCCGTGCGCCTCCACCATCACCGGCTGGAACGTGCCGATCAACTCGAGGGCTTCGGCGACGCTGCCTGCCTGGTCGAGCAGGTACTGGCCAAATAGCCCCATCTGCAGACCCGGCCGACCCGGATCACGTGCTCCGACGTCGGTGGACTTGAGGAACAGGGCGTGCATTCCGAGGCCCGCCTCGTTGAACCCGTCGACGGTGCCGATCCCGTACACCGTCGTGACCAGGTTCGCGTGGCGACTCGTCCACCGCAGGGGTTTGTCGGCAACCGCGACGATGTCGCCGACCTTGCCGCCGTCGCGCTGCCGCCCCCGCGGAAAGGCGACGATCGTCGGCTGCGTCGACTCGGGCCAGTCCATCGTGCGACCCGCCATGACGTATCGGCCCTCGGTGTTCCACAGCACCCGCGTGCACATGTACCGCGCCACCTCCCCCTGAGAATCGATGCTCACCCTGCCATGTTCGGTCGCGGATTCGCGGCGAACTTGCCTGGCGGATAGGAAAACCTATCGGCTGCGGCGCGAAAAACTGACTTCGCGGCGATTACCCGCGGCTACCTCCGAAAACCATTATGAATGTCGTCCAGAACGACTGAAAACGATCGCAAAGGTCGTCAACACCGCGAAACAGGAATATCCGATGTCCACGACAGCACCGACCGGCATGACCGGACGAGCTCCTGAAGAAACTGTGCGGCTGCGCCCCGGCGACCTGCCGGCCAGGCCGATTCCGCAAGCCACCGCTCCCCAGGGGGCCGCAGCGCTCGGCGAGCCGAAGACCGTGCGGCTGAAGGCACTTCCGAAGGCCGTAAGCGGAGTCGACAGCGCCACCGTTCGGCTGCGTCCACTCGTTGACATCCCGGTCGTAGGAAAGGTCACCAACACCATCCGACAGCGCTACATCGACCTGAGCAAGGCGGCGGTCACACCGCCGACCAAGTGGGAGTACGCGCGCATCGCCCTGGTGCTGTTGCTGGCGTCGATGCCAATCCTGGCGATCTCGGTCGAGGTGTTCGGTCTGCTGCCCCAGAGCGGCATCACGCTGGTGACCATTTCGCTGGTTGCGTTGCTCGCAACGCTCATCGCGTTCGCGCCGCACCGGATCGACATGATCGTCGGGCGTGGCCTGATCGCGGGCATGGTGGCTTGCATCGTGTACGACGCTGCCAGGCTGTTCGCCGTGCACGTGCTGGGATTGATGGGCGACTTCATCCCCGTGATGGGGTCGTTCGTCACCGGCGAGCCGGACACGGCGGGTAGTGCGGCGGTCGGTTACGTGTACCGATACCTCGGCGATGCCGGCGGGCTGGGGGTGGCCTTCTTCGTCGTCGCGTACGCCATCGGCATCGATAGGTGGAAGAACGTCTACGCGGTGCTGGCTGCGATTGGCTTCGGGGTGTTTCCCACCTGGGCCGGCCTGATGGCAACCGTCGCGCTGTCGCCGAACGGCGAGGAGCGGATGTTCCCGCTGAACACGGCCACGGTGATCATCACTCTGCTGGGGCACGTCATCTTCGGGCTGTTCCTCGGGCTGGCGTTCCTGAAGGCGCCGCGCGGGGGTCAGAGCGGTTGGCCTTGGCCACCCCTGTCGGAATCGACGCTGGCCAAGCGGGCCATCCGGTTCAAGAAGAAGATCACCAATTCGCCGCACTAGGAGTGCGCGCCGCGGGTCGTCGGGAAGCTCTCCGGCGACCCGCGGTCATATGCCCGGCGCGTTCGCAGACCACGGACCCCTGCCGTGGGTGAAAATTGCCCCCTATAGGAGGTCTGCATGTCTTCCCATCTGGAAGTCTTCAAGCCGACGGGACGTGAGTTGGTCCCGTTGACCGGCAACCGGGTGACGGTGGGCAAGGCTGCGACCAATGTGGTGGCGCTCGAACACGACCCCACCGTCTCTCGCCTGCACGCAATCCTGGAGAACCACGGGTCGGCGTGGTCGATCCGCGACGTGGGCAGTCGCAACGGCACGTTCGTCAACGGCGAGAAGATCGCCTACGAACAGGTGCTGCGGCCCGGGGACGAGGTGCGCATCGGCAAATCCCGCTTGGTGTACCTGCAGGCACGGCAGTCCGGCGAGCCGGCCGACGAGGCGACGATCGTGCCCGACGCCGCACAGCTCCCGCCTCGGCTGACCCGGCGGGAGGTCGACGTGCTCATGGTGTTGTGTCGTCCGCTGGTGTCCGAGGACCCGTTTCCCGAGCCGGCGTCGGTCCGGCGGATGGCGGGCGAGCTGTACGTCACCGAAGCCGCCGTCAAACAGCACCTGCAGAACCTCTACGACAAGTTCGCCATCCCCACCGAGGGTGACCGCCGGGTGCGGCTGGCCAACGAGGCGCTCCGGCGCGGCGCCGTCACCATCGCGCAGCTGCGCGACAGCGGGAGCTAGTTGAAGTCGAGTGCCTCGACGATCGCCACCGGACCTTCGTGGCTGGGCCGGTCGGCGCCGCCGATGCAGAACAGTGTCGTATCGACGGCGGCCACCACCTGACCGTGCACCGGCGTGTTGATCGGCGCCTGCGTCGTCCACTTCCCGGTGGAGATGTCGTACATCTCGACTGTGGCGAGCACCCGTGTCGGTTCTTCCCCACCGACCGAGATGATCCGGCCGTCGATGAGTGCGGCCCCGTAGCTGCCGCGCGGAGTCGGCATGTCCGTGAGCTTCTCCCAGCTTCCTGATTCCGGATCGAAGCGCTCGAAGGCGGCCGAGTTCTCGTCGGCACTCAGCGACCTGCCACCGACCGCGTACACGTAGACGCCGTCCGATACGGCGGCCAAATGCTCACGCGGCGTTGGCATATCGGCAGCCGTCGTCCAAGAGTCGCCATCGAAGACCTCGGTCTGCGTGACGAGCTTCTTGTCGTCCTGTCCGCCGACTACCACGATCTTGTCGTCGACCACCGCCGCCGACGGCGCGGCCCGGGCATGCTGCAGGCTCGGCAGCTCCTCCCACTTTCCGTTGCGGAAGGCGAACACTTTGTTCGACGCCTCGGTGACGGTTTCGCTGGCCCCTCCGATGACGACGACCTCGCCGCGGTACGCCGTCGCGGTCGCGTGGTGTAGCGGAACGGGTAACGAAGGGAGCGTCTCCCAGTCGCCGGTCTTGGGGTCGTAGCTCTCGAATGTGTCGAGCGTTTCGGCGTGTCCCAACATGCCGCCCGCAACGAAGATCTTTCCGTCGAGCACGGTTGACGCCATCATCAGTCGTGCAGTCGGCGCGTCCGGCAACAACCGCCATTCCGCTGCCGGTTGAGGTTTGCGTGGTGCGAGTTTCAACGATTCGGCCGACGCGGTGATCTGGTTCGACGCACCCGTCGACCCGCCGATCGCGTAAACGGTCTTGCCCACGGCGGCAACCGCGGCCCCGTGCCGCGCGGTCCCCAGATCCGGGAGCGCGGTCCAGGTCGCCGTGGTGAGGTCGAGCGCGGCCACACTCTTGAGGGCGTCACCATCCGACATCCCGCCGACGGCCATCAGCCGGGCGTCGGCGATCGCCACGCCAAAGTCGCTGCGCCCCTGCGGAAGTGCGGGCATGGCCGCCCACTTGTCCGTGACGGGGTCATAGGCTTCGACGGCGGTCAGGTCTGTGGTGTCGTCGGAGCCGCCGACGACGTAGACGAGCTTGCCGTCCGACGCCGCACCGGACATCTGGCGTGGCGTCGGAATGGGGGCGCCGAGTCTCCAGCCGGTGCCGTCGTAGATCTCGGTGGTGTTGAGCAGCTTCCCGTCGGCGTCCACACCGCCGGTCACCACGAGTAGGTCGCCGACGACGCCGGCGGCTGCCGCCGCGCGCGGCTGCAGCAGTGGCGGCAACTCGATCCAGCGACTGTTGACGACCCGCCACACCTTGTCGGTCGCCACCTCCCGATTGGTGCCGTCGGTGCGCCATCCGCCGAGCACCACCGGGGTGTCCTCCCACGTCACCGCCATCGCGTGCTGGACGGGAACGGGTAGATTCTCGCCGCCCTTCCAGCTGTCGAGGGCAGGGTCGTAGCCCTCGTGCGCTCCGCTCACCTGGTTGCCTGCTCCCTGACCGCCGAACACCCAGATGGTGCCGTCGGCTTCGGTGGCGGCCACCGCATCGCGGGCGACGCGCGCGTCCGCGATCGGTGCCCATTCCGGTTGCGCTTCGACGGTGGGCCGGGTCGGGGCCGCCTGCTGTTCCTCGCCCTTGTCGCGCGAGGTGAACATGACGATGCCGCTGATGACGAGGAGCAGCGCGACGGCGGCCGCGCCGACGGTGATCAGGAGACGCTTCGGATCTCTCTTGTCCGTCGTCGGCTCGGGACCGGGCTGCGACGCCGTCTCGGCAGGCGGGGCGGGCGGAGTGGGCGGGGTCGGCGGAACCTGCCAGGGCATACTGCCCTGGCTGACCGAAGCGGTGTGCGCGAACATGTTCGGGTCCAGCGGCGGCGCCGAGCTTTCCGGGCTCACGGGCAGGTTGGGTGCGGATTCCGGAATCTCGGTCTTGGATTGGGACGGCTCGGGCTCGCGAGGCGCTCCCGAGAGCGGCAACGCCTGGCTGCCGCCCGTCGGCTCGGGCTCACCGCCGGGCTCACTGAGCGCCATCGGATCCGCCGCCAAGCCGTTGTGACGCTGCGCCAATTGCAGTTCGTGGCCGAGCTCGGCGACCGATACCTGCCGATCGGTGGGCTCGCGGGACATCGCCTTCTCGATCGCAGCGCAGACATCGGTGGGGATTCCGTGCGGTCGCAGGTCTGGCACGGGAGTGGAGGTGATGCGCAGGTAGTGCGCGATCAGATCCTCTTCGGCCTTGCGCTCGTGCGGCGGCCCACCGGCGATCAGCGCGTAGATCGTGGCGCCCAGCGAGTACACATCGGCCGCGACCGTCGGCGGGTTGCCGGCGAGCACCTCGGGGGCGGTGTAGGACAGGGTGCCGGTGAAGAATCCGGTCACCGTCTTGTATCCACCGGCGATTCGCGCGGTCCCGAAGTCGCTGAGTTGAGGTTCGCCGTAGTCGTTGAAGAGGACGTTCGCGGGTTTGATGTCGCGATGCAAAGTGCCCGCCCGGTGGGCGGTCTCGAGGGCACCGCACAGTTTCACCGCCATGCGCAGTGCCTCGGGCCACGCGATGCGGCCCTCGCGGCGCAGCCGCTCCGCAAGCGAACCCACTGCGTGATAGGGCATTACGATGAACGGCCGGCCGCTCTCGGTGACGCCGACCTGAAGGATGTTCACGATGTTCGGGTGCCCGGAGAGCCTTCCCATCGCGTAACCCTCGCGCAGGAAACGCTCGCGATCGGAGTCGTCGAGATCAGACGCCAGCACCTTGACGGCAACACTTCGTCCGAGCGACTTCTGGGAGCAGCGATAGACGACACCGCTGCCGCCTCGGCCCACTTCGACGGCGTCTTCGAACCCGGCGGCCGCCAGTTCCGACGCTATCCCGCTCATCGTGTTCTCGACTTCCGTGAAATGCGAATACTTCGCTAAAGGTACCGAGCAACGATCCCGCAAGCGCCGCATTTGCGCTTTCGTTGCGGCTCCGACGTCCACGGCGAGCCCACGCGTCCTTGACTTCATCTACCCCCGGGGTAATCGGACCAGTAGTCACCGCACTTCAGCCCTGTCGGCGTCCGGTCAGCTAACGGTGATCGCCGGGAAATCAGCTGCCGCCAAGCGCGATAGCGCTGAGTCCGCTCCGACAGCGCCGACACCTCGGGCACGTCGACTGCGCCGCGGCGTACGCGCGACCAGCGGCTCCTACTCCCAGACGACGTCAGACGGTTCCTTGTCGGTACGCAGCCCTCGCCAGCTCGGTTGCCGCAGTCTGCCGTCGGAGGTCCGCTCGCTGTAGCGCACCTCGCCGACCAGTTCCGGCCGAACGAAGGTGACGCCGCGGGCGTCGATCTTGGAAAGGCGTGCGTTGAAGGGTGATTCGTCCGTCTCGAGCGGCTTGAGTATGTCCTTGAGTTGCTTCAGCGCCTTGTCGGTGAACCCTGTGCCGACCCGGCCGACGAACTGCAGGCCGCCCTCGGCCGGGATGCCCAGCATCAATGCGCCGATGCCGCTGGAGCGTCCGCCCTCGCCCTTGCGCCAGCCGCCGATCACCACTTCCTGGGTGTTCCAGATCTTGTCCTTGACCCACGACGACGACCGTCGTCCCGGTTGATAGGTAGCGTCGCGCTTCTTGGCGACCACACCCTCCCAACGCTTCTTGCGTGCGAACTCCAGCGCCTCGGGGCCGTCGCCGGGCAACAGATCCGGCACGATCAGACCACCGCCCTCGGCGAGCGCTTCCAGCACGCGGCGGCGGTCGGAGTACTTGGCCTTGAGCAGCGAGCGACCGTCGAGGTAGAGGATGTCAAACGCCCAGTACTCGACCCGCGTCGAACGCGCGCGGTTCTGCATTTCGCCGAAACTCGGCACGCCCGAGTCGTCGAGAGCCACGGCTTCACCATCGAGGATCACGTGGTGATCGGCGAGATCGGCTGCGAGCGCGGCGAATTGCGGATACTCGTCTGTGACGTCACGCCCTCGGCGCGACCGCACGTTGAGCTTGCCGTGGTTGGCGTCAACCAGGACGCGGTAGCCGTCCCATTTGCCCTCGAAGGCCCATTGCGCCGTGGTCATCTTCGCGATCGAGCCTTCTGTCGCGAGCATTGGGGCCAAATCGCTGGCCTGCGGGTTGGCCTGCTCCTTCATGCGATGCGCCAGCCAGTTCTTGCCGTTTGTCTGGATCAGCGCGTAGCGGCCGTCGATCTTCTTGCCGTGCAACGTGATGATGACTTCGCCGCCCGATTCAGGGCCGTCCGGCGAGTGGTCGCGGAATTTTTCGGTCTCGTAAGTGCCGGTGTCCCAGATGATCACCTTGCCGCCGCCGTATTCACCCTTCGGGATTTCACCTTCGAAGCTGCCGTATTCGAACGGATGATCCTCGGTGTGCACGGCGAGGTGGTTGACCGCGGGGCTGTCCGGCAGGTTCTTCGGCACCGCCCAGCTGACGAGGACGCCGTTGCGCTCCAGCCGGAAGTCGTAGTGCAGTCGGCGGGCGTGGTGTTCCTGGATGACGAAGAAGTCGTCATTGCCCGGCGTTGGTGCGATGTTGGGTACCGGCTCGGGTGTCCTGCCGGCGTCGCGCATGCTGCGATAGGTGCTGAGTGCGTCGGCCACCGGGGCGTCGGCGTCCATCTCGGCCAACAGGTCGCCGTCACGTTCCAACCGCTCGAGCACCTCGTCGAATCGGAGGTGCCGCAGATCGGGATCCTCGATCTCATCCCAGGTACGCGGGGCGGCGACGGTCGGCTCGTCGCGACCGCGCAGTGAATACGGCGCGATGGTCGTCTTGTTGCCGTTGTTCTGGCTCCAGTCGACGAACACCTTGCCGCTGCGCTGACTCTTGGTCATGGTGGCCGTCACACGCTTGGGCATCGTCTTCTCCAGCTGCACCGCGATGCGGCGGGCGAGCACCGAAGCGCCGTGTGAGCTGATCGGCTTCTCCAGCGGCACGTACAGATGCAACCCCTTACTGCCGCTGGTCAACGGGAACGTTGTGAGTCCGATGCCGGTGATGAGCTCACGCACCTCGTGCGCCACCTCGCACAGCTGCCGGAACGTGACACCGTCGCCCGGATCCAGGTCGAAAACCACCCGGGTGGCCAGACCCGGCGTCTGTTCGGCTCCTTCCTCTCTGGTCCAGGTGCTGACGAATCGCCATTGCGGCACGTGCACTTCCAGCGACGCCTGCTGGGCGATCCACGCCAGCCCCTCGGCGCTGTTGATGATCGGATACGTAGTGGTGCCTGACTTGTGGCTGATCGATCCCCGTTCGAGCCAGTCCGGCGCCGAGGACGCGAGCTGTTTTTCGAAGAATGCCGGCTCGTTGACCCCGTTGGGCCAGCGTTTACGGGTGACGGCCCGGCCTGCGATGTGCGGGAGCATCGCCTCGGCCACGTTGACGTAATAGTCGAAGACCTCTTGCTTTGTGACGGCCTTCGGCCGCAGCTCCGTGGCGGGATACAGCACCTTGTCCGGATTGGTCAGTTTCACCCGACCGAACTGATCCACCACACCACGGTATTACCCCGGGTAGCGTGCGACTATGACGAGAATCTTCGCGGCGTGCCTGCTCGCGGGCGCAGCCATCGTCTTCTCAGCGCCGCAAGCGGCCGCCGACCCCGAGGATCTGCTGCCCTACTGCTCCGGCGATCAGACGCCGATGGACAACAACTGCCGGCCGATGGCTCACCAAGAAGCCACCCACGGAAGCGGAAGCGGTCTGAGCCCGAACCTGCCGAGCGGCCTCGACCCTGGCAACCCGGCCGTTGTCGGCTGACCGACGTCAGGCGGCGTTGGGTTCTGGGCCGCCGGGTTCGTGCGGGTTGAGGATCGGTTCGTAATCGGGTGGTCCGATGAGCCATTCGTCGTCGAATCGCGCGTTTTCGAATGGTGGGACATCGTCTGAGGGTGTGTCATCGGCCCGTATTGCCGGTTCCTCGATGGGTTCGTCGCGGGGTGGGCGCAGCCGTTCGGGGCGGTGGTAGTCGTTGACGCGGGCTTGGCCGGTGTCCAAGTGCGCGGGCGGGATCCATTGCACCTCGTGGTCCTCGTTCATCTGGGTGGTCCACCCGCCCGCGCCGACCATCCGGTTATCCGGCCCGCACGCCAACCCGAGCTCATCGACATTGGTCAACCCGTCATCGGCCCAATCCTTGGCCGCGTGATGAACCTGGCTGCCATACGCCGGGACGGTGCACCCCGGTTTCGTGCACCCCCCGTCGCGGGCGATCAGCATCAGCCGCTGCGCCGGGGACGCCACCCGCCGAGCCCGAAACAGATCCAACGCCGAACCAGTCGCCTCGTCGAACACCGCCAGAAACTGATTCGCGTGCGCGGCCATGCGGATCACATCGCGGATCGGCACCACCGTGCCGCCGCCGCTGACGCCGACCCCCGCGCGGCTCTCCAAATCCTGCAGGGTGGTGCGGATGATGATCGAGGTCGGCAACCCGTTGTGCTGGCCCAGCACCCCGCTGGCCAACACACTGCGCCCCACCGCCAGCAGCGCGTCATGCTGGCGCTGTGCAAGCGTCCGGTGATCGTTGTCGATCTGGGCTTGGCTCGGAGTGCCCGAGATGCAGGGGCTCTCATCATCGGGATTGCACATCCCAGGCGCGGCCCACTTGGCGTAGATCGCCTCCAGCGTGGCCGCCAACTCCGGGGTGAGATTGCCCCTCAACGGGCTCATCTTGTCTGAACCCTGCGGCCCCTTTGACACGCCGCGGCGACGTGCGCGTTCGGCATCGTCGGGTTCGGGACCGTCCTGGTCCAGCAGGAACAGGGTGCGCTCGGCCTGATCCCTGAGTTCCTTGGGTCCCAATCCGACCGCGTGGCCGACCAGATCGACTTCGATCTGCGCGCGGGTCAGAGTGTCGATCGCCGGCGGGATGCGGTCCATCGCCTTCCGCAGCACCTCGACATGCTCGCCGTTGATCATTCCGCGCGCCTGCGCGAGCGCAACACAGGGCAGCACCGGGTCCAGCGGCTCTCCGGTCAACGCGCGGCGCGGTCCCAACAGCGCCGCCTCATCGAGGCGACGCCCCGCCTCCGACGTCGAGATGCGCCATCGCGTCGCCAACACCTGACGCCAGGACTTCGCGCCCATCTCCTTGGCCGTCGCCTCGATCTGCACGCGGGCCAACATCCGGTGGCCCTGAGTCGGCAACTGACACGACAGCGCCTCCAGTTCATCAAGAGCATCAACCAATTCGGACTTCGTCAGCACGTCGATGGGCAGCGCGGCCAAGTGATCATGCGCGGCACGCAGAGCTGCGATCGCTTCCTGCACCGCCTCCGCACTGTCTTGAGTCAAGAAGGTGGCAGGGTTTTGCTGTCGAGGTAGGCCTGTTTTGGGGTGCGGTCGGCCAGGGCTTGGTGTGGTCGGATGGTGTTGTAGATGATGCGGAATCGATGGGTTTCCATGTCG